>Ga0335081_10001989_pt1 | contig 32310 bp, 26 predicted proteins | sample Lox_Sample_35_FD_206713 | JGI IMG/M metagenome (GOLD analysis project Ga0335081, IMG submission 206713) | Soil microbial communities from Loxahatchee National Wildlife Refuge, Florida, United States - Lox_Sample_3.5 | ecosystem: Environmental > Terrestrial > Soil > Wetlands | place: USA...
AGCTGTCTATGAACATATTGGCCATTGGAGCTCATTTCGACGATATAGAACTCGGCTGCGGCGGGGCGCTTGCTAAGCATGTGGCTCAGGGTGACACGGTCCACGCCTACGTGGCGACCGTTTCAGGCTACATGAATGCGGAAAATCAGGTCGTGCGCGCGAACGAAGTTGCCCTCGAAGAAGGGCGAAAAGCCATGGAGATCCTGGGCGTCGAGCTCACCTGCGGCTACTTCCGGACGCTTGAAGTCGAATTCAACGAGGCACTCAACTCGCAGATCGTAAGGATTGTCCAGGACAAGAAAATCGACAAAGTCTACACCCACTGGGTTGGAGATATTCACCACGATCACCAGGCCGTGGCAAAGGCCTCCCTCCATTCGTGCAGGCACGTGAAAAAAATGCTCATGTACCGGAGTAACTGGTACCACTCCACGCTAAATTTTCGGGACGCGTTCTACGTGAATATCACTGATTATCTTGAGAAAAAAATGGAAGCCCTTCGCGCGCATAAGTCGGAGCTGGATAGAACACGCGAAAAATGGATACAGTTTTTTACCAACGAAGCGCAGAATGCGGGACAACGGATCGACGTACCGTATGCAGAAGTGTTCGAGCTTGTCAAGTGGCTAGATGAATGATCCGGTCGCTATGTTCTCACACCCAAAAGGAGCTGCTCATGAGTGAATCCGTTCAGACGATTGCCGGATATCTCCAGCAGTTACTGTCCATTCACTGGCTTCGGCCGGAAACCGCCTTGTGGAGAACGTTTGATTGTCTCCTGATGCACCCTTTCTCCTTGGGGAAAAATGCAGCAGACTTGGGGTGTGGCGACGGCACACTCAGTTATGTCATGGCCGGCGGACGGATGCCCGCGTACGATGCGTATGCAGAAATGAGCTTGGTGACGGACTATCGCGAAGGTGCGGATATCTATAATGCAACGGTACGGGAAGACGATGTTCTGGCGATCGATAGCAGTTCGCTCCGATTTGTCTACTCATATGGCATCGATCACAAGGAAGGACTGATCAGCAAAGTGAGGCGGTTTAAAACATTTTATAAAAAAACCCTGACACACGACTTGAACAAGCCATTGCCCCTTGATGAGGGAGAGCTCACTGCGGCATTTTCCAATGTCTTGTATTGGTTGGAGGACCTTGACGCCGTCCTCGCCAATTGGTCTCGGATCTTAACCCCGTCGGGAAAGCTGTATCTCTTCGTACCGAACAGAAATTTCAAGGAGAAGGCGTGGCTCTATTATCTGGCACCGCATATAAACCGCAAACGCTACTACAATTTTTTCAACCGCGGGTATAATTCCCTGATCAAACACTGCTATACCTCGCGCGATTGGGAATTACTATTTTCCCAAAATAATTTTTCAATTGTCCGTCATGAAAAATACCTGACCGATCCCATAATGGAAATCTGGAATATCGGTACACGTCCGATCGCACCACTTTTAATCAACATGGCATCACATCTCAGCCCGGAGAAAAAAGAAGACATGAGACGTGAGTGGATCGATTACTTCATGTCGTTCTTCATGCCGATCATTGAGGGGGAGCTCGGTGCGAATCCCGGCGACGACGCTTACGCGTTTCATTTCTATGTCCTGGAGAAGAAATCGTGAAAATCATCGGAACGCTTGAGGCCCGCATGGGCTCAAGCAGGGTTCCAGGGAAGACCCTGATCGAGATATTCGACGGCATACCACTGCTTGGTCTCGTGTGCAGACGCTTCCGGCTCTGCCGGAATATCGACGACGTATTTGTCGCCACGACAACCGAGTCCCGCGACGATGCTATCGCTCTGTGGTGCGAGAGAAATTCGGTCCAGTATTATCGCGGGCCCGAAAACAACGTGCTGGATCGTGTCGTGCGGACGGCTGAAATCGCCCGCGCGGACGCGATCGTGCAGATGGGGGCGGATTCAGCATATCTTGATTTTGAGCTGATTGACAATCTCGTTTCACTCTATAGAACCGGCCACTACGACTATGTGTGTAATGATCTCGAATTGACTTATCCGCTCGGCATCTATGGCCATGTCGTCGGAGTTCCCGCGCTCGCTACGTTGAACGCCGATACCGACCTAACCGATGAAGACCGGGAGGACGTGGTCCGGTATATCTGGGAGCATCCGGAGACGTATCGCGTTCTGAACGTCACAGCACCTCCTCATCTCGCTTTTTCGCGTCTCCGTCTGACAGTGGATTATCCGGAAGACCTCGATCAGGCTCGCGAGGTGTACAAGCGTTTTGGAAGATGCGACTTCAATTCGGCGGACATCATCGATCTCTATCACCGGGAGCCGTCGCTGTTCGATAAGACCATGCATCTGCTGCAAAAATCCGCGCCCTTTATCAGGAGACATCATCATGAGCAGTAACTTGACGGTGGCGATTGTGGGAGCTGGAGGTATCGCGGGTGGGTACGACCGGGAACGGCTCAATTCCAGCCCGGGCGTCTTCACTCATGCCGGAGCCTACAAGCAGGACGGACGGTTCACATTGAGGACCATCATCGATACGGACGATGGAAAGGCGCGTCGCTTTGCCGAAGAATGGCGCGTACTGACCGCTATGAACAACGTCTCGCATCTCTGCGGTACTTTTCACGACGTCGTGAGTGTGTGTACGCCCGACCAGACGCACGCGTCGGTCATCCGTGCCCTGATCCAGGCGCGTGCCGCGAAGACTATCTTCGCCGAGAAACCGCTCGCGATCAGCGGGGCGGAGATTCAGGAGATCCGACAAGCTTCGGACGCAAGCGGTGTACATGTGGTCGTCAATTATCAGCGCAGGTTCGATCCCGCGCACCGGCGACTTCGTGACCTGATCCTTACTCGGAGAGCACATCTGCGTGCGGTTAATGCCTACTACATAAAAGGACTCGATCACGTCGGAACAACTTTGATTGACACGCTTTGTTTTCTGTGCGGGATGCCTCATGCCGTATTTGCGTATAATAGAATATTTAACAAGACCATTCAAGACTACACGTATGAATTCATCCTATTCTTCGACGCCTTCAATGTCACGGTTAAAACCGTTGACGTCGAGAACGCTGACTACGCGTACCACATCTTTGAAATCGATTTTCTGATGAGCGATGCACGGGTGATCGTAAACGACAACTCAAGACGCATGGAGACTCGGAAAGTGATTGATTATGCCTATTCCGGCGTTCGGTGCCTCGATGACAGGCTTCCCCTCGCCGAGGAGACCGGCTACGCCCTCTCCATGCTAAAAGCCGTGGGATACCTCTATGAAATCACGACCGGAACGAGACAGCACGATGAGAACACTCCCGAGTCCTCCTACTCCAATCACCGAATCGTGGAGGCGGTAAAACGGTCCTACGAAGAAAAAAGTACGACAACCATCGGAGATAACCATGCATAAGATCAGAACGAGGCCGTTTCCAACCTACAATCCTATCGGGGAGGAGGAACAGCGTATTGTTGCGGATGTCCTGAAAAGCGGCATGCTTTCGGATTTTATAGGAAGGGACTGTGATAAATTCCTGGGCGGGAAGTATGTCCGTGAGTTGGAGAAACGATGGGCCGGCTTTCATCGGGTGAAACATGCTGTATCCTTTAACTCAGCCACCTCGGCATTGATAGCCGCCATGGGCGCCATCGGCATCCTACCAGGTGCAGAGGTGCTCGTCATCGGCTACTCCATGTGCATATCTGCAACTGTGCCTCTCTTTTACGATGCAGTCCCTGTCTTTGCAGATATCGAGCCTGATTATTTCTGCATGGATCCGAAAAGTCTTGACTCGAAGATTTGCGGTAAAACTAAGGCCATTCTGAGCGTCGATCTCTTCGGTCAGTCTGCGGACATGATCGCAATAAATGCCCTCGCGAAAAAAAACGGCATAAAGGTAATCTGCGACTCGTCTCACGTTCCCGGATGTGAATATAACGGAGGGTTTGCAGGGACGTTCGGCGATATCGGTATTTACAGCCTGAATCAGCATAAGATCATCCATTGTGGTGAGGGCGGCGTAGCGGTAACGAATGACGACGATCTGGCCCTCAAACTACAACTGATAAGGAATCATGCAGAAGCGGTTGTGGGAGATATGAAATGCACAAACCTCACGAACATGCTGGGAGGCAACTTTCGGATGCCGGAGATCGAGGCGGCCATTACAATTGAGCAGCTGAAGAAGTTACCGTATCTGCTGCGGCGCAGAACTGAGCTCGCCGACTACCTTACCGAAAGCCTCCAGAAGGTAGAATTTCTAACACCCCCGAAGGTGAGAGAGCACAGCAGTCATGTCTATTATCTTTATCCAATGCTATACAACGAGGAGGCTACAGGCATAAGTCGTGAGCAGTACGTACAGAATATCAATGACCTTGGCATCCCGTTGTACAGGCTGGCCGCTGGTTATATCAAACCTCTTTATCTCGAACCCATTTTTGCAAGTCGGGGCGATTTTAAAGGCGGCTATCCTTATAATCTCCTATCGGCCGGAGAGCAGCCGAACTATGCTAAGGGGATTTGCCCTGTTACAGAGCGCCTTTATGATAAGGAAATGATTGTTACGGCTTATAACTATCCGCCGCTCACGACCTCTGACATGGATGATATCGTGAAGGCATTTATCAAAGCGGGAACCATGAAATAAGCGTTGTTATTAATCACAGTAGAGGTCAATAATAAAATGAAAACGGTTCTTTTAATCTATCCACATTCGACTTCGACGCCCGTTATTCCTGGATCCATTCCCATTATGTCGGGCATTGCTCGTGACAGGGGCTGGCGGGCTATCTTTTTTGATGCCTATCGCTATGAAAAACCGTCGCTCGACAACAAGAGATCGGTCCAATCAGCAGAGTTCAAGGCTATATCGGGCAAGCGTCAGATAACGATGTTGCCAGCTAATCGGCTTCTACCAGATTTGCAGAGCCTGATAGACACGGAAAAGCCGGATGTCATCGGCGTATCCTGCATGACGATTGATTATGAGTATTTTGTTCCCATCTGGAAGACGATCGTTTTGCCGCAAGAGACCATCACTGTAATTGGCGGTTTGCACGCGATTCTTTGCGCCAAGAAAGTAGCGGCCGATGGGCTTTTCGATCTGGTCTGTATCGGCGAAGGAGAGGAAGTCTTCGATGAACTCCTGGCCAAGTTGGAGGCCGAACATCCAATCGACAATATCTTGGGCACCATTCATGTCGAACGTAAATCCGGGATAGTCAAGGATTGGGGCAAACGGAGACTCCTGCAGCCAGAAAAATTATGGGTTCGGCATCCTGACTATTCGTTGTTTTCCGATGAATATTTCCGATATCCATTCGACGGCAGGTTGTGCCGGCGATTCGCAATCGAGATCGCGCGAGGATGCCCGTACAGCTGCACTTATTGCGGCAATACGGCCTTAAAGAGAACTTTCGCGGGACTCGGCAAATTCGTGCGGCTGTGTTCGGTGGACTCGGTTATCGGAGGATTGGACGTAATGGTCCAAAACCACCATATAGATCTTTTCTATTTGATGGGAGAATGTTTCTTGAGTCATCCGACCTGGTGGCTTCAAGAGTTCTCTGCCCAGTACGCAAAACGCATTCGCCTGCCCTTCATCATACAGACGCGACCGGAAACGGTAACTCCCGCGAAGCTTGACATTCTGGACGCCATGGGGGCGCCTTTTTACCAAGTTAGCATGGGTGTCGAGTCGGGGTCTGAGCGCATCCTTTTCGAAATCTGCAACAGGCAGGTCACCAAGAAGCGCATCCTGGAAGCCTACGCCTTGCTTCGCGAGAGGAATATTCGTACCTCGGCGTTTTTTATGATCGGCATTCCCTCTGAAACCCGTGAGGATATCTTCGAGAGCATCCGGCTTTGCCGCGAGATTAAATCGACGGTCGCAGAGGTCAACATATTCCAACCTCTTCCCGGGCAAGATTTGCGCGAACTTTGTATTCGGGAAGGGTTTATCACAGGAAACGAGCCGCAATTGTCTTTTACTGGCGGCTCTCAGCTGAAAATGCCCCAAATTACCGCCGATGAGATAAACAACCTCCGGAGAGTCTTCATGCTTTATGCAAATCTCCCGGACGAATACTGGCCGAAGGTCGAGATGTGTGAGCGCAATTTCCATGAAAACCAAGAACTCTATGACGAGTTAGTTGAATTGCGCTGGAGGTTAAATAATGATACCGCTGTCCTCCTGAGCTCCAATCGCTCGCAGTCTTCTCCTATATGGGGAACGTCATAGATCGAAATCAATTGAATATACGCGATCTTCCGACGTTAATTACGATAAAAAAGCACTGGCAGATCCGTATATTTGTTATAGGTAAAAAATAACCATTTGATATTGCCGAGCAATAAAAATGAGCCTTAACTACGTCAAAGATTACAACCGGGAAATACGGGAATGGTTGCTAAAGGTTTTTGCCCTTGCAGCGTCCATCCCCAAGAACTGTCTGGTCAGAAGAACCTGCCCGGTTTGCAAAACTGCAGAAAGTACATTCTTCGCGAACAACGATCATCTTGACTATGTGCGGTGCAGCCGGTGCGACCTGATCTACATGAACCCGGCGCTCTCCGCAGATATGGTGGACAAGGGATTTCAAGGTGAAGATGAATTGTTGATGGAATATTTTTCTCTCATTAGTAGCTACAAGACCGGCCGCTCGGAAAAACCTGATCCTGTTACGGATTGCAAGCTTAAGGATATTTACGCTATTAAATCATCCGGAAGGCTCCTCGATATCGGATGTTCTTTTGGTGATTTTCTGAGAAAGGCAGCATATTTTTATGAAGTTGAAGGTGTAGAAGTAAACCCGGAGACCGCAGAAATTGCATCCAGAGAGTTCGTCGTGTACAGGAAATCTTTACAAGAACTCAAGCTTTCCCAAAACTATGATATCGTAACACTTCATCAGGTTCTTTACGGTTTATCAGATCCCGTGCGACTCTTTGTGGAAATCCACAAAATTCTCAAGCGCGACGGGCTCCTTTATGTAAATACGCCGAATGCAGAATCCTATGCGATGCGTCTCTATAGGGGTAAGGCAAATCATCTCTATGGATATACTACCCAGAATGTTTTTTCATATAAATCCCTTCAAGCCCTTGCGGAGAAAACCGGTTTCAGAATCAGTACATTCCGTACTGAATGGCTTGACATTTACCTGTCCGATCTGATGTTTTTTCTCGACGAGAGGAAAGATTTCATACATAAGCGTAATACCCAGATACCGGGATATGAAGAACACATGAAGCAGGAGGATGAGTTACAAAGAAGTCTCGGCCTTGATCTGGGAGAAAGAGGAAATTATCTGGTGGCGGTTCTGGAAAAAACATGAAAAAACGAGTGCTTTTATTCAGTGCAGAACCTGGCGGCGCAGAGACATTAACTCCGGTCATCCGGATTCTGAGGGACGCCGGCGCATATGACGTGCAAGTTCTGGCCTATGGTCATGGCTTGAAGCGTTTTTCGGCTAACGGCATAGAATGCATTGAAATTCAAAAGATATCGAGGGGCGACGCTCGGATAATCGAACATTTTAGCCCCGATATGATCATCACGTCTGCCGCCGGTATCCCAGAGTTCGATATGTCGGAAAAGTATCTTTGGGAATCAGCCCGGAAGTCGGGAGTTATGACCTTTGCATTCCTTGACCAATGGCAGAATTATGTGATGAGATTCAGCGGTCCTGGTTATGGGGAGCGGCTCACCTACCTGCCTGATCTGATAAACTGTATCGACAGTTATGCGTTGAATGAGATGAAAGCAGCGGGGTTTCCCGAAAATGTTCTTAGTCCTTTGGGACAGCCATACCTTTCAGAGGTGCATAACAGGGATCGGGCTGTTAACTCGACTGCTGCCATCACAAAAGTTCCAGGCTTGCCCTTTACGCACGAAAAGAAATCAACCGTGTTGTTTGTTTCAGAAGCGATCAGGGAACACTTTGGAGAAGAAAGAGGATATGACCAGTTTAAAGCCCTTCGTCTTCTGCTATGCAATGCAGCGGGGATTGCCAGGGAATGTGGGATTATCGTAAAACTTCATCCAAAGGATAAGTTTGAAGCCTTCAGAGGACTGGTGGCAGCATTCCCTGGTATAGATATCAGGCTTGTCAGAGATGAATTGAGTCCGAGTGAATGCCTGAACCTGGCAGAGACGGTCTTTGGCATGACTTCCGTGATGCTGATCGAGGCTTTCATGCTTGGCAAGAGGGTCGTCTCTCTGCAGCCAGGGCTGAGAAGTGACGATCTGCTCGTGACCTCCCGACGAAATCTTATGCCGGTCTTGAAAGAAGTGATGCAGTTTGATCCTTTTGAATTTGATAATGCAGATCCAGCGGGATTTGATGTTTCTTTTGACCGTCAGGGATTTCTGAAATTACTGGCGCAAGGCCATGCATGTCCAGGCCCGGATGACCACTGTCGGTCCTCTGGCGGCAATATATCGGATAATGTTGAATTATGCAATTGAAAGAGGGATGAGATGACTCTAGATGATCTGTTGGAGAAGAACAGAGCCTTGCGAAACGCACACATCGGGAAGAGGTGCTTTATAGTAGGCAATGGGCCTTCGATAAAGGCTCAGAACCTTTCGTGCCTGCACGATGAGGTGACCATAGCAGTGAGTTCATTTTTCCGCCATCCGGATGCGAAGGCTATTCATCCAAATTACTGGGTTCTTGCAGATCCGCTTTTCTGGAAAAGGCCAGACGAGTTTTTATTACCCACTCTGAATATGGCCATTGAAAAAGCTGTGGACGTTAAACTATTCGTCCCGACTGGAGGGGTTGACGCTTTTCTGAAGATCAATGCCGGGCCGCTGATCGATCTCCATTTTTTTCACTACGACCCTGCTAAGAATATTCAGAGCCGCATTGATTTTACAACCGGCGTTCCGCAATATGGTCAAAACGTGATCGTGGTCTGTCTCATGCTCGCCTTTTATCTTGGGTGCAACCCCATCTATTTTATCGGCTGCGATCATGACTTCATGAACGTCACGCAAGAAGAATACGATACAATGAAAGTTGAGCATTTCTACGCGAACCCCAGCCAGCATAAGGCGAGCGAGCACCTTACGTGGAACCAGTGGCAGGCAGCCATGGAGCGGATGAATTATGAGTACGATCAGCTAAAGCAATATGCCGGTATTCACGGCTTCGATGTCTATAACGCCACGCATGGAGGGTACTTCGACAACTTTTCCCGCATCGATTTCGACTCACTCTTCGCCCCATCCCTGAATCTCTTGTCAATCGGTGCAATGCCGGCTGAACAGAATCGGAGAGATGCTCACCATATAGGAACTGCCGCAGTACGACTCATGAACGCCGGGGACCACGAATCAGCCCACGTACTCCTCAACGAGGCGACTAAATGCAATATTAACACCCCGCGCCGTGTCGAGGGCCTGCACTACCTCAAGGCACTCTGTCTAGCTAAATTCAGGGAATACGAGGCGGCGTTGATTGAGGCCCGCTGCGACCAGGCAAACAATCCCTCGAACCGGGACAAAAGCGCACTGCTCATCCGGCAACTGGAGAGTGTTTGCGGTATTCAAGCCGGAGGAATTTTGCGCGCATGAATGATCCTCGCCGACATGCCGTTTGTCCCGATCGAAGTACAGTTCCCGAGTGCATCGAGTACCACCACGCGGAACGGCCAGATGCACATTGCTTTACTCTTCGCGTGAACGGGACCTGGGTCTCCTATACGCGGGAGAGGTTCTGGGACTACGTCTGCCGGTATACAACCCTTTTTGCCTCGATTCCGTCGCCAACGCTCATTCTGTTCGTCAAGAAACTCGACGTGCATCTTCTTGCTGCCTACATCGGCGCGATGCGGGTAGGACACCTACCCGCGCAAATAAGCCCCCCTACGATAAAGATGAGCGAGCCGGAGTATAAGCGAAAAATCAGGCACGTTCTCGAAATCACACGCTACGGCTCGGTCTTCACCGATGAATCGGAGAAGCAGCGATACGCGGATGCGCGAGTCGCAGTATTCACGCCCGAAGACCTTCCAGATCATCCGAAACCAGTAACACCGATTCGGAACCGGGATGCCCTTGCCCAGTTTTCTTCGGGCTCGACGGGCCTTCAGAAAGGTGTCGTGTTGAGCCACCACGCGATCATCAGCCACATGCGAAACTACGGCGGGACCGTGCGGCTCACTCCGGAGGACGCGATCGTGTCCTGGCTTCCCCTGTATCACGACATGGGTCTGATCGCCTGTTTTCTCATGCCTCTTATGTTTGGGATCCCCTTTTACCAGATAGACCCGTTCGACTGGATCCTCCAGCCCGATCTTCTGCTCACGGTGATCGATGAGAAAAAGCCGACCATCTGTTTCATGCCGAATTTCGCCTTTCAGGTGCTTGCAAACAAGGGGAAATATCATGGCCTAAGCAGCATTCGTTTATGGATCAATTGCTCGGAGCCTGCCCGATTGCATACCCATGAAGCGTTTCTGAAAAAGTTTCCGGATGTCAAGCGCGAATCGCTTACTGTATGTTATGCTCTTGCGGAGAACACGTTTGCCGTGTCTCAAACCCTGCCCTGGGAGAGTACTGTAGCCCGGCCGCAACCCGGTCAAGGCATCCTCTCATGCGGAAAGCCGATCCCCGGTGTCGAGGTAAAAGTGTTCCCTTCGGACGGTCACGAGGACGGCGAAATCGGCGTGAAATCGTCAAGCCTCTTTTCCCGGTTCATGGACTGCAGCATACCGCTGACCGCGGATGGATATTATTTGACAGGAGACCTCGGCTTTGTTGATGAAGCAGGCGAGGTCTTCATTACCGGCAGAAAAAAAGACATCATCATCGTGAACGGGAAAAACATCTTTCCCCAAGATGTCGAGTTTTCCGTCGGAAACGTTCCCGGCGTCTATCCCGGCAGGGCGGTCGCCTTTGGCCTCTGGGACGAGAACGCCGGGAGCGAGGACCTCTTCGTGATCGTCGAGAGAGTGCATGGCGAGCTCGTCACGCCGCTTAAAATCGCAATTCAGAAGGCGGTTCAGGGGGAGGTCGGCATCGTGCCAAAACGCGTGGAAATCGTAGAACACATGTCCCTGGTTAAAACCAGCAGCGGCAAATTATCCAGATCGAGAAACCGGGATCTCTACTATGCAAAGGAGTTTACCCTATTATGATCTTCGCCGGGAACAGCAATATTACGTCCTTTCGCCAGCAGGGTCTTGAGGCAGCCTCAGACGAGCCGACATCGGTGAACTGGGTCGGCGCTCTGCAGATCGATCACTTTCTGAACGGGCACCCTGCAGGAACCAAAATCCGCAGGCTGTTTACTGTGGAGCGTGGCTGGAAATTTCTTAGCATCGGTACGCACGATATCTTTGCGCTTTGTCAAAGCACGCTGCAGGGAAAACAAAAAGAATATTTGGCGTATCTGCGGGAACTTTACCACCAGATTTTTTCTGAGTTTCATGCAAGCGGTCGCTTCGCCTGGTTGGTTTTCCCGCAGCCCCTCCGTCAGATCAGTTTCCCAAGCCTTGGCCCTCAGGATATCCACGCCATTGCGCACTTTTTTTACGATGCCATCGGGGCCGTTTGCAAGGAACTGAACATCCCCATCATCGATCCGTGCAATTCAATTGTTGATAAGAACGGGGATCCACTGCCGCAGTTTGTCCAGCGCGATGGTATCCACCTGAACGTCGAAGGTATCAAAATCTACCTCAAAAAAATCACGGCCGTCACAGGGGTTGCCATCAACCTCACGGGCCACGAGACACCTTTTGAACCTGCGTCGGAAACCGAATCATTCTGTTCGCTTCTGCTCGATGAACTCGGGATACCGTTCCAGAAGGGCCTCTTTCGCAACGATTTCAACAAGCAACTCATTGTCTTCGTTACGAATCTCCTCCGGGATCGTGGCCTTGAACTGGAGGTGGAGGTAGAAACAGAGCTGGTCGATTCCGGTTTGCTGGACTCGCTCAGCCTCGTCCAGGTCTATACGTGTGCAACTGATATCCTGAAGATGGAGATTCCGTTCGACATCGATCTGCGAACTCTGAACTCCGTGGCGAAAATCGGTGATTTCCTTTACGCGAAAAAAGAAAAACTTGGTAGCGCCTCTAAGGAAGGCCTCGTGCAGCAGGATTTCTTTCTTTCCCTCAGGGGCAACACCGCGGATCCAGCCCAGACAAACAGCATTCTTGAGGCAGACCAGCATATTGCGGCCATGAGCGACGACCTGTTCCAGAATTTTCAGCGCGAAGTGGCGATCGCATCCCACGGCGTACCCATCCGGTATGGCGTCGTCCTTTTCTGGATTGCGCTGAATAAAGCTTCGCGCGGAGATTATCGCGGGGGGCTGGAGTATATCGAGGCGGCGTCAGATAGACGCCGCGCGTTCCCTTTCCAAAGCCCGAGGCTTGCTTCCTATATCGCCGAATGGCGCGCAAAGGAGTCGGATCCGAACCGAAGAAAAATGCTTTGGGAAATGGAAGTCGATGCCTCGGTATTGCGGATCGTATCTCAGGATCATGACGAATGGAAGGAAGAATACCGGAAAATTCTGGCGCTTGCCGAACAGGGGGATCTTCATCAAAGCATCCTCTATCTGGAGTCTCTGGCGAGGAACCACCCCCGTGTTGCTCTCTTCGCCAATGACCTAGGCGTCCTGTATACGCGGCTCGATGATAAAACGAAAGCCCTTGTATCGTATCAGAATGCCGTGAGCCTCGAACCCACGAATATCACCTTTCTGAAAAACTTCGCCGAGTTCCTGTATGTGAAGCTTGGCGACGTTACCGGCGCGTTCGCCATGTATACCAGGGCTTTGGGCGTCAAGCCCGATGATGTGGAAACGCTTTCCCTGCTCGGCAGGATCTGCCTCCTGGATCTAAAACACGTGGAGGACGCCAAGCCTTTCTTATCTCGAGCAGCCTCGATCGATCCGAAAAACACCGCGGTCCGTGAGATGCTTGCGGTGATAAACACCGGGCATGCGCGCCCAAGCGGCGGGCAAACGGAATCCGTCGAGCCTCCCAATGATATCGAAACACTGATCAGGACCGACGACGGCGAGAATGACTACCTAGTGACGGCGCTGGTCTCCACGTACAACTCCGAGCGTTTCATCAAGGGATGCCTTGAGGATCTCGAAGCCCAGACCATTGCCGACAAGATCGAGATCATCGTTATCGACAGTAGTTCTCAGCAGAACGAAAACGCCATCGTCAGGGAATTTCAGCAGCGGTTCCCGAACATTGTGTATCTACGCACACGCAGGCGCGAAACGATCTATGCCGCTTGGAACCGGGGAATTCGCATGGCGCGCGGGAAATACATTACGAACACGAATACCGACGACAGACGCCTACCCTATGCACTCGAAGTTGAAGCGCTCGCGCTGGATCAAAATCCGCAGGTCGGCATGGTATACGCCGACATCTGGGGCACAACTATCGAGAATGACATCCTCACCTCCAATGATACAGCCAGATACCAGCTGTACTCTTACCCCGATTTCACCTTGCTGAATGGACTAACAGGGTCAAATTTCAGTCCGCAACCCATGTGGCGAAAAGACTGTCATAAGGCCGTCGGATACTTCGATGACAGTTACGTAATTGCGGGCGACTACGATTTTTTTTATCGCTTGGCGCGGCGCTTCGGCGCACTTCACATCAAGACGCCCCTAGGCCTGTATCTCGCAAACCCGTCGGGAATTGAAAAGTCCCAACCCGGCCTGACAAGGGAAGAGTTTACACGTCTGAGAAAACACTTTTACTCTGAAATTTCTCTGGATGAGTTTTTCCCGACACTCTCCACATTTCATGGCGACCCCCTGGCTCGAGGTTGGGCTTTTTTTGAGCTCGGTAATAATTGCGTGCTTTATGTACCGGAATATGAATTAGCCGAAGTCTATTATACCCAAGCGCTGTCTATTTTGGGTCATCTGCCTCAACTTGTGCATAATCTGGCCATAGCTCAGATCGGGGCGGGAGACGTAAAGAGGGGCATTGCTACATTAAAACCTGTGGCAAACATTCTCCCTGCATCCTCAGTTCTTATGCAGGCCCTTAGCCAGAGCGGTGGAACGCTTACCTCTATGGCACGGGGAGCATTGCAAGCATTTCTATGTCAACATCCAATTGTCAGAGCTGCCAGAGAGGGCAAAGGAATAACTATTAAGGATTTGAAGATTCGCTCTTTCAAACATAACGGACGGCTGCTTTCGGGCTCTAAGATGAAAACACCAGAAGCAGTGACGACAATCAATCCCGAGGATGATGCTATTCGCGAAATTCTCGATACTGTTAACTCAAATAAGAGTGACTTGAAAGCACTCACTGAACCTGTCGATAGTCAAAAAGAATACCTTGTATCCGCACTGGTATCGACATATAACTCGGAACATTTTATCGGGAGATGCCTTGAAGATCTTGAAGCGCAGACTATTGCGGACAAGATCGAGATCATTGTTATCGACAGTGGTTCTACGCAAAATGAAAAGGTAATCGTCGAAAAGATGCAAAAGAAGTACAACAATATCAAATATATTAGGACGGAGGAAAAAGAGACTGTCTACGCTGCTTGGAACAGAGGAATAAATGGGGCTTCAGGCAAGTATCTTACAAATGCTAATACAGATGACCGCCACCGGCGGGATGCCTTTGAAAAAATGGTTCAGGTTTTGGAGTCGAATTCTGAGATAGCCCTTGTTTATGCTGATGTTCTCATTACAGAAAAAGAAAATGAAACATTTGATGATCATAGCCCCGCGGGCGAATACAGGTGGCAGGACTGGGACAGAAATAGTCTGCTTGAAGGGTGTTTCATAGGGCCTCAGCCAATGTGGCGGCGAAGCATTCATAATCAGTATGGTTATTTCGATGACAGAATGACCTCCTCTGGTGACTATGAATTCTGGCTTAGAATTTCCCAGACTAATGATTTCTATCATGTCCGAGAGCCGCTCGGGCTTTATTTGAATTCTCCAACCAGCATAGAGCATAGAAGCAGAAAAGAGGCGACCATAGAAAATACAAAAATATTAACTGAGTATCGCAATGCCGCAAATAGTGGACTAATTCTTAAGTTCAAGTGTCTTGAAGAGTTAAAGCAGCTTGTTTTGGGTCATCAAAGTCACACACCAGAAGTTGTGCAGGCGTGCGTTGCAAATTTATCCGAGATTGCTGGCATCAAGGAAAATTCTAACGTATCGCCAGATTGGACTGCGAACGACGGCGAATACTTAAGAAACTGTATTGAGGCGTCAAATTATCAGGAAGCATTTATATTGCTCAGAAAGGCATTCCTTGTTGCAAAACCTGATTCAACGCTGCTAGAACAATTTGTTTCTGTCTTTTCCAGGATTATGCTGAATAGAGCAAAGTGGTGGGTTGACAGAACTTGTTTTATTCAACAAAGGGAAATTGAAAACGTGCTTGCAGCCGTTAATCACGACGCTACAGCGGGAAAATGGAACGATGCGGCGAAAACGATCTACGAGTTGCTCAAAAAATATCCCGATGCCGGCGTCGCGTACGCGGCGCTCGGATCGCTTTTCATCGGCAAGGGCGACCTGAACTCGGCGATCGAGCCCCTTGAAAAAGCAGTGAAACTTCTCCCGAATGAACCGTCCTTCGGCGTGCAGCTCGCGAAACTCTATCGCACGGTGGGGCTTCAGGAAAAGGCCGCTAAACAAATCATCAACACAGTAAACATAGCGCCTACGAATCCAGAGGCCCTTTTCACCTTCGCCACCATCGCAGCGGAAATCGGAAACGGTGACGCGGCGCGGGCGACTCTTTCGAAGTTGGCGCAGATCGAGCCGAACCATCCCGGAATGAATGAGCTACAGAAACGGCTGGGACAAAAGGGCAAACAAACGGCAGGATCGGAGCGGATGGTTGACGAGAATCCCGAAGAACTGCTGAAGAGGGGAAATGCATTTCTCGCCGCGAGCGAGTGGCAGAAGGCTATCAACGACTTTGAACGCGTCATAACGTTGTTGCCGAACGACGCCTCGGAGTTGTACCCCTGCCTGGGATACGCCTATTCGCAGATCGGCCGCTTCGATAAGGTAGTCGCTTGTTATATGAAGGTCCTGATGACTAACCCGCGCAGCGCCCGCGCCTATTATAATCTGGGCAAGGCATATAAAGACCTGGGCGATTTCGATAGCGCAAAATCCTGTTACACGTATGCACTCAAGCTCGAGCCATATCATGTGGACAGCTGTTTCAATCTGGCGAATCTGAACCGGGAAATGGGCATGCTTGACGATGCAATTTTCTTGTACAAAAAAACCCTGAAACTTTCCGGGAAACACCTCGGTGCCTTATGCAACATGGGTGTCGCTTATCGTGAAAAAGGAGATCTCTGCGAGGCGGAAAAAATATGTATCGAGACGATCGCTATCAAGCCCGACTTTGCTGACGCTCACTGGAATCTCGGCCTCATTCGGCTGCTACGCGGAGATTTTCAGGAGGGCTGGAAGGGGTACGAGTGGCGGTGGCAGAAGGGCGATTACGCCCACGCAAAAAGGAATTTTGAGCAACCGCAATGGGACGGCTCTGATTTGGCAGGCAAGACGATCCTGGTGCATGCCGAGCAAGGCATGGGTGACATGATCCAGTGTATGCGTTTCTTCCCGCTCCTGGCGCAACGCGGGGCAAAGGTCGTTGTGGAATGCCAGAAAGAACTTGCAACTCTTGCAAGGACAGTTCAAGGCGTGCAGGAAGTAATTTTAAGGGGCGAGCCACTGCCTTCTTTTGACATCCATTGTCCGGTTATGACCCTTCCGGCGTTCTTCGTGCATTCCCTGGAGCAAATCCCAGCCGCTGTACCATATGTTTCTCTCGACGGGGTGGCCCTGGAAAAGTGGCGCAGCATGATGAAGAAGGATCCCGCGCCGTTCAAGATTGGCATTGTCTGGGCGGGAAATCAACTATACAAAAACGACATGAATCGTTCTTGCCCTGTTGCGATATTTTCGAAATTATTCGACGTAGAAGGAGTGTCGTTCTACAGCCTGCAGAAGGGTGATCCGTCCGGTCAATTGAGGGAGGCGGGTGAGTTTGGGAATGTCATCGACGTGAGCGTCGAATTGAATGATTTTATGGACACCGCTTGTCTTATGGAATGTCTTGATCTGGTGATCACCGTGGACACCGCCGCGGCGCATCTTGCTGGAAGTCTTGGGAAGCTCGTTTGGAACCTGCTACCGTTTGCACCAGACTGGCGCTGGATGCTTACGAGAGAGAATTCATCCTGGTACCCCACGATGCGGTTGTTTAGACAAAAAACGCCAAGGGACTGGGAGGGTTTGATCGATTCTGTGAGGGAAGCGTTACAGAATGAGGTAAGGAACCTTTCTTCGAAGAATAACGTAGAAACAGCCGATCCCGGCGGTGTGTCCTCGAAGCAGCCGTCCAGGGCGGGTTTCACCTCAATCGTGCTGTTCGATCTCCATCAGCGCCAGATTGTTGAACAATGCCTGTCGAGCATCAAGCTCAATACCCCGGAACCGCACGAGGTGATCTTTCTAGCGGGGATCGATGATGTGCTCATAAAATGGTTAAAACACGAGACCGCATCCCATCCGAATTATCGTATCGTTCAAACCGTGCTTCCTTCGGAATTTTCGAAAGGCTGTAACCACGCAATTCAGGAATCGACCGGTGACTACCTCGTGCTGATGTCCGCCGACTGCATCGTTCCAGAACACTGGCTATCCGACATGGTCGCGTTTCTGACGCAGATTCCAGATGCCGGCATTGTGGGACCTGTAACGAACCTTGAACACGGATTGCAAAAAACGGATATTGTCCAAGAATGCCCGACGAAGACGGTTCATGACACAATCAACAGCTTTCGGATGAGGAATCATCATCGCCGCATTCCAACAGGCAAAGTTGCTGGATTTTGCATGCTCTTCAAAAGGTCGCTTACCAACGAAATAGGCTTTTTCGATGAAAAATTAGGGCCTCAGACCTACGCTGATGATTATTGTCTGCGGGCAACCCTGCTCGGCCACAAGAATTTGATCGCTGGTGGTGTATATATTCACGGGAGGAGTTCAAAGGAAATCCCTGGCACCACGCTGTCTGACCGTAAGATACTTAAGAATAAATGGGGCAATATAGATAGAAACAGCACGCTCGGCCAAAAATTGGTCGTAATGACCACAATTCAGCAGGCATGGGGATTTCATCTCCAGGACCAAACCGATAAAGCGGCAGAACTCTTGCTTCAGGAGATAAAGCGAGCACCTGATGGTAGAGAACTATTCTACAATTTAGCAGAAATGCTACTAGAGTCAAAAAGGTTCAAGGATGCCCTCGATGTCCTCACCATGATGTCACACGACGATTCTGATATACGCAAGCTAATCCTAACAGGATACTGCAGGGAAGGGCTCGATCATCATGAAGATGCCGAGCAAACCGCAGCTCAGGTCCTCATATCAGGTCAGTACGTCGCCATGGCGCTAAACCTAAGGGGCGCTGTAGCATTTAAAAAAGGCGATTACAGCAAAGCAGAGGCATTTTTTCATCAGGCTGTTGATTGCGACCCCGGCTATGGAGAGCCTTATATAAATCTTGGTAAATTGAAGTTGGTACAGAAAAGAAACGCGGAGGCATTGGACTTTTTTGAAAAAGGATTTATACTTTCTTCGACAATTCCTGATATCGCCATATCATACTATTCGTCAATCACATCGGAGAAGGCATGGAAGCGTGCCGAAAGAGTACTCCAAGAGGCAAAATCGCTGCATCCACTGAGCCGCCGCATCGCGTTTTTCCTCATTGAGCTCCAACTCAGGCAGGAAGAGTACGACTCGGCTATGCATGAAATCGAGGAAGCTTTGATCAGGTTCGGCATCGACGATGGCATTATTAATGCGGCTCTTGCTGTCCGGAAAAAAATAGGGCCTCTGACAATTCGCAAAACCTCTAAGCCTGGCACAACGCTGTCACTCTGTATGATCGTGAAAAACGAAATACGCTACCTGGCCAAATGCCTGAACAGTGTAAAAGCAGTAGTTGACGAAATGATCGTGGTTGATACAGGATCGACCGATCGGACGAAGGACATCGCCGAGGTGTTCGGGGCGCAACTCTACGATTTTCCGTGGACGGGCGACTTTTCTGAGGCGCGCAACTATTCCCTTGCCCAGGCGAGCGGCGACTGGATTCTGGTTCTTGATGGTGATGAAGTGATCTCTCGTCAGGACCTTGCGGAATTGAGAAGCCTTGTAGCACGGCCGAACGCTACACCGCTCGCCTATTCGTTCGTTACTCGGAACTACCTCCATGCCGTCCATAATATCGGCTGGATTGCCAACGATGGAGTGTATTCAGAGGAGGAAGCGGGTTCGGGGTGGGTGGGTAGCACCAAAGTGAGAATGTTTTCCCGCGATAGAAGAATCCGGTTTACAAATCCTGTCCACGAACTTTTAGAACCGTCTTTGAAAAAAACCGGGGTTAAGATAAGGGAGAGTTCCGTTCCCATTCATCACTACGGGAAACTGGATATGGACTTTGATATTTCAAAAGGCCAGGAATACTACCTTCTCGGCAAAAAGAAGCTTGAAGAAAAGGGCAATGATCTTGATGCCATTCAAGAGTTGGCTATTCAGGCAGCCGGTCTGGGCAAGCATGAAGAAGCGCGTGATCTCTGGCAACAAGCCTTGAACATCCAGCCGGACATGCTACTCGCCCATATTAACATTGCAAACACCTATCTGAACATGAACAATTTTGGCGAGGCCCTGACCTCGGCAAAAAGGGCACATGCACTAAGGCCCGACATACGTGAGGTCGTTTGCAATTATGCAGTATGCGAGATGTATGCTGGCGACATTGAACGCAGCGTTGAGGTGCTCGAAACATTTATCGGGAAAGACAAAGAATATCCAATGGCATTCGTCATGCTGCTGGCGGCGTATTTTGCATCAGGAAGAAAAGACAAGGGGTCTGAACTGCTTACGTCACTCAAACTTACAGGTTCTTCGGCGTTCGGAGATGCATTTTTACCCTTTATCAACAAACTGATAGAGGCAGAAAGAATCAATTTTGCTTATGCAATACTTGAAGCACTGGTCGAACACAAGATTTCCAGCGATAGTTTATCCACGCTGCACGAAAAGTGCACGAAAAAACTTCTGATTGAGGTGAACCCCTGAGACTGGACAGTTTAGGTTAGAGCGAGCAGGCAGAGTTTTCCATTTTTTTTATTTGTATCTATCGTGGTCATGAAAATATACCAGTCAGGGGGTACCCCGCTGAATTGATCGTTTGAGAGGCTTTTGGGACTTTTGGTATAGAAACCTGCTTTCACAATTGCCCCAGGATCGATTTTCCGGGGGCAGTCCATATCTTGATACCCTCTCCAGAAATGGTTTCAAACTCATTCCGAGGTCAATAGCTCAATGAGGAGTGCAACCGTTTTTTTGATTATACAGCTGATCGATGCAACAGGAAATTCGTTTGGAACGTCATCGAAGGTGCGATGCTCCCACAGGTAGACGTCCTCGCCTTGAGCGTTGCATGATGCTTCATTGCCGAATCCCCCTTTGGCATATTTCTTTTTCAAGTGATACAGAAGACCCGAGGAGATCTCGTGTCTGCGGGCCAGCTGAGCAGGAGCGTTTACTCCATACAGAAGCTCTTCAAGAATTTGGCGTTTAGAATCGGACGTGAGTGCTCGCCACTTTCTCATAACAAGATCCTTCCCGCCCCTGTCCAGCGCCTAAGATCATGTTTGTAACTCTAACATATTTTGTCAAATGGGAGGGGTTCACTCCAATGTGATGAAAACTACGCCTGGGAAACTTTGAGACCGGTTGCAAGGTGCAGATTTATATTAATGATGGTGGTCAGCTTATCCGGAGAGGGAAATAGCATAACATCAAAAAACTGTTTGTTAATAAAAATCCCTAGCGAAATAATATCCTCCCGGAGTTTCTTCGGTAGCGGATTGTCCGGTTTCGCAAGCTCGCTCTCCAATATGCTCCAGATCGACTGATTGTATTTGATCGCTGCATCAAGGTTGGAACTGCGATCTGCGGCATCCCAATTATTCTGACACTGCTGGAGCATCAGCGCTCCTTTGGTAAGCACCGACGCTTCTATTTCTCTTCCCGTCATCGTGGTTTTCTGAACTGTCCGGTATGCCTCAATTTGCCTTGCGAGCATGCTGAAAGACCTCCTCTTCGTAATTTATCAATTTCCGTCCCACCTTAAGCGCAGGGTAGTATCTACCGCTTAGGATATGATCGCTGATCTGGTTGATGATTTCCAACATGCTCGGGGCCGCGGAAAGAATATCCCGGACCAGCTCCCAGTATATATTCCGATATTTGTCAAGATTTTTCTCATCCACATACATAAGCTGAATCGTCAAGTATACTCGCTTGCAGGGAGTATCGGCGTCCCGATCCCGCATTATGTCTTTTGTGCGCAGAACGGGGACATTATTTTCAATTATGAGATCGCTTCTGGCGTTACCGTTTACCACGACTGCCCCACCGATGATCAGTCGCTCGTGTGGTTTTAAAGATATTTTAAGCGCCATGAATTATGACCCTGCCTCTCGACGTCAAACTTTTATGTTGATCACATTTCCCGATTGTCCGTTGACGGACACAGTCGTTCCGTTGCTGATCACATTATCTTTTAATTGACTGATGGCATCCAAAGCAGACATATCGCTGTCAGTCGCCTTATCCGTCAGTTTTATCCTGGACGATTGCTTTTTTACCTCATCGGGCATCGACGAACTTTTTACCTCGTCCAGTACGCACTTCATGGCCTTTATCGTGTCGATCCTTTGCGGGCTCCCCGCGGGGAACCAAGGCGGATCATCCTCGATGAGGGCATTCAGTTGCTGTTGGACATAATCCATATTGCTGCGAACAGACGGCATCTGGGCTTGCGGAGTTGTTTGACTCGTGCTGCTGACCGAGACCGACGAGCTGTTTGTGGACAAATCACCTTTTTTCGAAATTGGCGCTGAGGGGTTTGGTACTCCAAGCAGGGCCGACTGTGATATTATGCTGCTGATGTCCATATACGCTTCTCCCTAACGTATATTCAAACCGGGGGGCTGCAAGCCCCCCGGCTAATCATTCACATTAACGAACTACGGGAACAGTTTCAGAACGGACTGTGCTGCCTGCGATGACAGGCTTAATGCCGTGACACCGAGCGATTGCTGCGTCTGTAACGCAAGCATATTCGCGCCTTCCTCGTTCATGTCAGCGAGCGTCAGATTATCAGCGCCTGTTGTAAGCGTGTTGATCATACTAGTCGTAAACGTCTGACGGGCGTTGACAACCGCCAGAGAGCTTGATAGGTTCTGTGAATCCGTTTGAAGCGATGTTTCTGCTGTGTTAAGCTCTGCTACAGCCTGTGTCAAATTAGCCTGTACAGCAAGACCAGTGGTGCTGCACACCCAAGTGCTAGCGCCCGCTGAAGCAGTAGTTACACCAAGACCTCCAGCAGCGGTTGCCCCGCCGGTCACACCGTTAATCGTCAATGTTGACGTGCCGGTTGAGTTAAAGGTGACTGTCAGATTGTTGCCAGCCAAAAGGTTGGTGCCGTTATAGCCAGAATCTGTCGCGAGGGTATTAATCTGAGTCAGAATAGAATCGTATTGCGAGGCATAAGACGAAATGGTCGTTGTGTTAGAAGTACTGAGCGCCGACTGTACGATACCTTGAGCGGCCTGAATCAGAGTGTTTATGCTAGTGATGCCATTGTTCGCGGCCTGGATTGTCTGGACCGCCTGGCCCATTGCATCATTAAGTGTGCTGAGGGAGTTAGCAGTTGTGTTCAGGTTCTGGGCGGCAAAGAAGCTTACCGGATTATCGAGGGCGCTGTTAACTTTCTTGCCCGTAGAGAGATCCTTCTGGGTTGTGTTAATCTGACCCTCGATATTCTGCAGTGCGATGAGGTTTGCTTGCATGCCCGAGGTTAATGTGACATTGTCGATTGACATGGTAGTTCTCCTTTTCTAGGTTTATTGCTGGCAATTCTTGCCAGACGTTACGGTTGATTCCAATGAAGCTTAGCTTCCATTCAAAACGTCAGATGGTCACTGATTCTTTCTCTCCTTCCCTGACCGTAATTTCTGTCGTCCTTGCAATTCTCATCGGCAGGACTAAAAAAAACTTTAATCGCAAATTTAATAAAATTAGCGCGCCGCTAGTCTGGTTCATATTTTGACCCTCTTTTTTTTAAAGTTTTTTACAGAATCGTCCGATAAGAACAGCAAAGGTATGACTTCCGTTTTTTAGACCGGCTAGTCCCTGTGGAGACATATGACCATCTTCCCTTTTCAGATAAATGAGGCCGGATACCTTTATAACAGGCACGCCAAACTGAAACCATCGGCGATCATGGAAACCGGGCAGGGTGAAGCGCAAAATGACGTCAACATTCCGGCGGTAGCGAAGAAAAGTAAAATCCTTGAACGTGCCAGGACGGAGGTCCTGGCACAGATACGGAAGGTGTGATAGCAATGACTTTCGCTTAAGGAAGGATCACGAATGCTAGGCAAAAAGGATTTTAGAATACTTGTCGCAGATGATGATGACATTGCACGAGATGTCATTACTACCCTTCTTTCCCGGGAAGGGTACTTTGTGAGAGCTGTCGTAGACGGCCTTGAAGCCATCAACCGGCTCAAGGTCGAGGACATTCATCTCGTCATCACCGATCTCAAGATGCCGGGCGCGGACGGCATCGAAGTTCTCAAGTACGCCGTCCGGAGCAACTCCGATACCGCCGTTACTATCCTCACGGCCTACGGGGCCCTCGATACGACTCTTGAAGCAATCAAGGAAGGCGCCTACGATTACCTGACCAAGCCGTTTAAGACACAGGAAATCACTATCATCGCGCAGCGGGCCTTTCAGCGGGCGCAGCTCATTGCCGACAACCGGGAGCTCAGGATAAACCTGCGCGAGACCTATCGCGATCTGGAGCTGCTCAAGAACGTGTCTTTAAGCAATAACCCCGAGGTGACGACGAGCTGGCTGGAGCGCATCGACAAGCTGAAAAACATGAATGTACTTCTTGCCCACGAGGCAGAGGTCTTGAAGGAAAGGCTGGTCAAGGGCTATGCAACGTGGCAGGATACTTATCGTTGACGACGATCCACTGGTCCGGGATGTCCTTTCATCCTATTTTGAAAATACCGGGCAGTATGATACGGAATTCGCCGGCGATGGACTTGGAGGCATCGACAAAGTCAAAAATCGCGACTATGATGTCGTGTTTACCGACCTTACTATGCCCGGTATCAACGGCATAGACTTCATGCGGGAGGCGGTGAAAATCAAGCCGTCGCTGCCAGTGGTCGTTATTACCGGTCACACGACCATCGACAATGCCATCAACGCCATGCGGGAAGGGGCCAAGGATTTCATCACCAAGCCCTTCAACTTCTCCACCGTTACGTCTGTTGCCGAACGCGTCATCGGCGAACGACGGCTCCTCAATACGATCGACAAAGGTGATAACCGTGATTCCTGTATCGGCAGGCTGAACTCCGAGCTCTTCAGGAAGCTGCAGGAAATAAACATCCTCCAGGCACTCAGCACCGAACTCGACACACTTTACAGCAACAGGGATATTTATGAGAAAGTCGTCGAGATGGCCTCACGGCTCCTGATGGTCAAGGATGTCGCCTTCGGCATCGTCGACCGGGGAACGCTCAAGATTCGAAAAGCGATAGGACTCCCCACCCGCGAGGTCCCGGTGGCCGGAAGCATCTTCGAACGGGTTGTCTTAACGCGCAGTCACTACGTCGCCTCCTTCGGCGAGACCAACCCCCATACCGGCATCCCCCTCGAAGAGCCATTTCTTGCCATCCCCTTTATGATCAACAACGAGATCTTTGGGATCATCAGCCTGTCAAACAAGGGGGATGGCACGGCGTTTACCAACGACGAGATATCGCTCGCGCTTACCTTCGCCAAGAAAGCCGCCCAGCGGATCGAGAACAACGCACTTTACGAGGTCTTCTACAACAATCTCATTAATACTCTAAAGTCGCTCGTCAACATCATCGAGGCGCGCGATTCATACACCAAACAACATTCTGAGCGGGTCACGACCTATGCGCTCCGGATCGCCGAGGCAATGGGTCTCAACGCCGAGGAAAGTGACGCGCTCCAGTTCGGCGGCTACCTTCACGACATCGGGAAGATCGGCGTTCGAGATACGATCCTGCTCAAGCGCGACCGGCTTACCCAGGAGGAGAAGACTGAAATCAACTTGCATCCGGTCATTGGAGGGAATATAATAAAACCCTTGCAGTTCTTCCCAAAAGAACGGGAGCTTATTCTGCATCATCATGAGCATTTTGACGGGAATGGTTACCCGGATCGCCTTTCGGGATCGGCTATTCCCGTGACCGCGCGAATACTCTCTGTTGCCGACGCCTATGATGCCATGACCTCATCCCGTCCCTACCGTCAGACCAGACCGCACCAGCAAGCTGTCTCGGAACTACAACGGTGTTCACGGACGCAGTTTGATGGGGAAGTCGTCAAGGCTTTTTTGCAAACACTTACGTAAAGGATGGAAAACCACGATGAGTCTGAATCCGGGAGACCAGATCAGTTACCGCTTGATGCCCGCAGTTAGCCGCTATCTCGCCACTGTTCAGTCTGCTGACGAACACAACCTTGTTCTTCGGCTCACGGTCGACTCACCTGCGGTGATCAATCGCGGCCAGTGCCTCATGATCACCGAGCCAGATGCCGATACCGAGCATTACAGCGAAGTAGTTTCCTGGGACGGACGGACCCTCCAACTGAAGCGGCTCTGGACAGGCAAGCGCGGTTATTTTCGCGTTGACGACGTTTTTCCCGTCGTTCACAGGAAAGTGGACGACAACGACCTTCGGCGGGTATGCAAGATTTTTTCGGGCTATGGCATCGAACCGGAGGAGATGGAGGTCTCCGACGAGACAATGAACCCGAAGCTCTGGAAAATGCTAACGGACATAAACGCCAAGCTTGCAATGATTATCGAGCGCCAGAACCTCGAAAGCGAGGGACTCAGCCGGGCCGAAAGCAGGCCGGTAAATATCAGCGCATCGGGAATCCGGTTCACCCTCCCCCACCGCTTCAATATCGGAGACATCCTAGAGCTCAAGATGCTGCTCCCCGTCTATCCGCCCGTCGGCGTACTCGCCCATGGCACCGTAGTACGTGTGGAGGAGCTAGATAATGGAAATTTCGGAACTTCGCTGAGCTTTGATGACCTTGCCGAAGAAGTCCGCGACACAATCATTCAATACACCCTGAAACGTCAGCGGGAGCTCATTCGCCGTGAGCGCCAAGGGGACCGGAACGAATAGTGGATCGCGCAAGCATCATAGGGCTACTCCTTGGAATCTCGGCCATCGTCGGTGGGAACCTGCTCGAGGGCGGCAGGATCGACTCGATCTTCCAGCCGACGGCTGCACTCATTGTCTTCGGCGGAACTGCCGGCGCGACGCTGCTCAGCTACCCTTTTCGGGACGTTCTAAAAGCGGTGGGCGCGCTCCGTCGGGTGCTGTTCTCGAAACCAGCGGATTCTCGAGCGTTGATTACCGACATCATTCGGTTTTCGATAACGGCGAGGCGGAGCGGATTCATCGCCGTCGAATCCGAAATCAGGAACCTCGACCACCCTTTTTTTCGGAAAGCCCTGACCCTCGCGGTTGCCGGCATGCTCCCCAAACTCCTCGTCGAGACCATGGAGCAGGACTGCATGACCTTTGAAGACGAGAACCGAAGGATCGCCAAGGTCTTCGAAACCGCGGGCGGGTTTGCCCCCACCATCGGGATCCTGGGGGCGGTGCTTGGGCTCATACGTGTCATGGAAAACCTGTCCGATCCCGCAAAGCTTGGGTCGGGCATTGCTGTGGCCTTCGTTGCGACCATCTACGGTGTGGGGTCGGCAAACCTGCTATTGCTGCCGATCTCGCGGAAGCTCACCAACCTGTTGAATCATGAGCTCTCCTTGCGGGCGATGATCCTCGAAGGCGTCGTCGGCATCCAGTCGGGCTTGAACCCGCACTATCTGGAAGAGAGACTCAAGACCTTTATCGAGGGAGAGCGGGAATAATAGCGGAGAGTGGGGCTTATCTGCTTGTGACGTCAGTCCGGCTTGTCCGGAATTGCTTTTTCAGCTGTCGTGTCGGTAGGGTCCCCATTCGAGGGAAAGACGAATGCGGATAAAGGCATCATCAGGGGTCAATTTTTTATTCAGCCTGATCCGGCATTTCAAAGTTCATCAGCGTCCCGGCATTTGTATATCCTTTTTTGTTTGAGTTATCTATGAGAAAAAAGAGAAAACGGGAAGAGGCTGAAAACACAGACCGCTGGGTGGTGTCCTACGCCGACTTCATCACGTTGCTGTTCGCCTTTTTCACAACTATGTACGCCATAAGTCATGTGGACCTAGGGAAACTCCAGCGTTTCTCTGGCTCCATGAAATCGGCTTTTAAAGCGGCGGGACAGGAAGCCGTTGATACAACGGTCATCGAGGGCATCAAACCCATCAACTACGCAGATGTCGGTTTGGAGCGGGACATCGAGGATGTATTCAAGAGATTTGATATAATAGAAGCGATCACCGTGGAACGGGACCAGCGTGGCGTAATTATAACCATGCGAGATGATGTGCTGTTCGACACCGGCTCCGCCGTGCTGAAGCAAAGCGCCCGTCCGATCCTCGCGATGACTGCGACGCTGATCAGAAAGTCACAGCGCGATATCGTCATAGAAGGGCATACGGATAACATGCCTCTTAACAACTCGCGGTATGCATCGAATCTCGAGTTGTCGACCGCTCGCGCCGCAAGCACCTATGCCTATTTAACAAGTGAGGAAGCGATCAGACCTGAGCAGATGAGCGCGGCGGGGTACGGTGAATACCGTCCCATGGCATCGAACGCGACACCCGAGGGAAGAGCGCGCAACAGGAGGGTAGATATACTCTTTGTCTCCAAGAAGGATGGGATATAAAATTCTTTTGGCTGAGGGCAGCCAGGCAAACCGCGAACGCCTGACGTCGGCTTTCGAACGGGCCGGCACGTCCGCGCACCTCGAATTTGCCGCCAGTCCGGAAGCGGCTTTCGAAATCATGAAGCGGGAGACCTTCGATGTGCTCTTCTTCAACCAGGCTGAGTTCGGTTTGGACACTTTTGAAGTCATGAACCGTATTCAGTCCCTGCAGCGGGAGACGCCGGTAATCATGATGTCGACGCGGACCAACAGCGACGCAGTGCTGCATGCTTTGCGGGACGGCGCTGCGGACTGCGTTTCCGCTAACCCCGATGCCTTCGTCAATTACCCCATCATCGCTGGTCGTGTCATAACTCGTTTCGAGGCGGTTCATGAGTATACGGAGAGGGAGCGGGCGATCCTGCGCAGCCAGAAGCAGTGGATGTCGCTCATGGACGCCATTACGGATTATATTTTCGTTCTGGACGACAAGCAGGCTCTGGTCAAGGTAAACCGCACCTTTGCCTCGGCCATTGGTAGGCACCCGCGGGAACTCGTCGGCAAACGGATCGAGGATGTCTTCGAGCTGGAGATCCCAAGCCGGGAGGTACTTCGCTCCATATTGGACGAGGGCACCCCCCGGATCTATGAAAAAAAGATCGGCGAAGAAATATTTCAGATAAGCATCTTCCCGCTCCAGGAGGAAAACCACCCCCTCACGATTCATGTGATGAAAAACATCACCGAGGTCAGAAGGCTAAAGGATCAATTGTACTATGCCGACAAGCTGGCATCCATCGGCTTGCTCGTGTCCGGCGTCGCCCACGAGATCAACAATCCCCTCACTGGTACGATTGCTTACACCGAACTCCTTGCCATGAGGATCACCGATGAAGGCATCCTTGCCGAACTGAAAAAAATTCTCGACAGCGCCGAACGGTGTAAAAAGATCGTCAACAATCTACTAACCTTTTCCCGACAGCGCATGCCGTCGAAAAGCCTCGAGTCCATCAACGATATCATTGACCGGGCCATCGATCTCCGCAACTACTGGCTGAAATCAAACAACATCGAGATCGTTCGTGATTACGACCCCGCGTCGACCGTATTCGTTGATGCGCAGCAAATCCAGCAGGTCATGCTGAATCTGCTTCTGAACGCCGAACAGGCCCTCGTCGATACCGGCCGGGCGAACCCGCGAATCCGGTTCGTGACCCGGTCCGACAAGACAAACCGCCGCCTCGTAATTGAGGTGATCGACAACGGCCCGGGTATCCCGAGCGGCGTCGCCTCAAAAATTTTCGATCCCTTCTACACCACAAAGTCGGTGGGCATTGGCACCGGACTGGGTCTTTCGATCTCGCACGGCATCATCGCGGAGCATGGCGGGACCATTCGATTTGAGAATGCCGAAGGTGGGGGAGCGGCGTTTATCATCGAACTCCCCACAGGAACGGTTGAGCACACGGAAGCGTCAGATTAAGGAAAGCGGGTAGACAGAGCTCTATGTTTCCTATCATCGGTGCGGTTATCCTTTTGGGATGTATCATCAGCGGCTATCTTATGGAAGAGGGCAACCTCCATGTGCTGGTCCAGCCTGCGGAACTCATCATTATCGGCGGAGCCGCCGTGGGCGCCTTCATCATCTCGTCTACGCCACGAGTCTTCAGTCTCGTTTTAAAAGGTCTGGCCTCGGTACTCGGCGGTAAATCCCAGAGCAAGGCAAAATATCTGGAACTCCTGTCTCTTCTTTACCAGCTTTTTTCCAAGATCAGGAAAGAAGGACTTGTTTCCATTGAGTCTGATATTGAAAATCCCGATAAAAGCCCAATCTTCCGCAAGTACCCTAGCGTATTGTCGAACCACCATGTACTGAGTTTTATTTGCGACAATCTGAAGGTGATCATCACAGCGAACGTCCCCCCCCACGAGCTCGATAACCTCATGGAAATCGAGATCGACACTCATCACCACCAAGCCTTGATTCCAGCGCACAGCATCGCGAAGGTCGCTGACGGCCTCCCGGCGCTCGGTATCGTTGCTGCCGTGCTCGGCGTGGTACTCACTATGGGCAAAATAGCGGAGCCACCTGCCGTTCTCGGCCACTCAATCGGTGCTGCTCTCGTCGGCACCTTCCTAGGCGTGCTGCTGTCCTATGGTTTCGTCGGTCCCATTGCCACGAATCTCGAAAACAAGGCCGAAGAGAGCGGTGGACCGCTGCAAGTCGTCAGAGTAGCTCTCGTTGCATTCGTCGGCGGCTCAGCGCCGCAGATGGCCGTGGAGTTCGGGAGACGGGCTGTGCCGGACAGGGAAAAACCGACGTTCAATGAATTGGAAGACGTTGTACGGGGCAAGGCGAAGTAACTTCCTATCCATGACTGGAAGAGGAGTATTATCAGGTGGCTGACCAAAAATCAAAGATCGTCATTAAAAAAGTCAAGAAGGTGATCGGCGGCGGAGCGCATAGCGGAAGCTGGAAAGTCGCCTATGCCGACTTCGTCACGGCAATGATGGCCTTCTTCCTGCTGCTTTGGCTCCTCTCCATGGTGGCGCCAGAGAAGCGGGCTCGCATTTCGACCTATTTCAAGCATTTCAGTATTTTTGAAAAGAGCGGCACCTCGTTCATGGAACAATCGAGCGAAGTGTTTAACGAGTTCGGAGAATCGGGGCAGAAGGTCCCGCAGGAAATGATGGGCCAGCCCGGGATGAAGCCGGAGGAGTTCAAGGAAGCTGTCAAAAATGCAATTGAATCTAAACTGAACGACATCAAAGACCAGATCTTGGTCGATGTTTTCGAAGGGGGGGTCCGGATTCAGCTGGTAGACAAGGCTGGCAAGCCCATGTTTGACCTCGGTTCGTCCAAGCCCACGCCTCTTGCTGAACGGATCATGGCAGTTCTTGGCGAACAGATCAAGCCCCTTACCAATCCCGTTTCTGTAGAAGGGCATACCGATTCCCTTGCCTACAAATCATCGAGCTATGGAAACTGGGAACTCTCAACCGAGCGTGCTCTTGCCGCGAAAAAACAGCTGGAGTCGTACGGCCTGAACCCGAACCGCCTGACCCGCGTCGCCGGCTATGCCGACACTGTGCCCTTAGTCAAAGAAGACCCTGAAGACCCCCGCAACCGGCGCATCAGCATCATCCTGCTCTTTCCCCAGGCTCCGGCTCCAATACTGCCTCAGGCACTACCCAAATAGCACATAATATCGCGAGTGTCATTCGATCTCTCCTGCGTTGCGCTCTTGCAAGCACTTCGTTTGGGGAAAAAATCGTGAAATGATATTTGAACGGGAGCATTGCGTCGTGAGCAATCCGCAGCCCTCACCTGGCAATACAGCATCAGCCGACATGAAGGCTCTCTGCGACATCACTGCGTCTCACGAAGGCTGGATCATGAACCGGGTTTTGAACTGTGCAAAAGGTGGAGCTATGTGAAGCAGTATATGTTCAACCCTCGCGGAACATAGCGCTTATACATTGCGGATTTTTCAGTCGTATTGCTGCGGGCTATGGGAAAAAATACTGCGCCCCAGAGTTCAGGCAGCATGATGCTTTTACCTCAAGGACATTGCCGCGGCTTGGTCATTCATGAGACGTCGGGAGCGGTGCTGAGATCCGTCTTTCAAGCAAGAGAACAACGCTAAATGCGAGCAACGTACTGCAACCTTCTCCGTGGTCGGCGGCAGTGCTAAGGAGACTATAATTGCAGACGCTACGGAAATCACAGGAAAAAAGATAATAAAGTTCTTAAAAATCTCAGTTATATTAATTGTATTGCGTTCCTACGCCCGCTAGTCAACGTTTTATGTCACGGGGAGAGGTTGTTATGCTTGAACTGGTGATTTGGAGTAATTGATCGCGTAACGTATGAAAAGATATTATAGATAATATGATGGTTTGCAAGAGCGGGGACGCCGGCTTTAGGGCAGCTGTTTCGTCGTGAGCGTCGTCATGCTCCGTGTCAGGGATGCTGCCTTTTTCGGCGTCATGGCAGCGATGATCGCCCCAGCCTTTTTGCTCTTCATGCGCATCATGATCTGTAGAGTAGTAGCATCATCAAGCGCGGTCAAGCGTGCTGCGGCTTCCTCTGCTGTCATGACCTCATAAGCCTTTACCACGTTCTGGATTTTTTCACCCTGAACTAGTTCGACTTTCTTGAGGACGGATTCGATTTGTCCAAGCAGTTTGGTATACGTCGCAATCTTTTCATCCACGTCTTTCTGGAGGGCATTGAGCCGCGCTTCGTCGCGTCTGAGGGATTCTTCTTTCTCTTTGAGCTCAATGCGTTTGGCCTCCACTAACTTAACCATATCATCCTGGGCCACGGCCGCGGAT
>Ga0335081_10001990_pt1 | contig 32309 bp, 24 predicted proteins | sample Lox_Sample_35_FD_206713 | JGI IMG/M metagenome (GOLD analysis project Ga0335081, IMG submission 206713) | Soil microbial communities from Loxahatchee National Wildlife Refuge, Florida, United States - Lox_Sample_3.5 | ecosystem: Environmental > Terrestrial > Soil > Wetlands | place: USA...
GGCGGTGGCTTTGCTTGTGCCATCCTTTGGGATTTTCCGAATGGGGTACGAAGCGGCCCACAGGGCTGGTCCCATGACGGAGGAGCAGAAACGTGTCCAACGACGAATGGGGCGCGCCTTTGGCATCATTTTCGCTGCCGAAGGTCTGCTTATTTTCGTCGCCGTCAATGTGCTGAACAACCTTCACCGCGAGCAGTACGTGCTGACGGCGATCGCCGCCATCGTGGGGCTGCATTTCCTGCCCCTGGCCCGTCTCTACCGATTTCCGCTGTACTACGCCGTGGGCGTGCTGATGGTGCTCGACGGCTTCGCGTCGCTCGCGCTTCCCGCTCCCGGGCGGAATACCACGCTGGCGCTGAGCGTGGGAGCCGTCCTCTGGCTGACGTGCGCGGCCCTGATCCGGCGGGGGTTCCGGCTCGCCCGCGTCGGCCATGCGTCGCAGGTTTGAGGCTGATGTCTGTGCAGATGACGAAGCCCTATCCGCAGTGGATAGGGCCTTGGATGTGTCGCGCCGCCGGCTCTCGTCTTAGACGTTGAACGAGGAGCCGCAGCCGCAGGTGCTTTTCACGTTGGGATTGTCGAACTTGAATCCGGCGCCCTCGAGCGTCTCGAGATAGTCGATGCTTACCCCCTTCAGATACATCAGCGAGGTCGCATCGACATAGACCTTCAGGCCTTCGAAATCGAAGGTCTTATCCATCATTCCCGCGCCATTTTCGAACGACATGGAGTAGGAGAAGCCCGAGCATCCACCACCCACCACGCCGACCCGCAGTCCCGCCGGCACGGGGTTCTGTTGCGCCATGATCTCCTTGACCTTGGCGATTGCACTGTTGGTGAAGCTGATGGGCTTCACGTCGGTAACTGGGGTTGCAGTAGTCGGGGTTGTTGTCGTCGTAGCCATGCCTCTCTCCTGAAAAATCCTTGCGGGATTATATCAAAACGGCCTGTGCGGTCCTCTCATCTGGCGCTTAGCAGGCTATTCCCTCAGCCGATTGGATGCCCGCGGGGCAAGCCAGGTCGCAGGCAAAGCGGCGGGCGCGAGCGGCATGCGAAAAATACAGGCGCGCAGCGCTCGCCGGCAACTTCTCCAGAGCGCAAATACAGTTGCCTCCGTTTGGTGGTAGGCTCATAATACCTGGCTATGAGGGCCCGGCCGGTGGAGAGCGGGAATCCATCGCGCGGGACCGGTTCATTCCTGGACTGAGGTGGCGAATGTCGACTCTGACGATGTTGTTCATCTTGTGGGGTGTGCTGACGGTCATTCTGATCCTTCTGCTGATCTACCGCAGCACGCTCAGCATGCACCAGGACGAACAGTTGTTCCTCGATGAATCCAGCAAGAACTTGCGCGAAGAACAGGAGCAGGTCCAGCTCCGCATGCGCAGAGTGACGCCCTTCGTGCGCATTCTGACAGCGGCCTCGGCCGTGCTGATTATCGTCATTGCGGGACTGGCGGTATGGCAGCGTATGAATCAGGGCTATTGAACCGCGCCCTGTTTCGCCGATAACCGCTATGGAAAAAACGGTGTGGGGCGGCTGTCCCCCGAGCTTCCAATATCTGATCAGGCGGAGAATTCCGGTTTGCCGGGGGCGTGCGTTGTGATTTACGCGGGTACTCCGGCGTCATTCCCACCTGACCGACGGCCGCGGCTCACCGTGCCCGAGCGACACTTCTGATTGGCATTATTGGCCCTGCCAGCCGGTCTTCCCGCAGGCGATGAATCGCGGTACCCTCCTGGGCGTGCCGGGCGATATAAGGTTCACGGCACCCTCCCCCAGGAAAGGGAAACGATTCGTCGCCCCGTGCATCTGTAATATCAGGCCTATCAGACTGAACAGGTATTTGCCTCTCCGCACTCTCGCCGCGCCCGGGGGGAGCGGCATTTTCCTTGTTGGGGGGAACAGTGGCGACACAAGAAATGCATAGCGTACTGGAGTTTCCTGCGAGCCCGGCGATCGACTCGGAGGAAGAAGTCGCGGAATGGCTGGAAGCGTTTGACCAGGTAGTCGCGGCGGAGGGAAGCCAGCGCGGCCGGGAGGTCCTTCACGCGCTTATCGGACGGGCCGGTGAATCGGGAATCGAGGTACCCGTCCAGCTGAACACGCCCTACGTCAATACCATTCCCGTCGCGGAGGAAGTTCCCTATCCTGGCGACCGTGAACTGGAGCGCCGCATCAAGAGCCTGACCCGCTGGAACGCCATGGCGATGGTGCATCGTCAGAACAAGAAGGACCCGGGGATCGGCGGGCACATTTCCACCTATTCGTCCATCGCTACGCTCCTGGAAGTGGGCTTCAATCATTTCTTCCACGCCCGCTACGGCGATCAGCCGGGCGATTTCATTTACTTTCAGGGCCACGCTTCGCCGGGCGTCTATGCGCGCGCGTATCTGGAGGGACGCCTGAGCGAAGAGCAGGTGTTGAACTTCCGCCACGAGCTGCGTGGCGCTCCCGGTCTGCCCTCCTATCCGCATCCCTGGCTGCTGCCCGACTTCTGGCGCTTTCCCACCGTGTCGATGGGGCTGGGTCCGCTCAACGCTATTTACCAGGCGCGCTTCATGCGATATCTCGAGCATCGCGGGCTCATCGTGCCGACGGCACGCAAGGTTTGGGCATTTCTGGGCGATGGGGAGATGGATGAGCCCGAATCCATGGGCTCGCTCACCCTGGCCTCGCGCGAGAAGCTCGACAACCTGATCTTCGTCATCAACTGCAATCTGCAGCGCCTCGATGGCCCGGTGCGGGGAAACGGAAAGGTCATCAACGAACTGGAGGCCGCCTTCCGGGGAGCCGGCTGGAACGTCATCAAGGTGGTCTGGGGCTCCGATTGGGACCAACTTTTTGCCCGCGACCGGTCGGGGATCCTGCTGAAGCGGATGGAAGAGTGCGTGGACGGCGAGTACCAGAGCTACAAGGCCAAGGGCGGGGAGTACATCCGGCGTGAATTCTTCGGCAAGTATCCGGAGCTACTGCAGCTGGTGGCCGACATGAGCGACGACGAGCTGCATCGGCTCACCCGTGGCGGACACGATCCGCAGAAGGTTTACAACGCATACAAACGCGCGGTGGAGCATGGCGGCGGCCCGACGGTCATCCTGGCGCACACGGTGAAGGGTTACGGCCTCGGCTCGGCGGAGGCGCGCAACGCGACCCATCAGGAAAAGAAGCTGGCCGATCAGGCACTGATCGCATTCCGCTCCCGCTTTGCCATTCCCATTCCCGAAGAGGCGGCCCGCGACGGATCGTTGTACCGGCCGCCCGACGACAGTCCCGAGATCGCTTACATGCGACAGCGGCGGGAGAAGCTTGGCGGTTTCATGCCCGCCCGCGACGTTCCCGCCTTCAGCATCGAAACGCCGGGCCTCGATGCGTTTGCCGACTCGATTGCCGGCTCCAAAGGACGGGCTGTCTCCACCACCATGGGTTTCGTCAGCATGCTGCGGCAATTGCTGAAGCACCCTGAACTGGGCAAGCTGATCGTGCCCATTATTCCCGACGAGGCGCGCAGCTTCGGCATGGAATCGATTATCCGCCAGGTCGGCATCTACGCCAGCCAGGGCCAGCTTTACAAGCCGCACGATCAGGACATGCTGCTCTATTATCGCGAGGAAAAGGACGGGCAGATTCTGGAAGAGGGGATCACCGAGGCCGGTTCCATGGCATCATTCACCGCCGCCGGCATGGCCTACATCAACTACGGCGTGCCCATGATCCCGTTCTTCACTTACTACTCCATGTTCGGCTTCCAGCGGGTGGGGGACCTGGTATGGGCGTTCGCGGACGCGCGCGGTAAAGGCTTCCTCATGGGCGGCACCGCCGGCAGAACGACCCTTCCCGGCGAGGGCCTGCAGCACCTGGACGGCCACAGCCACGTGCTCTTCAGCGTGGTACCCACGTGTCACACATACGATCCCGCCTACGTGTACGAGATCGCCGTAATCATTCAGGACGGCATGCGGCGCATGTACCAGCAGCGCGAAGACCGCTTCTACTACATCACGCTGTACAACGAGGACTATGCGATGCCGGAGATGCCGCCGGGGGCGGAAGAGGGTATTCTGCGCGGTATCTACAGGTACCGTGCCGCCGACGCAGGCCAGGCGGCGGTGCAGCTGTTCGGCAGCGGTCCCATCCTGAACGAGGCGCTACGGGCGCAGAACATGCTGGCGGAAAAATACGGCATTGCTGCCGATGTCTGGAGTGTCACCAGCTACAACGAACTGCGCCGCGATGCCCTCGCCATTGAGCGCTGGAACCGGCTGCATCCGGCCGAGCCGGAGAAGCCGCCCTACATCTTCACCGCGCTGGCGGGCGCGGAAGGCCCCATCATCGCCGCCACGGACTACATGAAAGCTGTTCCCGACCAGCTGGCGCCGTGGGTTGGGAAGCGGCTGGTGAGCCTCGGCACGGACGGATTCGGGCGCAGCGACAATCGCCAGTATCTGCGACAGCACTTCGAGGTCAACGCCGAATCAATTGCGGCGGCGGCGCTGTCGCGGCTGGCCCGCGAGGGCAAGTTCGATGCCCGGCGGGCGCAACAGGCCTTCGCAGAGCTGGGAGTCGATCCGGACAAGGTCGATCCGGCAATCGCGTAGGGCTGCTAAGGTACCTCTTCCGGCAACCATTGGCCCGAGACGGAAAACGTTTCCGACGAGACCTGTCCGATGGTGCCGGCTCCGTTCGGTCCGATGCTTTCGTAATACCCCTGTGAGCCGCCGTTGGCGCTTTGCGCCCAGAAGGCCCAAGTGTCCCATTGCGTCACCACGTCCTGGATTTGCAGATAATGCGTGCCCGCAGGCAAGGTGATGGCGGGAAGGGTGAAGCCCATTTCCCAGGCAAAGAAGAGAAATCTCGTCAGATACGGCTGCTGCAATCGGGAAAGCGGGACAAAGCCGCTCCCCTCCACCCTTCCGCCAAAGGGCTCAGTGGTGATGGTCCACTTCAGGTACTGCGGGACGTTGCGGTCATCGACGTCGTAGAGGGTGAGGACGACGTTGGTGACCGTGGCGGCCCGCGAAAGCACGAAGGAGTTCGCCGCGACGCTCCCAAAGTTCACATGATAGTACCCGGAGTCGCCGTCCGGACCGTTGGAATACAGGAGTTCCTGGGCAGGAAGCGGCAGGGCAACAAGCCCGCCCATGAGCAGCATGGCTGCGATGGAGAACAAGCGGAAGACCGCGCACATGGAATTTCCTCCTGCCGGGCGCCCACCTTCCACAGAACCTGTTTCTGTGCAGCGTACCCTGGCGTTGAGATTTGCGCCAGTACTTTAGCTGGTGCCAGGGGGATAGCAGCGTCTTCCGTTGGCCTGATCGGGAAAGAGCGTAGGGGCAATCGGCCATGGCGAACGGTGCGGGATTTGTCCGCTCAGGGCGCCATGCCCTCCTGCATCCACTGCCTGAACTTCGCCACCTGCTCTTTCGACCATGGGTCGTCGCAGGGCATGCTGCCATCCTCCACACGGGCATAGATGGCTTCGGCGTGGGTTTTCACATCGTCGTAGCTGGATAGATCCATGCCGAAACTCTTCATCGCCTCCACGTCAGGCGAATCGCGGAACATGGGACGAATGTCGGCGGCAAAGCTGAGAGCCATGAAGCACCTCAATCCTGATTGCACGTAAGCGGCAGGGCGGCGCTCAGGCTGACCTGCCGGGGCTGAGATCATACTATGATGCACGTATGACTGGCAGCCCGGAAGTTCTTCGTGTAGCGGTCGGCGATGGGTCGCTGATCATCGCCGGGCCGGGAGATATTACGCGCGAGCAGACCGACGCGATCGTCAATGCCGCCAATTCCTCGCTGATGGGTGGAGGAGGGGTTGACGGGGCGATTCATCGCAGCGGAGGGCCGGCGATCCTCGAGGAGTGTGAGCGGATTGTGGGGCGCATCGGGCGCCTGCCGGCCGGAGAAGCCGTCGCGACCGGCGCCGGCCGGTTGGCGGCGCGTTACGTTATCCACACGGTGGGGCCGTTCTGGAGCGGCGGCGGCCACAGCGAAGCGGAAACCCTGGCCCGCTGCCACCGCGAGTCCATCCGCATCGCCGACGAGTTGCAGCTTGCATCGATTGCCTTTCCCGCCATCTCCACCGGCGCCTATCGCTACCCGGTCGATCAGGCGGCGCAAGTTGCGGTAAGCAGTGCCGCCGGCGCCCTGGAGAAAGCCGCCCATGTGCGCGAGGTCCGTTTCGTGCTCTTCGACCAGAAGACGCTGGAGCACTATGCCGGGGCTGCCCGGGCGCTGCTCAGGCCGTGAGCCGAACACAATACAATAGGATCTGGAGTTGTGGACTTGACCGAGCGCCTCTACTACACCGATTGCTTCCTGCATGAGTTCGATGCGCGGGTGCTTTCGGTCACCAGGGCCGCGGGCGGCACCGCGGTTATGCTCGACCGCTCCGCCTTTTACCCCACCAGCGGCGGGCAGACGTTCGACACCGGCTGGCTGGGACTTGCGGCAGATGCATCCCGCCTGCGGGTTCTGGAGGTCACGGAAGACGAGCGGACCGGAGACGTGCTGCACGTGGTGGAAGCGGCCCCGGAGCATCTGCAGCCGGGGTCGAACATCCGTGGAAGCATTGACCGTGAGCGCCGCCTCGATCACATGCAGCAGCACTCCGGCCAGCATGTATTGTCAGCAGCTTTCGAGCGGCTCTATGAGCTGGCGACACTGTCCTTTCACATGGGCGATGAGAGCTGCACCATCGACCTTGCCGCCACCTCCGTCTCTCCCGCACAACTGAAAGAAGCAGAGCGGCTGTCGAATGAGATCGTCGCCGAAGACCGCGCGGTGGAAATCCGCTTCGCCACGCCGGAGGAGGCCCGCACCATGGGGGTGCGCAAGATTCCCGCCGCCGCTCACGAGAAGCTGCGGCTGATCGACATTCGCGACTTTGACCTGAACGCCTGCGGCGGCACGCACGTGCGCAGCACCGGACAGATCGGCGCTATCCTGCTGCGCAAGACCGACAAGGTAAAGCAGGGGGTGCGGGTGGAGTTCGTCTGTGGATTGCGGGCGATGGGCACGGCGCGGCGCGATTTCGAGACCCTGACCGAAGCCGCTGGGCTGTTTTCCACGCACATCCGGGAGGTGCCGCAGCAGGTGCGCAAGTCGCTGGAGGAGATCAGGTCGGCGCAGAAGGCGCAGCACCGGCTTCTGGAAGAGGTGGCGGAGTTGCAGGCGGAGCGACTGCTGCAATCGGCGGAGATGAGGGGCGGTCACAGGCTGGTGGTGCAGTACTTCGCCGATCGCGATCTGGGCTTCATCAAAATGCTTGCGCAGAAGCTGACCGGAAGCGGGCAGGCGGTCGCGCTGCTCGCCTGCGGAGGAGCGCAGCCGTCGCTGGTCTTCGCGCAGACGCCCGGATTGAGCCAGGATATGGGAGCCCTGCTGAAGCAGGCGGCGCAGGCCTTGGGAACGCGCGGCGGCGGCAATCGCGACATGGCGCAGGGCGGGGCTCCGGATGGGGCACGAGCGGAGGCAGCGCTCCGGCAGGCCGCTTCGCAAATCGGGGCAGGTTAGTAGTGTTGGGCGTCTGGTGCGCCGTCTCCGTGTAGCCCGGCCACGCGACGCTAAATCAGCGAAGCAGGACGATCTGGAACTGACCACTGGCCACTGGCCACTGACAACTGACTTTGGACCAGCGACTCATTCTCGTTACCCTGCTGATCCGCCTCGGCGTGGCCGCGGCCATCAGCAGCGTGCTGGTGCGCGCGCGCCGTTTTCGTGTGCTGCTTTTCCGGGAAGAGCGCAGCCCGACCGAGAAGCTGGAGATTGTCTTTATCGTGGGCACGCCGATTGCGCTGGGCGTGCTGGCCCGCGGCTGGGTGCACAATTTTCTCGCGGCCGATATCGCCTTCGAAGGCGCCATCCTGCTGGGGATCATAGGAGGCCGGCTGGCGGGCATGGCGGGCGGCATCCTGGTTTCGCTGCCCTCACTGTTCCTGGGGGAGTGGCTGGCGCTGCCCATGTGCGTGCTTGCCGGGGCTTCCGCCGGCTTCCTGCGGCACATCGCGCCGGAGCGCGAGGCCATCTGGTCGTTCTCGCCACTGTTCGACCTCAGCATCTATCACTGGATCCGGCGCAGTATCCGCAAGTCGTTCATCGACTGGCAGACGTCGTTCTTCTTCCTCATCCTTGTTCTCGAGTTCATTCATATCCACCTCCATCTGGCGTTCCCGCGCCGGATTTTTGCCCTGTACTCGCCGAACGTCTGGGTGAAGCTGGCCATCTATGCCGGCACGGTGATGGCCGTGGCCATTGCGCTGAAGGTGCTGAACAATGTGCGCATCGAGATGAAGCTGGAGCAACAGGAGCGTCTGCTGCTGCAGGCGCGCATGGAAGCGCTGCAGAGCCAGATCAACCCGCATTTTCTGTTCAACACGCTGAATTCCGTTTCCTCGCTGGTGCGGGCTGACCCGGACGCGGCGCGGCTGATGATCGTGAAGCTGGGCAACATCCTGCGGCGCCTGCTGCGCAAGGGAGAGTCGTTCGTTCCGCTGCGCGAGGAGTTCGATTTTCTCGACGACTACCTCGACATCGAGGTCGCCCGCTTCGGCCGCGACAAGCTGAAGGTGGTCAAGGAACTGGAGCCGGCATCGCTGGACCTGCTGGTCCCCAGCATGATCCTGCAGCCGCTGGTGGAGAATGCGGTGAAGCACGGCTTCGCGTCGAAAGTCGAGGGCGGCAGCATTTATCTGCGCAGCCGCAGCGCCGACCGCCAGCTGGTGATTGAGGTGGAGGATGATGGCGTGGGCATGCCCACCGAGGGCACCAACCCTTCTTCGGGTACGGGAATCGGCATGCTGAACGTGATCGAGCGGCTGCAGGTGGTGTACGGGGACGCGGCGGCGATCGCCTTCGAGAGCCAGCCCAATCGCGGCACACTGGTGCGGTTGGTGCTGCCGGTCCTGCAGGCCGAGGAGATGGGCGGCTCGGTGGTGGGCGCCATCTACGAGGAACGGCGGGGCAGCGCGGTCTGACCCGCGCTGGTGGCATTGCGCGGAAAGCCTGCGCCGCCGGCGAGCGCCCACAAATGGCGGTGGCGCCGCGGTTTGACCATGCTCACAACCGCATGCGATAGTTAGCTGTTTCATCGAACCGTATTACAGTCATCCTATAAACAGCTCATGCACCTCCCGACAACCACGCTCGCCGGAGCCTGTCATGCCACGCCTGATCCCGCGTGAAACAAGGTTTTTCGACATGTTCGCGGAAATTGCGAACAATGTGGTAGAGGGCGCGCGCGTGCTCTGCGAGCTGCTGGACAACTGGGACTACCAGCGCGCTCCCGCCGTCGTACAGCAGATCAAGGAGATCGAGACACGCGGCGATGACATGACCCACCGGGTCCTGGTCAAGCTGAACCAGACCTTCATCACGCCTTTCGATCGCGAGGACATTCATCTGCTGGCGTCATCTTTGGATGACGTTCTGGACTTCGTCTATGCCGCCAGCGACCGGCTGGTGACCTACAAGATCACCCAGCCTTCGCCCTCCGCCAGGGTCCTGGCAGGCATCATCCTCAAACAGGCCGAGGAACTGAAGAAAGCCATCGGCCTGCTGAACCGCAACCGGCATCTGCTTGAGCACTGCGTGGAAATTAACCGGCTGGAGAACGAAGCCGACCGGATTACCCGCGAAGCCATCGGCCGGCTTTTCGACGGCGGCTACGATCCGATCACCCTGATCAAACTGAAAGAGCTGCTGGAAATCCTGGAACAGGCCAGCGACAAGGCCGAGGATGCCGCCAACGTACTTGAATCCGTCGTGGTGAAGAACGCTTGAGGCGCGAGGCGGTAGATGCGAAGCAGCGCCGGCACGAGGGTGTACGCCGGTGAGCCCGGGAGTGGTGCTGCTGATCGTCACGGTGATCACGGCGCTGGTCTTTGACTTTCTGAACGGTTTTCACGACGCTGCCAACAGCATCGCAACGGTGGTTTCGACGCGGGTGCTGTCGCCAAAGCTGGCCGTGGTATGGGCCGCGGCCTTCAACTTTCTCGCCGCATTTCTGCTGGGCACTGCGGTTGCCAAAACCATCGGCGCGGGCATGATCCGGCTCGACATCGTCACGCAGTACGTGGTGCTGGCCGGGCTGGTGGGGGCGATTGTGTGGGACGTGCTGACCTGGCTGCTGGGCCTGCCCACCTCCTCCTCGCATGCGCTGATCGGCGGGTTCGCGGGAGCGGCCATGGGACGCGCCGCCGTGCTGCACGGCTGGAGCGCCGCGCCCGGAGTCATCATTCCCGGCGGCTGGACAAAAACCCTGATCTTCATCGCAGTGGCCCCCGTCATCGGGCTGGTCTTCGGCTTTGTTTTCATGGTCGCAATCTCCTGGCTTTTCCAGTACAACTCGCCGCGCCAGGTGGACACAATTTTTCGCCGGCTGCAACTGCTCTCCGCCGCCGCTTACAGCCTCGGGCATGGCGGCAACGATGCGCAGAAGACCATGGGCATCGTGGCGGGCGCCCTGTACACCGCGGGCGTGTTGAGCAAGCACGAGTTCGAGTCGAGCTGGGGACACTGGCACTGGCCCATCATTCTGGCCGCCCACGCAGCGATTGCGCTCGGCACCTACTTTGGGGGCTGGCGCATCGTGCACACCATGGGCTCGAAGATCACCAAGCTGAAGCCGGTGGGCGGCTTCTGCGCCGAAGCGGCCGGCGCCATCACCCTCTTCGGCACCGCTCTGGCGGGCATACCGGTGAGCACCACCCACACCATCGCCGGCGCCATCGTCGGGGTCGGAACCACGCACCGGCTCTCGGCGGTGCGCTGGGGCATCGCGCGGCGCATCGTCTGGGCATGGATCCTCACCATCCCGGCCTCGGCGCTGGTTGCCATGGTGGTGTTCTGGCTGGTGCGGCTGTTCCATCCCGGCGCATAGCAATTATCGGGCCGCCGGGCAGCACAGCGTCAACGGCCGCATGAAGGTGCACGCTGCAAACCGGGGTTTATCTTCCCGCGAAGATGGCGACGCTGTGCGCCTTCACCAGATAGCTCTCCTGGGAGAGCAGCGGGAATTCCTGGCCATCGTCGGCGATGTCGCGAGGCGAGGGCTGTGCGGTGTCCACAATGCGGAACCACTCGTGCTCGCCGATGAGCGGCAGTTCGAATTCCAGATCGCCGGACCAGGCGTTGGCGATGACGTGCAGGTCGTCGCGCAATTCGCCATCGTGCAGCTCGGTCAATTGCATCGCCAGGCTGCGCGACTCGTGACCCCAGTCGGGCTTCATGCGTTTCACGCCATGCCAGGTAATGTGGAATCCGCACTCGCCGTTCAGCTGGAAGCTGTCGCGGCGCAGGAGCGGACAGCGTTTGCGAAAGGCAACCATCAGCCGGAAAAAGCGGAGCAGCCCGGCGTTGCTGTCGGCCATGCGCCAGTCGACCCAGCTGATGTCGTTGTCCTGGCAATAGGCGTTGTTGTTGCCCTGCTGGGTGCGGCCCAGTTCGTCCCCGGCGAGAATCATGGGCACGCCGTGCGAGACCAGCAGAATGGCGGTGAAATTTTTCTGCTGCTGCAGTCGCAGCGCGTTGATGGCAGGGTCGTCGCTGCCGCCTTCGGCGCCGCAATTCCAGCTGTAGTTGGTGTCAGCGCCGTCGCGATTGCTGTCGCCATTGGCCAGGTTGTGCTTTTCGTTGTAGGAGACGAGATCCCGCAGCGTGAATCCGTCGTGGCAGGTGATGAAATTGATGCTGTGATAGGGTGCGCGGGCGCTGGTCAAGTACAGGTCAGGGCTGCCCACCAGCCGCGTCGCCAGCGCCGAGGTCATGCCGGCCTCGCCCTTCACGAACCTGCGAATGTCGTCGCGAAAGATGCCGTTCCACTCCGCCCATCGTCCCCAGGAGGGAAACGATCCGACCTGATACAGCCCGGCGGCGTCCCACGCTTCGGCGATGGTCTTGGTATTGGCCAGGACAGGATCGTAAGCCAGACTCTCCAGCAGCGGCGGGTTTTTCAGGACCGCACCGTCCTGCCCGCGTCCCAGGATCGAGGCGAGGTCGAAGCGGAAGCCGTCCACGTGCATCTCCATCACCCAGTAACGCAGGCAATCGACGATGAAATCGCGGACCACCGGATTGTTGCAGTTCACGGTGTTGCCGCAACCGCTGTAGTTGACGTACTTGCCGGTCTCCGGCTCAAGAATGTAATAGGTGGAATTGTCGATGCCGCGGAAGGACCATGTCGGGCCGTGTTGGTCGCCCTCGGCCGTGTGGTTGAACACCACGTCGAGGATGACTTCGATCCCGGCCCGATGCATGGCACGAACCATACGCCTGAACTCGCGAATCTCCTCTCCTTGGCCGCGAGCTGAGGAATAGGCAGTATTGGGCGCGAAGAATGCGGTGGGCTGATATCCCCACAGGTTCAGCAGAGGCTCGCCGGTGAAAGGATTCGCGCGGTCGGTATCCGACTCCTCAAACTCGTTGACCGGAAGCAGCTCGACCGCGGTCACCCCCAGCTCTTTCAGGTATGGAATCTTCTCGATCAGGCCGGCAAAGGTACCGGGATGGGCGACTCCGGACGAGGGATGCTGCGTGAAGCTGCGGACGTGCATTTCGTAGATGACGCTGTCCGCCAGGGGGATGTTGAGCGGCTGATCGTGTTCCCAGTCGAACCGGTCCTCCACCAGCAGCGCGTTGCGGTATGGCCGCTTGCCCGGCTTGTAGGCGCCCCAGGCGCTGCCGTGGGAAAGGGCGCGCGCATAAGGATCGAGCAGCACCTGCGCGGGATTGAAGCGATTGACCCGCGGATCGGGATTGGGCTGCATGTCGAAGCGGTAGCCGTATTGCACGCCCGCATCCAGACCCTCCACGAACACGTGCCACACCTGCCCGGTGCGGTTGGAGTGGGGATCGAGCACGTACTCCACGTAAGGGTCCTCCGCTCCAGGCTGGAACAGCACCAGCGTGCAGGCCGTAGCGTGGCTGGAGAATATGGAGAAATTGACACCATGCCGCGCGACGGTAGCGCCCAGCGGAAGCGGAACCCCGCGGGTGGTGCGCTGTCCCGGCGCGCTGGTGGCGTGGGACTTCTTCGGCATGCTTCTGGAAAAGGATCGGGCCGGCATGATTGCGTGCCAATTGTGCGCCCCCAGGGGCGCATTCGAATAGCGGAAAATCCGGGATGCGGCGTGCCGGCTGCAACGTTTTCGAAAAAGCGGAAGACTCAGGCGCGTCCCAGCAGCTCGCGCGCAATCCGCGCGTAGAGATCGACCGCATCCAGCACCTGCTTCTTCCCGATGTATTCGCCTTCGGTATGGGCAACGTGAATGGAGCCCGGGCCGATCAGCAACGGCGTTCCCCAGCGGGTAAGCGCGGGAATATCGGTGGTGAATGCGGCAACCATCGTCTCGATGCCCGGCGCCGTGTCCAGTTCCACGTACGGGATCTCCAGCCTGAAAATGGCTTCGGCCCTGCCATCCACCGCCTGCGTGATCTGCCGGCGCAACTCTTCTGTGGGACCTACCAGACGGAAGAGCAGATGCGCCATGGCGTAATCGGGGATCACGTTGGGAGCCCGGCCGCCTTCGATCTGGCCGATGTTCAGCGTGCACGGGCCGGCTTTGGGATTGCTGGGCAGCTTCAGCCGGCGAACGTTTTCCAGCGCGTCCAGCAGCTTCTCGATGGCGGAGTCGCCCAGCTCGGGATAGGCGGAGTGCGCCATCCTGCCGCGCGCCACCAGTTCCACCCGCAGGGTGCCCTTCGATGCGACCGCCAGCCGATTTTCCGTAGGCTCGCCATTGATGAGAAACTTCACTCCGCGCGGCTGCTGGTTGGCGACCTGCGCGCCCTGGCTGTCGCGCTCCTCGCCCACGAGGAAGAGCAGGCCGGCGTAAATGCCCTCTGCCTTCAGCTTCTCCGCGGCCGCAATCTGCGCCACGATGATTCCCTTGGCGTCGCATGAGCCGCGGCCGTAAATGCGGTCGGCGGTTTCCGACGAAGGGATGAACGGCGGCACCGTGTCCATGTGCGTGGAGAGCGCAAGCTCCGGTCGGGGGTGATGCGGATGTGTCGCCCAGACATTGAAGCGCTCGCCTTCCACCGGCATCCGCTCCACGTCGTACCCGAGCTGCGTCAGTTCGCCGGCGAGCGCCACGCCGACGGCGGCTTCCATGCCGGTGGTGGATTCAATGTCGATGAGCTTGCGGGTGAGGGCGCAGACGTCCATCCCGGCAGGATAGACGATTTCGCCACCGCATCACAGAAGATGTCGCAGGCTGCGGGGCCGGGAACTCAGTGCCTGGAGTGTGCTAAAGCCAGCGCGTGTTCGAAACTGAGATAAAAGATCGCGCCCACCTGTCCGGAGCTGGGGCCCACGCCCACGGGCACGCCAAAGCCAGGCACGATTTGCAGACCGTTGCTGAAGTTGTACGCCCAGCGCACGCCGGGACTCACGTACAGGCTGGGCTGCGGCACGGTTTTTCCCGGGGCAACAACCTGCGGATTCGAGCTCCACACCGTCTCGAGCAGTCCGTTGAACCGGTTATTGATCAGCCACACGAACGACTGCCCCAGGTTCGCTCCCAAAGAGCCTGCGGTTTGCTGAAACTGGTTCCGGGCGTGCGGGACCCATGTCGCGCCCACATTCCAGTGCGTCACGACATATTTATTGAGCTGAAAACTTATGGGCAGGTTCGTCTGCAGCCCCGGGCCACCCATTCCGCGGCCATATTCCGGGTTGCCGGTGGGCAGCAACAGCGACAGGCGGGGAGCCACCGCCAGCCGTGTTTCGCCGCTGCCCACCAGTTGATAGCGATAGTTGATGAAGGTATCGTCCCACCCTGCGCCGCTGAAGCCGGCCGCATGGTCGGCCACCAGCGTAAGGCTCAACTGATGCTTCAGCGAATGCAGCGGCCACTCTTCCGTCTGGGTAAATGCCCAATCGCCGGTGGCCAGCTTCTGGAAGAGGCTGATGTGCTGGATGACGCCGTCTTCCTGGTTGTAGGCCTCCTCCACCAGAAAACTGTTGTCCTGAATGGGAGAGGAGTTCAGCTCGGCCAATGAGCGGCCGGGCTGCACGGCAGCGGCGGCAGCGGCGGCTTCCGGGCCCGGTGGCGGCCCTCCGGCAGACTCAGAGCAAGCAGCGCAGGCAGGAGCAGAAGGAGGCGAAGGTTCATGAGGGCAGCACCTGTGAAATTGAAATTCAATTTCAATTACACCGCGGGCCCTGCCCTCCCGCCGTGACCTGCATCACTGCTGCATGTGATAAAGCCCCCGCCCGCCCGCGCAGGCACGATGCGGAGCGCCCCGTGCGCTCCTGTCCATTGCGCGGAATTTACTTCCGCTGCGGTGCCCCGAGCCCGGCCCACTTCTCCAGCAGGCCGAGCGTGGCGGCGTAGTCGAGATCGTCTGAATGAAATTCAAATGCATATGCGCAGCTTTGAACCAATTCTTTCGGTGTCCGCGACCACTGCAATGATCGCGGAGATTGAAACCTTTCTGTCGTCTGGCAACGCGCGCACAAGCGCCGCTATACCCGTACATTCACCTTGACCGGGGGCTTTGTTCCGGTCGGGCAGGTGCGGGCGTGCATATTACTGACAGTACCTGCTACGGCGCGAAGTAACTGGAAATGTCCAGCAGCAGTTGTGTCAGGTTGGAGGCGAAGGCGTCGATGGAGCCGTTCAGTGTCGGCACGATGGCCATGTTCGAGGTGAGGAAGCCGTCGACGGCGTTCAGGGTCGAGACTTCCGGTTGCTGCCCGGTATCGGGCCAGAGCGTCAGATAACCAAGCCGACCCGGCGGTACCACGGTCGCGTTGAGCACGTAAACTTGCGCGCCCACGGGCGGAGCACACACACTGCCGGTAACGTTAACGGTCTTTTCACCGACGAAGGGCGGTCCGTTGTTGTCGCGCGTGTCGAGCACGCGGCAGGGGGCGGTTGGATAGAGCGACAACCCTCCTGAGCCGGCGGGTGCGAAGTAACCGTTGACGTCGACGACCAGGTCGGTATCGTTGGAGGCGAGGACGGAGATCGCGCCTCCCGTGCCCGCGGGTACGATGGCGGCGTTCGCGACAGTCGTTGCTGTCGGGTTATTCAACGTCGAAACTGCCGGCTGCGGCTCGCCCGTGGACCACACGGTCAGATAGCCAAGGGCCTGGTGCGGCTCCTGGGCAGTGGGCAGGACGGCGAAGTTCAGCGAGTAGGCCTTGATGTTGTTCACGTTCTGTGGAATGCAGGAGCTCTCCAGCGTCGGGAAATCGCGCTCCGTTCCGCCGGCCAACGAAGGACTGCCCAACGAACCATTGGGGAAACGCGTGTCGATCACGCGGCAGGGCGTCACCGAATAGAACGCATAGGTCTGGTCGCCAGGCGCTGTGAAGTAACCGTTGATGTCGAGGATGACGTCGGTGGTATTGCTGGCGAAAACGCTGATCGCGCCGTTGACGCCGGCGGGCACAATTGCGGCATTGGCTTTCGTGCGGCCGTCCGGAGAGTTCATGGTCGATATGTTCGGCTGAGCCTGACCGGCGGGCCAGACCGTCAGATAACCCAGCCGGAGTTGCGGCACCACAGTCACGTTCAGCGAGTAGGCTGTCGCGTTGGCGGGGATATTGCAATTTCCAAGCTGGGGAATGGGAAAGTCCTGCGCTGTGCCACCCCGGATTGGATTACCGGTCTGGCGCGTGTCCACCAGCCGGCATGGAGGGGCCGAAATAAACTGCAGTCCGCTGCCTGGCTGCAGGAAGTAAGCGCTGGCCCCCAGGTTGCCGGTCATGGTGATATTGCACGGACCTACGCCGGTGCAGGCCCCACTCCAGCCGCTGAAGTTCCAGCCTTCGGCAGGTGTTGCGTTCAGTGTGACCTGAGTTAACGACAGATAGGTATGGCTGCAGGTGCCGGGGCAGTTGATGGATCCGTCGGTACTGGTGATGGTGCCCTGGCCGCTGATGTAGGTGGTCAGGGTATAGCTGTCTTGCGTGAACGTTGCGCCAACGGAGTGGTCCGCAGACATGAACACGATGCAGGTGGGGTAGTTCCCGACACAGGCGCCGCTCCACGAGTTGAAGCTCCAGCCCTGCGCGGGGAAGTTATTGAGCGTGACCGAAGAGTTGGCAACATATACATGACTGCAAACACCGGGACAGTTGATGAAACCGTCGGTACTCCTCACGCTTCCGTTCCCGTTGGTTGTTACAGTGAGCGTGTAAAGGGGAGAGAAAGAAGCCGCGACCGACTGGTCCTGCGTCATGACAATGTTGCAGGAACCAGTACCGGTGCAAGCCCCACTCCAACCGGTGAAGGCCCAACCCTGTGCTGGTGAAGCGTTCAGCGTGACCGGGGTGTTATCGGGATAAATATGGCTGCAAGTGCCGGGGCAATTGATCGAGCCATCCGTGCTGCTTACGGTTCCACTGCCGGACGTGGACGTGTATAGCGTCCTGCCCGTCGTATAAAACTGGAAGAACGTTCCATAATTAGGATAGCCGGTCCCCCCTACCGAAGCTAACCCGTAGAAGTTTCCGTTGCTGGCTTGCAGGAGCCCGCCAGGGCTGCCGCCAGTGGACGTGTCATTGAAACTGAATAACGTAGTCAGACTGCCGTTGGTGGTGATTTTGAAAATTGTGCCGCAGGTGCTGCAGCCGTAGACCCCGCCGCCTAAGGTCGTACCATAGAGGGTCCCGTCGGTCGCTTGCATCAGACCCGAAAAAGGAGTGGCACCGTCCGGGCAATTGTACTGGTGGCAAAAGCTGTAGAGCGAGGTCAGCGTGCCCGAGGGCGTGATTTTGAAAACTGTGCCTCGAAAGTACGGTCCGCCCACGGAGGTGGTGCCATAGAAATTACCGTCGCTCAATTGCAGCAACTGTCCAGAGGGAGCGCTGCCATCTGTGAAGTTGAACCAGTGCAGTGTAGTGAACCTGCCGCCTGTCGTGACTTTGAAAACCGAGCCACAGTGGGCGTTGCATCCATACCCACCGCCCCCTGACGTCATTCCATAAAAGTTTCCGTCCCGGCCTTGCACGAGCCATCCAGGGTTATACCCATCATTGCTACTACCCTGGAATTGATAGATCTTGCTGAAATTTCCTTGCGGAGTGACCTTGAAGATTACCCCGCACCCTCCTGTCGACTCGCAGTTGTCGTTGCCCCCTCCCGCGGCTGTTCCGTAGAAGTTGCCATCAGAAGCCTGTATCAGCGGGCCAGGCTCGCGTCCGTCCGTGCTGCCTCTGAAGCTGTATAGCAACGTGAACGCGCCCGATGCGGTGATCCTGAAGATCGTGCCATAGTTGCTGGCCCCGCCTGCGGACGTGGTGCCATAAAAATTACCATCGGTGGCGTGCAGCAGCCCAATCTGGGGGGAGCTCCCGTCGCCGCCGTTAAAATCGTGCAGCGTGGTCAGGGTGCCATTTGGCGTAACTTTGAAGACGGTGCCGTCGGAGAAGGGGCCGTTGATCCCGCCCTGGCTTGTCGTCCCGTAGAAGTTTCCATCGGGACCTTCCACGAGAGCGGCCAGGGGCTCCGCGCCGTTGTACCCGTCGAAGCTCAACAAAGTGCTGACGGTTTGTGCAGGCGAGAGGATCGCCGTCGCGGCACAGAAGAAAAAGACGATGCAGATGGTCTTCGACAAGTTAAATCTGCCCGATCGCGGATGGTGCGCGCCGCGCATGGCTTTCTCCGGGGACGCCGTTACGAGGTACGATTTCGATTACACTGCGGGCCTTCCCTCCTGCTGTAATCTCCATCACTTATGCATGTGATAAAGCCCCCGCCCGCGGGCGGAGGCTCGATGCGGAGCGCCCCGTGCGCGCTCCTGTCCATTGCGCGGAATTTACTTCCGCTGCGGTGCCCCGAGCCCGGCCCACTTCTCCAGCAGGCCGAGAGTGGCGGCGTAGTCGAGATCGTCCCAGCCCTCTTCGCTGGACAACTCGTAAATCTCATCCACGGTTTCCAGCGCGGGCAGCTTGGCGCGGTGCTCTTTGGCCATCTCCAGCATGAGATGAATGTCCTTGTGCATCAGCCGGAGGGGGAAGTTGGGCGAATAGTCGTGCCGCAGGACGAAGGGCGCCTTGTAATCGACCACGCCGGAACGCACCATGGAGGCCTGGATCAGTTCGATCAGCTTCTGCGGCTCGACGCCGAGCTTGCGCGACAGGACCAGGGCCTCGGCGAATCCTTCATAGATGAGGGCAATCATCAGGTTCATGCCCAGCTTGGCGGCCTGGCCCTTGCCGGTGTCGCCGATGTGGATGACCAGCTTGCCCATGGCCTTGAACAGCGGCTCCAGGTAAGCAACCGGCTCGGGGGCGCCGCCCACGATGAAGATGAGCTGTCCGTTTTCCGCGCCGATTTTGGAGCCGGTGACGGGGGCGTCGACCCAATGCACGCCGGCGGCATTGACCTGCCCGGCAAAGCGCACCGTGGCCGAGGGCGAAATGGTGCTGGAGTCGACGATAATCGCTCCTTCGCGCAGCGATTGCAGCGCTCCATCATCGCCGAACATCACCCGCTCGACGGCGGCGGTATCGGCAACGCACGACCAGACCACCTCCGCCTCCTTGGCCGCCTCCGCGGGTGAGACGGCGGTGGTTGCGCCCTCCAGATGCTGGCGCGCCGTGCGGTTCCACACTGCAACCTCATGCCCGGCGGCGACCAGGCGCGACGCCATAGGACGGCCCATGATGCCCAACCCGAGGAAGGCGATACGCATGCGCTGCTCCTTAGCCTGCTGGAATTCGACACGCGCAGCCTGCAGCCGCTGGCGCATCGGCCCGAAACTAATGATTTAAGCTGAGTGGAAGAGCAAGGTCAAGGAAGAGAATCGCATATCTGAAAGGATGATGGCGGGCATTTCCACTTTGGGAGACGATGCGAGAGCTCTGCTTCCGCATCGCGGGCGCGAGCAGCGGCGTCTAATGGACTGAAACTCGATGTTAGGACCAACAATTCGGCGCAAGGCCAGGCAGTTTGGCACCCTGGTGCGACACTCTGCCATGACGCCGCGGACCGGGCTGATCCGCAAGCCGGTGCTGGCCAGCCGCGGCGAACTGGGCGTCACCTTCATTGGCCATTCCAGCTTCTTCCTCCAGATCGGCGGCCGCAACATCGTGATTGACCCGAACTTCGCGCGCTGGATTTTCGTGCTGAAGCGCCTGCGCCGGCCGGGGCTGCGGCTGCGCGACCTGCCTCCCATCGACGCGGTGCTGGTTTCGCACGCCCACTTCGACCACCTGCATCGTCCGTCGCTGCGGGCCATCGCGCGCTTCACCCGCTGGCAGAGCGGCAAGCGTCCGGCCATCATGGTGCCGCGCCACGTGCGCGATCTGGTGAGCGACCTGGGATATTCCCGCATTGTCGAGCTGGACTGGTGGGAGGGAATGAAACTCGGCACGGTCGAGATCACGCATGTCCCTTCACGCCACTGGGGAGCGCGCATCGTGCGCGACATGCATCGCGGATACGGCGGATATGTTCTGCGGGCGGGAAAGCATTCCCTGTACCACGCCGGCGACACCGCCTACTTCCCCGGCTTCCGCGAGATTGGCGAAAGGCTGCGTCCCGAAGTGGCGCTGCTGCCCATTGGCGCCTATCATCCCGCCTCCTATCGCGCGGTGCATGCCAGTCCGGAAGATGCAGTGCAGGCGTTTGTCGATCTGGGCGCGCGCTGGATGGTGCCTATGCATTACGGAAGTTTTCGCCTCTCCTATGAGCCGGTGGAGGAGCCGGTGCAGCGGCTGAAGCTGGATGCCAGGCGCCGCGGCGTCGAAAGAAAGATTTGCGTGCTGGAAGAGGGAGTGACGAAGTTTTTCGAGTGATCGGTGTGGTTAGTGGCTGGTGGCCAGTTAGCGCACCTCATGCATTCTGACCGCTAAACTCGTGTCCTGATAATCTGACCTGCGATTCGGTTCATTCGCCAGCACAATCCTGATCGCTTTGCTCAGCTCAAGCGTGGCCGTCGCCGCCGATGCGTACCGGCAGGGCAAAATCGTCAAGTGGGAGAAGCGCAGCTACGCGGAAAATTCCAAAGAGACGAAGAACTGGATCGTCTACCAGCTCCAGACGGAGAACACGACTTATTCCATCGCCCGCCACAAGGAAAATAAACCGGAGATGCAGATCGGGGAGAGCGTGCAGTATGAACTCCGGAAGAAAAACCAGATCAACGTAATCGACGCCCGGGGCAGGAAGCGCGAATACCAGATCGTGGGGCAGGCAGCCGGACCGGGGCAGTAGAGGCGGCTTCTAGCGCTTCCCTTTGAGCCTGCTCCCGATCCTGCGAGGCGGGCGGATGGGCGAACCCAGTATTCCGGAGATGTGCTCCACCTCGGTGACGGCGCGATCCAGGTCGTCGATCAGCGGCCGGAGGCGATGCGTCATGCCCGCCAGACGGTATTCCCGCACCAGGGCACGGTAATACCAGAGGGTCTTCGCCTTGGGGGCCGAGAACCGGGCAAAGGCGAAGTCTCCGTCGTAGCGCAGATCGCGCAGCACGGCGCGCGCGTTATACAGCTTGTCGGCGGCGGAGACAAAACGTGTATCGGCGTCCTCGCTGCGGATGCGATGCAGATAGCGGAGCTTGCGGCGCTCCCAGCCCTCTTTCTTCTTCGGGTCTTCGGCGTAGGAGTCGGTACAGCCATCCACAATTTTCGCCACCCGCGCTCCAAAGAGCTGGCCGATGGCCTTCAGCATGGGACGGCCGCCGTGGTCTTCGACCGCATCATGCAGCAGGGCGGCAATCGCCATCTCCTCGTCGCCGCCGTAGTCCATGACGATGGAGGCCACGCCCAACAGATGCGAAACGTAGGGAATTCCGCTCTTCTTGCGGTCCTGATTGCGATGCACCTGCGCGGCAAACAGCAGCGCGTGATCGAAGCGCGTGGAAAGGGGAATGAACTTGCGATCAAACGAGCCGCGCGGTTTGGTGGCCATAATACGCAGACTGCACTCCAGATAGGATAGCGGAAAACGGAACGGGCAACTAGAAGGTGAGAGGGCTGGGTGCGCGACATTCCTGACCCCCAATTGTCATCCTGAGCGGAGTGAGGACGCGAAGCGGCCGAACGCAGTCGAAGGATCTGCGGTTCACCTTACGCTTGCCACTGCGCCCGACCGCCAGATCCTTCGACCCAGACTGGACCAGCCCAACGAGGCAAAGGCGGCGCTTGTCGGGGGCCCGGTGAGTCAGCGCTCAGGATGACATTTTCAAAGGTTACTTCTTGAAGTAAAAAAAGATCGAGCGCAGCGGGATCGTTGCCGCCGCCTTCAGCCCTGTCCGCCCTTCCGCCGCCGGAGCCGCCGACCTTCTTCGCGGCTTTCGGCGATACCGGGGCACCGCCGAAGCCGCTGAACCCTCCGTGCCTGGAAAGCCGGCGCGGGCAAAACCACAGGTTAGTGGCTGGCCGCCTGGCAGGTGTCCGCGATGTGCTTCATGCCCGATACCTTTATGTCCGGTACCTGCTTCGCGGTAGAGGCAGCGCCCTGCTGGGTCGTGCTTTCGGTATGCGTCCCTTCGGTTCCGGTGATCTCGACCTCGTGCCCGACGTGGGGTTTGAGCTTGGTGGCATAACCTGTGAGCCGGTGTTGTGTACCGCTGCTGTCGGTGAGCACGTAATGGTGCATGGTGTACTGCAGGCATCCCTGGATGGTTACCGATTTGCTTGACTCCTGCGCCTGCAGGCAGATCGCAAAGAGCGCTACCAGCAGAGAGAGAACCAGAACCTTGCGCATAGATCCTCCTTCCGGAATTGCGGATTCAGGTAAGAGCCGGGAGTGGTCGCCATGGCAACTCGCAACTGCCAGGCCGAAGGCCATCCTCGCCAACTCTTCACGTCAATATAAACGAAAAACGCCCGACGGCGAGGCTCCGGCCTGGAAACAACCTACTGCAACAGACGTTCCACCACGTCGTAGCTGGCGTTGAGCGCGGAATCGAGAGCTGCGGGATCCTTGCCGCCGGCTTCAGCCATGTCCGCACGTCCGCCGCCGGAGCCGCCCACCTTCTTCGCGACCTCGGCGATAATCTTGCCCGCCTGCACGCGCCCCGTCAGGTCTTTGGTAACGCCGACAATCAGCGCGACCCGGCCATCGCTTACCGAGCCCAGCACCACCACCCCCGAGCCCAGCTTGTTGCGTAGGTTGTCGATGAGCGTACGCAACTGGGGGCGCGCGAGATTGTCGGCGCGCGTGGCCAGAACCTTCACGCCCCTGATCTCGCGGACATTCTCCGTTGCCGACGAGACGGATGAGGCAGCGGATTTCATGCGCGCCTGCTCCAGCTCCTTGCGCAGTTTCTTCAGCTCGTCTTCGCGGCGCTCCAGCTCGCGCTTCAGCGCCTCGGCGGGAGATTGATCGTCGCCGCGCACGAGTGTCGAGACCACGTTCTCCAGTTGATGGTCTTTGCGGAAGTGGCGCAGCGAGCCTTCGCCGGTCACAGCCTCCAGGCGCCGCACGCCGCTCGAAACGCTTCCCTCTTTCAGGATCTTGATCAGCCCGATCTCGCCGGTCGCGGCCGTGTGCGTGCCGCCGCACAGCTCGGTGGAGAAGTCGCCAATGCGGATGACCCTCACCCGGTCGCCGTACTTTTCGCCGAAGAGCGCCATCGCCTTGTATTCGTTGACAGCGACGTCGATGGGCACATCGGGGATCTCTTCCACGATGTCGTTGCGCAGGACTTCTTTGTTGGCGAGGTCTTCAATGTCCTGCAGCTCCTCGTCGCCGACCGAGGCGAAGTGCGAGAAGTCGAAGCGCAGGTGGGAGGGATCGACCAGGGAGCCAGCCTGCTTCACGTGGGTGCCCAGCACATTGCGCAGCGCGGCATGGAGGAGGTGGGTGCCGGTGTGGTTGCGCATGGTCGAGCGGCGGACTTCGTCGTTCACCATCGCGTCCACCTTGTCGCCGACATGAATGGGCTGCCTGGCGACGACACGATGGGCGCGCACGCCCTGCACGGGATAGGTCGCGCCCTCGACCTCGGCGACGATTGTGTTGTGATCGTCGCCGTAGAGCCAGCCCACATCGCCTACCTGTCCGCCGGCGTCGGCGTAGAAGGGCGTGTGGTCAAGCACGATCTCGCCGCGCTCGCCGGTCAGGAGTTCTTGTACGCCAATTCCCACATCGGGACCCCCGGCGCGCCCGTCGTTGGCGCGCTGGGGTGACTTGATGATGGCCAGCACCTCGCATCCCGTGGAGAGTGTCTTGTTGTAGCCCTCGAACTCGGTGCGAGGGAGCGACTGATATAGCGGGCTGGCGGTCGCTTTTGAGCCGCCCTTCCAGGAAGCCTGCGCGCGCTTGCGCTGCTCTTCCATGGCGGCGTCGAAGCCGCCGGAGTCGAACGTGACCGCTTGATCGCGGCAGGCGTCCTCGATGAAATCGCGCGGAAGGCCGAAGGTGTCATAAAGCTTGAACGCTTCCGCCCCATCGAGACGCGGCTTTATCGTCGAAGCATCGGCACGGCACTTCTCCATAAGGTCGCCCTTAAGACCTGCGGGAGCGCTAAAACCTGTGGCTTCTCCCTTATCGATCCTTTCAAGGGCGTCGTTCAGGAGAGATCGAGCATCGGGGTGGGCTATTGCCCACTCCTGGTTTATAGGCTCGCGCATCAACTCCTCTAAGGTCTCAAGAAGCGCGGTTCGCTGGGCTTGCTCGGTGGCTTTTTCCATGAGCTCGTCTAGCCGAGTCATTCCCACATCCAGCGTGTGCGCAAACCGCGTCTCTTCGCCCTTGATCATTTCCGCGACACGATCGGCGCTCTCGATTAGCTCGGGATAAGCGTCCTTCATCAGGTTACAGACTGCGAATACCATCTCAAACAGAAACGGCTTCTCCTGCCCGAGCAATCTGCCGTGACGAATCGCGCGACGGATGATCTTGCGCAGCACGTATCCGCGTCCTTCGTTCGAGGGCAACACGCCATCGGAGATGAGGAACGTCGATGCGCGCGCGTGGTCGGCAATGACGCGCAGCGATGCCGCCTGGTGATGTCGCTCGTCTTCATCTTCCTTCTGGAGTTCTTTGTCCAGCGGCGCGCCCGTCAATTCCGCCGCACGTTTGATCAGCGGGACAAACAAATCCGTGTCGTAGTTCGAGATCACGCCCTGCATCACGGCCGTCACGCGCTCCAGACCCGCGCCGGTATCAACACACGGCTTGGGCAGCGGATTCATCTTTCCGTCCGGCTGTTTGTCGAACTGCATGAAAACCAGGTTCCAGATTTCGACATAGCGCCCGCACTCGCAGCCAAACTGGCAATCGGTGTGGCCGGCATCGCTCGCCTCCGGACCCATGTCGTAGTGGAGCTCGCTGCAAGGGCCGCAGGGGCCGGTGTCGCCCATCATCCAGAAGTTGTCCTTCATGCCGAACTCGTGGATGCGCTCCAGGGGCACGCCATCTTTCTCCAGAACCGCGCGCCAATATGCGTAGGCCTCATCGTCGCGCGGGACGCCGTTCTCGCCTTTGAAGATCGTCGCGAACAGCCGGTCTTTCGGAATGCCGTACCACTTCTCCGACGTCACCAGCTCCCAGGCATACTCAATCGCCTCCTTCTTGAAGTAGTCGCCGAAGCTGAAATTGCCCAGCATCTCGAAGAAGGTATGGTGACGATTGGTGAAGCCCACGTTCTCCAGGTCGTTGTGCTTGCCGCCGGCGCGCACGCACTTCTGCGACGAAGTCGCTTTGTTGTAGTCGCGCTTCTCGATTCCGAGAAATACGTCCTTGAACTGGTTCATGCCGGCGTTGGTGAACAGCAGGGTGGGATCATTGGCCGGAACCAGAGAGGACGAGTGGACTTCCTTGTGCCCCCGGGAGACGAAAAAGTCCAGGAACATGCGGCGAACCTGCGATCCTGAGAGCTTGCGGCTGGGCATGGCGATAGAAAAATTCTAACAGGAAGAGCAGCTCCCGGCCGGTCGTGCAGCTCCTGAGGGGCTGCTGAACGAGTCCAGGAAAGCAAATCCCTCGCGTGCTGAAGCCGCTCGGGATGACAAAAAAATGCAGGGCCTGGACGCTGGCCTGAAGGCCAGCTCTACCCCGTGCGGCTTTGAATCGTGACTTTTTCACCGGCGTGTTCAGCCGCCGCTCACCCCGAGCAGCACAGCCTGGACGTGCCGCTGGAGCACACGTTGCGGCGACAAGGACGCGATCCGGCGTCCTGGCCCTCTGCGCCCCGGCAGCACTCTGACGCGGCCAGGCATCCAACCGAAGTTCGGTGTGCTTTCCATGAATTGGCTCGTCCTCGCTGTTGTCGGCGGAGCTGCTGCCTGGTTCGAGTACAATTACCAGCGCAGCCGCCGCCGCAGGCCTTCCACAACCGACCATGAAAGCTCTGGTGGTTCGCTGGTGCCGGAAACCGCCCACGTGGAACAGGCTGGTGACGCACCCTCGATCTCTCCCGGTTCGGAGAACGACAAGAAGCTGAATACGGCATAAGGAAGCAAGGTGCCGGCAAGCCAGTCTGCTGAAATTCATTCTCCTTTCACAATCCTGCTCCGCCGATTCTTGTCGGCAACCGCGAAGTGCCCCTAAACTGGGATAGGGAGGCGAACATTTGGCCGAAGCCATCATCCAGGCGCGCGCGGTGGAGAAGTATTATCCGCAGGCGGACGGCAATCGCATCGAGGTGATTGCGCCCACCGACCTGGAGGTGTGTCCGGGAAAGATCGTGGGGCTGCTGGGGCCGTCGGGTTCGGGAAAATCCACTCTGCTGCGCATGCTCACCGGCCTCGCCAAACCCTCCTCGGGACACGTGCTGTGGCACGGCAGGACGATGGACGGCCACATTCCGAATGTCTCCATCGTGTTCCAGAGCTTCGCGCTGTTTCCGTGGCTCACGGTGCTGGAGAACGTCGAGGCGCCGCTGGTCGCGCGCGGCGTAGGCGCCATCGAACGCCACAAGCGCGCGCTGAGGATGATCGACACGGTCGGACTTGACGGCTTCGAGACCGCGTATCCCAAAGAGCTTTCCGGGGGAATGAAGCAGCGCGTCGGCTTTGCGCGCGCCCTGGTGGTCGAGCCTGAAGTACTGTTCATGGACGAGCCCTTCTCCGCGCTCGACGTGCTCACCGCCGAGAACCTGCGTTCGGAACTGCTGGAACTCTGGATCAACCGGAAGATGCCGACCAGGGCGATCTTCATGGTCACGCACAATATCGAGGAGGCGGTGCTGCTGGCCGACCGCGTGATCGTGCTGGGCCGCAACCCGGCGCGTATCCGTTCCGACTTCGAGATCGACATCGCGCAATACCGCGATCGCAAGTCGCCGCGCTTTCTGGCTTACGTCGATTACATCTACAAGACGCTGACCCGGCCCGAGCAGGAAGCTGCCGCTCCCGGCAAGGCAGCACAGGCCGCCGGCGACGGACGGACGCGGCAACGCAGCAAGTTCCAGATGCTGCCGCATGCGCGGCCCGGCGGCATTGCCGGCTTCCTGGAACTGCTGGCCGACCGCGGCGGCCGTGACGATCTCTACAAACTGGCCGATGAACTCGCGATGGACGTTGACGACCTTCTGCCCATCGTCGAGGCATCGCAGATCCTCGGCTTCGCCGTGCTGCGGGAAGGCGACGTCGAGATCACGCCGCAGGGCCGCACCTTCGCCGAAGCCGACATTCAGACGCAGAAGGCGCTGTTCCGCGATGCCGCCCTGAAGAACGTCTCCATTCTGCGGCTCATCGAGAACACGCTGCACGCCAAACGCGACCACGCCATCGGCGAGGAATTTTTCCGCGACATTCTTGACGAGCATTTCAGCTCCGATGAGGTCGAGCGCCAGTTCGAGACGGCGCTGAACTGGGGCCGCTATGCGGAGATCTTCGATTACGATTCGGAGAACGGCCGCCTGTTTCATCGCGAGGATGCCGACGTATTGCCGCCGGCGGAAGAGGCCTGATGGCGCGGCCCATCTGGCAGCCGGTCAGGATTCTCGGCAAGGGGCCGTGGTCGCTGCTGCCGGCGCAGACATGGTCGGTGGTCACGGACCTGTTCCTGTTTGCCGCCGGGCTGTCGGTCTTTTACGCCATCCTGGTGCTGGCGCGAAGCTGGTTCGGGCCCTTCAACCCTCACGTCGAGATCTCCCGCGATCCATCGCACCTTCCGCTCTACGCGGCCTATTCGCTGCTGCGCATCGTCATCGCCTACCTTCTCTCGCTGGCCTTCACGCTGGTCTATGGCTACATTGCCGCCTATAACGCCCGCGCCGAGCGCATCATGATTCCGCTGCTCGACATCCTGCAATCCATTCCGGTGCTCAGCTTCCTGCCGGGAGTAATGCTGGCCATGGTGGCGCTGTTCCCGCGCCGCGAGCTCGGCGTGGAGATGGGCGCCATTCTGCTCATCTTCACCGGACAGGTCTGGAACATGGCGTTCAGCTTCTATTCCTCGCTCAAGAGCATTCCCCGCGACATGCGGGAAACCGCGAGGATTTACCGCTTCAACGGCTATCAGCGGTTTATCCAGTTCGAGCTGCCTTTTGCGGCCATCGGACTGGTGTGGAACTCCATGATGTCGGTCGCGGGCGGCTGGTTCTTCCTGATGGCCTGCGAGATGTTCGTGCTCGGCTCCGACGACTTCCGTCTGCCGGGACTCGGCTCGTACCTGCAGACCGCCGCCAGCGCCGGCGACACCGAAGCCATTCTGTGGGGCGTGGGTACCATGATCGCCGTCATCGTGCTGCTCGACCAGATCGTGTGGCGGCCGGTGATTGCCTGGGCGGAGAAATTCAAGTTTGAGCAGGTGGAAAGCACGGACGCGCCGCAGTCCTGGTTTCTCCATCTGATGCAGCGCTCGCGCCTGCTGGTGCGGCTCCGCAAGCGCGTCATTCATCCGCTGCGCGAGCGCCTGGCGCTCCACTTCGCACGCCGCTACGACGCCACCCAGGAAGAGGCTCCTCCAGCGCCGTGGAAGGTCTGGCTGGGACGCGTCATTGCCTCGCTGGCCGTGCTGGCGGTCTTCTACGCTGTGGTACGCGCCGCCTTGATGCTGGCGCAGCTCAACCGCGGCGATCTCCGCCAGATTCTGGAAGGCGCTGCCGCTACCTTTGGTCGCGTGGTTGCCGCCCTCCTCATCGGCTCGCTGTGGACGATTCCGGTGGGCGTGGCCATCGGATCCAATCGCAGGCTGGCGCGCATCGCGCAGCCGCTGGCGCAGATCGCAGCTTCGGTTCCGGCCACCGCGCTCTTTCCCATCGTGCTGCTCCTCCTCATCCGCATCGGCGGCGGTCTGGGGCTGGGATCCATTGTGCTACTCCTGCTGGGCACGCAGTGGTACATCCTGTTCAACGTAATCGCCGGCGCCATGGCCATTCCCACTGACCTGCGGGAAGCCTCGGCGCTGTTCCGGTTCACCACCGGCCAGCGCTGGCGCAGGGTCATCCTGCCGGGCATCTTTCCCTACCTCATCACCGGCCTGGTCACCGCCTCCGGCGGCGCGTGGAACGCCAGCATCGTGGCCGAGTATTTCCGCCTCAAGGACCAGACCTATACCACCGTCGGTCTGGGCGCCACCATTTCCCGCGCAACCGACCAGGGCAACTTCGCCCTGCTGCTGGGTTCCACCATTGTCATGGCCATCGTCGTGGTCACCGTGAACCGTCTGCTCTGGCGGCGCATGTACAGGCTGGCCTCCACCCGCTACACGCTTGAGGCATAAAGACTCTGGCCACCTCTGCCGCTGCCGGCAACGTGGAAATGCCCGCCGCCTGACGTTTTATTTTTCAAAGAGCTTCGGCCAACCGGAGGTCTCCGGAGGCACTGGCACACTCTGCCTTGCGCAGCGCGTACGCATACGCCAGATTGAGCGGCAACGTCCAGAACCATTGCACGGGCGAGCGCGATAGCCGGGTGCGTATACTGCGCCAGGCGTAGAAACGCGCGTTGACGTGGCGAAATCCGGCCAGCAACTCACCTGCGCTCATCTGCCGCGGCAGGAACACCACATCATCGCGCCCGTTGTACCTGCGCCAGTCACGGGTCACGATCCGCCCCTCCGCCTTCAGCTTGCGATACAGCCGGGTACCGGGAAAAGGCGTCAGGATATTGAAGGTCGCATTCTGCACCCCGGTCTTCTCCAGAAATTCCAGAGTGTTGTCGAAGACCTCCACCGTGTCATGATCGAAGCCGAAGACGATGCCGGCCTGCACGGCAATACCATGCGCGTGAATGCGTTCGATGGCGCGCGCATAATCCTCCACCCGGTTGAATGCCTTCGCCACGCCGTTCAGGCTGGCCTGTGAAACCGATTCCAGCCCGATGAATAGTTGCTTGCATCCGCTGCGCGCCGCCAGCGCCAGGAATTCTTCATCATCAGCAGCATGCACGCTGGCCTGGGCACTCCACCATTTGCGGTGCGGAGCCAGGGCGCGGAACAGCGCCCTGGCATAAGCCAGGTCCCCGGCAATGTTGTCGTCCCACAGGATCACGACTTTCCCGCGCAACGCGGCGTACTCCGCTGCCACGGCTTCCACCGGACGCTTGCGAAAGCGGCTCCTGTACATCACCGCCACGGTGCAGAAGTCGCAGGCGTACGAGCAACCCCGCGTCGCAAACAGTGCTCCGGCGGTGCCGTCGTGCCGATGAAACAGCTCGTGCCGCGCTGCCGGCGCCTCATCCAGCGAGGGAGTATCGCTGCAGCAGTAGCGGTTTCTGTATCGTCCCGCTTCGAAGTCGGCGAGAAATTGCGGCCAGTTCGCCTCCGCCTCTCCCACAAAGACGGCATCGGCATGACGCTGTGCCTCGTCCGCCATCAGGGTCGCATGCGGGCCGCCGAGCACGACCGTTGCGCCGCGCTGCCGGAAGCGGTCAGCCATCGCATAGGCGTGCGGAGCGCTGGGCGTATGGAAGGTAATGGCAACCACGTCGGCCGGTGCGCTGAAATCGACCGCTTCGACCGCTTCATCCACATGGCTGACCTTCCAATGGGCGGGCACAAACGCGGCCAGGTACGGCATGGTGACCTGCTGAAAATTCAGCACCCGCGACCGCCGCACGCGAAGCATGTCAGGCGAAGACGCGGTGATCAGCAGAAGGTCGCGCGCAGCGTGACCCATGGTTCCCGAGCTCTCGGCACCGAACTCCGCGGCCGTCGATAACGGAAGTTCCCTCGCCATTCGCTTTCTACCCGGCCGCGTCCGCCTCTGCGCGGTCGCGCGCTCCCGGCTGCCTGACTGACGCCGGCGGCTCCTTCCTTTTCCCGGAGGCGGCACGGACGCTGGCGTTGAGGCAAGCCTCAAGCCGGGGCCCCCAGCTCGCGCCGCATCTTGCGTGAGATGGGGTGGTCAGCCGGGGCCCCCAGCTCGCCGCATCTTGCGTGAGATGGGGTGGTCAGGCCAGCGTCCCAGCCCTGACCATCAGAGTCCGGCTTTAGAGGTCGCTGAAAAAGTCGATTTCCACGTGTTTTGAAGGGGCGCAGCTTTAGCTGCGCCACTGCAAGCCCTTTATTTCTGTCATCCCGAGCGGACTTCAGTCCGCGCGGGGTCTGCTTTTTGCACTCTTTCAGCGGCCTGTTTAGCCGGCGGCACCCTGCCCGTGGCCTCACACGCGGAAGGCTTTTCGGGCTCCCTGGCAAGCGCTGCTCTTGCGCCTGTTGGGGTGAGTTGGCCACGACGAGGGATTGCTGTTGGACTGGTCCCATAGACACAAAAGGGCAGGAGCGCCGGGGTGAAGGCGGATCCTGCCCTAACCTTTCCATGGTAGAGGGTTTTGAGCCCGCGTCAAGATTACGAAGGTACGAGTCGGGTAATTGGCCTTTCGTAACCGAGGTTAGTCGCGCGTCATCTGTGTAGCGGGAGAGACGAAGGCTCGTGCTTCGTGATCCCACTCCCAAAACAAGTTCTCGTCGCCGAGCACAGAGGTGTGGGTAGAGCGGCGCTTCAGCGCCGCGTCCAGCGATTCCTTCAGAAGTAGAGCCGGCTTTAGCCGGCGACAGATGTGTCGCAGGCCACTATAAATTCCTTGTTCGGAGGACCTGACTCAGGGCACGACCTTTGGTCCTGCCGAAAAGAGTCGCCGGTGCGGCGGCCGCACGGAACACAGCGCATCAGCCGGGCTGACACGCTTTGTATCAGGGCACGACTTCAGTCGTGCCGATGATGGCTCTTCAGGATTGTTTTCTTAGCCGGCTTTAGCCGGCGGCAGATCTGTCGCGGGACCCGCGTCCGGCATCGCCATCGCTAGATTGCGCTGAAGATGACACTCTTCGCGACTTTGCCGCCGCCGCTACTGTGTCCGCTGACGCTGAGGCCCTTCATGTCCTCATAGGCGACCGCCACCGTCTCGATGGCGGAACCCTTCAGCACCTGGACGGAGAAGTTGGAATCTGTGATGTCGCGCAACTGTCCTTCCAGCTCCGCGTGATTCTGCAGCTTCACCTTCACGTA
>Ga0335081_10001991_pt1 | contig 32280 bp, 26 predicted proteins | sample Lox_Sample_35_FD_206713 | JGI IMG/M metagenome (GOLD analysis project Ga0335081, IMG submission 206713) | Soil microbial communities from Loxahatchee National Wildlife Refuge, Florida, United States - Lox_Sample_3.5 | ecosystem: Environmental > Terrestrial > Soil > Wetlands | place: USA...
GAATGGGAGCTGAGCAAGAGCCCCGCCGGCGCTTATCAATGGAAGGCGAAGAACGCGCCCGCGGACGTCCCGGACGCGCACGATCCTTCCAAGAAGCACGTGCCCACGATGCTGACGACCGATCTTTCCCTGCGCTTCGACCCGGTCTACGAAAAGATTTCGCGGCGCTTCCACGAGCATCCGGAGCAGTTCGCGGACGCCTTCGCGCGCGCCTGGTTCAAGCTGACGCACCGCGATATGGGGCCGATCGCGCGCTATCTGGGCCCGCTCGTGCCCAAGGAACAACTGATCTGGCAGGACCCGATTCCCGCCGTGAATCATCCGCTGATCGGCAAAGCGGATATCGCGGGTTTGAAGGCGAAGATTCTGGCAACGCGGCTTTCCGTAGCGCAGCTCGCTTCGGCGGCTTGGGCTTCGGCATCGACCTTCCGCGGTTCGGACAAGCGCGGCGGCGCCAACGGCGCGCGCATTCGCCTGGCTCCGCAAAAGGATTGGCAGGTGAACAATCCGGCGGAGCTGGCCAAAGTGCTGCAGACGCTCGAAAAAATACAGAAGGAGTTCAACGGCGCGCATACAAACGGCAAGAAAGGCAAACAGGTTTCGCTGGCGGACCTGATCGTCCTGGGCGGCTGCGCGGCGGTGGAGAAAGCCGCCAAAGAGGCGGGCGTCGACGTGCAAGTTCCCTTCACGCCGGGACGCATGGATGCGTCGGCGGAACAGACCGATGCCGCTTCGTTCGCGCCGCTCGAACCAGGGGCGGACGGGTTCCGCAACTACTACCGGGGCACGCTGATGTCGCCGGAAGAAGCCCTGGTGGATCGCGCGCAATTGCTGAAGCTGAGCGCGCCGGAGATGACCGTTCTGGTGGGCGGCCTGCGCGTGCTGGGCGTGAATGCCGGGAGTTCCAAGCACGGCGTCTTCACCAAACAGGCCGGGAAACTGACCAACGACTTTTTCGTCAATCTGCTGGACATGGGGACGGAATGGCAGCCGATGGATTCCACGGGCGTCTACGAGGGGCGCGACCGGAAGAGCAAACAGCTGAAATGGACGGCCACGCGCGTCGACCTGATCTTCGGTTCGCACTCGCAACTGCGCGCGCTTGCGGAGGTCTACGCATCGAGCGACGCGAAAGAGAAGTTTGTGAAGGACTTCGCGGCGGCGTGGAACAAGGTGATGAGTCTCGACCGCTTCGACCTTGCGGCTAAGTGAGCTCGAAGGGAAAGAGCAAGGAATCGCTGAAAATGGCGCGCCCTGACGGGACGGTTTTAGACCTCTAGCTGATTTTAGAACTCGATAAGACCAAATTCGTGGCTAGTGACCGCCACCGATTTTCACCATTAAAATAAAATCCCGGTTTTGCCCTAAAGTGGCACGGAAGCCACCGCGAAAAATGATCGAAGCCCTGCGTAAGCCGCAATACTTTTTTCGCCCTTCGCAACTGGTGCGGAGAATGCTGCGTGCCGTGCGGTCGCCAAGGGCGCAAGAAGTGGTTCGATTGCCCTGGGGCCTTGAAATCGAGGTCAATACGGACGACACGCTCGGAAGCGCCATCGCTTTGCAGGGCGTCTACGATCTCGTCACTTCGGAAGTCCTGTGGAGGCTTACAGCCACCGGCGATAGGACAATTGACGCCGGAGCCAACGTCGGATACATGACCAGCATTCTGAAGTTCCGCGCTGGTTTGCAGGCCCCGCTGATGGCCTTCGAACCGGATTCCGATAATTTTGAAATGCTGAGAAAAAACGTAAGCATGTGGCATCTTCCCGACGTCATCTTACACAACGTAGCTTTGAGCAACTTTCGAGGCAAAGCGACCCTCCTAGACGTTCCCACGCACAAGCAGAATACATCCTGGATGCATCTGGCCGGTTGGGACCACAAGGCTGAAGCACTGCGTCCCGGCAGTTGCGTCGAGGTGCGGCGTCTCGATGAATTTATCCAGGATTACCCAATCGGCGTGATGAAGCTGGACGTGGAATTCCATGAAGCCCAAGTTCTCGAAGGCGTAGGCGCATTCCTGTGCAACGTCCGCGACATCGTCTTTGAAGAGAATGGGGCTTATCCTCAAAGAAGCCATCAAATTCTGGAGCGCGCCGGTTTCCGCATTGTATGGTTTGAACAGCGCTTTTCGGGTCCGCGCATGATTGACCCAACGTCGCAGCCGAAACACAACTCCTTCGACACCATGCCGAGTTATCTGGCGACTCAGGACTTCGACCGTGTCGAACGGCTGCTCGCACCCTCGGGCTGGCAATGTCTGAGGTGAGAAGACAAAATTCGGCCTATAAGCTTTTGCCGTTGCCCGAGCGCGTACGCGGTGTATCGAGCGCTTCTGTTGGCCTAAGGGGACTATGGATACTCACGCTGGACCAGAGCGCCGAAAGAACCAAGAAGCGCCGCCCGAGACGGCTTTCAGCGGTCAAATTTCTTAACGTGGAGGAGATCATGCAGAAACAAGTACGCTTGGCGGTTTCCGCTGCCGCGCTGGCTGCAGTCGCCATCATCCTTATAACCGCCACCTGGGCGCCCGGGACGGCTCGGGCGCAGCAGCAGCCCCAGGCTGTGGACCGCAAGATCCTCAGGAGGCAGGATCTCTCCATGCCGGGATGGGAGGCCGTGATGATCGAGACCACCATCCAACCCGGCGGAACCGAAGGATGGCACACGCACCCCGGGACGCTGGTGGAATACGTGCTGCAGGGCCCGTGGACGATGGAGCGGCGGGGCAAGCCGACGGCCACCTACCAGACCGGCGAGACGTTCTCGATCGTTGAGGGGGAAGTCCACGAGGCGATTAATCCGGGGAAGACGACGGTGCGAGGGTTGGCGATATTGATCGTCGACAAGAGCAAGCCGATGACGACGCAGGTGCAGTAGCGCGCGGCGAGTTGCGGGCCGTGCCGGACGCACAATTTCTCAATGGCTAAGCAAAAGCCCGCGTGGTTCGACCAGACGAAAGAGTTTTGCAGTAGCGCGGGAATAAAAGTTATGGCTTGGGGCCCAGCCAACTCGTGGTGGAGGCGAAATCGCCTGAACAGGCCAGAGAGATCGCCGATCAACTCAGCCAATTCGGTTTCAAGGCCGTCGACGACGAAAGCGACGCGTACGCCGGAATGCTGACCCTCACCCACGGTTCCTAAAGCCGGCGCGATCAATCCCGGCCAAACCGAATCGCCTTACTTGGCCTCGTGCAGCGCAGTGGACTTACTGCCGACGTCAAGAGAGGCCAAGTAGGCCGTGATTGCCAGTATGTCGTCATTGTCCAATTTGGCGACCACCGGTTTCATGAGCTGTGTCCAAAGCCCGTGGCGATCGCCCACCTTCATGTCGTAAAGCTGGCGTGCCAAGTAGCTGGCGCTGCGCCCGGCGATCCCCGGCACGGGACCGAGTCCGAGCAGGTCCGCGCCGTGACAAGTGGCGCAGGCCGTTGTCTTGCCTTCGCCTCCGGCAGTCACCAGCGCCTTGCCTTTCTTGAGGCTGCCCGTCGGCACATAGGCCACAAATCCGGACCGCGGATCGCGTAACTGCAGGGTGGCGTCCGCATTTTCGGTCGCCTCGACGATGCGGTGTCCGATCGGCTCCTTCTCGTTCCCTGGCAGCAGGAGGAACATGCCGAACACAACGCGGGTTTTAGGAACCATGTCCGTCTCGACCACCCTGATCCAGGGCGTCCATTTCATCGAGCCGTAGTATTCGGCGGCTGTCTCGATCTCCTCGGCCGTCATCGCCTTGGCGTAGTCGATCATGTTGTTCGTGTTGCCCTTGCGCGAGTCGGCGCTCTTTCGCGCGCCATTCTTGAAGTCATTCATCGTCTGCACAAAATAAGGAACGGGAAGACCGGCGAGACCCGCGTTTTCCGAACGGCCTTTGCCGTTGGGGTAGTGGCAGCGGCCGCAGGCGCCCACGTCGGGCTTCCGGCCGTGAGACACCACCTCCGGCATCGGCGGGTGATCACCCGGATACCAGTCGGCCGGTCCAAAGGGATCGCGGACCTGAGTGAGCGTGAAAGACAAAGTGCTGCCGGGAAGATGCCGGAGCGTGCCGTCGTCCGGTTCGAGCTGGGCAAGATCAGCAGCCGTGTTCGGAGCCGCCCCCGGCGCGCCGGCGGTCGCCAAGAAGCCATACGCCCAAGGGGGAGGGGGTTCCGTCGCCGCCTTCTTTTCTTGGGGAGGCTTGGCTCCCATCACGGGTACGAGAAACAATGCCAACACCGAAACCCAGATGTATTTTTTCATTCCTACCTCCGCGCGCCGGCGGGCGCGGGCTGGACTTGTTCACCCTTAGGTGCAAAGGGCAGCCGGGGGATAATCGGTGTGCGAAAGATTCGAGATTTCCGATCGGATCTCTGACTCAGGAATCCTACGCTTCTCCTCCCCGCGACACAACTCACTTGGCACAGAGGAAGTGCCAGTGGGGTTCGCGAGGTTGTGGCTGGCGGCCAAGGCGTGATGAACGGGCTTGTCGCCCACTGGGGTTTTGAGACGGATTTTCGCATTGTGGAAGCCCGACTCGCAGCGTTTCTATTTGGCATGAAGGGCGTGTTACTCTCTTGCCGCCGCAGGCTACCCGCCCGAATGCGGCCCTGCGGGACAACACCAAAACAGGCTAGGAGTAACCATGGCCCCTCGCCGCTTCCGCTGGATGTTTGCGATCTCCTCCCTCGCGCCGGTCTTCCTGCTGACCGTTCTTCTTATTATTGTTGGCGCAGCCGCCGTTTCGAACTTGCACGGCCAAGCGGCTTCCGCGGACGCGCCGCAGATCGACGAACGCACCCTCTTCACGATGCTGAAGCTGGCCCCGGAGCCACCGATCCCCGCCGATCCGTTGGAACTGGCGCGCGACGGCGGGCAATCCGCCGAGAGCGCCGAGCAGCGCGCCGCGGTGCTGGAGTTGCTCTCCCGCGCGCGGTCTGTCTCCAACGTGCGCGCGCACGCGTACGACCTGAAGACGACGTTTACGTCGTTCGGCACCATGCCGTCCGACGGCGTGTGGACGCTGGAAGACACCTCTCCTGGCGCGGGCTCCTACCGCTGGTCGGCCGAGGGACCCGGGTATTCCGCTGTCTACCTCAGTGTGGGCCGGCTGCAGTACGGCAGCCGCCCCACGGGTGCGGCGCCTCTGCGACTGGCGCAGGTGCGCGACGCCATCTTTTCCGAATATCTGGCCATCGGGAACTACGCTTCCCTGCGCACCGCAGAGGCGTCGCTCGACGGCATAGCCCTGCGCTGCGTGCTGGTGCTGAAAGGCGTGGGCGGCGCGGCCGTTAAGGGTGGGCGGCGCTGGAACGAAGCGGAATACTGCGTGGATGCGCAATCCGGCGCGCTGGTCACCTATTCACCGGCGCCCGGCCTTTACGTTCATTACGACTACGCCGGGGCATTCCATTTTCACGAGAAGATCATCCCCAAAGGCTTCACCCTCTTCGAGGCCGGACGCATGGTGATCGAAGCCAAAACAGTGAGCGTGGAGGACGCCCCCAACGCGTTGAGCGCCATCTTCCGCCCCGACGGGCTGCAGGAGCTTGGGCTGGGCATAGCCGTGGGACGCGGAGAGACGATGAGTGCTTACGGCATCGCCAATCCGCAGGTCACGCGCCCGAAGATGGAGGTCGCCGTCGGCCACGGCGTCACCGACGGCAACGGCAAGCTTACGGAATTGGAGGTTCTGGCCAGCAGCGATGCGGACGTCAACGAACGGCTGATGAATCACATGAAGCGGTGGCGCACCAAGGCCGCGGCGGTGGGCGCGCAACGGGGCACGACCACGCCCGCGCATGAAATTATCTTCGTGTTCAGCTTCTTCAAGGACGCGTCTTGATGCAGGTTAGCCTTCCCCGCATGCTTCCGAAGGTTATTTTCCCTGGTAGCTGATGCGCCAGATGGAGTTCGAACCGTCGTCGGTTACCAGCAGCGAACCGTCCTGGGCCACGGTGACTCCAACGGGCCGGCCCCAGACATTGCCGTTGTCGAGCACGAAGCCGGTAAGAAAATCCTCGTATTCGCCGTTGGAACGGCCCGTCTGGTGCAGGGGAATGCGGATCAGTTCATAGCCCGCGCGCACGGACTTGTTCCAGGAGCCGTGTTCGGAGGCGAAAATATCGCCCTGGTATTCGGCCGGGAATTGGCTGCCGGTGTAGAAAGCCAATTGCAGAGAGGCGTTGTGCGGCTGCAGCGGGATATCCGGCGTGATGACCTTGCTTTTCAGTTCGGGATGCTTGCCTTCGTGCCGCGGGTCCTGATTGCCGCCCATGTACCACCAGGGCCAGCCATAGAAGCCGCCCTCCTGAACGTGGGTGATGTAGTCGGGAACGAGATTGTCGCCGAGGCCGTCGCGCTCATTTACCGAGCACCACAACTCGCCGCTCCGCGGATTGATGGCCAGGCCGCCGCCGGCGTTGCGGATTCCGGAAGCGTAGACGCGCATGTTCGAACCATCGGGAGCAAACACGAGGATGTCCGCGCGGTTCTTCTCGGCCGGAGTGATATCGGCATCGTCGACGTTGGAAGCCGATCCCACGGCCACGTACATTTTCTGGCCGTCCTGGGTGAACTCGATGCTGCGCGTCCAGTGGCCGCCGCCCGCGGGCAAGCTGGCAATCTTTTCGGACGGACCGCGCGCTTTCAAGTCTCCGTTCTGATAAGGGAACCGCAGGACTGCGTCGGTGTTCCCGATGTAAACCCATTGGGGGTTGGGGCCTGGAGGATAGAACGCGATGCCGTACGGCCGGTTGAGGCCGCTGGCGAAGACTTCGACCTGGCCTGCCTTTGAATTCGCGCCGATGCCTCGAAACACCTTGATCTGGCCGGCGCTGCTCTCGGCGACGAAATAATCTCCGTTGGGAGCGGTGCGAATGAGCCGCGGTTCTTTGAGGCCTTCGGCATACAGGTCCACCTTGAAACCAGCCGGGGCCTTGGGCCATGCGTTGGCCGGACGGCCGACCAGTTTCGGAGCGTTTCCCGCCGATTGGGTGGCAAACGGCTTGGGCAACTCGCGCACGTCGATCTTGCGGATTTTGCCGGGCGCCTCATAGCGAAAATCGGTGAACGGAGAGTTGGGTTGCGGCGCGCGGATGGCGTTTTCGTCCAGGTCGGGCGAATTGACGCCTCTGGGGATCGGCGGCATTCCGGCCTTCACATACTCCACAAGCTGCCATCGTCGTTCCTCGGAGAGCGAAGACCACGCCGGCATCCCGTTCTTCACGTCACCCTGGGTGATGAACCAAAAGAGTTCGCCGACGGAGGCGCTTTGCGAGGGCCCGGCATTCAACGCGGGGATATTCGCGGTGCCCTGTCCCTGCCCGCCGTGACATTTGGCGCAGTTCACGGCATAGAGCTGCCCCCCGACTTCGGCGGCGCGGGTGTCACCGGCGACCGGATCTTTCGCGGCCTTTGCCGAGGCCGGGGCATTGTGAAAGGGAGCATCCTGAGCCCTGAGCGCAAGAAGCGCGCAGAAGCCGATTGCGATCAGCAAGGCGAGCGCGCGAAACTCGCTGCGATTGGATTGGGCCATTGGTTTTCCTCCAGAAGGCGATTACGAAGCGAACCTCAGATACGTGCGATCCCCAGATGTTAGCAGGCTCCGGGGCGAATGGGGAAAGACTTCAAGTAGTCCCCTCTTCGACGCCGGCAGGAGCGGCGGTATGGGACCTCCTGAGGCGAACCAACGTCGCGAACTTTACCAACCTTTAGATATAAGTCGAACGAGATGCTTTCGGATCGACAGGCCGTGGAGAAGCTTTGCTCAATCCGCTGCGGCAGGGAAAATCGAGTGTTCGCGGCCGGCGCAAGTTACTGAAAAGCGGGGCCATTTCCACGGGAATGTAACCGGAACCGGAGGGATTACGTTTAAGATGTGAACGTTCACATTCCCGGAGAGTTCAGGTAAAATACAGTCTTTATTGTGTGCGGATTCTACGTAATCAAAGGAGACCTCTAGATGAGAATTAAGCTCGGCTTGTTGATGGCAACTTTGGCTCTGCTCAGCGCGGCTCCCGCGTTTGCGCACCACGGATTTGGCGTGGAATACGACGGAAGCAAGTGCATGGACCTGAAGGGCACTCTCACGGGTCTTACTTGGGAGAATCCACACGCTTATTTTGACATGGACGTGAAGGCCGCCGACGGGAAGAACGTGACGTGGCACGTGGAGATGGTCACCCCCAACGCTCTCAAGCGCACAGGGAGCACCAAGCAAGTCTTCGAAGAAAACTTTGGCAAGACGATCAACGCAAGAGTTTGCCCGGCCAAGGGCGGCGAGAACCGCGGAGCGGCCACCTACCTGGCGCTGTCCGATGGTCTGATCCGTCTGGTTGGACAGCAGGTGGAACGCCGGAGCGACGCAGAGAAGCACTTCTAGGCGGTTCGTGGCGGAGTGGTCGACAAAAGCGCCTCTCAGGCGCTTTGGCGCGGTAATCAGGAACTGGACTTCAAGGGAATGGAAGTGCGCGACGTCGTAGTGTGAAGTTTAGTGGCCCAAAAGGAGATTCTCTAATGACAGGAATGACGCGGCGATCCCGTTATTGGCTTGGGAGCGGGATCGCGTTCGCAGCTTTGTGTGCAGTGCTGGCTTTCAGCCCCAGTTTACCCGGACAGGGACGAGGGCAAGGGGATGGGCAGGGGGCGGGAGGCGGACGTGGAAATCGGCCCGCCGTCGCCGAGGTGCCGAAAGGGTTTTACGACCCAGGGCTGAATACGCATCTATTGCCGCCGGGCGGCGCGACGCCACGACTGAGCGATGGTCATGTGGACTTCACCGGGCGCTACTATCCGAATGGCGTGGGAAGAATGGTGGGCTCTTACACTCCGGGCGGCGTGGACGCGAATGCAGCCAGCATTTTGCCTCCGGAAGCCAAGCAGGAACAGCCCGTGTTCAAGCCGGAGACAAAAGCCAAATACCAATTCCCCACTCCCTACGGGACGTGCGCTCCAGGCGGTACGCCGACTTCCATGACAACGCAGGCAACAGAGCACGGCCCTGTGCAGCTCATCTCTCAGCCGGGAGTCATGTGGGTACTGACGGAGTTTCCGCAGGCCATTCACTGGATACCGACGGATGGGCGAAAGCATTCCGACGATCCCGACGTCAGCTATGGCGGAGAGTCGGTGGCGCACTGGGAGGGAGATACACTGGTTGTGGACACCGTCGCCATCGATACGCGCATGAGAAACATCTCGGTGGGGATATTCGGAGACGCAGCCGCGTGGACCCACAGCGACAAAGAACATGTCATCGAGCGCTTCAGCCGGCCATCGAAGAACTACCTCAACTATCAAGTTACAGTGGAGGACCCCGTAGTGCTGGCCAAGCCCTTCAATTCCGCAGTGGAACGCTGGACGCTGGCCCAGGCCAAGGATGATACCTGGACGGAATACCTCTGCACCGCGAACGAAGACTCCGACGCCTATAAGAAGATCGATGAGGGCTATAGAGAAAAGTACGAGAAAGGCGAAACTGGGAATACGACAGACGGCGAGGGGAATCCGATCCGTTAACCTCAACATCTAAAACACGTTTCAAAAGACCCTCTCCCTGGTAACCAAGGAGAGGGTCTTTATGTTTCCGGCTGCCGGCGGACGTCGATTCCCGGCGGGATGGGAACGCCGGAAATTCATAAAGTTTTAACCAAAAACAGCAAGCCTAGAAACGCACCGGAATTAATTTGCCCTTCGCGGCGAATGGCCGCTGAACCGGGGCGTGTTGCGAGCCGTTCTCCGCTTCGGAAACATTGCCACATTGCGTAGTCCTGTAACTCAGGAAACATAGCGGGATCGTAAAATCAGCCTTTGCATTTTCAAGGATGGCGATATGGATTTCTCTCTATCGAGGCGAAAGTACGTTTGGCAGTCTTGCGGCCTTCTCCTAGTTCTCCTTTTGGGCGTGTGCCATGTGCCGGGCGCGGGCGCGCAGGTAGACCGCGCGGGATTGAACGGCACGGTGACGGATTCCTCAGGGCGAGTGGTCGCCGGCGTTCACATCACCGCCCTGCAGAACGATATCAAGTTAGTGCGCGAGACGACCTCCTCGGCAAATGGATACTACGTCATCCCTGAGTTGCCCGTGGGAGTCTACACGGTAACGTTCTCGCTGGAAGGCTTTCAGCAACTCTCTTTTACCGAGGTCACTCAAGTTCTGGGACAGACCCGCACCCTCAACGCCACGCTCACGGTTTCCGGACGGAACGAAAGCATTCAAGTGTCGGCCAGTTCCGAGCAGATCGACCAGACCTCCGACGCCCTGGGGGCGCCGATTGAGAAGGCGCAAGTCCAGAAACTGCCGCTCGACGGCCGCAACTGGGCCACGCTCACGTCGCTCACGCCCGGCGCGGTAGACACGGGCGGGAGCAACCAGCGCTCCATTCGATTCGCGGGCCGGGGCCGGGACGACGACAACTTCACCTACGACGGGATTGACGCCACCAACATCATCAATCAGGCGCAGCAGCCTTACGTCCGGCTGGCCATTCCCCTCGATACCATCGAGGAGTTTCGCGTGAACGCCATGCTGGCCACCGCGGAGGCGGGGGCAACAGGAGGCCCGCAACTGGCGGTCACCTCTCCCTCGGGAACAAATCAATTTCATGGCGACGCGTTCGAATTTTTCCGCAACAACGTGTTCGATGCCGAGCAACCCGTGCCCGTGACTCCGGCACAGCCGCCCTTTCATTTGAACCAGTTCGGCGCTTCTTTAGGCGGGCCGATCGATTCGGGCAAGACTTTCTTCTACGCCGCCTACGAAGGATACCGGCAAGTGCTCGGGCAGGCGCTGGTGGGCTTTGTGCCCAGCGATGCTTTTCGCGCCCAAGTGAGGGCCAGCTCCCCGGTTCTCGGTGCGATTCTCAGCACCTACCCGGAAGGCCAGACTTTAATCAGTCCGAATGTCGCTCAGTGGACGGGCCAGGGCGAGCAGATTGGACGCGAGGATTCCGGGATGTTTCGCGTCGATCATCGCTTCTCGGACCAAACCACTGTGTTCGCGCGAGCCAATATCGACGAAGCTCTCAGCTCCGCCCCGCTGGCGAGTTCCGGACAGTATCTGCAGGACCAGCAGCAACTCACCTCCGCCCCGGTCAACGCCGTGTCCGAGTTCCTGCACATTTTTTCTTCCACGCTGCTGGACGAATTCAAATTGGGGTTCAATCGGAGCACCGCGGACACCACGAACGTCAATCAAACCGGCCTGCTTTATTCCATCGCGGTCTCCCCTTTCACCACCATGAATAACGACAAGGCCAGCATCGGGGTGGGCAACTCCTTTTCGGTGATCGATAACGTGACTTGGGTGAAGGGACTTCACACATTGAAGGCCGGCGTGGAAATTCGCCGCATTCAGTTAGACAAGGGGAACACGGCCAGTGGAAGCGTGAGCTTTGCCTCCGCGGCCGCTTTCGCCGCCGACCAGGTGAGCACGGCATCTCTTACCGGCGCGTTGCCCGTCAACGGCCTGCGAAAAACGCAGTCTTACGGTTATATACAGGACGAATGGAAGTGGCGCCCGGATCTGACGGTCAACGTCGGCGCCCGCTATAGCTTCTTCAACATCTTTCACGAAGTGTACGGCCGGGCCAATCCTTTCGATTTCGCCACTTGCGGGCCGCAGGGCTTCTGCGGGGTTGGCGCGAGTTTCGGACAGCCGAACTACGGCGATTTCGATCCGCGTGTGGCGATTGCCTGGGCACCCGCGAACAGCCGGACCACCGTGGTTCGCGCCGGCTTCGGAACCTACCACGAGGACGGCCAACTGGACGACCAGAACCTGCCCATCAGCAACGAGGTGTACAGCTACTCGCTTTCAAACAAGACCCTTCCTCTTTTGAGTTTCCCCATCGATCCGTTCCTGGCGAATACGACCGGCATCATCTCGCCGAGGGATGACGCCCGGGACCGCAAAGACACGCTGGTCACGCAATGGGGCCTATCCGTGCAGCGCGCGCTGCCGGAGGATTTTGTGGCCACGGTCTCTTACGTGGGGAGCGAAGGGGCGCATCTGCTAACGCTTTCGCAAACAAACGTGGTCAATCCGCTCACTGGAACGCGCCCCTATCCCGCGTTCGGCCAGGTAAGCTGGCGCGGCAATATCAGCAACAGCAACTTCCAGGCGCTGTCCGTGGCAGTGAAACGCTCGTTCTCGCGCGGTCTTTTGTTCTCGGCCAACTATCAGTGGGCGCACGAAATCGACGACGGCTCGAATGGCAGCGGCGACGGCGATTCGCTGGTGGCGCAAAACGTGGCCTGCCAATCCTGCGAGCGCGCCGACGGCATCTGGGACGTGCGCCACGTCTTCAATGCCAACGCCGTCTACCAGCTTCCCTTCGGCGTGGGCCGGTCGTTCCTGAATCAACCGGGGATCTGGCGCGACATCTTCGGGTCCTGGGAAGTGAGTTGGTTGGCTCTGGCTCGCACCGGATTCCCCGTGAACGTGACGGTGGATCGCTCCTCTTCCGCCGTTCCCGACGGCAACACCACCGATCAGCGGCCGAACCTGGTGCCCGGCGTTTCGCTCATTCCGCCGGGCGGCGCTACTCCCTCCGAATGGATCAATCCCGCGGCGTTCGCGGTTCCCGCGGCGGGCACGTTCGGCAACACGCCTCGCGACTTCGTGCGCGGGCCGGGCACCTGGCAGATCGACTTTGGCGCCGCCAAGCACATCTCGTTCTCGGAACGCGATCAGCTGGAATTTCGCGCGGAGTTCTTCAACATCTTCAATCACGCCCAGTTCGGGCAGCCGCAGGCGGACATCTCGGCCGGACCTGGAGTTTTCGGCAGCATCATCGCCACGGTGAACACGAGCCCGGTCGGCACCGGCACTCCGCGGCAGCTGCAGTTCATGCTGCGCCTAACGTTTTGAGACTGGAATTGCGCGTGCTTCGATTTGCGTGTGTTAGTGCTTGAACACCAAGCCGAATAAGACTCTGTGGTTATTTTGTATCTGGCTCAAGTGGTGGGTGGGAAGGAAGTCCACCTGAGTGCGCAGCGCGAGGTTCGGCCGGATTTCCATGTCGGCGCCGCCGCCCAGGACCGCGGCCATCGCAGTATCCGTAAGGCTGGTGCCGGAAAGCGGGATACCCAGCAGGGGCCACGTTGGCCCAGGCGCGACTCCAGCCGAAGTCGCCTTCAGCGGCAAGCCATCGCGTCCAGTAGATCGAAGCATCACCATCGAATCCCACGCCGCCGTGGTTTTTCTGCACGGGTTTGGACTGGATTCGCGCATGTGGAGTGCGCAACTGGACGTCTTTCAATCGACGTTTCGCGTCATCGGATACGATCTGCGCAGCTTTGGCCGCTCGTCCCAGCCTCCCGAGTGCGAGTACGCCCACGAAGACGACTTGCGGGACCTTCTCTGGCATCTTGGGGTGAAGTCCGCCCATGTTGCCGGACTCTCGATGGGGGGGCATGATGGCGCTGCGCTTCGCGGCTGCGCTGGTGATCACCGGATCGCGCGACATTCCGGATTTTCAGGCGATCGGAACTTTGCTTGCCGAAGGGTTGCCTCGGGCGCGCCACGAGGTCATCGAAGGCTCCGGACATATGGTCAATCTGGAAGCACCGGATGTTTTCAACAGGACTCTTCTCGGATTCTGGCGGGGACTCCAGGGAACGTAGAGAGCCGCCCGGCCGGGCGCTTTCCCGCTCCTCCGCGGAATCGCGCACGGGACGTTGAACTTGACAGCGAGTGAGGGCTATCGTATTAGAAGTTTGCGAAGTGCAGGCCCATACGGTCTGCGATCGAGTCTCGGTCGAGGCTCGCGCCTAAAAGTTGTCCGAGGAGAAATCGATGCGACGCAAGGCCAGCGTGATGGGAGCGGTTTTTGCGCTGCTCCTGGGCGGGATCCCCGCATTCGCTCATCACGGATTCGCCGTGGAGTTCGACGGGACGAAGTGTGCCGACATGACCGGCACCCTGACGGGCGTCGATTGGCAGAACCCGCATGCCTATTTCCACATGGACGTTAAGGATGCGGATGGGAAGGTGACCTCGTGGCGCTTCGAGACCTTGTCAGTGGTGTCGATGAAGAGGGGTGGAATCGACCGGCAGGATTTCCTGGATAACGTGGGGAAAACGATCAGCACAAGGGCGTGTCCGGCCAAGAGCGGCACGCTCTACAGAGCTGCGGCGGAAACACTTACGTTTCCAGACGGCCGAACCTTCGTCGTTGGGCAAATCGTCGAAGGCAACAAGCGCGGCAAGGCTGACAATTAAGATGAAGCGGCAACTGTTGGCGAGCGTGGGCCTTATCGCAGCCGTGTCCACGATTCAGGCGCCGGCTTTTGCGCAAAAGCAGAGCGCTCCGGAAAGAATCCATAAACTGCCGCCGGGCGGACCGGCTCCGCGCACGGCGGATGGGCATCCCGACTTTACCGGAGTCTGGTTTCCGAATAGCGCGGGACAAGCGCTCAACGCGGCGAGGCTCGCCGGCGAAGACCCTGTGGACGCCGATGCGCGGCCGCAATTCGATCCCAAGGTAACGCCGGAGGAGAAGCCTTCGTTTCAAGATTGGGCGGCAGCCAAAATCGCGAAGATGACTTCGACGGAAGAGCAACTGCAGCGCCCGTCCGTGAATTGCTTGCCGCGCGGCGTCCCGGGGATGCTCGCGACCGCCTATCCCATCCAGCTTGTTTCCACCGTGGGACAGTTAGTGGAACTCGTGGAGCTGAACAATAACTTTCGCGTTGTGGCCATTGGCCCGCGCGCTCACCCCAAGAATCCCGATCCGCTATTCAACGGCGATTCCGTTGCTCACTGGGACGGCGATACGTTGGTCATCGACACCATCTCGCTCGACGAGAGGACCTGGAACGACCTGAACGGGTGGTTCCACAGCGATCAGGAGCGCGTGGTGGAGCGTATCAGCCGCCCTTCGAAGAACTACCTGATCTATCAGTTCACGATTGAGGATCCCAAGGTGCTGACGAAGCCTTGGGCATCGGCGCCGCGGAAATGGTCGCTCTCTAAAGATACGCTCGAAGAATATTACTGCACCGAAAATTACGAGATCGAGGAGTTGCAGAAAATAAAGGAAAAGGAGTCCCAGGGAAAATAAGCACAATCGGATTCCGACCGCTGTAAAACCGCTTCCTAAGTCTTGAATCGAGGAAAGAGCGCCAGCGCGTTCTGGCGTTCCACCTGGTCCAACTGCTGCTCGGTGAATACGCCGCACTCCTTCAATCCCTTCACGTGGTCCGAGATGGTTCGCGCCGGATAGTCGGTGCCGAACACGATTTGGGAGAGCGGCACGACTTTGGTCAGCGCTCCCATGGCCACCGCGTTCGACGTCCACGCCGTGTCGTAGTAGAACTTGCTTGCCGCGCCCGAGAAGCCTTGCGGCAAAAGCTCCGCGAATTTCTGGCCTTTCGCCAGGCTGGTGAAGCGTTCGATCAGGTAGGGCATGGTGCCGCCACCATGCGAGAAGATCATGCGCACATTGGGATAGCGCTCGGCGGCCCCGCCGAAGATCATGTTGGCGATGGCGCGCGTCGTATCGGTTTGCTCCTGAATCGCGCCGTCGCCGGTGAGAAGCTGGGCGAACTGCGACGGCCCGAGCGAGATGGGATGGCTGAAAACAATGGCCTTGCGCCGATTGAGTTCCTCGAAGACCGGGTTGAACATCGGATCGCCCAGCCACTTATCGCCGTAATTTGTGTAAACCCCGACGCCATCGAGCTTGAGCGTATCGAAGGCGTACTCGATTTCGCGCAGGGCGGCATCCACATGCGGCAGGGGCAGGAACGCGAAGACGCCGAATCTTTGCCGATGGTCCGCCAAAAAGCGCGCCGCGAATTCGTTGGCCGGGCGCGCGTCTCGTTCGACGGTGTCGAAATCGAAGTGCGGCGGCACCGAGGTCATCGCGGTGGATACGCCGGATTCATCCATCGCTTCGAGCGCTTTCTCCGGCGTCCAATCCGCGAAATTCTTGCGCCCTTGCGCGAGCATGGCGGGGAAAAGGTTCGGCGGGCTAAAGTGGCCGTGCACGTCGATCCGGCCTGCCTTCGATGCCGACGAAGAGGTCGTCTGGGCGAACAGTTCCACCGCAGGAACGGAGGCTGAGAGAAGAGCGCCCGATCCGAGGACGACCGTCGATTTCAGAAAAACGCGGCGCGCGGCGCTGTAGCCGGTGTAACCGTAGGTGCAACAGCAACACGGCGCCGAACGATCCGCGGTCAGATCCGGCTTCCTAAAGTGCGTCACGCTCGCCTCCAGGTTGTCGAAGTATGCGCGGAGTATAGGGCGGGCGTTCTTCGGGTGTCAACGCGCGCAAGCGTGGCGCCCAGCCACTCCTGGCTGTGCAACCTGCTTTTTTCAATCTTCGGCGCCGCAAACCGGGCATCCTTGACAGCTTTTCGAGGCGATGACTATACTCCGCGGCATTCGGAGGCAGCCGTCCTGATGAAGAGCTTTTCTTTGAAGCTGGGCATCGTAGCGGTGGCAGTTTTGAGTGTTTCGGGAGCGGCGGTTCCACGGTCGGCGGCGCAGGATGTGCCGCGCTTCAAGGTGGATCCGTATTGGCCGAAGGAGCTGCCGAATAACTGGATTCTGCAGGGCGTGCCCAGGCTTGCCATCGATAAGAACGACCACGTCTGGATCATCAGCCGCGAGTCCGATATCGCGACCACCGCGCAACTGGACGCGCCTGAAAACGGCGCGGCACAAGATCCGCCGACGGCGATGTGCTGCAAAGCGGCGCCCGCGGTGCTGGAGTTCGATGCCGGCGGAAATTTATTGAAAGCCTGGGGAGGCGCCAACTATGTGCCTGGCTGGCCGCTCAGGCGGGAACACGCCCTGCTCGTGGATAAGCAAGGAAACGTCTGGGTGGGCGGAAACGATCCCGGCGATACCCTTGTGCAATTTACGCCGGACGGGAAGTTTCTCCGCGACATCGGCCATCGCGCTCCGAATCTTCCGCCGGACCAGCGAAAGCAAAATCCTGTCTTCCAGAAAGATAACAATCAGCAGACCGACTACTTTACGGCGGGAATCGCGGCGCCGGCGATCGACGACGACGCTCACGAGCTTTACATGGGGGATTACACGCACCGGCGGGTTCTTGTCTACGACCTCGATACCGGCGCCTTCAAGCGCGGATGGGGAGGCCACGGCATTCCGTTGAGCGAGATCGGCAACGATCCGCAGCCGCCGTTTGACCCCGCAGGCCCGAGGCGCACAGATTTCACCTTGCCGGTGCATTGCATCCATATCTCCGCGGACGGGCTGGTCTACGTCTGCAATCGCGGCGGAGACAGCATTCAGGTGTTCACGAAACAGGGTCAGTTTGTGAAGGAGTTCTTTTTGCCGCGCATGACGGCGAAAGGCGGGACGAGAGTTTTCGAGCTGGCGTTCTCGGCGGACCCTAAGCAGAAGTACCTGTACGATGCGGATGGAACAAACAACATGGTTTGGATTCTCAACCGGGATGACGGCAAAGTGGTCGGCTCAGTGGGCCATTTCGGCCGTTACGCGGGGCAGTTTCACTTCATCGATGGAATCGCGGTCGACTCCAAAGGAAACCTCTATACGGGCGAGGTGGGCACGGGCAAACGCGTCCAAAAGTTCGTGCTTCAAAAATAGGCGCCCGGAGCCGCAAAAATTAGCCGAGCGATGCTACTTTTTGAGCTTTTCCCACCGATTTAGGGGCGTAACGAAAGGACGATCTCGGTTGGCGATGCGTTCGCTTCGTCCTTGTATCAGCTCAGGAACAGATCTCATCAAGGGTATAACGTAACGAGTAATAACGGATAACGCCTCGTCGTTCGCCGCTATTCTGGCAGTGAATCCCTGGTACCCGGAAAATGTTGGGTAGAGGTGTTTCGTCATGCGTAAAGGCATTGGGCTGCCGTGGGGCAAGGCACTCGTTTTGCGGGCGTCGCTCGCCGTCCTTCTCGTGTCGACCGGGCTGGTCTCGCTTGGGACCCAGGCGGCCCGGGCGCAGGCTCCGCTTGAGCCATCGCAAATGCCCCAGCGCACCCTTTTCTACCTGATCTGGCGTGGCGCTCCTTCGGCAAACGTGCGCGGCGCGAATTCCCTGCTGGCCTTGTGGGACGATCCCGATCTCGCTCCGGTGCGTTCCGCGCTGGCCGCCGGAGCGCTCGGTTCTTCCGACAAGGAATCCGCGCAGCCCAAGCTGACGCCGCAGGAACTGGGTGATTTCGCATCCCTGCTGGAGAACGCCTTCACGCTGGGATACATCCAGGATCCTAGACCGCAGCGGCCCGCCACAGGCCCCGCGGGAGCCAAGCCGCCTGCATGGGACGGAATGTTCTTTGTGTATAACCGCACCGGGAAAGAAGCGCTGCTGAGCAAAGCGGTTCTGCGCATGCGCAGCGCAGCGAAGGAACCTCCCCGCGTCTCGCAAGTCACGCTGGCGGGCGTGCCGGTGCTGAAGATCGAGAACAAGACGAACTCCAGCTACTGGGCTGAGAACGGAAAATACGCTGTGGGCGCCGGCGAAGCGGCGGTCATGGAAGAGCTCCTGAACCGGCTCGAAAATAAAGCGCCGCAAGCTGCTTCGCTCGCGCAATCCGCCGCGTACCAAGAGTCCCAGCCGGGGACAGGCAGAGGCGTTCTGGAATTCTTCCTGCGCGTGCCGGACCTGAAAGAGTTGATCCCAACTACGACCCCTGGACCGTTCCCGGTGCAAAAGCTGCTCGACGCCGCGCGGCTCGATGCGGTGCACGCGATCGGCGGCCACGTGACTTTTGATGGTGCGCGCACGCACGTGCAGGCCGCTATTCTTGGGGACGCGGCCCCCGGAACTCCGTTTGACATCTGGGCCAATGGCCAAACCGCTCCCGCTTCGCTCGCTTACGCGCCGGCTGAAGCGGTATCTTACACGTCGGGATATTTCAACCTGCTCGGCTTCTACGACATGATCAAGCGCGTTACACGCGCCGCCGTCCCGATGGGACAGCAAGGAAATGCAGATTTTATCGACATGATGGCGCAGCAGCGCATCGGCATGCCGCTCCCCGATGCGCTGCGGCTCTTTACCGGAGAGTTCGCCTCGGTGCAAACGAGCCCTTCCTTGGATTCGGCAAAACAGGTGTTTCTGGTTGAGATACGCAACAAGGCCGACACGCTCAAACTGCTTCGCGCGCTGCTTGGCGATCGGATAAATTCCGAACGCAATGAAGGGGACGCCACGCTTCTAAAAATTTCGCTGAGTGGAAATCAAACGAGCGCCGGAGTGGCGCAGTGGAATTTCTTTCAGGTCGCGGTGACCCCCGACATGGTGATCGGCGCCAGCAGCATCGATACGCTGCGCGAAACGCTCGCCTATCGCGCGAAAGCTCCGGCAACCGGGGGGCTTGCCAGCGTTCCGCAATTCCAGGCAAAGCGCGGCGGCGCGCCCCCGAATCTCATCGGGCTGAGCTACTTCGATTTCCAGAAAGTAGACTGGCAAGCCGCGAAGGAGCACTGGCTCCAGGAGGCCAAAAAGCCTCAGATAGCTAAGGGCGTGGCCGGCACTGGGACGACTGCAACGAACGTCACGAAAATCCCGGACTGGGTCTCACAACTCAATGTTCAGGCGGTGTCGCGGCATCTGCACACCTCCTGGAGTGTTTCGTGGAAGGACGCCAAGGGCATCCACTGGGACCAATGGATTGAGTAGTTCAAGGGTGCATCCTGCACCGGTGCAGGAGTTTCGGAAGCCGTCCGCTCATCGGCCAAAGCAATCGCAAGCCGCCTGTTTTCGCTTTTCCCTGCTGAACGAAGGAATCGCAGCACGGCATACGGGAAAAGAAGGCTCGCGGCGCGCGCCAAGGTTTCCTGCCCAAAGCGGTATTTTCAAGTTGACAGCAGCGCCTGTGCGATATTAGCTAACGCCACCCTTCGGCCGTCCCCGCGGACGCTGCGAACAGCGATCACTGTTCCAAAGGAGATGGCATGGCACTCATTTGGCGTGTTCACTTCTCAAACTTTCGTTTCGATTTTTGTCGATCGGCATTTCTCCGAATTTCAGGATGGACGGCAGTACTACTGCTGGTAGCGGGAATCTTCGCACCTGCTCGTGCGCAACGGCGCACCTCTTCCGCGGGGAGATATTCCCGACACGTCCTTGGGCCAATCGAGATCCCGCCTTCGGTCGTAACGTCTGATTCCGGCGCAGGCGGCCCGGGCCTGACGATCATCCCAACTTACGATACGAACAGCGGCACCGCAATCGACGCCAATACGCAGAAGGTGATTAATAGCGTCATTTCCTATTACAACCATACGATCCAGACAAATTTAACCGTTCACATCTACTTTTATAATACGAACAGCCTGGATGACGAGGGAGAGAGTTGGACGTTTACGTTCACCAGCGGCTATTCGAACTACCGCACAGGTCTAAGCAGCAGCTCCACGAGCCCCGACGACAACACCGCGCTCGCTAATACTCCCAGCGGCGGCACAAATCCCATCACCGGCAGTACACACATCTATGTGGACTCCGCCATCGGCCTCGCGGTCGGTCTCAACACTCAGGAACAACTCTTCAATTTTGCGGGCAGTCCCTGCCCCGGGTTTACAGGTTCCGGCTGCATCGGAATCTATACGTCGCTGGCGCATGACGCTTTGGTAGCAGACGTGGAACACGAGATCGACGAAGTTCTCGGTTTGGGTTCGACCCTCGGCTTTCAAACGCCGGACAACCCATTTCCAGAGGATCTTTATCGCTGGGCGAGCGCCGGAACGCACAGCTTCGCCACCAATCCGGACGAAAACGTTCCTTGCGGCGGCGGGACTCCCCATGCGTTTTTCTCGATTGACGGCGGGACCACGGATCTAAACGAGTTCAACAATTGCGACAACGGCGGCGACTACGGCGACTGGATCACTCATTACCCTGGGCAAGTGCAGGACGCATTCGACTGCGCCCCGTGTACTTATGCCCCCTTGCTCGTTCGCTCCACGGAAATCCGCGCGCTGGACGTAATCGGCTACAAGATCGCTTTTAGGAATTTTGCCCAGCCGGCTGTGTTCCGTCCTTCCAGCGGCCAATGGTTTGTTATCCCGGTCGATAATCCCGGCACTCCAGTCGTTCAGCAGTGGGGCGCCAGCGGAGATGTGCCGTTGCGAGGAGACTTCGACGGTGACGGAATCGCCGATATCGCCGTGTGGCGGCCCTCCACCGGAGGATGGTGGATCGTTCCGAGCAGTCATCCGGCCAGCCCGGTCACGCAGTATTTCGGGTTACCCGGAGATATTCCCGTGCCCGGCGATTATGACGGTGACGGCATAACGGATATCGCGGTGTGGCGGCCTTCCACCGGAGGATGGTGGATCGTTCCGAGCAGCAATCCGGGCAGTCCAATCATTCAATATTGGGGACTATCTGGTGATATTCCCGTGCCCGGCGACTATGACGGCGACAGAAAAACGGATGTCGCCATTTGGCGGCCTTCCAGCGGCCAGTGGTACGTCATCCCCAGCGGCAATCCAGGAACTCCGATCGTGCAGTCGTGGGGTTTGAATGGAGACATGGCGGTGCCCGGTGACTACGACGGCGATGGGAAAACGGATTTCGCGGTGTGGCGGTCCGGAGGATGGTGGATCATTCCGAGCAGTAATCCGGCCAGTCCGATCACTCAGTACTGGGGGCTACCTGGAGATGTTCCCGTGCCCGGCGATTATGATGGCGACGGCATGACGGATACGGCTGTGTGGCGGCCCTCGACCGGGCAGTGGTTCGTTGTTCCATCGGCAAATCCCATGACGCCCACCGCGACCTCCTGGGGGCTATCAGGCGACATCCCGGTTCAAAAGCCAGTCGGGCAGTGAGTTCGAAAAACAAGACTTGTACGCTGCTTGCATTGCGAGTCGTGACTGTTGAAGCGGGCGATGCCCGGATGGGTTCACTTCGGAGCCGAGACCGGCAAACCGGATTCACTCTATTTCTCTTCTTCATTCATTTCGCAAATCTCGTGTGACCGCAGCTTCGGCGGCTCATCCTATTTAGTGTTGGCCTCGCTAAGCACCCGCCCGAAGCCAGCCCAGCACCCGCAAAAACAGCGCTCAGCAGCGCGGCACCTAAGGAGGAGATCATGCCAGGGAGAACGACGAAGATTGGAGTGGCAGGGGCGACCGGAAGGGTCGGCCATTACGCAGTGGAAGTACTCAAGAGCAGAGGATATGACGTTGTGCCGATGTCGCGTTCCTCTGGCGTAGACGTGATCAGTGGAAATGGGCTTGCGAAAGCGCTCGAAGGAGTGGAATGCGTGATTGACGCGACCACGGGACCGTCACCCGAACAGGCGGCGGCCACGGAGTTCTTCGTGACGGCGACGCGCAATCTGCAGGAGTCCGGCAAGCGCGCCGGAGTGAAGCGCATCGTGGTGGTGTCCATCATCGGGATCGACAAGTTCACGACGGGCCAATACGGGGGCTACTACTCGGCGAAGCAAGCCCACGAAAAGGCCATGCTTTCGGGCCCGGTTCCGGCGCGCATTTTGCGCGCGGCGCAGTTCCACGAATTTGTGGATACGCTGGTGAGCTGGGGCAAGAAGGGAGACGTGAGCTATCTGCCGAAGATGCGCACGCAACTCGTCGCGGCGAGAACCGTTGGCGAGGCACTCGCCGATCTGGCCATCGCTTCAGGAAACATTGCCGCAAGCGCGCCGATCCCGGAAATCGCCGGCCCGAAAGAAGAGAACCTCGCGGATGCCGCGAGGCGGCTGATCGCCCGGCGCGGCGAATCGCTCAGGGTCGAGGAGGTGAGCGACCCAGCCGATCCGGCCGCGGCCCTCTATGCATCCGGCGCGTTGCTGCCCGGTCCTCATGCCAAGCTGGCCGGCCCGACTTTTGATCAGTGGCTCGAGGCAACGATTCCGGCGAAAAGCCGCGGCCGCTCGGCGTAAGAGCGCGTCGCGAATTTCGATTGCTTTTTAAGAGAGCCGCAAACTCCCGACGGGGCAACTTACGAGAGTTGGCGACGAACGCACACAAGTTTGAAGTCGCCGTCGCGGGCGACAAAGCCATGCCATGATCTAAGTGATGAAAAAGCAGACGGTCGTCGCGCTGGCGCTGCTCTTGCTCATTCCCGTGGTGTTCCTGCTGGAGGGACGGCTTTCCAGCCTGATCAATCCCGATAGTGCGGCAGGCCATCCGAATTATGCCCGGAACTACCACTACCTCAGCCAAATGAGGACCCTCGCGTTTTGGGGAATGGTTGCGGTTGTATGGGCCTTATGGCTGGCGGTGTGCTTTCTGGTGATTCGGTCCAAGGGACGATCTTCGTGGTGGCTGTTTCTCGCGGCTTTGGGGCCGTTTGGGTTTGCCATTCTGGCGATGCTGAACGACAGAGCGCCCGCGGAAACGGACCGCTATGCGCGATTTGTGCGCAACCTGAACAAGTTTGTGCGCGCGGGCTACGAAGTGTGCCTCTTCGGGATCATCTGGCAGCTTGGCTTTGAGGCTATGGTTTTCAAGAGCAACCTGATGATCCAGCATGAGGCTGCCACGACCGGAGTTCCCGTCGCGCGGATCATGGAGATCCGCAACGCTTCGTCTGGAATGTGGGCGTTTGGCGAGGGGATGGAAGAGATGTACTTCATGGTGCTCCTCTATTTGATCTGGCCCGTCGTATTCAACATCGGCGCCCGCTGCTGGCCCTCCGCGCGGGAGAAAGTCTCTGGCCCGGTTCGTTCATAAAAAAGGCGGCTCTTTCGAGCCGCCTGCCAAGATCCACTATGTTATTGTGCCGGCATGAGAACGGCGTCAGGTGTTCTGCATCGTTCATCGTTCGTGCTCTGGCTTGCGTCGCTGGCCCTGGCGGCCGCTGCCGCGTCTTCGTATCGCACGATCAGGCGCATCCCCATCGCAGGCGACGGCGGATGGGACTACATCTCCGCGGATAGCGGAGCGCGGCGGCTTTACGTGCCGCACGGGACAGAGGTGGCCGTGGTCGACCTGGATTCCGACGCGATCATCGGCAAGATCGGCGGACTGGAAGACGCGCACGGCGTTGCTGTGGCGCCGGAGTTCAACCGCGGTTTCGCGGACGCCAGCGATCCCGGGTCGGTGACCATTTTCGATCTGAAAACGCTCGCCACAATCGGCAAAGTGAAGGTGGGAGACGATCCCAACGGGATCATCTACGATGCGAAGCTGAAGCGCATCTTCACCGCCGACCGTGGCAGCAGGCGGCTGACGGCCATCGACGCGAAAACCGGCGCGGTGGCGGGCTCGATCGATCTTCCCACGGGCAGGACCGAGCATCTCGCGTCCGATGGCGCCGGTCACGTCTTCCTGAACATGCAGGACATCGGCAAGATGCACGAACTCGACGTGCAATCGTTCAAAATCCTGCAAACGTGGGACCTGCTACCCATTTGCGCGCAGCCCAGCAGCATGGATATCGATGTGGCGCATAGCCGGATTTTCCTGGGCTGCCGCGGCGGCGCGGTTGCGGGGCAAGCTGCGGCGCCGAGCGTTCTGGCGGTAGTGGATGCCGCAAACGGCAAGATCGTCGCGACAGAACCGATCGGGCCCGGCGTGGATGCGCTGGAATTCGACGCTCGTTTCGGCTTGATCTACGTCTCCACGGGCGGCGGAGAGGGGGCACTTTCGATCTTTCATGAGGATGGCCCTGACAAATATTCGCTGGTCCAAAACGTAAAGACATTGCCCGGCGCTCGCACCATGGCTCTCGATCGCAAGACCGGGATGGTCTACCTGCCCGTGGCGGACTTTGGCCCAGCACCCGCACCCACTCCCAACAATCCACGGCCCCGGCCGCGTGCGGTACCCGGTACGTTTTCCGTATTGGTCGTCGGGCAGTAGGCAGCCTTGAAGCTCACCCGCGATTCCCGTTTCGGGATCCTGCCGTCTTTGGTCGAGCTTCTACAGGAAAGCACCTATTCTTGTGTTGGCGCCAACGCGATATCTTTCAGCACTCATACTTTTTGCGGCGCCCAGTCGGAGAACGCCATTGAGTAGCTTTGATTCCGGTTCTGGGATTTGTTAGAAGGAAAGACTCCCCAGTACGGATAATCTTATGAGACTAAGTCGGATAACAAACGGACGGGCTCGTTCGGTTCCCCTGGAAGGCGTGGAGAAAGCCGCCACGGGCATCAAGGGCTTCGATGAAATCAGCGGCGGTGGACTGCCGCGCGGCCGCACCAGCATCGTCTGCGGCGGACCCGGCTGCGGCAAGACCATGCTCGGCCTGGAGTTCCTCGTGCGTGGCGTCGAGGAGTACCGCGAACCGGGCGTGCTGCTGGCGTTTGAAGAGACGCCCGAGGAGATGACCAAGAACGTCGCCTCCCTGGGCTTCGATCTGAACGCCTTGGTCCAGAAGAAAAAACTGTTTTTGGACTATATCCGCGTCGAACCGGCCGAAATCGAAGAGACCGGCGAGTACGACCTGGAAGGCCTGTTTGTGCGGCTCCAATATGCGGTCGATTCCGTGGGGGCCAAGCGCGTGGTGCTCGATACCATCGAATCGATCTTTTCCGGCTTCTCCAACGAGTCGCTCCTGCGCGCCGAGATCCGGCGGCTTTTCCGCTGGCTCAAGGATCGCGGGCTCACCACCGTGGTGACCGCCGAGCAAGGCTCGGGAACCCTCACGCGGCACGGCCTGGAGGAGTACGTCTCCGATTGCGTGATCCTGCTGGATCACCGCATTCAGGACCAGATTTCCACCCGGCGCCTGCGCATCGTCAAGTACCGAGGCACAAGGCACGGAGCCGATGAATATCCGTTCCTGATCGACGAAGCCGGCCTCTCGGTTTTGCCGCTTACTTCCATCGCCCTGAATCACAAGATATCCAGTCAGCGAATTTCCACCGGCATACCCGACCTCGACGCGATGATGCAGGGCAAGGGCTACTTTCGCGGCAGCAGCGTCCTGCTGAGCGGCAGCGCCGGCAGCGGCAAGACCACCATGGCCTGCCATTTCGCCGATGCCTCCTGCCGCCGCGGCGAACGCTGCCTCTACATCGGCTTCGAAGAGTCCACCGATCAGGTGTTCCGCAATGCCGGCTCGGTGGGAATCGATCTCCATCGCTGGGTAAAGAAGGAATTGTTGTTCCATCATGCCTGGCGGCCCACGCAATACGGCATGGAGATGCACCTGCTCCGCATTCACAAGCTGATTGAAACCATCCGGCCGGACGCGGTCGTTATGGATCCGATCAGCAACCTCATCGCCAGCAGCAATCAACGCGATGTGCGTTCCCTGTTGATGCGACTGATCGATTTCTTGAAGAGCAGGGGTATCACCGCGTTGCTCGTCGCTCTGACCAGGGGCTTGGACCATATAGAAACCACCGAGGAGCATATCTCCTCCCTGATCGACACCTGGATTCTCCTCCGGGACATCGAACAGACGGGAGAAAGAAATCGCTGCCTCTACATTCTCAAGTCGCGCGGCATGGCCCATTCCAATCAGCTTCGTGAGTTTGTCATTACCGACAAAGGCATCCGGCTGATTCACGCCTACATCGGCGCCGGCCAGGTATTCACGGGTTCGGCCCGGCTTACGCAGGAGGCCAAGGATAACGCCGCGGCCCTGCTGCGGGAGCAAACCATCGCGCAGAAACAGCGGGAACTCGGCGCCAAGCGGCGGGAATTGGAAAGTCGCATCGCCGCCCTTCGCGCGGAATACGAGGCGCAGGAAAAGGCCATGGAGGTAACCATCCAGCAGGCGCAAAGTGTGGAGCAACGGCTCCAGTTGGATGCCGCCGAGATGGCCACCAGCAGGCACGCGGAAGGCAAGCAATCGGAAGGTCCTCATAAGACAAATGGAGCGGAAAGATGAAATCCAACGGTCAAAAAGCCAGGAGCAAAGCCCAGGCCAAAGCCGGCGGCGGCGCAGACTCCGACATCATCGAGTTGCGGCTTTACGTTGCCGGGCAAACTCCCAAATCGCTCGCGGCTTTGGCCAACTTGAAGCGCATTTGTGAAGAGCATTTGAACCAGAAGTATCGCATCGAAGTGATCGACCTGGTGAAGCACCCGCAGTTGGCGCAAGGAGACCAGATTCTCGCTATTCCCACGCTGGTGCGGCGCGTTCCCCAACCCCTGCGAAAAATCATTGGCGACCTCTCCAACACGGAACGCGCGCTGGTGGGATTGGATATCCGCCAAGCGCATACCTCGACAGCAAGCGCATGAGCACTGCGGCGAAGCGGTAGCGCAACGAACATCGGAAGCAAATCGAGGAACCCATGAGTGACACAGTTTCATCAATGGCGGCCTCTCCGTCCAAAATCTCACTGAAACACGACGTCTCTGAAGTAGAAGATATTCTTCAAGCCATTCGCACCGGCGTAGTGGATGCGGTGGTCATCGAAACCGTGTCAGGAGACCGGGTCTACGCGCTGCAACCTTTCGAGAAATCCGAAGAAAACCACGACATAATCGAGGCCATAAAGGATGGACGGATCGACGCCCTGGTCGTCCAGACGGCCGCTGGAAACCGGGTCCTTACGTTGCAGGGCTCCGATGAACCTTACCGCGTTCTGGTGGAGACGATGCAGGAGGGCGCCGCGACAATCGACGCCGAGGGTGCGATTCTTTATTCGAACTCCCGGTTCGCCAAAATTCTCGGATTGCCCGCGGAAGAAAGTGTCGGAGCCTCCCTTTATGCCAAGTTCGCGCCGCCCGAAGGCGAAAAACTTCGCGATTTGATCCGCGAAGGTCTGCACACCACGGCCAAGGGCGAGCTCCGTTTTAAAGACGCGCAGGGCCGCAACCGGGTCTTGCACGTCACGCTGAGTCCATTGCCAAACCATGGTCAATCCGATATCAACACGTTGTGCTTGATCGCGACCGACGTCACCGAGCTTTTCGAAGCCACGGAATCCCTGCGGCAGAAAGAAGAAGCTCTGCGGCACCTCTCCACCCGGCTGCTCCAATCCCAAGACGAAGAAAGAATGCGCATATCCCGCGAGTTGCACGACAGCGCGGGTCAATACATTGCGGCAGCTCTGATGCGCCTGGGTGCGATCGAAGAACTGATACCCGGCTCGGCCCGCCCTAATGAACTGCGGCGGCTTCTTGTGGACGCTCAGCAAGCCCTCTCCGATTGCTCGCGCGAGGTTCGCACTCTCTCTTATCTATTGCATCCGCCAACCCTGGATGTGGCGGGACTGCCCTCGGCGATCCAGTGGTATAGCGATGGGTTTGCGGAACGCAGCGGGATTTCCGTGGAGTTGGAGGTTGAGCCGGCGCTCCGCCGCTTGCCGCAAGAGCTGGAGATGGCGATTTACCGCGTCGTTCAAGAGAGCCTGACCAATATTCACAGGCATTCCGGGAGCAAATGGGCTCGAATTCGTCTGGTTCGCGATTCCGGCGAAATCGTTTTGGAAGTGACCGACCGCGGCAAAGGGATAGGCCTTTCGCCCGACGATCCAAGGATGCATCTGGGCGTCGGCATCTCCGGGATGCGCGAGCGGGTGCGCCAGTTCGGCGGCAATCTCGTCATCGAATCGGGTCCGCAGGGCACCAGGGTGCGCGCAGCTTTTCCGCTGCCGCAAGCGACAAGCGCGCTGTAGGCAATCCCATCGCTGTTCTGCATTTTGCTACCATCTTTCGGGGAGGAGACCGGCGCCCGCAAAGCCGGGGGATCTCCGAAATGCCCAACTATTCGATTGCCACGATTTCACCGGCCGCGCTGATCGTTCTGATCGGCGCCTCTGTGCTTCCGCCGAACGCGGGCGCGCAGACGATTCCTTCAAAGTCAGTCGATGACATCAAAATCGACGAGTGGAATAGCGTGCCGCTCACGGGCAAAGCGTATGCGGGCTTGCAGTCCGCCCCTGCTCCGAGGCGCGACCTCTCCGGAGTTTGGGATGCTACGGGCGAGTCCGCAGGCGGCGCGCCGCCGGGCATCCAGGCATCCGGCGCGAACGAGCACCGCGCCGTGCTGCCCGGGAACAATGTTCCTCCCGGCGGAGAGCCCGACGAGCGCCATATTCCCAATCCCCTGCCCTACACCGCGCTCGGCGAAACCACGCTCGAATCGCACAAACCGACAGGCGTGGGAGTGCGCTCGGTTCCGGACGTGCTTGGGAACGATCCCGTAGATAACTGCGACCCGCCGGGATTCCCGCGCCTGGAGCTTTCCGAATTCCGGGCGCTTCAAATCGTGCAGACCGCGGACCAGGTGATCATCTTGAATCAATACTATCGGACCTGGCGCACCATCTGGACCGATGGCCGGGAACTTCCGCGGAATCCCGAGCCGAGGTGGAACGGCTACTCGGTGGGGCAATGGGTGGACGACTATACTTTTGCGGTGCAGACGGTCGGGTTCAACGAAAAGACCTGGCTGGACAAGGCGGGCCGACCGCACAGCGGCGAACTAAAAGTCGAGGAACGGTTTCACCGCGTCGATCGCGACCATCTGGAGCTTACGGTCACCATCGACGATCCCAAGATGTATACGCAGCCTTGGGTCGCGCTGAACAAGTTTCCGATGCGATTGCAACCGCGCGGTTTCGACATTCGCGAACTTTATTGCGCGCCGTCCGATCTCGAGCAGTACAACCAGGAGGTCGGCGATCCGCTCGCCGCCGATCCGGGGAAGTAGCTTCTCTGCCCTGCTTGCGAAGTCGCGTGGAAGAATTAGCTTGTACAGCCTGTCGAGCAGGTGTACAACGTGCGCATTTTCCTAGATCCCCACAGACTTTAGGAAGCAATGCTCAAGCAGATCGCTTCGACCTTGGTTCTCTCGCTGCTCATGCTTGCCGCTGCGGCGGCGGACACAAAGACGCAACGGCCACCCGCTTCTTTAGCCGAATTGCAGCAGCAACTGGAAGCGATTCTTAGGCAGACGCGTACGCCGGGCGCTTCCATCGCCATCGTAAATCGTGCCGGACCCGAATGGGTTGCCGGCCTGGGAATCGCAGATGTAGCTAGCGGCCGGGCGGCCACGGCGGCCACATTGTTTCGCATCGGATCCACAGCCAAGGCGTTCACTTCGCTTGCGATATTAATGTTGGTCGATCAGGGCAAGCTCTCGCTGGACGATCCTGTGCACAAGCTGGCTCCCGAAGTTTGGTTCGAGAATCCCTGGGAGGCCACCGATCCGGTGCGCGTGGTAAATCTTCTCGAGCACACCACCGGATGGGACGAGCTGCACTTTCGGGAATTTGCGGAAGACGACCCGAATTTAAGTCTCGCGCAAGCTCTCGATTACGACCACCACTCGCGCGTTTCGCGCTGGCCGCCCGGCACGCGCTTCGCTTATTGCAGCTCCGGACCCGCGGTCGCCGCATACATTGTCGAGAAAATCACGCACCAGCGCTTTGAGGATTTTGTCGAGCAGAATCTCTTTCAGCCGATGGGCATGAAAACCGCTACTTATTTCCGTCCAACGCCGGAAGCCGCGGCAACCCTGTACCGCGGCGATGGAAAGACTCCTTACCCTTACGGGAACATCATCTATCGGCCGGCGGGTTCGGTTAACGCGTCTGCCGAAGACATGGCTCCCTACCTCCAGCTCTATCTGAACCGCGGCCGCGTGAACGGCACGCAAATCGTTCCCGCTTCCGACATCGATCGCATGGAAACTCCCGCGAGCAGTTGGGCGGCCCAAGCCGGGATGACGACGGGATACGGATTGAGTAATTACGCGATGATCTTCGACGGTTTTGCCTACCGCGGGCATGACGGAGGAGTCCAAGGGGGCCTGACGCAGGTGGCTTACATGCCGCAATACGGCGTGGGCTACTTCTACAGCATCAATGGCGGAAGCGGACAAGCCTTCGTGAAGATCGGCACGGCCATTCGGGCGTATATTACGCGCGACCTGCCGAAACCTGTTTTGCCTGCAGCCGCATCTCTTCCGTCGAACGCCGTCCAATACAGCGGGTGGTACGAGCCGGTGACACCGCGTTTCGAGTACATACACTTCCTGGAACGGCTGCTGGGTATTGGCTTGGTGCGCGTGACGGACCATGAGCTCCTGTTGCGCCGCCTGGGCCAAGGGAATGCGGCGTTTCTTCCCGTTGGGGGAAACCAGTTCCGGTACATTTCTCGGAACGATCCTCCCGAGCCAGTGGCAACTCTCGAATTACTGCCGAGGAACCAGGAGAGCCAATTTCTCCAGATTTTAGGCACCACGATGAAACACATCCCCGCTTGGATGGCTCTCACCGAAATCGCCCTTACGGTTTTTGTATTGCTGTCGATCCTATCGATCCTGGCATACGCGCCGTTCTGGATCGTGGGGGGAATCAGCAGAAAGCGTCGCCGGCCGGCCGAGAGGCAGCTGCGAGCGTGGCCGCTTATCGCTGTGCTCTGCCTGATCTCCGTCGTGGCGATTTTCATTTTGGGGAGCGAGGATCTGATCTCGCGGTTGGGAAATTTAACGTGGTCGTCGGTGGCAATTTGCGCGCTGACGATTGCCTTTGCTGCTTGCTCACTGGCGAGCGCCTATGCGGTGTGGACGGCGCGCCGCCCTGGAGTCCGCCGGGGCGTTTACGGCTACTCTTTCGCCGTGGCCTTAGCTCTGTTGATCGCGACGGCCTACCTTGCGTATTGGCACATCATCGGGCTGAGGACCTGGAGTTAGCTTTCCGGCCGAACCAAACAGGATCGCCAGAAACGCAATCAGGGGTGACGGTTTCATCTATAGCTTGAAAATCCCGTGCTTAGGCGACCTTGAGCAAGATTTTGCCCCTGGCGCGGCCTTTCTGGCTGGCATCTTGCGCCTCGCGGGCCTGCTCCAACGGAAACACTTCGCCCATGCGGGGCTTCACGTCTCCGCGTTCCACGAAACCCGCCAGCTCCAATAGATCCGCCGCGCTTCGCTGCTGACCCAGGTTCACGGCGCGAATTCCCGCCTTCGCCGCCAGTTCCGCGTTCGCCGCGCCCACCGTGGAAACGAGCACGCCGCCCTTCTTCACCACTGCGAAGGAGCGCGCCGCCGTCTCGCCGCCGACGAGGTCCAGCGGCGGTTCTGGGTAATGTCTCTGGTGGACTGCGATCGGGTGGGGATGAAGGGACGGGTTTCTACATTTTCTGGCTTCTAATCCTGATGCAAATGCCCTTTGTCTTCAGGTACGTCGCCAGCGCCGACTGGACTAACCGGCGTATCGTAACGGGTCAAATGTTCCTACAGGTGATTGCTCTTAGCCTTGCGTTCGCTCCAGTAGCTTTTTTCAAACTGTAAGGTATCCCCAAATTTCAAAATGACCCGCTACTAGCCCTTCGCGGTGATTGCATTTTCGCCTCAAAGAAATTGCGCCGGGCTGGGCACCGGGGCAAAATAGCCCTGTCGAGAAACGGCGTCGGTAACTGGCTTCGCCTCGGCCCAGGGGGACCGGACGTTCGCGATCGTCGCGGAGCGAGCCC
>Ga0335081_10001992_pt1 | contig 32267 bp, 25 predicted proteins | sample Lox_Sample_35_FD_206713 | JGI IMG/M metagenome (GOLD analysis project Ga0335081, IMG submission 206713) | Soil microbial communities from Loxahatchee National Wildlife Refuge, Florida, United States - Lox_Sample_3.5 | ecosystem: Environmental > Terrestrial > Soil > Wetlands | place: USA...
GCGCACCCGCGCCGCCGCCTGCCGGGTGGCGACCGAGGTCGAGCGGGGGATGGCCGGGGCGGCCTGGCAGGAGGCCCACCGGGAGGCCATGACCCGCGCGGCCCTGGCGGCCTGGCCGCCGGGGCTGTTCGTGCGCGACGGCGACGCCGGCGCGGCCGCCGCGAGCCTCCTCGGCGCGGCGCGGGGCGAGCGCTGCCGCGCCCTCCTCGTCGAGCGCTTCGACGAGGACTGGTGGAGGAACCCGCGCGCCTCAGACTGGCTCGCGAACGCCCTTTCGGCGGGCCTGCCGAACGAGGGCGAGGAGCCGAGCCTCGCGCTCGCCGCCGAGGCCCTGGCGGCGAAGCTGTGAGGGATCTCAGGCCTTGCGGCGCAGCGCCCGCACGATCTTTTCCTTGGCGCGCGAGTGCACGGGCTTGCGCACCGACCTCTCTCGCTGGCCGGCGAGCTGGAGGTAAGCCTCGATCTCGTAGGCCAAGAGCTCGATCTCCGCGTCGGTCAAGAGCCCGATGCGCTCGAGCCGGGCCGAGAGCGGCAGCGATGCGCCGAGGCGCATGCGCAGGACCTGCTCCTCGTCGGGGGCGAGGCCGGTCGCCGGTCCGCGGCGAAGCACGGCCTGCGCGGCGCTCTCGGTCACCTCGACGATCTCCGACCGGCTCTTCGCGTGCATGGACACCTCTTGGGCGGGCACCCGATAGCGCCCGCCTGGTGCATCCATGGTAGGCGGCCGAGGCCGGGCGTCCAGATTTCGGCCTCGCGCGAGGTCTCGAGGGCGAAGACGCCCGTTGAAACGGCGGGTTAGCTCCGGGGCGCGCGTGCCTCGAGGGCCCCTTCCCTCGCCCGTCCGCGGGAGAGGGCGAACCCCTGCCCGGAAGAGGTCGCGCGGGGCCCCGAAACCCCTCGCACCCCGGGCGAGGCGCGAGGGGCCTCCCGCGGTTATGACCCCGGGCAAGCGAGGTGAGCCTTGGACTACCGCCAGAACCTCATCGAGGACGACGCCGCCATCGGCGAGCTCATCCGGAGTGCGCGGCGGGTGGCCGTGCTCGGCATCAAGACCGAAGCCCAGGCCGACCAGCCCTCCTACTACGTGCCGGCCTACCTCAAGTCGGCCGGGGTGGACCTCGTCCCGGTCCCGGTCTACTACCCGGAGGCGGTGGAGATCCTGGGCGTGCCGGTCGAGCGCAAGCTCGCCGAGATCCCGGGCCCGGTCGACATCCTCGACGTCTTCCGGCGCCCGGCCGACCTCCCCAAGCACCTCGAGGAGATGAAGGCGCTCGCCCCGCGGGCGGTCTGGTTCCAGCTCGGCATCCGCAACGACGAGGTGGCGAAGGCCCTCGCCCAGGCCGGCATCAAGGTGGTGCAGGACCGCTGCCTGATGGTCGAGTGGAAGCGCCACCGGGGCCCGTAGGAGCGGGCCGGCGCTCGGCCGCCCTGAGCCGCTAGGGCGCCGCGCCGGGCTCGTCCGGCTCCTCCTCGACCTCGCGCTCCTTGCCGGCGGCTGGCTTGCGCAGGCCGGCGGCCTCGAGCGCGCGGGCGACGCCCCTCGGGCGGTGCTCGTCGGGGAGCGCATCGGGCGGGGGCGCGACGGCCGGCACCTCGGCGCCGAGGGCGGTGACGGCGGCGGAGAGCGAGAGCTCCGCGCGCAGCTGCGGGTCCTTCTGTTCCCCGAAGGCGCCCTGCAGGCTCACCTTGAGGGGCACCCCGGTCTCGGCGTCCAGCCACAGCTCGCCCTTCAGCGCCACCGGCACCCGCCCTTCGAGGAAGTCCACCCGCCGCTGGGTGTCGGGGTCGTAGGCGCCCCCGGGGAGGCCTGGCGGGAGGGGGGCGGGGCGGGGGAGCTGGCCGGAGAGGGAGAGCCGGTAGCGCAGGGCCCGGCGGCCGAGGGCGACCCCCTCGCCGTCGCTCGCCACCGCGAGGGCGGGGCCGTAGAGCAGGGCGAGCTCGCTCGCCATCCGGAAGCTCTGGTCCCGCTCGCGCCGCGCCTCGAGGCCCTGGTCGGCGCTGCGTTGGCGGAAGGGCGCGAAGCGCGCGCGCGCGTAGGTCATCCCTCGCGCGAAGACGACCCGCTTGCCGGTCTCCGATCCCGGCTCGGCGGTGGGGTCGAGGTCGACGGAGAGGTCGAACTCGCCCGACGCGAGCTGCCTCAGGCGGTGGTGCTCGGTCGCGCGCAAGGTCGGCGCGCCCGGTCGCTCGACGCTCCAGGTGACGTCGGCGGCGAAGGCGAGCGAGCCGAGCCGCGCGGCCGCCTCGTCGGCCCCGAAGGCGAGGGCGTCGAGCGGGCGCGCCGGGTCGAAGGCGCTCGGCCGCTGCGCGGTCTCGCCGGCGCGGAAGATGCCGCGGGCCGCCTCCTCCCGGCGCCCCGAGCACGCCGGGACGAGCGCGAGGAGGAGGGCGAGGGCGAGGGGTTGCTTGAGCGAGGCCATTCCGGCGCGACGTTAAGCCATTTGCCAGGCGCGGGAAAGCCACCGGTCCCGGCCTCGCCGCGGGCGCCCCGCCGGGCGCAGGGTCTCACACCTCGTCCCCGGGCGGGGAGCCTGGCCCGGCCGGGCGCCCCGCGCCCGCCCGGGGGGCTAACGGCGGAGCGGGACCACCGCCGGCAAGAGCCGCGCCGGCTCGGACGCCGCGGCGGCGTCGGCGGGCGGTCGGGCGGAGGCCTCCACCTCGGCGAAGCTCACCTTGCCGTCGCTCCACAGCGCGCGGTCGCAGGCGTGGAGCAGCTCCTCGAGCCCCGCGCGCGTCCTCGCGCTCACCGCCACGCCCCCGAGCTGGTGGGCGATGGCGAGGGCCTGCCCGTCCGGCAGGAGGTCCGCCTTGTTGAAGACGAGCAGGTGGGGCTTGTCCGCGAGGCCGAGGTCCGAGAGCAGGCTCGAGACCGCCTCCACCCGCGAGGCGAAGCGCGGGTCGCTGGCGTCGACGACGTGGAGGAGCAGGTCGGCGTCGCCGAGCTCCTCGAGGGTGGCGCGGAAGGCGGCCAGGAGCTCCCCGGGCAGGTCGCGGATGAACCCCACCGTGTCGGTGATGATCACCTCGCGGTCGCGCGGGAAGCGCAGCCGGCGGCTGGTGGGGTCGAGGGTGGCGAAGAGCACGTCCTCGACGAGCACCTGCGAGTCGGTGAGGGTGTTGAGGAGCGTCGACTTGCCGGCGTTGGTGTAGCCAACGATGGAGATGACCGGCATCCCGCGGGCGTTGCGCTGCTTGCGCCGCATCTGGCGATGCGCCGACAGCTGCTCGATGCGCCGCTCGAGCGCGGTGATGCGGTCGCGCACGCGCCGGCGGTCGATCTCCAGCTTGGTCTCGCCCGGACCGCGCCCGCCGATGCCGCCGGCCAGCCGGGAGAGGGAGTCGTCGCGCCCGGCCAGGCGAGGGTAGAGGTAGCGCAGCTGGGCCAGCTCCACCTGCAGCTTGCCGTCGGCGGACTGGGCCCGCTGGGCGAAGATGTCGAGGATGAGCTGGGTGCGGTCGAGGATCTTGAGGCTGGTGGCCTCGGCGATGTGGGTGGCCTGGGACGGCGAGAGGTCGGCGTCGAAGATGATCATGTCCGCCATGAGCTGCATGGAGCGGAGCACGATCTCCTCCAGCTTGCCCTTGCCGATGAGGTAGCGCGGGTCGATCTCCCGCCGCATCTGCAAGAGGGCGTCGACCACCGCCACGCCGGCGGTCCTGGAGAGCTCGCGCAGCTCCTCGAGCGAGGCGCTCGCCGCCTCGCGCGAGCGGCTGCGACCGCCCACGCCCACGAGCAGCGCCCGCTCGCGACCGCCGGTGCGGCGCGCCGCGCCCGCCCGGGCGAACTCCTCCTCGAGCGCCAGCGCCCCGGCGAGCGCCCGGTAGGCGAGCTCGAAGACGCTCGCGGCCACCTCGTCCTTCCAGATGGCGCCGGCCGGGTTCTCCGGCAGGAGGTGCGCGTAGTGCACCTTGCCGGGCAGCCCGCCGGCGAGGACCTCCACCGCGGCCACCAGGTCGAGGCGCAAGAGCGCGAGGTCGGTGTGGTCGTCGCGGGTGAGCGACTCGCCGTGGAGGTGGGTGTGGACGAGGCGCAGCCCGCGCAGGCGGTGCGAGCCGGCCCGGGCGCGGCCGACGTCGGGGAGCTCGAGCCGGCGGGCGTCGCCCACCATCACCGCCTGCACGTCGCCCTTGCGGTCGATGAGCACCCCCACCTGGCGGTTCGTCTCGAGGGAGATCTCGGCCAGGTGGCGCGCCAGCTCCGGGGAGATCACGTCCTGCGCGTCGACGCGGCGGCGGTAGGTGCGGCGGAGGGCGTGCAGCTCGGAGGCCTTGAGGCCGAGGGTGTTACCGAAGACCTCTTGCATCGCGTGAGGCCAGCATAGCCGCGCCGGGCCCCACCATCCAGCGTATCGCGCAGGCGCCCGCGGGGGGTCGCCCCTCGCCCGAAGGGCTCCCCGAAGGCGGGAGCGGGGGGAGGGGCCCGGCCCCCAGGCTCGCCGCGGCGCGGCACGGGCGGCGTGGGCGATCCTCGGCTCACCCCCTTCTCGCCGGGCGTCCGCCCGTCGTAGGCTAAAGGCTCTCCCCTTTGGCGAAGGAGCTCTGCATGAAGGCGCCCTCCTACGTGCACGGCCTGAGCGATCTGCCGCTTCTCGGCGAGACCATCGGCGAGAACCTCAGACGGACGGTGGAACGCTGCGGCGACGCCGAGGCGCTGGTCGTTCCCCACCAGGGCTACCGCGCCACCTACCGCCAGTTCTGGGAGGAGGTCTCGCTGGCGGCGCAGGGCCTCATCGCCCGCGGCGTCGCCAAGGGCGAGCGGGTGGGTATCTGGTCGCCGAACCGGCACGAGTGGGTGGTGGTGCAGTACGCCACCGCCCGCATCGGCGCCATCCTGGTGAACATCAACCCGGCTTACCGCCTGCACGAGCTCGAGCACGTGCTCACCCAGTCGGGCACGCGCTGGCTCGTCCTCGCTCGCGGCTTCCGGGGGGCCGACTACGTGGCCATGGTGCGCGAGGTCGAGGAGCGTAGCCCGCGCCACCTCCAGACCCTGGTGCTGGAGGCGGACTGGAGAGAGCTCCTCGAGGAGGGGCGGGCGAGCGGCGGGGAGGCGCTCGCAGCGCGCGAGCGGCTGCTCGATCCGGACGACCCCATCAACCTCCAGTACACGAGCGGCACCACCGGGTTCCCCAAGGGGGCCACCCTCAGCCACCACAACATCCTCAACAACGGCTTCTTCATCGGGGAGGAGCTCCACTACAGCGAGCGCGACCGCGTCTGCATCCCGGTCCCGCTCTACCACTGCTTCGGGATGGTGCTCGGGAACCTCGCCATCACCACCCACGGCGCCTGCATGGTCTACCCCGGGGAGAGCTTCGATCCGGCCGCCGTGCTCGCCACCGTGCAGGCGGAGCGCTGCACCGCGCTCTACGGCGTGCCGACCATGTTCATCGCCGAGCTCGACCACCCCGACCGTGCCAGGATCGACTTCTCGAGCCTGCGCACCGGCATCATGGCCGGTTCGCCCTGTCCGATCGAGGTGATGAAGCGGGTGCAGAGCGAGATGCACATGCCCGAGGTCACCATCTGCTACGGCATGACCGAGACCTCGCCGGTCTCCACCCAGAGCGCGGTCGACGATCCCCTGGAGAAGCGGGTCTCCACGGTGGGGCGCGTCCACCCGCACGTCGAGATCAAGATCGTCGACCACGCCACCGGCCGGGTGGTGCCACGCGGGACCCCGGGAGAGCTCTGCACGCGCGGCTACTCGGTCATGCTGGGCTACTGGGACGACCCCCACTCCACCCACCTCGCCATCGACGCCGGGCGCTGGATGCACACCGGCGACCTCGCCACCATGGACGACCAGGGCTACGTCAACATCGTCGGCCGCATCAAGGACATGGTCCTGCGCGGCGGCGAGAACATCTACCCGCGCGAGGTGGAGGAGTTCCTCTACACCCGGCCCGAGATCGCCGACGTGCAGGTCATCGGCGTGCCCGACCTGAAGTACGGCGAGGAGCTCATGGCCTGGGTGAAGCTCAGGCCCGGGGCGCAGGTGACGAGCGAGGAGCTGCGCACCTTCTGCCGCGGCAAGATCGCCACCTACAAGATCCCGCGCTACTGGAAGTTCGTCGACGCCTTCCCCATGACCGTGACCGGGAAGGTGCAGAAGTACAAGATGCGCGAGCAGGCCATCGGGGAGCTGGGCCTCGAGAAGGCCGCCCGGGTGAAGACCGCCTGAGCGGAGCCCGCCGCACGGGCCAGGTGGCGCCTTGGGGCCGGGGCGTTCGCGTGTAGAATGCGCGGGTGCCACGCTCGAGGCTGGCCCGCGCGAAGGGCCTCGTCGTCAAGGTCGGTACCGGGACCCTCACCGACGAGAGCGGCCGCTTCGACCGGCGCAACTGCGCGCGGCTGGCCGCCGAGCTGGCGGCGGTGGCCAGCACCCGCAGGCTCGTGCTGGTGAGCTCGGGCGCCATCACCATGGGTGCGCAGAAGCTCGGGCTCGCCCGCTCGCGGTCCAAGCCCTGGGACATCGCCACCAAGCAGGCCTGCGCGGCGGCCGGGCAGCCCGACCTGGTGGCGGCCTGGGGCGAGGCCCTCGCCCCGGTCGGGATGAAGGTGGCCCAGGTGCTGCTCACCGCCGAGGACCTGGCGAGCCGCAAGCGCTTCTTGAACGCGCGCCGCACCTTCGGACGCCTGCAGGAGCTCGGCGTCCTGCCGGTGGTGAACGAGAACGACACGGTGGCGGTGGACGAGATCAAGGTGGGCGACAACGACAGCCTGGCCGCCCTGGTCGCCACCTGCGTGGAGGCGGAGCTGGTGGTCCTCTTCACCGACGTGGAGGGGCTCTACGATCGCGACCCGCGGGAGGCGGGTGCCCGCCTCATCCCGGCGGTGAGGCGGGTGACCCCCGAGATCGAACGGATGGCCGGGGGGGCGGGGAGCGCCCGCAGCGTGGGGGGGATGGTGACCAAGCTGCGGGCGGCGCGGCGGCTCGCCGCCCAGGGCGTCGGCACCGCGCTGCTCTCCGGGCGGCGCTCGGGGGCGCTCGCCGAACTCCTCGCCGGCGCCGCCGTCGGGACCTACTTCCCCCCCGAGCCCGAGCGGCTCAAGGGCCGCAAGCGCTGGCTCGCCTCGGCGGCCAAGGGCCGCGGGGTCATCCTGGTCGACCCCGGCGCCCGGCTGGCCCTCACCGCCTCCGGCAAGAGCCTGCTCCCCTCGGGGGTGCGCGGGGTGGCTGGACAGTTCGGGGTGGGCGACCCGGTCGACATCGCGGTCGAGGAGCGGCGCCCCTTCGCGCGCGGCCTGGCCGGCTACGGCGCCGACGAGGTGCGCCGCATCGCCGGCCTGAAGACGAGCGAGATCGAGCGCGTGCTCGGGTATAAGTACCTCGACGAGGTGGTCCACCGGAACGACATGGTCCTGCTCGAGGCGGGGCCGGAGCACGAGCCATGACGCGCAAGACGAGCGCGGTCGCCCCACCCCGGGGCGGCGACCTCGGCACCGAGATGAGGGCGCTCGCCCTCTCGGCCAAGGAGGCCAGCCGCGCGCTCTCCAGGGCCGAGACCCGGCAGAAGGACGAGGGCCTAAAGGCGGCGGCCCTCGAGCTGCGCCGCCGGGCCCGCCCGATCCTCGCCGAGAACCGGGAGGACCTCCGGGCGGCGCGCCAGGCCGGCCTCGCCGAGGCCTTCCTCGATCGGCTGGCGCTCGACCCGGCGCGGATCGCGGCCATGGCCGGGGCGCTCGCGGAGATCGCCGCCCTGCCCGATCCGGTGGGGGAGGTCACCGAGAGCTGGGGCCGCCCGAACGGCCTCTCGGTGAAGAAGGTGCGCATCCCGCTCGGCGTGGTGCTGATGGTCTACGAGGCCCGGCCCAACGTCACCGTCGACGCGGCCGGGCTGTGCCTGAAGAGCGGCAATGCGGTCATCCTCCGGCCCGGCAAGGAGGCCCTGCGCTCGTCGCTCGCGCTCGCCGAGGCCTTCGCCGGGGGGCTCGCCCGGGCCGGGCTGCCGCGCGCGGCCCTGCAGGTGGTCCCGACGAGCGACCGGGAGGCGACCTTCGCGCTGCTCGCGCTCGACGACCTCATCGACCTCGCCATCCCGCGCGGCGGCCCGGCCCTCATCCGCGCGGTGGCCGAGCGGGCGCGGGTCCCGGTGGTGAAGCACTACCAGGGGGTCTGCCACCTGTTCCTCGACGCCTCGGCCCCGCTGGAGAAGGCGGTGGCGCTCACCCTCAACGGGAAGGTGCAGCGCCCCGGGGTGTGCAACGCCCTCGAGTGCCTGCTCGTGCACCGCTCGGCCGCCGCCCGCCTCTTGCCGCCGGTCGGCCGCGCGCTCCGCAAGGAGGGCGTCGAGCTGCGCTGCGACCCCACCGCCCTCACGCTGCTTCGGCGGGCCGGGGTGGTGGCGAGCGCGGCGACGCCCGAGGACTTCGGGCGGGAGTTCCTGGCCAAGATCCTGGCGGTGCGGGTGGTGCCGGGCCTCGACGGCGCCCTCGACCACATCGCCCGCTACGGCTCCCTGCACACCGAGGCCATCCTGACGAGGGACCTCGAGTCGGCCCGGCGCTTCGAGCGCGAGGTGACGGCGAGCGCGGTCATGGTGAACGCCTCCACCCGCTTCAACGACGGCGGCGAGCTCGGCCTGGGGGCCGAGATCGGCATCTCCACCACCAAGCTGCACGCGTTCGGCCCCATGGGCCTCCGCGAGCTCACCACCCAGAAGTTCGTGGTGGAGGGCGACGGACAGGTGCGCGCCTAGAGAGAGGTCGCATGAAGAAGACCGCCGCGAAGAAGAAGAAGAGCGCCCGCCCGGCGGGCGCCTCGACGCACCCGCGCGCCCGCGGGGTTTCCCCGGCGCGCAAGAAGGATCGGCGACCGAGGAGCCCGGCCGGGCCCGCCCCGGCCCCCGGCGCTCCCTCCGCGGACCCCTCCCGCCCGCGCGCGCTCGACATCGCCCGCGCCGGCCTCGACAAGAAGGCCGAGGACGTCCTCGTCCTCGACGTGCGCGGGCTGTCGAGCTACGCGGACTACTTCGTGCTCATGACGGCCGACTCGGACCGCCAGGCCGGCGCCATCGCCGACGCGGTGGAAGACAAGCTGAAGGAGCAGAACAGCCGCCCGATCGGGGTGGAGGGCTACGAGAGCGGCCGCTGGATCCTCATCGACTGCGGGGACGTGGTGGCCCACGTGTTCGGCCGCGAGGCGCGCGGGTTCTACGACCTCGAGGGCCTGTGGGCCGACGCGCCGCGCTTCCAGGTGGAGGGGTAGGGCCCTTCGCCGGGGGCCTCTCTTTCGCTCCCGACCGGCGCGGCGAGCCTCCCCTCGCCCGGGCAATCCGGCAGGGCGGGCCCCCGTCGCGCGGGGGATGGGGGCGGGCGACCCTCGGGGGTCTCCGGGCGGGCCTCGCGCAGGCGGCCGGCGATCCTCCAGGCCGGGCAGGCGACGCTCCAGCGCCCCGCCCGGCGGCTCTCGAAGAGCACCCTTGCGGAGTCGGGCCGTTTGGCCCTTAATGGCGCCGCCCGCCAGCGGACCTCCGTCGCGATCGCCTTGACGGCCCTCAAGTCCGGTCCGCTGATTGCAGGAACTCCGGGCACTTCCGCAAGCTCTGCAGGGTTTGCGGCGGGAGTGGACCAGGCGCCTCTCCAGCGCACACTCTGCATAAGAGGAGAACCTATGTCGAAGCGGCAGATGATCACGATGGACGGCAACGAGGCGGTGGCGTCGGTCGCCCACCGCATCAACGAGGTCATCGCGATCTACCCCATCACCCCCTCGTCGAACATGGGGGAGTGGTCCGACGAGTGGTCGGCCCAGGGCCGCAAGAACGTATGGGGCACCGTGCCCTCGGTGACCGAGATGCAGTCCGAGGGCGGCGCGGCCGGCGCGGTGCACGGCGCCCTGCAGGCCGGGGCGCTCACCACGACCTTCACGGCTTCGCAGGGTCTGCTGCTCATGATCCCCAACATGTACAAGATCGCGGGCGAGCTCACCTCGTTCTGCATGCACGTCTCCGCCCGGGCGCTCGCCAGCCACGCGCTCTCGATCTTCGGGGACCACTCCGACGTCATGTCGGTGCGGCAGACCGGCTTCGGCCTCCTCGCGAGCGGCAGCGTGCAGGAGGCGCACGACTTCGCGGCCATCGCGCAGCGCGCTTCGCTGAAGAGCCGGGTGCCCTTCCTGCACTTCTTCGACGGCTTCCGCACCTCGCACGAGGTCTCGAAGATCGAGCTGCTCCTCGACGAGGACCTGCGCCAGATGATCGGCGACGACCTGGTGCAGGCCCACCGCGCCCGCGCGCTCAGCCCCGACCGGCCGGTGGTGCGCGGCACCGCGCAGAACCCGGACGCCTTCTTCCAGGCGCGCGAGGCCTGCAACCGCTACTACACGGATTGTCCGGCCCTGATGCAGGAGTCGATGGACCAGTTCGCCCGCCTCACCGGCCGCCAGTACAAGCTGGTCGACTACTTCGGCCACCCGGAGGCCGAGCGCCTGGTGGTGCTCATGGGCTCGGGGGCCGAGGTGGCCCACGAGACGGTGGAGAAGCTGCTCGACCAGGGCGAGAAGGTGGGGGTGGTGAAGGTGCGGCTCTTCCGGCCCTTCCCGCTCGGCGAGTTCATGGCGGCCCTGCCGCGCACCACCACCGCCATGGCGGTGCTCGACCGCACCAAGGAGCCGGGGGCCCTCGGCGAGCCGCTCTACCAGGACGTGGTGACCGCGCTCCGCGAGGCGCAGCAGGCCCACATCGACCGCTTCCACCACGAGATCACGGTCCTCGGCGGGCGCTACGGCCTCGGCTCGAAGGAGTTCACCCCGGCCATGGTGAAGGCGGTCCTCGACGAGCTCTCGAAGAGCCGCCCGCGCCGCCACTTCACGGTGGGCATCAACGACGACGTCACCCATCTCTCGCTGCCCTACGACGCGAGCTTCGACGCCGAGGGCCAGGGCGTGGTGCGGGCCCTCTTCTACGGCCTCGGCGCCGACGGCACGGTGGGCGCCAACAAGAACTCGATCAAGATCATCGGCGAGGACACCCCCAACTACGCCCAGGGCTACTTCGTCTACGACTCCAAGAAGTCGGGCTCGATCACCATCAGCCACCTGCGCTTCGGGCCGAAGCCCATCCGCTCCTCCTACCTCGTCTCCAGGGCCAACTTCGTGGCCTGCCACCAGTTCTCCTTCCTCGACAAGTACGAGATGCTGGAGTCGGCGGTCCCGGGGGCGGTCTTCCTCCTCAACTCGCCCTACGGCCCCGAGGAGATCTGGGAGCACCTCCCGCTCGAGGTGCAGCAAGGGCTCATCGAGAAGGGGATCAGGTTCTACGTCATCGACGCCTACAAGGTGGCCAAGGACACCGGCATGGGGGTGCGCATCAACACCATCATGCAGACCTGCTTCTTCGCCATCTCGGGGGTGCTGCCGCGCGAGGAGGCGGTCGAGTCCATCAAGCACTCCATCGAGAAGACCTACTCCCGCAAGGGCGCCGAGGTGGTGAAGAAGAACTTCGCCGCCGTCGACCACACCCTCGCTCACCTCTACCCGGTCAAGGTCCCAGAGAGCGCCAGCGGGAAGCCGCGGCCGCCCATCGTCTCCGAGCAGGCGCCCGACTTCGTGAAGCGCGTCACCGCCCTCATGCTGGCGAACCAGGGCGACCGGCTGCCGGTCTCGGCCTTCCCGGTGGACGGCACCTGGCCCACCGCCACCTCGAAATGGGAGAAGCGTTCCATCGCGCTCGAGGTCCCGCAGTGGGACTCGCCGCTCTGCATCCAGTGCAACAAGTGCGCGCTCATCTGCCCGCACGCCGCCATCCGGGCCAAGTTCTACGCGCCCAAGGAGCTCGAGCACGCTCCGGCCGGCTTCAAGTCGATGGACTTCCGCAGCCAGGACTTCAAGGGGCAGAAGTACACCATCCAGGTCGCCCCCGAGGACTGCACCGGCTGCACCCTGTGCGTGGAGATGTGCCCGGCCGAGTCGAAGACCGAGAAGGGCCACAAGGCCATCAACATGGTGCCGCTCAGCCCGGTGAAGGACCAGGAGCGCCAGAACTTCGAGTTCTTCCTGGCCCTGCCCGAACCGGACCGCTCGAAGCTCAAGCTCGACGTGAAGGGCACCCAGTTCCTCGAGCCGCTCTTCGAGTTCTCCGGGGCCTGCACCGGCTGCGGCGAGACCCCCTACATCAAGCTCGTCACCCAGCTCTTCGGCGACCGGGCGCTCATCGCCAACGCCACCGGCTGCTCCTCGATCTACGGGGCCAACCTCCCCACCACCCCCTACACCCAGAACCCCGACGGCCGCGGCCCGGCCTGGGCCAACTCGCTCTTCGAGGACAACGCCGAGTTCGGCTTCGGCTACCGGCTCGCCATCGACAAGCAGGCCGAGATGGCCCGCGAGCTGCTCGTTCGGCTCGGCGGGCAGGTGGGCGACGAGCTCGTGAAGGTCCTCCTCGAGACCGACCAGTACACCGAGGCCGGCCTGGCGGCCCAGCGCGAGCAGGTGCGGCGCCTCAGGCAGAAGCTCTCCCAGCTGAAGATCCCCGAGGCCGCCCAGCTCGACCGCCTGGCGGACTTCCTGGTCCGCAAGTCGGTCTGGATCGTGGGCGGCGACGGCTGGGCCTACGACATCGGCTACGGCGGGCTCGACCACGTCATCGCCCAGGGGCGCGACGTCAACATCCTCGTGCTCGACACCGAGGTCTACTCCAACACCGGCGGCCAGGCCTCCAAGGCCACCCCGCTCGGCGCGGCCGCCAAGTTCGCCACCGCCGGCAAGGCCATGGTGAAGAAGGACCTCGCCATGCTGGCCATGAGCTACGGCCACCCCTACGTGGCGCGGGTGGCCATGGGGGCGAAGGACGCCCAGGCGGTGAACGCCATCAAGGAGGCCGACAGCTACAGGGGGACCTCGTTGGTCATCGCCTACGCCCACTGCATCGCCCACGGCTACGACCTCTCCGAGGGGCTCGCCCAGCAGGAGCGCGCCGTCGAGTCCGGCTACTGGCCGCTCTTCCGCTACGACCCGCGGCGCATCGCCCAGGGCGAGAGCCCGCTCAAGCTCGACTCGGCGGCCCCCAAGATCGCCCTCGCCGAGTTCACGCGCCACGAGAACCGCTTCAAGCAGGTCGAGCTCGCCAACCCCGAGCTCTTCAAGAAGCTCATGGCCCAGGCCCAGTCCAACGTCAAGGAGCGCTACGCGCTCTACGAGCAGATGGCGAAGGCCATGGCGCCGCCGAGCCTCGCCCCGGCGACGCCGGCGGCACCCAAGGCGCGGGCGTAAAGGGCGACCGGCGCACAGGGGAGGGCGCGGGCCGCCCGACCTTCCGCGGGCCTCCTTCGAAGGAGCGATGATGGAACGCAAGCTCTTGTCCGGCGACGAGGCGGTCGCCCTGGCGGCCTACCAGGCCGGGGTCCTCCTCGGCACCGGCTACCCCGGCACCCCCTCCACCGAGATCCTGGAGGCCTTCGGGGCCCTGGGAGGGCCGGCCCAGTGGGCCCCCAACGAGAAGGTGGCCCTGGAGGTGGGCCTGGGCGCCGCCTACGGCGGGGCGCGCACCCTCGTCACCATGAAGCACGTGGGCGTCAACGTGGCCGCCGACCCGCTCTTCACCGCCGCCTACACCGGGGTGACCGGGGCGCTCGTGGTGGTGAGCGCCGACGACCCCGGCATGGCCTCCTCCCAGAACGAGCAGGACAACCGGCGCTACGCGGTGGCGGCCGGGCTGCCGGTGCTGGAGCCCTCCGACGCCCAGGAGGCCTACCAGCTCTTCTTCGAGGCGGTGGAGCTCTCCGAGCGCTGGCGGCTGCCGGTCCTCTTCCGCATGACCACCCGGGTCTGCCACTCGAAGTCGGTGGTCACCGCCGGGGAGGCCCCGCCCCCGCCGGCCCCGCCGCACTTCGAGCGCGACGTGCAGGGCCGGGTGATGATCCCGGCCTTCGCCCGCCCCGCCCACCGCCGGCTGCGCCAGAAGCTCGAGGAGATCCGCTCCGCCGCCGAGGCCGGTGCCTGGTCCTTCACCCGGCCGGGCGACCGCCGCCTGGGCATCATCGCGAGCGGGGTCGCCTACCTCCACGCCGCCGAGGCGGCCCCGGAGGCGAGCTTCCTGAAGCTCGGCCTCCTCCACCCCTTGCCGGTCGAGAGGGCGCGCGCCTTCGCGGCCGGGGTGGAGCGCTGCCTGGTGCTCGAGGAGGGCGACCCGGTGATCGCCGACGCCCTGCGGGCCGCCGGGGTGAAGGTGGAGTCGAAGGCGGAGATGTACCGCTTCGGCGAGCTCGACGTGGCGCGGGTGCGGCGCATCCTGGCCCGGGACAGCTCCCCCGAGCTCTCCCCCCCCAAGGGGAAGCCGCCCGAGCTCTGCCCGGCCTGCCCCTACCACCCGGTCTACGCGGCCCTGAGGCGCCAGGGCTGCATCGTGGCCGGCGACATCGGCTGCTACACCCTGGGGGTGCTCGATCCCTACCAGGCCATGGACACCTGCGTGGCCATGGGCGCCTCCATCGGCGTCGGCCTGGGGCTGCGCCACGTGCTGCCCGAGGCCGAGGCGCGCCGGGTGGTCTCGGTGATCGGGGACTCGACCTTCGTCCACTCGGGCGTCTCGGGGCTCATCGAGGCGATCTACAACCCGCCGAAGAGCGGTCACGTGGTGCTGGTGCTCGACAACGGCACCACCGCCATGACCGGCCAGCAGGAGCACCCCGGCACCGGGCGCACCCTCGATCACGCGCCCACCGGCAAGATGTCGATCGAGGGCGTGGCGAGGGCGCTCGGGTTCAGGAGCGTGACGGTGCTCGACGCCTTCGCCGACCCGGCCGGCTTCGAGAAGCTCCTCGCCGAGCGGCTCGGGGCCTCCGAGCTGTCCCTCATCGTGGCCCGGCGGCCGTGCGTCTTGGCGGCGGCCGACATCCGCAAGTGGGAGCAGGCGGCCGAGCGCAGCGCGGTCGAGGCCTGTCGGGCCTGTGTCGAGGAGTGACGCCATGGGCAAGGTGGTGAACGTGGTGCTGGCGGGCCTGGGCGGCCAGGGCGTCCTCAAGGCCTCGGACATCCTGGCCGACGCGGCCCTCCGCGCCGGGCGCGACGTCAAGAAGGCCGAGATCCACGGCATGAGCCAGCGCGGGGGCTCGGTGAGCTCGGACGTGCGCTTCGGGGAGAAGGTGCTCTCGCCCATGGTGCCCCGCGGCGAGGCCGACTTCCTGGTGGTGCTGGCGCCCTCCGAGGTGGAGGTCAACCGGCCGCTCCTCAGGCCGGGGGGCGTGCTCATCACCCCCGATGCGGTGCCCGAGGAGGCGCTCCGGAACAAGCGCAGCCTGAACGTGGCGCTCCTCGGGGCCCTCTCCCACCACCTCGATCTCCCCGAGCGGGCCTTCCTCGATGCCGTAAAGGCCTCGCTCCCCGAGCGGTTGCACGCGGTGAACGAGCAGGCCTTCGCCGCCGGCCGCGCCGCGGCCGGCCGGGCCCGGACCTAAAGGGGAGGGACGCCCTTGCGCACCTGGAACGACCCGCCGGGCGGCTTTCACCCCGCGAGCGCTCCCGACTACCTGCCGCGCGCCCGGCTGGCCGAGGTCCAGCTCCAGCGGCTGCAGAGGGTGGTGCGGCGCGCCCACGACCGGGTCGAGCTCTTCCGCCGGCGCCTCGCCGAGCGGCACCTCGCTCCCGACGACCTGCGCTCGCTCTCCGACCTCGCCCGCTTCCCCTTCACGGTCAAGAGCGACCTGCGCGACGCCTACCCCTTCGGCCTGTTCGCGAGTCCCATGGAGGACATCGTCCGCCTCCACGCCTCCTCCGGCACCACCGGCAAGCCCATCGTGGTGGCCTACACCGAGGCGGACCTCGCGGTGTGGACCGAGGTGATGGTGCGCACCTTCGCGGCCTGCGGGGTGCACCGCGGCGACGTGGTGCAGAACGCCTACGGCTACGGCCTGTTCACCGGCGGGCTCGGCGCCCACTACGGCGCCGAGGCGCTCGGGGCCACCGTCATCCCCATCAGCGGCGGCAACACCGAGCGCCAGCTCATGGTGATGCAGGACTTCGGCGTCACCGCCCTCTGCTGCACGCCCAGCTACTTCCTGCACCTCGTCGAGCGGGCCCGCGAGATGGGCATCGACTTCTCGCGGCTGCGGGTGGGCATCTTCGGGGCCGAGCCCTGGAGCGAGGCCATGCGGCAGCGCATCGAGGCCGAGAGCGGCATCCGCGCCCACGACATCTACGGCCTGTCGGAGATCGTCGGTCCGGGCGTCGGCATCGAGTGCGCCGAGCAGGAGGGCCTGCACATCTTCGAGGACCACTTCCTGCCCGAGATCATCGACCCGGACTCGGGCGAGGTCCTGCCCGACGGCACCGAGGGCGAGCTCGTGCTCACCACCCTCTCCAAGGAAGCGATGCCGATGATCCGCTACCGGACCCGCGACCTCACCGCGCTCGTCGAGGGGCCGTGCCGCTGCGGCCGCACCTTGCGCCGCATGCGCCGCATCGCCCGCCGCTCCGACGACATGTTCATCGTCCGCGGGGTCAACGTCTTCCCCTCCCAGGTGGAGTCGGCCCTGCTCAAGGTGGAGGGGACGCTCCCCCACTACCAGATCGTGCTCACCCGCGAGGCCGGCCTCGACCGGATGGAGGTCAAGGTCGAAGTGACCGGGGAGGTGTTCTCGGACAAGATCCGGGCCCTCGAGGCGCTGCGGAAGAAGCTCGAGGCCTCCCTCGAGCACGTCCTCGGCCTGCGGGTCACGGTCACCCTCGTCGAGCCCCGCTCGCTCGCCCGCAGCGAGGGCAAGGCGCGGCGGGTGAGCGACCTGCGCAACCTCTAGCCGCCAGGAGGACCCGATGAAGCTGCAACAGCTCTCGCTCTTCCTCGAAAACCGCCCCGGCCAGCTGCGCGCCCCCTGCGAGGCCCTCGGCCGAGCGGGGGTGGACATCCTCACCATGTCGCTCGCCGACACGGCGCAGTTCGGCATCCTGCGCCTCATCGTGAAGGACTGGCCGCGGGCCAAGGCGGTGCTGGAAGCGGCCGGGATGGTGGTGAACGTGACCGAGGTCTTGCCCATCGAGGTCGACGATCGGCCGGGGGGACTCGCGGCCGCCCTGGCCGCCATCGAGGAGGCCGGGCTGGGCGTCGAGTACATGTACGCCTTCGCGGCTCGCAGCACCTCCGGCAAGGCCGCCATCATCTTCCGCTTCGAGGACCCCGACCGCGCCCTCGCCGCCGTGCGGGCGCGCGGCCTGCGCATCCTCGACGGCGACGAGCTCGTCGCCATGCGCTCGTGAGACCCGAAGACCGGCCCGGGGCCGCGTCCGCCCTCGCGGTCTCTCGGCGGTCGCTGCCCTCTTAGGCCGCTCCCATGCCGCTCGAGATCGACCACGCCATCTTTGACCCCGCCGAGACCCTCTCGCGCGACGAGCTCCACGCCCTGCAGTCTCGCCGCCTGCGCGAGCAGGTCGCGAAGGCCGAGGCCGCGCCGCTCTACCGCGCCGCCTTCGCCGCGCACCGCCTCGACCGGCGGGGGGTGCGCGGGCTCGAGGACCTCGCCGCGCTCCCCTTCACCACCAAGGAGGACCTGCGACGCTACTACCCGCTCGGCCTGCTGGCGGTCGGGCGCGACCGGATCGCCCGCGTCCACGGCTCCTCCGGGACCACCGGCAAGCCGGCCTTCGTGGCCTACACCCGGCAGGACCTCGAGACCTGGTCCGGGCTGTGCGCGCGCTTCCTGGTGGCCGGGGGGCTGCGCAGGGAGCACCTCGTCCAGGTGGCGTTCGGGTACGGCCTCTTCACCGGCGGCTTCGGCCTCCACGCCGGCATCGAGCGGGTGGGGGCCGGCATCGTCCCGGCCGCCGGCGGCAACACCCCGCGACAGGTGATGCTGCTCGAGGACCTGCGGGCCGACGCCCTCGTCTGCACCCCCTCCTACGCGCTCCACATCGCCGAGGTGCTGGCCGAGCAGGGGCGCGGCCCGGCCGCGCTCGCCCTGCGCTACGGCTACTTCGGCGGCGAGCCGTGGACCGAGGAGATGCGCGGCGAGATCGAGCGCCGGCTCAACCTCACCGCCTTCAACAACTACGGCCTCTCCGAGGTGATCGGGCCGGGGGTGGCCGGCGAGTGCCGGGAGCGCGACGGCATGCACATCGCCGAGGACCACTTCGTCGTCGAGTGCTTGGACCCCGAGACCCTGGCGCCGGTCCCCGATGGGCGGTCGGGCGAGCTCGTCTTCACCTCGCTCACCAAGGAGGCCTGTCCGGTCATCCGCTACCGGACCCGCGACATCGCCTCGCTCGACCGAAGGCCCTGTCCCTGCGGGCGGACCGGCGCCCGGCTGAGCCGGGTCATCGGCCGCTCGGACGACATGCTCATCATCCGGGGCGTCAACGTCTTCCCCTCGCAGGTGGAGGAGGCGCTCCTGCGCGTGGAGGGGACGACGCCCCACTACCTCGTCGAGGTGTCGCGCCCGGGCTCGCTCGACGAGGTGGTGGTGAAGGTCGAGATCCGGCCGCAGGAGTTCTCCGACGAGATGCGGCAGATGATCGCCCTGCGCGACCGCATCGATCACGAGATCCACTCCATCACCGGGGTGCGCATGGGGGTGGAACTCGTCGCGCCCGGCACCCTGGAGCGCTCGACCGGGAAGGCGGTCCGGGTCCTCGACCACCGCAAGGCCCGGACCTGACAGCCGAAACGGGCCGGGCTGGGGTGGCCTCGCTCCCGAGAAACCGAACCCTCCGCCTCCCCTCTGGCTCCCACTCCCGATGAGCGAGATCCTCGTCCCGCTGCTCCTCTTGGGCGCCTGGCTCGCCCTGCAGACCTTCATCCTGCCCAGGCTGGGCGTTCCCACCTGAGCCGTGCCGCGCCCCCGGTCGGGGGCCGATGAGGTCGGCGGCGGGGAAAAGAAGAGCGGCTGCGACGGAGGGTGAGGCGCGCCGCCTCCCCTGGAGGCCGGTGCCCCCCCGGGGATCCCCTACAGCTCGCGGAGGAGGTGGCGGGCGAGGAGCGCCGCCTGGGTCCGGATCTCCGGGATCGAGGTCGACTCCCACAGCTCGCCGCGCCGCAGGGGGCCGATGGCGAAGAGGTGCTCCGAGGGATGCCCGAGGGCGTCGCGCACCGCGCCCAGGCCCTCGGTGTCGAGGCCCATGCCGAGCGGCCCCGGCCGCGCTCGCCGGCTGGCGAACAAGGACGCGAGGAGCGGGCTGTCCCGCGGACCGAGGGATAGCCCCGGGCCGCTGCAGTTGACGACGCGTGCGAAGCGGCCGAGGGCCTCGCCGCCGCCCCGGGTTCGCCAGCGCGCCAGGGCCTCCCCCCGGTCGAGGGCGAGGTGCACGAGCCGACCCGCCACGACCCGCAGCTGGCCCGCGGCGCGCAGGGCCTCGATGCGGCGGGCGACCGAGGGCGGCGCCCGCTCTGCGTGGGCCTCCCAGAACGGCAAGAGGTGGCGGACGAAGCGCCGGCGCTCCTCGAGCGGCAGCTCCTGCCAGAGCCCCTGGGCGGAGGAGCGCACCGCCTCCACCACCGAGCGCCACCCCTCCTCCGGGGCGCCGGCGCGGGGGTCCTTGGCGGCCTGGCGGATCGCGCGGGCGAGCGCCGAGAGGCGGCCCCTGGCGGAGAGCGGGAGCGCGAACTCGAGCGGGTGGAGCGGGCCCTCCGCGAGCGGCAGCAGCCCGTGCCGGGAGAGCACCCAGAGCGGGCCGCGGTGGCCGGAGGAGGTGAGGGTGAGCACCGCGTCGAGGAGCGTGAGGCCAGAGCCGAGCAGGAGCACCGGCGCCTCCACGGTGAGCCCGGAGAGCGCCTCCCGCGACCAGGGCGTGCGCGCGTAGAGCGCCGAGGCGATGAGCTCGCGGTCCGCGACCTTCGGGTCCTCGGGAGGCGGCGCCCCGAGGGCCAGAACCACGGCGGGCGCCGACAGGCGGCCGCCGACCGAGAGCGCGAGCTGGGTGCGCGGCCCCCCCTCGAGCGAGGTCACCTCGGCCTCGACGAGGTCGACCTTCCCGCCCAGGCGGCGCCCGGCCCGCCGGGCCTCCTCCAGGGTCGCCCCGAGGTAGCGCCCGTAGCGCCGCCGCGGCGCGAAGGCCAGCGAGGCGGAGGCGGGCGCGAGCCGCCCGAGCCAGCTCGCGAAGTGGTCGGGCTCCTCGGGCAGGGCGCTCATTCGGTCGGCCGGGAGGTTCAGGAGGTGCTCGGCGTCCATGGTGCCGAAGGCGACGCCGCGCGCGAAGGCGCCGGCTCGGTCGAGGAGAGCCACCCGGAGACCGGACCGGGCCTGGCGCATGAGCTGGATGGCGAGCAGGGTCCCGCTCGCGCCCGCGCCCACGATCGCCACGTCGTACACCCTGGAGGGCGGTTCCTGAGGCATCGCGTTCCCCTGCCGAGGGAGAATGTGCGCCCAGCGGGGACGCGATGCCATCGGAAGGAGCGGTACCAGGGCCCCGGAGGTGACGCCGCCCTGCGCGGCGCACTGGGCGGGGCCCGTGGAAGGCCTCTAACCGACCGGTCGCGGCGGGCTCTCGAGGCCTTGTCGCCTCAGGAGCTCGAAGGCTTCGGCGCGCGCCGCGCACAGCGAGAGGGGCTCCATCCCGAGGGCCACCCGGGCCTCCTCGACGAGGCCGGTCCAGTTGGCGTCGAGTCCCTCGAGCGGCGGCTCGGGCATCGCGGTCGCGAACGGCCCGGCCCCCTCGGGCGGGGGCAGCAGGCCCAGACCGGCCTCCCAGACGAGCTGCTCGGCGACGATGATGGCGGCGTTGACCGGCTGGGGTACCCCCTCCACCGTCACCTCGTGGTGGGTGGCCACCGCGCGCGCGATGGGCTCGGGGAGCTTCCACAGGCGGGCGAGGAGGCCGGAGGCCTCCTCGTGCAGCTCGTTCAGGGTGGGGGCGAGGTCCTGGAAGGCGGCGCCGCGGAAGCGCCCGTCCTCGGCGAGCACGAGGAGGCTCGCGGCCAGGCCCACGTCGTGGAGGAGCCCGCAGAGGAAAGCGTACTCCGCGTCGACCAGGGTGCGGGCGCAGACGGCCTTCACCACGTGCGCGGTGGCGGTGGAGTGGCGGGCGAGCAGGTCCATGGGCCCGGCGTAGCCCGGCGCCCGGAAGACCCGGAGGTGGAGGGCCGCCTCGAGCACGAGCTCGCGGAGGGTCTTGAGGCCGAGCCGCACCGCGGCCTGATGGAGGGAGAGGATGGGCGAGCGGGAGGCGTAGAGCGCCGACTGGGCGATGGAGAGCACCTTGGCCGCCAGCACCGGATCCCGCTCCAGCACCTTCACCACCTGCCCGAACTGCACGTTGGGTTGCGCCGAGAGCTGTACGAGCTCGAGGGCCACCGCCGGCAGGAGCGGAGGCCGGTAGCCGGGCGAGGCGAAGACGCCCCGGAGCATGCGGGTGAGCTCGCCGGGATCGATCTCGGGAGCGCCGGGAGGACTTCCGGTCATGGCCACCGAAGGCGAGCGAAACCTGTGCCAGCCCCACCCCCTGTCCGGCGACGAGACCGTGCGTCCGGGCCCGGGTCACCCGCGCCCCCGGGTCGTCGCGGCCCGGACCTTCGGGGACGCCTCGGGACGCGCGGGAGGGGGGCCTTACGCGGCCGGCTCCGGCTCCGGGCGCGCGAAGTAGGTGCGCTCGTGGGGCGTGCGCTCGTAGGCCTGCTCCATGAGCGGGGAGGAGAGGATGAAGTCGGCCGTGGCACGGCTGCAGGCGGTCGGGATGTTGTAGAGCACGGCGATGCGGAGGAGCGCCTTGATGTCGGGGTCGTGCGGCTGCGGTTCGAGCGGGTCCCAGAAGAAGATGAGGACGTCGAGCTCCCCCTTCGCGATCATGGCCCCGATCTGCTGATCGCCGCCGAACGGGCCGGAGAGCAGTCGCGTCACCTTGAGGCCGAGCTCTCCGGCGATGACGCCACCGGTGGTCCCCGTCGCGTAGAGCTCGTGCTTCGACAGGGTCCCGACGTTGAAGCGGGCCCACTCGAGCAGGTCGCGCTTGCAGTTGTCGTGGGCCACGAGCGCCACCTTCTTGCGAGCGGACATGCGCAGAATCTTCTGCATGCGAGATCCTCGCCTAGGGGAGAAGGCCCGCGCCCTTCCTGGCGAGCCGACCCCCTTGTAGCGCGCGGGACCTCGCCTGGCCGCACTCTCTCGAAGTCCCGCTAGAGTCGGAAGGGCCGGAGGCCCTAGCAAACCACGGGAACGAGCCCGAGGTCCAAAAAGCGAGAGGGGACGCCCTCCTGCTAGACCACACGGGTCGTTCGCTCCAAGGAGCGGGTGCGCGGGCGGGGGCTCGCTCGGGGCCGGGCGCCCCTGGCGAGAGGGCGAGCCCGTCCTACGCCCGGACGGCGGGGAAACGGGCCCCCTCGGCCGCCCTTGGGGGTACACTCGTCGCCGAGATCCTTCTCGGCGGCCGTGCGTTCCACCCTTGCGTGGCCGTGGCGTGGAGCGCGTGGCGACCGAACCGAGCGACGAGCGGCTCATGCGGCGGTACCAGGCGGGGGACGTCGTGGCCTTCGAGCTCCTCTTGCGCCGGCACCGCCAGGCCGTCTACGCCTTCTTGCACCGGCTCACCGGCGACGGGGCGCGCGCCGAGGACCTGGCCCAGGAGACCTGGCTCAAGATCGTGGCCTCCGCGCCGCGCTGGGAGCGCCGGGCGCGCTTCACGACCTGGGCCTTCGCCATCGCGCGCAACCTGGCGGTGGACGAGGCGCGCCGGTCGGCCCTGCGCTCGCCCGGCGCAAGGTCGGGTGGGGAGGGCGAGCCCGCCCTGGAGGTGCCTGCGGACGGGCCCTCGCCCGAGCGAGGCGCCGAGAGCGCGCTCTTGCGGCCCAAGCTGGAGGCGGCGCTCTCGGCCCTGCCGGTCGAGCAGAGGGAGGTGTTCGTCCTGCGGGAGTACGCCGGGGTGCCGTTCGCCGAGATCGCCGAGATCACCGGCGCCGAGGTCCCCACCGTGAAGAGCCGCATGCGTTACGCGCTCGAGGGGCTGCGGGCCGAGCTCGTGCGGCGGGGGGTCTTGCCGGAGGGGTCCGACGAGGAGGCGAGGACCGCGTGATGGATCACGAGACCTGCCGCGAGCGCCTCCTCGAGCTGTGCTACGGCGAGCTCGCCGCCAAGGAGAGCCTGCGGGTCGAGGGACACCTCTTGGCCTGCCCGGCCTGTCGGGCCGAGCGCGATCGCCTGGCCGCCACCCTGCGGGCCATGCGGGAGCACGCGGTGCCGGCCGCGCCGGTCGGGGGCGAGGGGGTCCTCCTCGCCGCGGCCCGGAAGGCCGGCGAGGAGCGGAAGCGGAGCTCCCTCGGGCTCGCCCTGGGCGGCTTCGGGCTAAGGCTCCTGTGCGGCAGCGCCTTCGCGGTCCTGATGGTGTTCCTGCTCCTCCACCGGGGAGAGCGCCGCTCGCAGGTCGCCGAGCGGGGCCGTGGCGCCGCGCCGCCGTCGCTCTCCGCGCCTCCGCCCGCGGAGGCGGCCCCCGTCCCGCCGGCTCCGGCGAGGGCTGAGGACCTGGCCCGGCTCCCGGCGCCGGCCGAGGCCCTGGCCCGGAACGGCGCGCCGGCGAGGGCGCCCGAGGCGGCGACCCGGGAGGAGGTGGCGCTCGCGGCGCCCGGGGCGGCGGCCAGCGCAGGCCCGCAGCCGCGCGCGAAGGCGGCCGCCCGCGCGGAGGCGGCGAGCGGCCCCGAGGAGCCCGGGGCCCTCGGCGCCGTCGCCCGCGAGGTGGAGCGCCGCCTCGCCGCGGGCGAGCTCAGCGCGGCCCAGCGGCGCTTCGAACCCTGCCCGGGCGGCGACCTCAGGCGCACGGCCTTCGTCGACCGCGAGCAGCGCGTCCGCAAGCTCGTGCACGAGCGCGATGACGGTGCCGAGGTCCTCGAGTGGTTCGACGGTGAGGGGCGCCTGCGCGAGGCCGTCCTGCGCGGCCGGGGGGCCGCTTGGAGCGAGCACCTCGAGGTGGACGAGCGGGGCGCGGAGCGGGTGGTGGAGGCGAGTGGGCCCCCCCCGGCCGCCGCGCCGACGCTGGTGCGCCGGGATCCCTCCCGGGCCTTCTTCGCCGGGCCCGGCTGCCGGGGCGCGGAGCGGCCGTGACCCACGGGCGCGGCGAGTGAAGGTGCGCCTCCTCGCCATCGGGCGCGACCGCTCCGGGCTCTACGCGCCAGCGGTGGCGGACTACGTCGCCCGGCTCGGCCGCTACCTGAACTTCGAGCTCGTGGAGCTCCCCGAGGCGAGGCGGTACGCCGGCACCCCGCTCTCGCGGGCCGAGGAGGGGGAGGCCCTCCTGGCGAGGCTCAAGCCGGGCGAGTACGCGGTGGCGCTCGACGAGCGGGGCCGCGAGCCCACCAGCCTGGAGCTGGCGCGGCGGGTCGGGCGCTGGCTCGAGCAGGGGCGCGACCTGGCCCTCGTCCTGGGGGGAGCCCTGGGGCTCGCGCCGGAGGTGCTGGCCCGCGCCGACGAGACGCTGGCGCTCTCGCGCCTGACCTTCGCCCACCGGCTGGCGCGCCTCGTGCTCGTCGAGCAGCTCTACCGTAGCCTGACCATCCTGCGAGGCGAGCCGTACCACAAGTGATCCACCCCGAGCGGTGGCTCGGTGCGGGCCCGGCGCCCCGAAGGAAAGAGGAGGCCGCGCCCCGGCTTCGTCGAGCCACGGGCCGCCAAACGAGGTAAGGTCGAGGGTGGGCCATGCGCATCCTCTACGGGGTGGTCGGCGAGGGGATGGGCCACGCGATGCGTTCACGCGTGGTCATCGATCACCTCGCGCGGTCGCACGAGGTGCAGGTGGTGGTCTCCGGCCGCGCCCACGACTACCTCAAGACGCGCGAGAGCGACCGGCTGGGGGTGAGGGAGATCTGGGGCCTCACCATCGTCTACGAGGACAACGAGGTGCGCAGCTTCCGGACCCTCTTCCAGAACCTGAAGGGCGCGGTGAAGGGCGGCTGGCCGCACAACGTGAAGGCCTACTTCGACCTCGCCGAGCGCTTCGAACCCGAGGTGGTGATCTCGGATTTCGAGAGCTGGAGCTACCTGTTCGGGAAGAGCCACCGCCTGAAAGTCATCTCCCTCGACAACATCCAGGTGATCGCGCGCTGCGCCCACGCGCCGCGGATGGTGGCCGGGCACGAGCTCGACTTCCGCCTCGCCCGCGGCCTCGTGCGGGCCAAGCTGCCGGGCTGCGCCCACTACCTCGTCACCACCTTCTTCAGGCCACCGCTCGCCCGGCCCCGCACGAGCCTCCACCCGCCGGTGCTGCGCTCGGAGATCCTGGCCGCCCGCCCCGAGCCGGGAGAGCACCTCCTCGTCTACCAGACGAGCGATTCGAACCTGCGGCTGCCCGAGATCCTCTCGAGCTGCGGGCGCGAGTGTCGGATCTACGGGTTCAGGCGCGACCTCGAGGAGGAGGTGCGGGACGGTCGGCTTCGCTTCCGGCCCTTCTCGGAGGCGAGCTTCGTCGACGACCTGCGCACCGCGCGGGCGGTGGTGGCGAACGGAGGGTTCACCCTCCTGAGCGAGTCCGTCTACCTGCACAAGCCCGTGCTCTCCTCGCCGGTGAAGGGGCAGTTCGAGCAGCTCCTCAACGCCCGCTACCTCGAGGAGGAGGGCTTCGGGTTGTGCGCCGAGGAGCTCTCCCCGGAGGGCCTCGGAGCCTTCCTCGATCGACTCCCCGACCTCGAGCGGAGGCTCCTGCTCTACCGGCAGGACGGGAACCGCGAGCTGCTCGGCGCGCTCGACGCCCTCCTCGCCCGGGCGGGCGCACCCGAGCCCTTCGACGAGACCGTCGCCTAAGCGTCCGTCGATCCGCGGAAGCGCTTACCCCTCCCGGGTCTGGGTCGAGTCCGGGTGGCGGGCACACCGGGCCGCTGGCGCCCGGGCCCTCGAGCTTATTCCAGAGCAATAAAGGCTAGCTAGGTCCTTCCTGTGCGGGCCAGCCCGGGTTTCTCACGGGCTCCCATGACCCTGGGCGGCGGGCCGCCAACCGCCTGAGAAGAGTCCTTTTTCGCTCGCGACTCGCTCAGGTCGACCCTTGGTACGGGCCGTGCTAGGCCCCGTGCGGAGCGTCGAGTCGAGCGGCGCCGGGCGGCACCGAGAGGCACGGGGACCCAAGGCATGCTCAGGCCCAAAGAGCCATCGCTGTCGGCGCCGCACGAGAGGCGCGTGCGGCTGCGGATGGTGCACTTCATCGAGCTGGCCTTCCTCGCCGCGCTCGCGATCCTGGCGCTCGTGGGCGGCGCCGCCTTCCTGGCGGCGAGGTCGGTGTCCTCGCTCGCCCTCGAGCTCGCCGCGAGCAAGCTCCCCGCCGTCACGAACCTCGGCGCCATGCACGCCGCGATGGTGGCCGTGGACGGGGCGGCGGCCAAGCTCATCAACCCGCGCCTGTCCGATCAGGAGGTCCGGGCGGCGCTCTTCCTCGAGGAGGAGGAGGGCCTGAAGCGCCTCGACGCCTCCTCCGCCGCCTACCTTTCGCTCCCGCGCGGCCCGGCGGTGGCCCGCCTGTGGAGCGAGTTCGAGCCCGCGCGCGACGCCTGGCGCGCGGCGGTGGAGAAGGTGGTCGCCCTGCAGCGCAAGCACGAGCAGCTCGTGGCGCAGGGGGCCGACGGCGACGACCCGCGCCTCATCACCAACGAGTCGAGGTCGATCGAGGCGTTCCAGGCGGTCACCAAGGCCCACCGACCGGCCGAGGCCGCGGTGGCGCGGGTCCTCGAGCAGACCCGCCGCGAGTCCGAGGCGCTCGGGGAGAGCGCGGTGGTGGGGGTCCGCCGGGCGGCCCTCGAACTCGGCCTGGCGCTCGCCCTGGGGGCCTCGGCGCTCCTCGCCTGCGGGTTCTTCCTCGCTCGCCGCATCGAGGGCGTGGCCCGCTCGCTGGTCGCGGTGGCCCGGGAGAGCACGGCCGCGGTCAAGGAGGGCCGGCTCGACGCCCGCGCCGACCCCGCGGCGGTGAACTTCGAGTTCCGCTCGGTGGTGGTCGGGCTCAACGAGACCCTCGACGCCTACGCGAAGCCCATCGCGGTCGCGACCGAGTACCTCGACCGCATCTCGCGCGGCGACCTCCCACCGGCCATCGCCGAGACCTACGCGGGGCAGTTCGACGTCATCCGCAAGAGCCTCAACCGCGCCATCGGGGCCGTGCAGGCGCTGGTGGCCGACGCCGACGCCCTGGCCGAGGCCGCGGTGGCGGGGCGGCTCGGGACCCGCGTCGACGCCAGCCGCCACCAGGGGGAGTTCACCCGCGTGGTGGCCGGGTTCAACCGCACGCTCGACGCGCTGCTCGCCCCCATCGACGAGGCCACCCTGATCCTCGAGCGCCTGGCCGAGCGCGAGCTCACGGCCCGGGCGGAGGGCCACTACGCCGGCGACCACGCCCGGGTGAAGAACGCCATCAACGCCACCGCTCTGGCGCTGCACGGGGCCATGGGCCAGGTGGCCGAGGCGGTCGAACAGGTGTCGGGCGCGGCGGCTTCCATCGCCGCCTCCTCCCAGGCGGTGGCCTCGGGGGCCTCCGACCAGGCGGCCGGGCTGGAGCGCGCGCGCTCCTCGCTCGCGGCCATCTCGGGCCGGACCGGCGCCACCGCCGAGAGCGCGCGCTCGGCCGACGCGTTCGTGAAGACCGCCCACACGGCGGCGCAGAGCGGCGTCCGCGCCACCGCCGGGCTCTCCTCGGCCATGGCCAAGATCAGGGCCGCGGCCGAGGGGACGGGCCAGATCATCAAGGACATCAACGAGATCGCGTTCCAGACCAACCTGCTCGCCCTCAACGCGGCGGTGGAGGCCGCCCGCGCCGGCGAGGCCGGCCGGGGCTTTTCGGTGGTGGCCGAGGAGGTGCGCTCCCTCGCCCTGCGCGCCAAGCAGGCGGCCGCGCGCACCGAGGGGCTCATCCGCGAGTCGGTCAAGGAGGCCGGCGAGGGGGAGGTCGAGTCGGGCGCGGTGGCGCGCACGCTCGAGGAGATCGTGAACGCGGTCGGGCAGGCGGCCGCGGTGGTGGCGGAGATCGCCTCCGCGGCCCGGGCCCAGGTGGCGGCGGTGGAGGAGGTGAACCGCGCGGTGACCTCCATCGAAGGGGTCACCCAGCAGAACGCGGCGAGCTCGGAGGAGACCTCCTCGGCGGCCGAGGAGCTCTCGGCGCAGGCCCAGGAGCTGGCCGCGGTGGTGGAGACCTTCGAGCTCTCCCATCCCACTGTCGCGGCGGGCGAGAGGCCCGCACCCCTCCCACACCCGGGGAAGACCTGCAGCACGAGCCAGGCGGACGCGGCCACGCCGGGGCCCACCCGCAGAGCGCAACCGGCACTCGACCAAAGGTGAAATCGATGTCCACCCCAGCCAAGTACCTCTGCGCCGCGGCCCTGCTCGCGGCGACCCAGCTCGCCTCGGCCCAGGAGGTGAAGACCATCTCCACCGCCGAGCTCAAGGCCAAGGCCGAGGCCGGCCCGCCGGCCAGCTGGGCCTTCGCCCTCGTCGACGCCCGCACCGAGACCGAGTTCAACGAGGGCCACATCCCGGGCGCGTTCCTCGTCCCGGCCAAGACCACCCCCGAGAAGCTCCCCGGCCTCGTCAAGGACAAGTCCCGGCTGGTGGTCTTCTACTGCAACGGCCCGGGCTGCACGAAGAGCCTCAAGGGCGCCAAGCTCGCCATCGCCGCCGGCTACGCCAACGTGCGCGAGTACAACGAGGGCCTGCCGGCCTGGCAGGGCGCGGGCCTCAAGGTCGAGGGGACGCCGCTCCCGGCGGTGACCCTGCCCGCCGTGGCCCCCGCCGCCCTGAAGGCGCAGCTCGGCCCGGGCGGGCCGGCCCTGGTCGACATCCGCGACGCCGACGAGTTCGAGAAGTTCCACCTCCCCGGCTCGATCAACATCCCCCTCGACGCGCTGGTGAAGCGCGCCAAGGAGATCCCGGCCGGCCGGATCTGCATCGTCGACCACGTCGGCCACCAGAACGCCTGCGCCGCCCGGGTCCTCGCCAAGCTGGGCCACGCCGACCTCGAGGCCCTCGAGGGCGGCCTCATGGCCTGGCAAGACGCCGACCTCCCGACGACCGCGCAGAAGTGACGGCTCGAGGGCTCCGGGGCGGCTCGCGCGAGGGCGCGGCGCGGCGGCCCGGTCGGCGAGGCGCCCCCTTGCGAGCGCGGCCTCGCCCCGCCCGCCCCGGGCCCGCCGCGACCCCCCGGGGCCCGCCCCCCAGGACTCGAGAGGCACCCTCGCGCGACCACCTCGACCCCCGGGGCGAAGGGGCCGCGACCCGGCGATCCTTCCTTGTCGGGCGGGGCACAACTGCCTAACATCCCCCGACTTACCCTGAGCCGGGCGAACGCCCCCAAGGACAGCCGTGGCCAAGCTAAAGCCTCTCCTCCTCGTGGTCCTCGACGGCTTCGGCCTGCGCGCCGAGCGCGAGGCGAACGCCATCGCCATCGCCGGCACCCCCAACATCGACGCCCTCGAGCGCGAGTTCCCCTTTACCGAGCTCAAGACGAGCGGCCTCTCGGTCGGGCTCCCCGAGGGCCAGATGGGCAACTCCGAGGTCGGCCACACCAACCTCGGGGCCGGCCGCATCGTCTACCAGGACCTCGTGCGCATCAACCGAGCGGTGGAGGACGGCTCGTTCTTCAAGAACCCGGTGCTCCTCGAGGCCATGAGCCGCGCCGCCTCCGCCGGGGGGACGGTCCATTTCATGGGCCTCCTGTCCGACGGAGGGGTGCACAGTCACGTCGAGCACCTCCACGCCCTGCTCGAGCTCGCCCGGCGCGAGTCGGTGCCGCGCGCCTACGTGCACGCCTTCCTCGACGGCCGCGACACGCCGCCGCGCAGCGGCCTCGACTACATGGCCGCGATGGAGAAGCGGCTCGCCGAGACCGGCTACGGCAAGGTGGTGACCGTCATGGGCCGCTACTACGCCATGGACCGCGACAAGCGCTGGGACCGGGTCGGGCTGGCCTACGCCGCCATGGTGCGCGGCGAGGGCTACCGGAGCGCCTCCCCAGTGCGCGCCATCGAGGAGGCCTACGCCCGCGGGGAGAACGACGAGTTCGTCAAGCCGACGGTGGTGGTGGACGGCACCGGGGAGCCCCGCGCCCGGGTCCGCGACGGGGACGTGGTGGTCTTCTACAATTTCCGGGCCGACCGCGCCCGCGAGATCACGCGCGCCTTCACCCAGGAGGGCTTCCACGAGTTCGACACCCGCGGCCGGCCGCGCCTCGCCTACTACGCCTGCCTCACCGAATACGACAAGACCTTCGGGCTACCGGTGGCCTACGGTCCCGACCAGCCGACCGAGATCTTCCCCGAGCTCGTCGCCAAGGCCGGGGTGGCGCAGCTGCGCTGCGCCGAGACCGAGAAGTATGCCCACGTCACCTTCTTCTTCAACGGCGGCCGCGAGGTGCAGTTCCCGGGCGAGGACCGCATCCTCGTCCCGAGCCCGCGCGACGTGAAGACCTACGACGAGAAGCCCGAGATGAGCGCGCGCGAGGTGACCGACAAGCTGGTGGCGGCCATCGAGACCCGCAAGTACGGCTTCATCCTGGTGAACTACGCCAACCCGGACATGGTGGGCCACACCGGGATCCTCGAGGCGGCCGTGAAGGCGGTGAAGGTGGTGGACGAGTGCGTCGGCCGGCTGTGGGCGGCGGCCCAGAAGGCCCACATGGCCATGATCGTCACCGCCGACCACGGCAACTGCGAGATGATGGTCGACCCTGTGACCGGACAGCCCCACACCGCGCACACCCTCGGCCCGGTGCCCTTCATCCTGGCCGACCCCGACCTTCGGGGCGCCACCCTGCGCAAGGACGGGGTCCTCGCCGACGTGGCCCCGACCGCCCTGCGGATCATGGGCCTCGCCCAGCCAGAGGCCATGAAGGGGCTCAGCCTCGTGGTGCGATGAGAGGGTCCGGGGGACCCCCTCGCGAGCCGGCGGCCCGCCCGCTCGGCCGCGCGCCCCGGGTGGCCTTCCGTCCCTCGAGGCCTCCGGGCCCCCCGCCCGAGGAAACCGGGGCCTTCCGGGGAATCGAACGGGTGCCAGGGGGTTACACTGCGCGGATGCGACCTCCCCCCCGCGCGCCGGCGCCTGCCCGGTTCGTCCCCCTCCTCGCGGTCGCCTTGCTCGGCGGGCTCCCTCGCGGCGCCCTCGCCGAGGGGCCGGGCGGACCGAGCGCCGCTCTCTCCCCGGACCCGGTCGAGGCGCAGGCGAGCCTGCTCTCCGCCGAGTTCCGCCGCGACCACGCCGAAGCCCGCGCCCTCGTCCCCCTGGCGGAGCTCGCCGGGCTCGAGGACGACGTCACCGATCTGGCCCGGCTGGCGGTGGTCTTCGGACAGGCGGCCGACGATCCCAAGGCGGCGCCGGAGGTGAGGGCCTACGCTCGCTTCCGCCTGGTGGGCCTCGAGCGCTCGAGAGGCAATCTGCAGCGCGCCTCGGCCGAGCTCGGGCGGCTCGCCTTCCTCTCCGGCTGGCAGGTGGCCGGGCCCTTCGACAACGAGGGCAAGCGCGGCTTCGACGAGGTGTTCCCCCCCGAGCGGGAGCAGGACCTCGCGGCGCGCTTCCCGGGCAAGGCCCGCGAGGTCGGCTGGCGCGCGCTGCCGCCGGAGGCCAGTGCCTCCGGGTTCGCCTTCCTCGGGGCGGCGCTGCGCCCGGCCCGGCAGGTGGTGGTCTACGCCCTCACCGCGGTGGAGGCGCCGCGCGAGGAGTGGGTGCGCCTGTACCTGGGCGCAAGCGGGGCGGTCAAGGTCTTCGTGAACGGGGCGCTCGTCCACCAGGACCCCACCTATCACCCGGCCCGCTTCGACCAGGCCGCGGTGGCCTTCGTCCTGCGCGCCGGGGTGAACCGCATCCTCGTGAAGCTCTGCCACGACGAGGGCCGGCTGGGCTTCTTCGCCCGCCTGACCGACGCTCGCGGCGAGCCCTTGGCCCAAAAGGTCCGCGGGCCGCCCTACCCGGCGCTGCTCGGCCCCTCCGACCCGAAGGCCGAGCCGGTGCCCGGGATCGCCGCCGAGCTCGAGAAGCGGGCCCGCGAGGCCCGCGGGTCGCTCGCCGCCTTCGCCCATCGCGACCTGGCGGTGCTCCTCGCCGAGCGCCGGCCGGGGGAGGACCGGGAGCGGCGGGCGGCGGTGGAGGCGCGCCGCGCGGCGGAGCTCGGGCCGGACGAGGTGGGGCTGCGGCTCCTCGCCGCCCGGCTGGAGGACGACCAGAACCGCCGCCGAGAGCAGCTCGAGGCGGCGCTGCGGTCTCACCCCGACGCGCCCGCCGCCCTCCTCGCGCTCGGGGTGCACGAGCTGCAGCGCGGCCGGCTCGCCCGCGCGCAGGGTCTGCTCGAGCGGGCGCTCGCGGCGGCGCCTCGCTACGTCGCGGCCCGACTCGCCCTCTCCGACCTCTTCGAGCGGGCCGGCCTCGGCGCGAGGGCCCTGGCCCTGCGCCAGGCGGTGGCCGAGAGC
>Ga0335081_10001993_pt1 | contig 32258 bp, 26 predicted proteins | sample Lox_Sample_35_FD_206713 | JGI IMG/M metagenome (GOLD analysis project Ga0335081, IMG submission 206713) | Soil microbial communities from Loxahatchee National Wildlife Refuge, Florida, United States - Lox_Sample_3.5 | ecosystem: Environmental > Terrestrial > Soil > Wetlands | place: USA...
CTTTGATCCCAAGTACGAAACTCTGCTGGCTGAACAGTTCAGGCTCCTGCTCCTCGGCAGCGGTGCCTCGGTGCTTGCACTGTTCAGCGTATGGCACTTGGCCGGAGGGCGTGATGTGCGGGAATAAATGGATTTTGCTATGGAGGAGCAACTCGACCCTCTTAGCCGTCGTTCTCGCAGGGGGACTTGCTGCTAAGGTGCTCTCCGCTCAGAGCGTAACCACCTTGCAGTCAGGGGCTAAAGCTAGGGCGATCGATAAAATACAAGATTCCCTCGCGACACGACTCGGGTACTTACAGGAGGCTTCTGTAGTGAAGAGTCGGCTCGCCGCCGACCGCGTCACAATTGAGCAGGCCGCCTCAACGGTCATTCCTGCGTTCAGAAGCGCCGGGTACTCGGATCAGGAGGCGATCTCAGGCTTGGCATGGACGTGGTACCAACTCAGAGCCGGCCCCGATGCTGTGCCTCTCACAGCCGGCTTATCGGTAAGAATCATTCAAGAGAAAGCGGTCAGCCAGGGAAGATTAATTGTGACCTCCAAACCGGCTGGCGCGGCGATATCTGTGGACCGCATCGACTGGCCGGGTGCCACAAACGCAGAGGGGTTCGCAGACGTGGGAAAGCGACGGGTGCGCGTCGCCAGAGACGGCTTGGAGCCGGCAGAGGGGATATGCGATGTGGGGAGGGACCGAATAGCTACATTTTCGGCGACACTAAAGAAGAAGGGCAGTGAAGCTCAGTGCAAGTGAGTTGGCAGGTTGCGGCGGGCGTCGAGAGCACTGCGCCCGATTTCTTTTCAACCTCCAGCAAATGCGTGAACTCGTGAGCCCATGCCATTCGCGCACCGTGATGTTCCAAATGCCTGTATCGGGACCCCTTCCGGGTATGGCCGCAGGGCGGCTGGCCCAGGCGTGGATGTCTATGTCGGCCTATATGGGACCTGTGATGGTCTCGCTAAAACCGTGATCTCGTGCTTCTGCAGAAACAGATTGACGCTGATCGCAGCGGAGGAATGACTGCCAGGCCCCAATATCAAGTCCTTGCAGAAAATCGGCCCTTCTTGCTTAGGCCTGTTGAGCGGATACGCTATGTAGGGCACAAGAGTGTCGCGGGTGGGGCGGAACGCTAGGCGCTGGCTTGTCGGAAGCCGAATGGACTCCAACGGCAGCACCAATCTCCACTCTTTTTCCTCAGAGAAGCTTTCGTTCTTAAGAAGCGGAGCCGTCCTCAGAAGATCGAATTGCAAGTTTGCATGACAGCGAGCGATCACTTGTTGTCCTGCGTGTTCAGACATGAGCTTTTGGATGGACTGTGGGTCGGTGCCACCGCCTTCCCTCCCCCTCTTTTGAGCAATATTCACAATTGAGTCCCACCACTCTTGAAGCCCACTCCGAAAGTGGGCAAAGGCCGCTCTTAGTAATGCACCCTTATCGGCCTGCTTGTAAACGCACGGTGCAAATGTAACGGCGGTTCCAATGTTGGATGGAGGTCGGAGGCCCCGTAGATCAAGACCGATGCTGACCCCCCTTGAGTTGTCCGCATAGCCTCTCCACTGACTGAGTTGGTCCCCCTCCTCGGAAAACGACGCCACCATTACGTAAAGTCTTTTCTCGTGCAGATACCCGGTATTGAAAGCTATGTCGACCGCTTCTCGAAGCATCTCTCGTGCGGGAAACACCTGGCCGGTGTATTCTGGCTCCTCGTCAACAAGCTTCCGAGCAAGCTCTTTCGCGTGAAGAAATTCCTCCCGATCATTCAGGAACCTGTATTCGCTCGCCCAAATCTGCTTCGAACTGACTATACCTTGAAGACCTGCATACGAGGTGTAGTGCCACAGGGTAGTCGGGATGGGCGTGGCTACGTGGGCGCTTACAGCGTCACAGCCAACGACTGCATTTGCGTTTTCCCTTGACATTTTTTCTGCCTAGTTGATGTTCTATATCAATAAACAGTGACAATGAGCTAACTCGTTTGCTAATCGGTTTTTACCTCTAAGTCCTTTAAAAGCTCGGTATTAGCGCCATCCCCGTAATACCGACGATTTAAAGGATTTAAAGTCCTTATTTTGACGGTATTTACGAGCCTGATTTTTGCAAGTGGTTGAGTGGCAGGTACTTGCGCTTCCGACCAGGGGGAGGGGGTACCCCTCGATTCCGCTCGGGGCAGGTGCCAACCGACCCGACCGAGCCAGCTTGGCGTGCGGTCAGTGGTCGATGGGTCGTATCCCCACGGTCACCTTCCCGGTCTGGAACTTGCCGGGGAGTTGCGATATACTGAAACTGCTTTAGATGGAAGCGGCGGTTGGAGCAGCATCCGCTATCGAGCGTTATCTGCCTCACGAAGTACCTTCCGGTTCATCTCAGAGCAAAATCAAACAAGGATGTGTGCAACACGTATGGAGCAAGGAACTGTAAAGTGGTTTAACGACGCCAAGGGCTACGGCTTTATCAGCCGGCAGAACGGCGAAGACGTTTTCGTGCATTTCTCGGCGATTCAGTCCGAGGGCTTTCGCAGTCTGCAGGAAGGTCAAGCTGTCCAGTTCAACGTCGTGAAGGGACCCAAGGGGTGGCAGGCGGAGAACGTACAACCTCTCTAGGCGGATGCTGGGGAGTTTGACACCCCGCATCGGCAGCCATCTGGGGCGGCGCAAGCCGCCCCTTTGAATTGGCAGCACGGCCCAACAAGGCAGCACCGCCGGGCAGCAGCAGCATCGAACTATGGGCAGAACCAGGGAGGGACCGCGTGCTGTGCAGGCGTTGTAAGCACGATAACCCCGACGAGAACCGTTACTGCGGCATGTGCGGCAGCCGGCTGGAGATGCTGGCCGAGCCTGCCGAGAAAACCTCACCGCCACAGCCCGAGGCAGTCGCCGAGAGCGGATCGTCCAGATCTACCTCATCGATCCTCAACCTCGACGCCGAGCTGGAGCGCGCGCGGCCGTTTCAGCGCGAGCCCACTATCTCCGGGCCGTCGTTCCTCGGGATCGGCGCCGAGCCGCCGCGCAAGGCCAAAGGCTACAGCTATCTTTTGGATTATGACGAGCCCCGCAGTCACCGCGGCCTGTGGGTCGTGCTGGTGCTGCTGGTGGTGGCCGCGCTCGTGGGACTGGAATTCCGCTCCGAGCTGCGGGCGCGTGCTCTGCCGCTCTATGCCGCGCTGCGGGCGCGCGTGAACCCCAAACCTCCCGCGCCACCGGCTCCCGCCACTCCTCCAGCAACGGATTCCGCCTCCCAGCCCCAATCTGCGGCCACCGCACCCCAACCATCCGCCTCCACGAGCGCCAATGACGCGCCGGCAAGCGCGGGAGTCGCCTCGGATGCCCAAGCTCCGGCGACCACCGCGCAAGCTGTGCCCGCCAGGCCCGCCGACGATCCCGCCGCGGCTGCGAAGGAAGCAACGGAGACGCCCGCCGAAGCTGCAAAGGCCGCCGAACCGGCCAAGCCCGCTCCGGAAGCCGCGGAAGCTGCGGCTGCAAAGAAGACGAAGGAGCGGCCTGCCAGGTACGCTCGCGCCACCCAGGAGAAGCCCGCGCCGGCAGTGGCGCCGGAGGACGACCGCTTGTTGCAGTTGGCGCAGAAATACATTCACGGACAAGGTGTCCGGCGCGACTGCAACACCGGGCTCTCCTATCTGCGGCAGGCGATGAAGCGTCCCAGCGCCGAGGCCGCTACCCAGATGGGCGCGCTCTACGCCACCGGAACTTGCATGCCGCTGGATCGCGTGGCCGCTTATCGCTGGTTCGGCTCCGCCCAGCAGATGGCTCCCAACAATCCCTGGTTAGGACGCGAGCGCGACGAACTCTACGCCCAGATGACCAGCAGCGAGCGCCGCCGGGCCGACGGGCAATAATTGTCGGCTGGGAGAAAACCGAAATTCCTCGCGGCTAAAGCTTCTCGGAATGACAGGAAGTTAAGGGTTAGTGCGTCTCGCCATTTCCCGGCGCCTGGTCGGGAGTGTCCAGGCTCTGGGCGACGGCGGCATGGGGAACCGGCTGCGGCGGAGTGAAATTCTCGTTGTCGCGCCCCTGAAGCGCGACTCGCATGAAGTCCATCCAGATGGGAAGAGCGGCGCGCGCGCCCGTCTCCTTATCGCCTAGCGTTTTCTTCTCATCGAAGCCTACCCAGACTCCGCAGGTGATGGAGGGCGAGAAGCCGACGAACCAGGCGTCGGTGAAGTCGTTGGTGGTGCCGGTTTTGCCGCCCAGCGGATGCTTCAAGCTGGCCGCCGCGTAAGCCGTCCCGTGCTGCACCACCTGCTGCAGCAGTGAAGTCATGACCCGCGCGGTCTGTGGCGCGATCACGTCCCTGACTTCGGGATAGTCCTCCTCGAGCACCCGTCCCTGGTAATCGGTGACGCGGCGGATGTAGCGCGGCGCGACCCGCACTCCGTCGTTGGGGAAGGTGGTGAAGGCGGCGGTCTCCTCGATCAGGGTGACTTCGGCGGCGCCGATCGCCACCGGCAGATACGCCGGCAAAGGGGACGTGATGCCGAAGCGACGCGCGGTCTCAATGACGGCGTTGATCCCCAGGCGGTCCGCCAGCTTCAGCGCCGGGACGTTGCGTGATTGCGTGAGCGCCCGCCGCAGCGTGATCATGCCTTCGAACTTGTCGTCGTAATTGTGGGGAGTGTAGGGACCGGACGCGGTGTTGAAGGTCACCGGGGCGTCGAGGATGACGTCGTCGGGCGACAAGCCCTTCTCGATGGCAGTGGTGTACACGAAAGGCTTGAAGGCCGAACCTACCTGGCGCAAGGCCTGCGTGGCGCGGTTGAACTTGGATTCATCGAAGTCGCGCCCGCCCACCATGGCCTTGATGTCGCCGGTGGAGTTATCGAGCGCAATCAAGGCGCCCTGCGTGCCCGAGTCCTGCTCCAGGCTGACTTTGGCGGTGCCGTCCGGTTCGAGAGACTGCACCTTGAGGTACACGATGTCGCCGTCAGTGAATAAGTCGTGCGGCGAGCGCTTGCCGGTCCAGGCGAGGTCGCCGGGGCCAATGGTCGCCAGATACTTGCCGAACCGGACGATGGCGCTGGTGCTGGATACCGAGAGCACCAGGGCGTGCACGTAGCTGCCGGGTTCGAGCGGCTCCCGCCAGTCGGGATCGCGGTAGCCGTCGAGGGTCGCGCCGCCAGCCAGCACATTCCGTAACTGGCCCCGCCAGCCGTGACGCCGCTCGTAGGCCGCCAGCCCATCGAGCACAGCCTGCCGGGCGGTCTTCTGCAAGTCCATGTCCAGGGTGGTGTAGACGCGCAACCCGCCCTCGTGCACTTTGTCGCTGCCATACTTCTTTTCCAGGTATTGGCGAAGGTCCTCGACGAAATATGGCGCCAGCGAGTTGGTGTCCCACTGCACGTTCAGCTTGAGCGGCGCGTTCTTGGCGCGGGTGGCCTCGTCGGTGGTGATCTTGCCGTCTTCGAGCAGGTTGTTGATCACCAGATTGCGCCGCCGCACCGCCCGCTCCGGATTGCTGATGGGCGAATAAAGATTCGGCGCTTTGGGCATGCCGGCCAACAGCGCCGCTTCTTCCAGGGTCAGGTCTTTGGCCTTTTTGCCAAAGTAGAACTCGGCTCCCGCCTCGAAGCCGTAGACGCCGTGCCCGAGGAAGATCTGGTTGGCATACATGGTGAAGATCTGCGGCTTGGTGAAGCGGCGCTCGATCTGCAGCGAGAGCAGCATCTCCTCGAGCTTGCGCCCGTAGGTGCGCTCGGGAGTGAGAAACAGGTTGCGCGCCAGTTGCATGGTCAGCGTGGAAGCGCCCTGCACCCTCTTGCCTGTCACCAAATCGCGCCAGGCCGCGCCCAGAACGCGGTAGAAGTTCACCCCCCAGTGCTTCTCGAACTCTTTGTCTTCGGTGGAGATCACGGCCTCGCGCAGCACCTTTGGGAAATCGTTGTAGGAGGCGATCACGCGCCGTTGCAGCGCGAACGATCCGATCACCCGGCCCTGGTCGTCGTACAGTTCGGTGATCGAGCTGGGGCGGTAGCGCTCCAGCTCCTGCACTTGTGGAAGGTCGGTGGAATAGACAAACAGCAGTCCCGCCAGCGCGCCAAATGCCGCCGAAGCCAGCACCAGCAAGCCAAAAACCGTCCATCCCAGCAAATGCTTCCTGGCGGCAGTTTGCGGAGGAGCCGGTCTGAACAGAGTCTGCATGACCCCAGGTGAGAACATCTTCAGGATAGCAGTTCTGAGCTACGTATCAATCCCCGCGGTCGGACGCGTAGATGACGGCGTCGACCGCCTTTGTGGCGTGGCCCTTTGTGTTCACCAGCGTAACCCCGGCGAAGGCCAGGGCGCCACCGATGATCGAAAGCCCGCTCGGAACCTCCCGCAGCACGACCCATCCGAGGAAGATGGCGAAAATCGGGATGGTGTAGAACGCACTGGCAGCGATGGAAGCCGGGGTGCGCTTCAGCACGTATCCCCAGGTAAGGTAAGCGATGGCCGCGGGAAATACGCCGAGATACAGCGCCGCCAGCGTCGGCTTGAGCGGAGCTTGACGGATCTCCGCCGCCAAGCCGGGCAGGAATATCAGCAGGAATAGCGTGCCCGCCAATATCAGGTGGGTGGAAAAATCCGTGACGCTGTAGGTCTTCAGATAATGCTTCTGCAGAACCACCGAGATACCCGTCGACAAGGCCGCGATCAGCACCAGGAAGGCGCCGCGGTTGAAATGAACGCCGCCCCCTTCCCCGATGGCGATGAGTGACACCCCGGTGAAGCTGATCGCGATGCCGATCCAGCCCCAGACCCGCAGGCGCTCGTCCAGGGCGGCGCGGGCCAGCAGCGCGGAGAAAATGGGCGCCGAAGCCACCAGCATGCTGGCCGCGCCAGCGGTCACCGTGCGCTCGCCGGCGTTCAGCGCCACGTGATACACGGCGATGCCGATAAAACCCATCATCAAGATGTAGGGAAGATCTTTACGCGCGGGCGGGCGAACGCCGGCGATCAGGGCGTAAACCAGGATGGTTGCCGAGGCCGACAGGAAGCGCAGCAGCGCCAGGTGCGCCGGCGAGTAGGCGGTGAGCGCGATGCGGATGCCGATGAATCCCGATCCCCACAGCATCACGCTGAGGAGCAGCGCCAGCCAGCCACGGGCTGGGAGCTTGTGATGCATCTGTCGTTAGACGATACAAAAAAGAGACGAGTTTTGCACTTTCGTGCGATCGATCTGAGTGATTGCGGCATTGGGCCTCGGCTTTCAATGGCCCAATGGCGCAATCGCCCAATAACTCATTGCGCGCAAATGCCCGGCGCCTGCTTTCTCTCCGTATTGTCCAGGATGATGTGCTCCTGGGAAACGAAGTAAGCGACCTTCTTATGGTCTATGAAGTTCACTTCGTCTTCGCTGGAGGCTTTCCATTCCGGCGATTGGCGGGCCGCAAGCAAGGCGTCCACGTCATCGAACCAGAGTTCCGCCATGCCGTCGTAATCAGGTTCGTACTTGTCTCCCGGGAGAGTCATGCGCCGGCTTTGTACCAGCTTCCGAAGTCCGGGAAGGCGGGCGCCAATGGGGCCGTGGACATCTTTCCAATAGCGAAAAAATTCCTCATCCGTCAGACCGGGTTTCTTGGCGATGCAATAGACGAGCTTGATCATAATTCCCTTCCCGACCTTGCCTCAGGGCACATTCTCCAGATTCGTATCCGGGCACGACCTCCGCAGATACGTTCAAAAAAGTGCGGGCTTCAGCCCCCTGGTAATTACCGCCAAGGGCTAAAGCCCAATTTTTTCGAAGGGGCAACGAAACCTATTCGTGAGACACCGTTGCCTACTTCTTCTCGACGATGGAGATGGACTCTTCGAGCGCGTCGAGTGCGATATCGGCCTGCTCCGCCGTGACCACCAGCGGCGGGCAGATGCGCAACGTGTTCTCGCCGGCCCCCAGGAACAGCACGCCGCGTTCGAAGGCGAGTTCGACAATCTTGTCGCGCTGATCGTGCGCGGTTTCCCTGGTGCGCTGATCTTTGACAATCTCAACGCCGATCATCAGCCCCAGCCCGCGAACGTCGCCCACCATCGGATGACGCGCCGGCCAGGTGCGCAGGCGGTCCATGATGTGCCGTCCCACGCGCTCGGCATTGCGCACGCCTTCGCGCTCCAGCACGTCGAGGGTCGCGAGCGCCGCCGCGTTGCACACTGGATTGCCGCCGAAGGTCGAGGCGTGCGAGCCCGGAACCCAGTCCATGATCTCCGCGCGCGAGATGGTCACGCCCAGCGGCATGCCGGAAGCGATTCCCTTGGCAATGCACACAATGTCGGGCTCGACGCCCGCATGCTGGATGGCCCACCACTTGCCGCTGCGCCCGGCGCCGCACTGCACTTCGTCGGCCACCAGAAGAATGCCGTGCCGATCGCAAATCTGCCGCAGCTCCTGCAGGAACTCCGGCGGCGCCACCAGGTATCCGCCTTCGCCCTGGATCGGCTCGACGAATATCGCTGCCACTTCTTCCGGCGGCAGCGTGGTCTTGAACAGCTTGTCTTCAATGAAGCGGGCGCAATCGATGGCGTACTGCCGCGCATCCGTGCCCGCGGGCCGGCGATAGACGTTGGGATACGGCACGTGGGTTACGCCCGGCACCAGCGGGAAGAACCGCCGGCGCTGCTGCACCTTGGAGGCGGTCATCGAGAGCGCGCCCATGGTCCGGCCGTGGAATGCGCCGTAGAAGGCAATGATGTTCTGCCGCTTGGTGTGGTAGCGAGCCAGCTTCAACGCCGCCTCGATCGCCTCGGTCCCGGAGTTGCCGTAGTACACCTTGTGCGGCCCCTTCATGGGCGCGATGCGCGAGAGGCGCTCCGCCAGCGTGATCATGTTCTCGTAGTAAAAGTCCGTGCCGGACATGTGGATCAACTCGGCCGCCTGCTTCTGGATGGCGCTGACCACCTCGGGATGGCAATGGCCGGTCGAAACCACGGCGATGCCGGCGGCGAAGTCGAAGAACTCGTTGCCGTCCACGTCCTCAACCACCACCCCGCGGCCGCGCTTGGCGACCAGCGGATAGCTGCGGGTGTAGGACGGCGAAATGTAGGTCTGGTCCCCGGCCAGCACGCGCTGGGCATTGGGCCCGGGCAGGCGGGTGCGAATCTTGGGACCGGCAGTGGGTACGATGGTCGTGGCCATAGGAGCCTCCTCTTTGGGTCGTTGGGCGTGGATTTCCGCTCGGGTGAAGCGCTTCTGATCCAAATGAGAAGGGAACTAGTCGCCCGCGAAGAGGTTGGGGCGAGCCTGCGAGGGACAATGGAACTTGTCAACCGGAATGAGCTTCATACCGGACTCCTACAACAAATTATAGTCACTTTGGATGCCCCGGCGTAACCCCGGGGGTGGACACCAGGGTTCAATGGCCGGATGGGAAGAAGCGTGCGTCCGTCCGCAAAAATCCTCCGTGCCTTTGTGCCTCTGGGGCAAAGCCCCTTGTTGCTGAACCGAAACGCAGGTTCCTGCGTCTGATAAGGTTACCCTTAGCCCCCGTGGCCGCCCCCGAGCGCCAATTCCGCTTCCGCGTCGCCCTGGCCTTTGGGTTGGTGTACCTCTTGTGGGGCTCGACTTACCTGGCCATTCACATCGGCGTCGAGCAGATCGGCCCCGAGCTGATGACCGGCGTGCGCTTCCCCATTGCGGGCATCATCATGCTGTCCGCCTGCGCGCTCACCGGACGCCGCCTCGCCCTCACCGGCCGCGAGTTCCTGCGCGAGGGGATCATCGGGGTGCTGCTGCTCAGCGTTTCCAACGTTGTGCTCTGCTGGGCGGAACAGTACGTGCGCACCGGGCTGGCGTCGCTCATCGTGGCTTCGGTGCCGATATGGTTCCTGGTGCTCGATACCTGGATCCTGCGCGGCGAGCGCCTGGCCCGGCGCGGCCTGGTCGGACTGGCGCTGGGCGCGGTGGGGACCGTGGTCCTGCTGTGGCCCAAGCTGGTTGCGCCCGCAGCCGGCGGACGCATGGAACTGTTCGCTTCATGCTGCCTGATCTGCTCATCGTTCGTTTGGGCGTCGGGCTCGGTGCTCTCGCGCCGCTGGCAGGGATCGATGGACGCCTTCACCGCTACCGGCTGGCAGATGATCATCGCCGGCTTCATCAACCTGGGGATCGCATTCCTGCTGGGCGAGCCTGCCAAAGCGCACTGGACCCTGCGCGGCATGGGCGCCATCGCTTACCTCGTGGTTTTCGGATCGCTGGTCGGATACACCGCCTACATCTGGCTGCTGAAGCACGTGCCCACGTCGAAGGTTGGGACATACGCCTACGTGAATCCCGTGATCGCCGTGTTTCTCGGGTGGCACTTCCTGGGCGAGCGCGTGGACGGCTACATCATGGCGGGAACTGCGATCATCATCGTGGCGGTTGCGCTCGCGACCAGCGCCAAGGTCAAGCCCCCGGTGGGAGCAGAGCACGAGCCGGAACTGCCGGCATGCGAGGCGGGAGCGGATTAGCGTTGTCTCCGTCGGAGACCACGAGCCGCAAAACGCAAAGCTATCGCCCATGCACCCAGACAGATTGCCCAGACCAACGCATTCCCAATAAGTGCGGCGGTGAAAGAAACGTTTGGATTCTGGAAATCGCCGAACGCTGAGATCGCATAGATTGTTGCGATGAGTCCCGCCAGCGCGGCCACTAGCGCGACCACCCATGATCCTCCCTTACGAACTGGGGAGCGTTTACTCCGCCAAGCCAGTAGGTAGCCTCCGATCACAAGCGTAAGGATCGATAACAGGATGAGCCATGCGATAGCTTTGTCGCTCATAGTTCCCGCCGCCGGTCCGCTTGGGCCTCATACAGCGGCGATAGTTCGCGCAGGCGCTTCACCGTCTCCACCACCCGGGCGGCGACGTAATCGATCTCCGCCTGGGTGTTGAAACGGCCGATGCCGAAGCGGATGGAGCCGTGGGTCAGGTCACCCGCGCCCAGGGCTTTCAGCACGTGCGAAGGCTCGATCGCGGCCGACGAGCAAGCCGATCCCGTCGAGACCGCCACATCGTTGATGCCCATCAGCAGCGGCTCAGCCTCCACGTTGGCGAAGCTGAGGTTCAGATTGCCGGGCAGCCGGTGCTCCATCGAGCCGTTGACGTACACGTCATCGAGCCCGGCGAAGATCTTGTCTTTGAGCCGGTCGCGCAGCGCCCGGAGCCGCACCGCTTCTGAAGCCATCTCCTGGGCGCACAGTTCGCACGCCTTGCCCAGCCCCACGATTCCGGGGACGTTCAGTGTGCCGGAGCGCATGCCGCGCTCGTGTCCGCCACCATCGATCATGGGTGCCAGATCCACCCGCGGGTTCTTCCGACGCACGTAGAGCGCGCCGATGCCCTTCGGCCCGTAAAGTTTGTGGGCGGTGATGGAGGCGAGGTCGATGTTCTGCTCCTCCACATTCACTGGAACTTTGCCTATCGCCTGCACCGCGTCGGTGTGGAACAGGATCCCGCGCTCACGGCACAGCTTGCCGATCTCGGCGATGGGCTGCAGCACGCCGATTTCGTTGTTGGCAAACATGATCGAGACCAGGATGGTCTGGTCGCCGAGAGCGCGCTTGAGATCATCGAGGTCGATCAGCCCGTCTTTGCCCACGGGCAAATAGGTGACGCGGTGACCCTCTTTCTCCAGGTGCTTGCAGCTGTCAAGCACGGCCTTGTGCTCGGTAACGCAGGTGACGACGTGATTGCCCTTGTCACGGTACGACTCGGCGACCCCCTTGATTGCCAGGTTGTCGCTTTCCGTAGCGCCGGAGGTGAAGACGATCTCCTTGGCGCTGGCGCCGATCAGCCTGGCCACTTGCTCCCGCGCCTTCTCGACTGCCGCCTCTGCCTCCCAGCCGAATTGATGGCTGCGGCTGGCGGCGTTGCCGAATTTGCCCTGGAAGTAGGGCAGCATTTCGTCGAGCACGCGGGGATCGAGCGGGGTGGTAGCGTGGTTATCGAGGTAGATGGGCAGCCTGACTTCCTGGCCATCTACTGTGACGGTGTTAGGGGTCATAACGTCTTCCGCAGCATTCTGATTCTAGAACACTGGCGCGCGAAGCGTGCGATATTGCGTAGCCCACGGCGCAAGCCGTGGGCAGGAAATGAAAATGAGAGCAAGCCCGCGCAGCGGGCGGCAGAATGGGCGACGTTCGTCTGTGGTGGGCAGATATCTTTCGCCCGCTATTTGCGGGCTTGCAACTCGGACCAAAGCCGGCTCATCCATTAGTCAACTTGTCGGGGGTCACAGGCGGGGGTGACCGGCGTTTGGAGGTCCCGTTACCGTGGTTTCTACGAAACTCTTGACAAGCTATAGGGCCGGGCTAAAATACCCGCGTTTCCGGTGCATTTTCCGGATATGAGTTCACTCCAGCCCCTACCATCCTCCGAAGCAGCACGCCAGCGAGTCAACATGGACACGCCTTGCAAGCATCCGCGTGTGCGCGTCGTGGCGCGCGACGAAGACAGCGAATTCGTCGAGTGCCTGGAATGTGCCGAGGTCTTTGAGTCCAGCGAATTCAAAGACATGGCCATCGAAGAGCGCACGCCGAAAGAAGACGCTTAGCAGCGGGCTTGTCCGATCTCTGGCCGCATCCCCTGAGAACGCCGTGGTGTGCGTGTGTGAGGAGTACCGAGTACCGAGTGTGAGGGAGCAAGGATTCTCGGTGTACTCGCCGTCTCGGCGGTTGGTTTCCTTCTCACTTGAGGGCCAAGGAAGCGTCCGCCGAAAACTCCAGCCCGGCGAAGTCGCGGGCCAGCAGCTTGGGATAGGCGGCGGCGGCGATCATGGCGGCGTTGTCCGTCGAGAGCGGACGCGAAGGGAAATACACAGGCAGGCCGGCCATCGTGGCCTCGCGCTCGAAGGCGGCACGCAGTTCGCTGTTGGCGGCTACACCGCCGGTGATGAAAAGGGTAGCCACGTCCAGTTCGCGGGCCGCGTTGAGGGTTTTGCCCACCAGGTCGGCGACCATAGCACGCTGGAAGGAAGCGACCAGGTCGAGAGTCTGCCGTTCGCAGAGTTTCAGCACGTCGTCCGTCTTGGCCAGCTTCATTTCGGCCAGCGCGCGGCGGCGTTGCTCGATCGCTTGCTGCATGTTGTGGGTCTCGGTGTAACGCAGCACCGCGGTCTTGATCCCGCTGTAGGAGAAATCAAAAGTCATGCCGGGAGTGTCAGCGCCGACGCGGCGGCGGCTGCGGCCCGGGCGCGGGCGTCCCTTGATGTACGCGGGTGGAAACTTCACGGCTTCAGCATTACCTTGGCGCGCCAGCCTGTCAATCACCGGCCCGCCGGGATAGCCGAGCGCCAGCAGCTTGGCGACTTTGTCGAAGGCCTCGCCGGCGGCATCGTCGCGGGTCTGGCCGACGTTCTCGTAAGTCCAACCGCGCTCCTGTTGTTCGGCGAGGTAGAGGTGGGTGTGTCCGCCTGAGACCACCAGCGCCAGCACGGGGAAGCCGATCTCACGGTTGCCCTTCTGCTTTTCCTCGAGCAGCACCGCGTGGATGTGGCCTTCGAGGTGATTGACGGCGATGAGCGGCTTGTCCAGCGCGAAGGCCAGCGCCTTGGCATAGCTGACCCCCACCAGCAGCGCCCCCGCCAGCCCGGGACCCTGCGTGACGGCCACGGCGTCCACCGATTCGTAGGTCTGGCCAGCTTCTTCAAGCGCCCTCCGCACCACCGGCACGATGGCGCGCAGGTGCTCGCGCGACGCCAGCTCCGGGACCACACCGCCGTAAGGCCAGTGAGTGGCGATCTGCGAAGCGACCACGTTCGACACCACCTGCTCGCCCGCGCGCACCACGGCCGCAGCGGTTTCGTCGCAGGAGGTCTCGATGCCGAGGATGTAGGTCATAGAGAGCACTCAGCAGTCAGCAATCAGCAATCAGCAATCAGCCAAACCTAATATATTGGATGTGCGTCAAGCTTCGAGGCTTTGGCCGATGGCTGATCTGCTCCAACTCGTCAAGGATACGGGATTCCCTTATCCCCAATGCCTGATCCACGTCTTCGTTGGCGGTTCTCAGTTGCACGGCGCCAAGATCTACGGGACGGACGACATGGACATCTATGGCGTGTATATCGAGCCGCCGGAGCGGGTTTTAGGGCTGACGCCGATCCCACATTTTGTCTGGTCGACAGCTGGAGACGATTGCCGCAATGGCCCGAACGACATTGACGTTACCCTCTACTCTCTGCGCAGGTGGGCGGAATTAGCGTGTAAGGGCAACCCGACTGCGCTGCACTTTCTTTTCTCGCCGCTCGCCATCCGCAGCGCTGCTTGGGACGAAGTCTTGGCGCGGAAGGAAGTCTTTGCGGCCAAATCCTCAGCCACCCAGTTCCTGGGCTTTGCCGACAGTCAACTCAAGCGAATGACTGGCGAGCGCGGCCGAGGGAAAAAAGGACAGCGTCCTGACCTTGAACTCGAGTTCGGGTTTGACGTGAAAGCTGCAATGCACAGTATTCGTCTGCTGTATGAATGCAAGGAGTTCGTCACAAGCGGTCAAATAACACTTCCCAGGCCTGAAAAGGATTTGTTGATTCGCGTCCGGACAGGTCATTACTCCATGGACAAAGTGCTAGCGATGGCCCGTGTTCTTTTCTGTGAATGTGAAGACGCGCAGAAAGCATCGCGGTTGCCAGATGAGATTGATCGCTCGAAGGTGTCAGCACTGATTGCCCGCTGTTATCGGAGTTCCTGGGATGACACGCCGGCAACCTGCACGGCGCCGGAGAGTTAATTGGCCGACGACAACACAGTCAGACAGCGCGCGACCGAGATCGTGCGCACCTTGCGCCAGAAGGGCCACCAGGCCTATCTGGTGGGCGGATGTGTGCGCGATCTGCTGCTGGAACGCGAGCCCGCCGACTACGACGTCGCGACCGACGCCACGCCCTCCGAGGTGATGCGCATCTTCCCGCGCACCTGGGCCGTGGGAGCGCAGTTCGGCGTGGTGCTGGTGCCGGTGGAAGATGAAAAGCAGGTCCTTCGCGCGCAAACTACGCGCGCCCAGGATGACAATGATAGAGGAGTGGTGGAAGTTGCCACCTTCCGCAGCGATGGCCTTTACAGCGACGGCCGCCATCCTGATGAAGTCACCTACACGCGCGATCCGAAAGAAGATGTGCAGCGACGCGACTTCACCATCAATGGGCTGCTGCTCGATCCCCTGAACAACGAAGTGCTGGACTATGTCGGCGGGCGCGCTGATTTGCGTGCGGGCATCATCCGCACCATTGGTCAGCCGGAGCGCCGCTTCGCCGAGGACAAGCTGCGCATGCTGCGGGCGGTGCGCTTCGCCGCGCGCTTCGGATATCAGATCGAGCCGGCGACGTTCGATGCTATCCGCAACTTACCTTCGCAAATCCACCAGGTCAGCCGCGAGCGGGTCCGCGACGAACTGGTGAAAATGCTCACGGAAGGCCACGCGCGACGCGCCTTCGCGTTGCTCGACCAGACCGGCCTGCTGAAGGAAGTGCTGCCGGAAGTGGATCGGATGCACGGGGTTGAGCAGCCGCCGCAATTCCATCCCGAAGGCGACGTGTGGGTGCACACGCTGTTGCTGCTCGAAGGTTTGCCGGGGAAAGCTTCACCCACGCTGGCCATGGGGGCGCTGCTGCACGATGTCGGCAAGCCGCCGACCTTCCGCGTCGCGCCCGACCGCATCCGCTTCGACGGCCACGTCGAGGTGGGAGTGAAGATGACGGAAGAGATCTGCCGCCGGCTTCGCTTCTCGAAGCACGATACCGAGCAGATCGCCCGCCTGGTGGCTAACCACATGCGCTTTGCCGACGTGCAGGAGATGAAGCCATCGACGCTAAAGAAATTTTTTCGCCTGCCGCGCTTCGAGGAGCACCTTGAGCTGCATCGCCTCGACTGCCTGGCCAGCCATCGCAACCTCTCGCTCTACAACTTCGTCCGGGAGAAGCTCGCGCAGATGCCGCCGGAGCAGATCCGTCCCAAGCCCTTGCTCACGGGCGACGATCTGATCGCTATGGGCTACCACCCCGGGCCGCAGTTCAAACGGATCCTTACAGCGGTGGAGGATGGGCAACTGGAAGGCCGGCTGGTTGACTCCGAGCAGGCACGCGCATTGGTTCGTCAGGAATTTCCCTGCTGAGGTTGCTACTCGCGCTTTGGAAGCGCCGCCGCGAAGGCAAGTGGTGTCCGGCTGGTCCGGCCAATCGGATTTACAATGAGATTTTTACATTGTATGCAATAGACTGTATGGGCGCCGCTGGAATCCAAACAAACTGGCCGAGGGAGACGCAAGTATGGAACCTGCGCATGCGGGCTTCCACAAGATCGTCGCCGATATTTTGCGCCGGGCCCCGGTCGAAGACGCGGCCGGGATCGCCTGGGGCTTGGTGTGTGGACGCATGGTCGCGGGCAGAACTGAGGTGTTGGAGTTCCGGGAGGGAGTGTTGCGGGTACGCGTGCCGGACGAGGCCTGGCGGGCTAATCTTGCCGGCTTCGTGCCGCGCTATATCGAGGTGCTCAACACCATGCTGAGCAAGAAGGTCGAAAAGATCGAGTTCGTGCTGCCGCACGAACATCCGCAGAAGAAAGGTGCGGCATAGCCAAGCGATGAAGGTCAGCGAGCAGGACGTGCTGTACGTAGCCGATCTGGCCAACCTGGAGCTGACGCCAGCAGAGCGCGCGCGCATGGTGCGCGACCTAAATTCCATCCTCGAATACGTCGACCGGCTCAATGAACTGGATACCAGCGGCGTACCACCCATGGCCCAGGTTTCCGATCGTTACCGCACGGCGGAGAAAAAAGGCTCGGCAAGGTACGAATACGCGATGCGCGCCGACCAGTTGGGCGCCTCACTCGACCACAAGCTGGCGCTCGAAAATGCCCCCGAGTCGGACGGAATGTTTTTCAAGGTTCCCAAGGTCATCGAACGATAACTTCCAGGGTAGTGGAGATTCTGATGCGAAAAGATCAGGAACTGTCCATCCCGCCGGGCGCACTCCAGGACCCGGAAAGCGGTGAAATGCTGCGCGCCTGGATTGCCAAGGGCGGGCTGCATTGCACGCTCCGAATCGGTACGTGGAAAGCGGATGAGGCCATCGCATGGGGGATTCTGCTTTCCGACGCGGCCCGGCATGTGGCCGATGCCTTGGAGAAGGAGAAGGGCATCAAGCGGGAGGAGACCCTGGCCAGCATTCGTGAAAGCTTTGACCGGGAGATGGATGCTCCGACCTCCGAAACCCAGGGCGGCTTCGTTCAGTAAGGCAAATGGACCTCAACTCCCTTAGCGTCGCCAGCACCCTCGCCGCCGTGCGCCAGCGGCAGGTCACGGCCACGGCCCTGGCGGAAGACTTCTATCGCCGGATCGCGGCAGAGGACGGCGAAATCCACTCCTTCCTGACCCTGTCGAGGGAGCGGGCGGCGGCCGCCGCCTCCCGCATCGACGCGCTGGCCGACAAAGGCGATCTCTTGCCGCCCCTGGCCGGCGTGCCCGTGGCCATCAAGGATGTAATGGTCACGCGCGGCCTGCGCACCACCGCGGGCTCCAAGATCCTCGAGAATTACATTCCTCCCTACGACTGCACGGCGGTGGCGCGCCTGGAAGCGGCAGGCGCAGTGGTGCTGGGCAAGACCAACTGCGACGAGTTCGCGATGGGCTCCTCGACGGAGAATTCCGCCTACGGTCCGGTGCGCAACCCGCGCGATAAAACGCGTGTCCCCGGCGGGTCTTCCGGAGGCTCGGCGGCCGCGGTGGCAGCCGGCTTCGCGGTAGCCGCGCTGGGGTCGGATACCGGCGGTTCCATCCGCCAGCCGGCATCGTTCTGCGGGGTCGTGGGCTTGATGCCTACCTACGGCCGCGTCTCACGTTATGGCCTGATCGCTTTTGCCTCGTCGCTCGACCACATCGGACCGTTCACGCACTCGGTGCAAGATGCGGCCATCCTGCTGGGGATTATCGCCGGACGCGACCCTCTGGATTCCACTTCCGCCGATGTCCCCGTGCCCGATTACGCGGCGGAGATTGGCAAGCCGGTGCGCGGGATGAAGATTGGCATACCCAAGGAGTATTTCCCCGACGGCATGGACAGCGAAGTCCGCCAGGCGGTGGAGGACGCCATCCAACTCCTGGCCGCGAAGGCGGGATGCGAAGTCGTGCCCATTTCGCTGCCACACACGGCTTACGCCATTCCCACGTACTACATTGTTGCAACCGCCGAAGCTTCCGCGAACCTGGCGCGCTATGACGGCGTGCGCTATGGATACCGCTCGCGCGCCGGCGCCACGCTTTCCGAAATGTACCGGCGCAGCCGCGATGAGGGCTTCGGTCCGGAAGTCAAACGGCGGATCATGCTGGGCACCTATGCGCTGAGCGCTGGTTATTACGACGCTTATTACCTGAAGGCGCAAAAGGTCCGCAGCTTGCTCACCCGCGACTTCGAACAGGCCTTCGCGCAGGTGGATGCTATCGTCACCCCCACCAGCCCCACGCCGGCGTTCAAACTTGGCGAGAAAGTGGACGACCCGCTCTCCATGTACCTGGCCGACATCTTCACCGTGACTGCCGACCTGGTGGGAGTGCCGGGAATCTCGATTCCATGTGGTCAGTCGCGGGAGGGCTTACCCATCGGTATGCAGATCATGGCAAGGCACTTCGACGAGCCGGCTTTGTTCCGCCTGGGGCACGCCTACGAGCATGCCCGCGCCGCCTGAATCCGTCGCTCTCTCTCGGTAAGTCTTACACGGTAACCACGATTACTTTCGGACGTGTCCCACGCCGCTAACCCTTGCAGGTTCAGCAGATTGTTGTCTGGACAGCCACTTGCAACTCAACTAAGCACACACCATCGATGGAAACTATCTGGGAGGGGTTATGAAGCGTGTGCTCCAATTTTTGTTAGTCATGGCGGTGGCTACGGTCGCGCCGCTGATGGTGGCTGCCCAGGGCTGGGGATCGCACTCTGCACCGGCGCCGGCGCAGGCCACCGCCAATCCGCACCCTTGGGGCGCGGCCCAACCCCGGTCCGTCGCCGCACAACGGCCTCATAGATACCATCATCCCCGTCATCACCACCGCCGCGACCGCGACCATGACCGCTTCCGCCATGATCGCGACCGCGATCACGATCGTCACTAAACAACAGAATCCGTCCCAAAGGCACGGAGTCACGGAACCGGCCGTTCTGATGACTCCGTGCTTTTCTTGCTACAGGAAGTTTCATGTGAGCGCCTGACGCTACGTCTCTACAATGCGTGATGAGGCTAGCGTGCCCATTTCTCCAAAGCCGCGCATCCTGCTCCTTTCGACCACCACGGGTTATCAGGCGCAGGCTTTCGCCGATGCCGCCAAGAAACTAGGGTTAGAGATCGTCTTCGGCACCGACCGCTGCCACGTGCTTGAGGATCCCTGGGGTGATCACGCGATCCCGCTGCGCTTTGAGAATCCGGAAGAGAACACCCGCAAGATCGTTGAAATTGCCCGGCAGCAACCCCTGGCCGCTATAGTCCAGATCGGCGACCGGGCTACCGAGACGGCGTCGCTCGCCAGCCAGGCCTTGGGCCTGCTGAATCATCCCCCGGAGGCGGCCGAAGCTTGCCGCGACAAGTATCTTGCCCGCGGACGTCTGCGCCAGGCCGGGCTCAAGGTGCCCGACTATCGCCGCTTTGCGCTGGATGCCGAGCCGCGGCAACTCCTCGCCACGGGTCAGGTCACGCTGGATACCCCGCGGGTGCTCAAGCCGCTGGCGCTCTCGGCCAGCCGCGGTGTCATCCGCGCCGATACTCGGGAAGAATTTGTCCGCGCCTTCGAACGCATACGCGAGCTGCTGAGGAGTCCGGAGGTCGGCGTGCTGCGCGAACCAACCAGCAACTTCATTCAGGTAGAGACCTATATCGAGGGCGACGAGGTTGCGGTGGAAGCCATTGTGGATCACGGACGCTTTCGGGTGCTTGCCATCTTCGATAAGCCTGATCCGCTTGCTGGGCCCTTCTTCGAAGAGACCATCTACGTCACGCCATCGCGCATGAGCGGCGAGTTGCAGCGGAGGGTGGTCGCGATTCTGGCCAAGGCATGCACCGCGCTCGGGCTGCACCACGGGCCGGTGCATGCCGAACTACGCATCAATCCCTCGGGCATCTGGGTCATGGAAGTGGCGGCGCGCTCCATCGGCGGGCTATGCTCGCGCACGCTGCGCTTTGAGATTCCGCTGGTGGATAAAGAAGTGGGGCTCGAAGAGTTGCTGATCCGGCTGATGCTCGGCCTGGACGTCTCGCGCGTCTATCGCGAGCAGGCGGCCGCCGGGGTGATGATGATTCCCATTCCCGAAACGGGCTTTTACCAGGAGACGCGGGGCATCGAGGAGGCACGCGCCGTCGCGGGTATTGAAGACATCGTCATCACCGCCAAGGAATCGCAGAAGCTGGTGCCGTTGCCGGAGGGCGCGAGTTATTTGGGCTTCATCTTCGCGCGCGGCGCATCGCCCGAATTCGTAGAGAACGCCTTGCGGAGCGCGCACCAGAAGCTGCGCTTTGTCATCAGCCCTGCTCTGCCGATCGTCTGAGTTGTCATTCCGAGTGGCTTCAGCCACCAGGCGCCAGGGGCATGGCGGCCGATGCGTTGCCCCAGAGCCGCCCATCTCCGGTTGCGATAAAATGTTTTGCTTTTTTTTTGGGAGGGAGCAGGCATGATGAAATCGCGAACCCTGAGCGCGCTGGCAATCCTAGCCGTTCTTATCTTCTGCACGGCCGCCGTGGCGGACGAAAATGAGAAGGCCGCCGCTGAGAAGAGTCACGACCTGCTGGACAACATCAAGTTCCGCAATCTTGGTCCTGCGGTGGGAGGCGGGCGGGTCACAGCGGTGGCGGGCGTGCCCGGCCAGGCGAATATCTACTACGTCGGCGCCGCCGCTGGCGGGGTGTTCAAGACCATCGACGGCGGACTCTCCTGGAAGCCAATTTTTGAAAAGGAGGCATCGGCCTCTATTGGCGCCATCGCGGTAGCGCCCTCCAATCCCAGTCTGATCTGGGTAGGCACCGGCGAGGCCAATCCGCGCAATGACATCGTTACCGGGCACGGCGTCTATTTCTCGCCCGATGCCGGCGCCAGCTGGCGCTTCATGGGCCTGGACAACGTAGGGCAGATCTCGGCCATCCTGGTGCATCCGACCAATCCGGATGTGGTTTTCGTGGCGGCGCTGGGACGGGTCTGGGGCAGCGGGCCGGACCGCGGCGTTTATCGCAGCACCGATGGCGGCAAGACCTGGCAGAAGGTGCTCTACGTCAACGACCAAACCGGCGCCAGCGACCTGGTAATGGACGCGTCTAATCCCATGGTGTTGTTTGCCGGCATGTGGGAGGTGCGGCGGTATCCCTGGATGCTGGTGAACGGCGGCAACGGCAGCGGCATTTACCGCTCCACCGACGGCGGCAGCGCGTGGAAGAAACTGAGCGAGGGCCTGCCCAAACCGCCGCTGGGGCGCATCGGGCTGGCCGTCGCCCATAGCAACCCGCAGCACGTCTATGCGCTGGTGGATGCGAAGGAGGGTCTGCTCTGGGATTCCAGCGACCTGGGCGACCACTGGAAGGAAATCAGTAAAAACCGCCTGATCGATGCCCGCCCGTTCTACTTCTCCCGCCTGTTTGTGGCGCCCAACGACGAGAACCATCTCTACTTCCTGTCGTTTGACATCGTGGAATCGCACGATGGAGGTAAGACGGCGAAGATCATCAGCAAGGGCGTGCATCCTGACCAGCATGCGCTGTGGATCGATCCCAGCCATCCGCAGCGCATGATCGAGGGCAATGATGGCGGCGTATACATCTCCGCCGACGGCGGCAACGCCTGGCGCTACCTGGACAATCTGCCCATCGAGCAGTTCTACCAGGTGGCCACCAACGACCAGGAGCCGTACTTGATCTGCGGGGGGTTGCAGGACAACTTCGGCTGGTGCGGCCCTTCCAGCAGCCTGAGCCGCGAAGGCGTGGTCGGCGCCGATTGGTGGGTGACGGTGATGGGCGACGGCGAGTACGTGGTGCCCGCACCCGGCAAATCGGACATTGTGTACGGCGATTCACAGGACGGGCACATCCGTCGCCTCGACAGCCGGACGGGCATAGCACGTTATGCCCGTCCTTATCTCGAAGGTGTCGGGGACATGCCGCCGTCCGAACTGAAATATCGCTTTAACTGGACCTCGCCCATCGCGGTTTCGAGCAGCGATCCCAACGAGGTGTACCTGGGCGGGAATGTGCTGTTTAAGTCCACCGACGGCGCCATGAACTGGACGCCGATCAGCCCTGACCTGACCCGCAATGACAAAAGCAAGCAGCAGCAGAGCGGCGGTCCGGTGGAACTCGACCTGAGCGGAGCGGAAACCTTCGACACCATCCTGTCGATTGCTATCTCACCAGTCGATCCCAAGGTGATCTGGGTAGGAACCGATGACGGCCTCGTACAAATGACGCGCGACGGCGGCCAGAGTTGGACCGACGTCGCCGCTTCGATGCCCAATCTGCCGGAGTGGGGACGCATTCAGCAGATCGAGGCATCGCCGTTCTCCGCCGACACCTGTTACGTGGCCGTGGACTTCCACGAACTCGACAACGACAAACCCTACGTCTTCAAGACACACAATTTCGGCACCACCTGGACCGTGATCAGCAACGGGCTGCCGGTCACGGATCCAGCGCGCGTCGTACGCGAGGATCCCAACCGGCGCGGTTTCCTGGTAGCCGGCACCGACACCGGACTGTTCTACTCCGATAACGACGGAGACGACTGGAAGCCACTGAAAAGCAACTTCCCGACCGCGCCGATCTACGATCTGAAGTTCGTCAAGAAATCTCACGACCTGGTGGTGGGTACTCACGGGCGCGGCGTCTTTGTCTTCGACAACCTCACCCCACTGGAGGAGGCCACGCCGGAGATTGCAGCCGGCGACTTCCACCTGTTCAGCGTGCAGACAGCGCACCGCTGGCACTTGTGGAGCAAGCACGGCTTCGGCCAGGCTGGGTTCTCCGCCCCGGATGCTCCCCGCGGCGCGGTTCTCGATTATTTCCTCAAGTCGGAGATCGAAGTCACTCCGAAGATGAAGGAGAAACAGGAGACCCCGGTAAAGATCGTGGTCTCGGATGCTGACGGCAAGTGGGTGAAGACATTCTTCGGCCCCTCGAAGGCCGGCTTCAATCGCGCTACCTGGGACCTGCGCTACCAGCAGCCGGTGCGGCTGAGCTTTCTGCCTTCGCCCGAGCCCAACATGTTCTTCGACGTCAACCTGGGACCGCCGGTCGTGCCCGCAGCCTACCAGGTCTCCGTGACCGTGAATGGCAAGACCGAAGCGCAAAAGGTGGAAGTCGCGGCCGATCCGCGCTTCCTCGCCGACATGGAAGCCTTCAGCGCGCAGACCAGAATGGCGCTCGAGGTTCGCGACCAGCTTTCCGATCTGAACGAGGCGCTCAATCGCCTGGACAGCCTCAAGTCGCAGATCGGCGTGATGAGAAAGCTGCTGACCGCAAATGAGAACTCCGGCCTTCCCGTACCAGCCAGCTATTCTCCGGTGCTGGATCAGGCCGGCGCGCTGGAGAAAAAGGTCACGAGCCTTGAAGAGCTCGCCTACAACACCGAATCTCAGGGACCCGAGGCCAAGGATTACATTCGCTTTACCGAGAAACTCTACGACCGCTATCAGGACCTGCTGCGCGGCATCATGATGGATTACGACCGCGCTCCCAGCCCCTTGTTTGCAGAGGAGCAAGCCAAACTTTACAAGCAGCTGCAGGCGTTCCTCGCGGACTTCAACGGTCTGCTCAACACGGACGTGACGAGCTTCAACAAGCTGGCGGCGGAAAATGGAGCGGGAGCGCTGTTCACCGGCGCACCCATCCAACTGGCCAGCGAGCCGCCCAAGACCAAGGGCGAGTGATGAGGACACCATGGCTGATGTGACTATTCCCGAAAAATACCGCGACCTGTTCAACAAGCGCGCCTTCGCCAGCCTGGCTACCAGGATGCCGAATGACGAGGTGCAGGTGACACCTGTGTGGGTTGATGTGGACAATGGCACGGTGTTGTTCAACTCCGCGCGTGGCCGGGTGAAGGACCAGAACGTCCGCCGCGATCCGCGCGTGACGCTCACCCTCATGGATCCCGACAATCCCTACCGCTACATGGAGATTCGCGGGCGCGTGGTGGACTACACCGAGCAGGGCGCCGACCAGCACATCGACAAGCTGGCCAAGAAGTACCTGGGCGTGGACAAATATCCGTACGCCAAGCCGGGCGAGGTGCGCGTCCTCTATCGCGTCAAGCCGGAGCGTGTGCTGGTCCACGGATAAATTTCTAAAATCTTGAGGAGACGCGACCTTTTAAGCAAGTGACTTGCGATCCGGATTGCGGGACGCCAATTTGGGTAGCCAAGGAGACGGCGCCGGAACCCCTATGAAAAGACCACCCAGGTTAAGGAGAATCAGTGTCGCCCGGTGCTAGAAGTCAAGCCGTCACTTACCGCAAAATCGCTGGTAGGCGGATTGTGACTAAGGCCGTAACTTTCGGAGGTGTCAAAGAGCCTCGGTTGCGTTTCGATAGAACTGCAGTCGGGCTAGTCAGGCGACTGCAAGCAGCCCTCTCCAAATCTGTGCCGGATGGTAGGACGGTGACCGTGACCATCACGGCACCGATACGGCAGGACTCCAAAACCGGACTCGTGCTGGAAGACAAGATCCGGAAGCTGCTTGCGAGCAGACGAGCGCAGCTCAAGGCCACGATCCATGGAAACCGGATTCAGGTTCGCGTTCTGGAAGGTGGCACCAGCCAGACCCCGAAGCTAGTCGGGTTCGTCCACAACCCCAAACCGGATCCGGCGGTTCTTTTCGACATCACGCGTTTCTGGCTTGCATGTATCGGCTCGGGCAAACGTCCTCCCACTGGCGACCGCTGGCTCGCCATCGCCAATCAAGACGGGCTTGTGCCCGTCGAGACGGTGCGGCAGGTCTTCTTGGCTCTTCGTGCTCGGACCGTTTTCAAACGGATCCTCCTGGTGGAGAGTGAAGGCGTCAGAGTCCTTCCATGGAAGAATCATGCTCGAAGTCGGGCCGAATCGATGGTTGGTGCAACGACCGTAAGGTGATTCGCAACGTGGAACATGCCAGACGTCTTCAGTCATGAACCTGGCGCTCTCATCGGTCCTCGCGGACCGGAGCGGATACGTATATCTTGACAACGCCTTCGCTCTTATCGAGGGCCACCCTGCTGAGTCGCAATCCTCTTTTCGCGCATCCTTAAGAGGATGCCTGTCCAGACCGCCACTCTCGAACGAGAGCGGGTCTTCGATCTGTTTCGCCGCTGGGGATACCGGGAGGCCGATCTCGATCCCCTGGGGTTCCTGACGCCCGAGCCGCGCCCGGAGCTCAATCTCGACGGTCCTGACGCCGAGCAGGCCCGCCGTTCCTACTGCGGAACCATCGGAGCGGAGTTCATGCACCTGCCCCATCCGGAGCGGCGGCGCTGGATTCAGGATCGATTAGAGAGTCCACCGGGCACGCCCGATCGCCGGCGCATTCTCGAACGCCTGCTGCGCGCCGAGATCTTCGAGCAGGTGCTGCAGGCGCGATATCTGGGAACCAAGCGCTTCTCGCTGGAGGGCGTCACCGCGCTCATCCCTTTGCTCGACCAGATCCTGGAAGGTGCGGCGGAGCACAATGCGGAGTGGTCGGTGCTGGCCATGAGCCATCGCGGACGGCTGAACGTGATGGCGCACATCGTCAATCGCCCCCCGGAGGAAATCTTCGCCGGCTTCGAGGATGTGGACCCGCGCAGCGTGCTGGGCGGCGGCGACGTGAAGTATCACATCGGCGCAACCGGCGACTACGCGGCGCGCGACGGCCGCAAAGTCCACATCCACCTGGTGTCAAATCCCAGCCACCTGGAAGCCGTGGATCCGGTAGCAATGGGCCGCAGCCGCGCCAAGCAGATTCGCGCCGGCGCCCATGGCCGCGAACTGGTTCTGCCCATCGTGATCCATGGCGACGCCGCCTTCGCCGGCCAGGGGATTGCCGCCGAGACGCTCAACTTCGCCGGCCTCGAAGGCTTTTCGGTCGGCGGGACGATCCATATCATTGCCAACAATCTGATCGGTTTCACCGCTCGCCCGCCGGAGCTGCACACCGCGCGCTTTGCCGCGGAAATGGCGAAGCGGCAGCCGATCCCAATCTTCCACGTTAATGGCGAGGATCCGGAGGCGGTGGTGCGCGTGGGGGCGCTGGCGCTCGAGTATCGCTACCGCTACCACGAGGACGTAGTCGTCGACTTGACCGGCTATCGCCGCCACGGCCACAGCGAAATAGACGACCCCACCATCACCCAGCCGCTGCTCTATCGCAAGATCAAAGACCATCCACCGCTGTGGAAGATTTATGCCGAACGCATCGGTACGGATACGGCGGCGACCGCCGCCATCGAGCAAGAAGCGCGCGCCGAACTCGAAACCGCGCAGAAAGACGCGCGCAAGCTCGAGAAGAAGCCCACCATGCGCACCCTGCCGGAGTATTGGTCGCAGTTCGCGGGCGGGCGCTGGCTGCTGGCGTACGAAGTCGAGACCGGGCTGGATGCGGCGGTACTGGGCGAGATCGCTGATGCGCTGACGCGATTTCCTCACGGCTTTCACATTCATCCCAAGATCAAGCGCCTGCTGGAACAGCGCTCGCACATGGGACACGGCCAGGCGCCGGTGGATTACGGCATGGCCGAGGCGCTGGCGTTCGGCTCGCTGCTGCGCGCGGGCGTCCCCGTCCGCCTCAGCGGCCAGGACAGCCGGCGCGGCACCTTCAACCAGCGCCATGCCATGCTGGTGGACGTTGAGAGTGAGGAGAAGTACATCCCGCTGGCCAACCTTGCCGGAGACCAGGCGCGCTTCGAGGTGTACAACTCCGAGCTCTCGGAAGCCGGAGTCCTGGGATTCGAGTACGGATACAGCCGCGATTATCCCGAGACGCTGGTGCTGTGGGAGGCGCAATTTGGAGACTTCGCCAACGGGGCGCAGGCGATCATCGACCAGTTCATCACTTCGGGGGAAGACAAGTGGAACCTGCTTTCCGGGCTGGTGCTGCTGCTGCCCCACGGTTACGAAGGCCAGGGACCGGAGCACTCCAGCGCGCGCATCGAGCGCTACCTGCAACTGGCGGCGAAAGATAACGTTCAGATCTGCCAGCCCTCTACCGCCGCGCAGTATTTCCACCTGCTGCGGCGGCAGGCGCTGCGCAAGTGGCGCAAGCCGCTCATCGTGTTCACTCCCAAGAGCATGCTGCGGCATCCGGATGCCGCCTCGCCGCTGGGGGAATTCTCCCAGCCGCGTTTCCAGCGGGTGCTGCCTGATCCCGAGATCGAGAACTCTTCCCGCCTGCTCATCTGCACCGGCAAGATCGGCCACGAACTGCGCGTCGAGCGCGGACGCCGCAAGGACAACTCGACCGCCATCGTCTTCGCCGACCAGTTGTATCCGTTTCCCGAGGAAGAGCTGTCGGCGGAACTGGAGCGCCATCCGCACGCTGAGATCGTCTGGGTGCAGGAAGAGCCGGCCAATATGGGAGCGCTCTTCTACATGCGTCCGCGGCTGCGGCGCATCGCGCACGGGCGGACAATCCTGAAGGTGACGCGCTCGGCCAGCGCCAGTCCGGCTACCGGCTCGGCCAAAGCGCACGAACTGGAACAGAAGACGCTGCTCACCCTGGCCTTCGAGGCCGGCAAGAGCTGAGCGGAATTGGGCGCGCCCACTCACGTATACTGACGGAGCTTCTGAGGGGAATCATGCCAACGCGATCTTATGCGGCAGGCCGCATTATGCTTGTGGCTCTCATCCTGATGCTTGCGCTGTCTACCGCTGCGCTGGCCCAGCCAACCGACCAGGACCGAGTGGAGTTCGGCCGCAACATCACCGTCGAATCCGGGCAAAGTGCGGGTGATATCTCCTGCTTTAACTGCTCGGTGTACGTTCGCGGCGCCGTGAATGGCGATATCGCCGTATTCGGCGGGCGGGTCGTGATTGAAGGCAAGGTGAAGGGCGACATTGCCGTGTTCTGGGGAACAGTTCGCCTGGAAGACGGCGCCCAGTCGGGCGGCGATGTAGCGGTCTTCGGGGGCAGCATCCGGCGCGCGCCCACCGCTACGATCCGTGGCGAAGTGGTGTCGTTCGGCCGGGGATGGGTGCTGCTTCCGGTGGTGGTGCTGGTGGCGATTTTCTGGTTGATCATCGCTCTGATCGTGTGGCTGATTACGCGCACCCGCCGCGCGCCGGCGCCGGGACAGACGGTGCGAACTTAGAGCCTGTGACAAAACCCTCCGCAGATTGGCAGCAGCCCGGGATGTTTCGCCATCTGCACATTGGCGAGAATTCGCATCTGACTAAGTCCTACTTGACCGCAGACGGTGCAGAAGTGGTGGTTAGTGATAACCGCTGTTATCACTCATTGAGCCAAGCACCCGATCTCAGCAGCTTTGCTGAGCGCTCGATGTAGCGGTACGATTGCCGACCTGCAAAGCTGGAAGCTCGCTTCCCAGCCATTCAACGGGGGAGGAGAACAATGAGAGCAATGTCTGTTGCCGAGCGCGTCATCGTTTTGGCGCTATCGTGGTGTGCGATGGCAGTGTTGCTGTCGGCGCCGGCAGCGGCAGCGCAACAGTCGGCCACCACGGCAGAACAGGAGTTTGTCATCAAGCCCGTGGGCGAGAAGAAGCTGGCGCAACTGCCGGCCGGGCCGTGGTATTGGCTGATCGAAAATTTCCCTACGCTGGCGCAAGCGCAGGCCGCGGGCGGTCCAACCTCGCTGGCGGCTGAAGTGGAAGGCAAAGTCTGGCTGTTTACACTCGGTCCCAAGGGCGTGCCGACCCACGGCGGAAGCAAGGTGGCCGAGATCGGGCCTGTTACCCCAATCACCGCGCCCGAGTATCTGCTGCGCATCAACCACGCGAGCGGAGCACCCGGGGCTAAGACGAAGGTGCACATGCATCCGGGCTCCGAAACTTTCTATATATTGACCGGGCAGCTCAGCCAAAAGAGTCCGCAGGGCGTGAGACACGTCGACGCTGGCCAGTCCATGGCTGGACGTGGTCCCGACATGCCGATGGAGGTCTCCAGCACTGGCGCCACTCAGATGAATGCGCTGGTCATGTTCGTGGTAGACGCCACCCGGCCGTTCTCATCGCCGGCCAAATTGCAATAGAGGCGAGGGCCGACGGGTCAATTGCGGGCCTGCCGGCTTCTGTAGTTGGCGATAAATCCCCTTTACACTAACTATCGGGAAACCAGGCGGCTCCACGTTTGAAGAAACTGCGGATGTCCATAGCGGGCTTTAGTATTCCACTGGCACTGGTCGCCGAAAGCTTCGGGGGTTGTTCTGGGAAGCGAAAGACGAGGTTCTGGAAAGTTAACCGCGGTGCACCAGCCTTCAGGAGTGCCTTGCGAGTCTTGGGAGGGTTTTGTTACACGCTTTTAAATGAGGTCGTCGGCCGTTGGTCCTAGGTCGTCAGCCAACAGGAGTATCGCGGCGACCGACGACCTAGAACTGGGCCAACTGCCCACTCGTCGGCTCGCTTCAACAAAACCAAGGCTCGGTAAGATATGGGATCGTCGCGCGCGCGGCCATGGGTGCTATGAGGGGAATCTCCTCAGAGTCAGCTCCCATCGCACGTCGGGTGAGCTTCCAAATCCGCGCAAAGATTTCGCTCCGTCCGCTCCCCTTCTTGCTCTCGCGCTGCACCATCCCTTCCAACTCGCGCTGCAGCTCGTCCACGCGCGGGTCGGGGTTCTGCCACGGATACACCAGCAGCTCCGGTTCGAACGTCCCTAGTTCGACGCCGTACAGGTCCGTGATCTCCAGCAAGCGCGAGCCCGCGGGGATGAGCAGGCGGATGGTGAGCTGCACCGGGGGAACATTCTCGATCAATCCCAGCGTGGCGATAGTGCGGAGCAGCTCTTCGTAGCCTTCCAGCGTGGTCCACGGGGTGAAGGGCACGAACGTGGGCACGAGGAACAGGCCGAGGGCGCGCATCAGCTTCGCCAGGTGGATGAAGTCGGCGCGGGAGTGGCCTTTGTCCAGCATGCGCAGCACGCGGTCGTCCACCGCCTCGACCGCCGTGGTCACGAACGCGCATCCTGTCTGCCGCAGCACCGGCAGCAGATCGCGCTGCTCGAGCAGATGCTCGACTTTGATGGTGACGTCGTAGGAGAGCTCGGGAAATTCACCATGGAGCGCGCGAACGATCTCCACGGCGTGCGCCGGTCCGTTGAAGAAGTCAGGATCGCCGAAGGTGATGTGCTGGGCGCCGGCCGCGGCCTGGCGGCGGATGTCCTCCAGCACGACATCGCGACCGACGATGCGGAACTTGCCGTTGTAGACCGGCACGATTGGGCAGTGGCGGCAGCGATGCTTGCATCCGCGGCTGGCTTGCGTGTTGCCCACCACGCGCGTGGAACCATCGGGCAGCGTCAAGCGGGCGTATTGGTCCAGCGACGGCAGGCCGGCGCGGTCGGGCACGAGGAATTCCTGGCGCTCGAGAGAAATCTCCGGCTCGGCTTGCGGTAGCTTCGTGGCGTCGCCTTCCGCCGCAGCCAGCCGCCGTGCCAGGCTGCGCAGTCCAGCTTCGAATTCGCCGCCCAAGATGGTCGCGACGCCCATTCCGCGCAGCAGGTCCGCATTCACCGGCGCGTATAACCCATAGGCGCAGAGATGCGCGCGCGGGTTGAGCGAGCGTACTTTCGTCAGCGCGCGCACTCCCAGCCTCGTCGCGGTGTGCATAGGCAGGAAGAACGCGATCAGGTCAGCGGCGCGCACCAGGTCCTCATCGAGAGTTTGCCGTGAGAGATCCAGCAGGTGGACGGAGTGGCCGTCGGCGCGCAGCCAGGCTGCAGGCGAGGCGAGCCCGAACGGCTGCCGCCCCAGTTCGTACGTCGAGACGAGCAGCAGGCTGAGATGGCGCATGGCCCCCGCGACTACGCTTTCGCCTTGGGAGGCACGTATCCCGGAGGCAGGGCCGCGCCCTCGCCGAAAAAGAAATCTTCCAGGTGCTTGACCAGGACTTCCTGATCGCGCGGGTTGGCGGGATTCAGCCGGTATTCGTTGAGCACCATCTTGCAGTGCTCGCCCCACATCTTCCAGGCTTCCTGCGAGACGTTCTCGTAGATGCGGCGGCCCAGTTCGGTGTCGAAAGGCGGCTCGTCGAGGCCCGGCATCTCGCGCTGGAACTTCACGCAGAAGACCTTACGCTTGCCCGCCGTCTCGGGCATCGGTAGTTCCGGCGGTGTGTTGCAGCAGCCCATAGGCGCTCCTTGAGGAGATATCCCAACACCCTAGTTTACAGAAAATGTGCCAGATACTCCTGGGGCCGGGAAAAAGATCAGCTACCGCCGCGCGGCCGCAATCTCATATATGCTTTGGGCCGGAATGATCCAAATGAGTCAATGAATCAATGAACCAATGGCGCAATCTCGGGTCGCTCTGGGACGAGCTACGCGACGGCCGGCCGGTCGAGCGTGAACTGGCTTGCCGGCTCATCCGCGCCAGCGACGAAGAGTTGCCGGAGTTGCTGGCGGCGGCGCGTGCCGCGAAGGAGCGTTTCCGGCCGGGCATCATCACGTATTCCCGCAAAGTCTTTCTGCCGCTGACCAACCTGTGCCGCGATTACTGCGGCTACTGCATCTTCCGCCGCGATCCTGCGGACGCGGGCGCCTATACCATGGCGCCCGAAGAAGTGTTGCAGGTGGCGCGGGCGGGCGAGAAGCTGGGCTGCCGCGAGGCCTTGTTCAGCCTGGGCGACAAGCCGGAGTTGGCATTTCCGGAGATGCGCGCCACGCTGCGCAAGCTGGGATACAAATCCACGCTGCATTATCTGGAAGCGATGTGCGAACTGGTGTTGCGCGAGACCTCGCTCCTGCCCCACGCCAATCCCGGTCTGATGAGCGCGGAGTGGGTACAGCGGCTGGGTGCGGTCTGTCCGAGTCTCGGCCTGATGCTGGAAACAACCAGCCGCGTCCTGCTGCGTCCTGGGGCGGCGCATGATCGCGCACCCGACAAGGTGCCCCAACGGCGGCTGCAAACCATCGCGGAGGCTGGTAAGCGGGGAATCCCATTCACCACCGGATTGCTGGTCGGCATCGGCGAGACGGCGGAAGAGCGTGTGGACACGCTGCTCGCCATCCGCGAACTGCATCGCCGCTATGGCCACATACAGGAGGTGATCGTGCAGAACTTCCGCGTCAAACCGGCGATCCCCATGGCCGAGTGGCCGGAGCCCTCGCGCGGCGAGATGCTGCGGACGGTGGCCGTAGCCCGGCTCGTGCTTGAGGACATGAAC
>Ga0335081_10001994_pt1 | contig 32240 bp, 28 predicted proteins | sample Lox_Sample_35_FD_206713 | JGI IMG/M metagenome (GOLD analysis project Ga0335081, IMG submission 206713) | Soil microbial communities from Loxahatchee National Wildlife Refuge, Florida, United States - Lox_Sample_3.5 | ecosystem: Environmental > Terrestrial > Soil > Wetlands | place: USA...
CATGAACTGCGCCACCGGCCCCAAGGAGATGAACGACGGCGTGCGCTATCTCGGCGCGAACTGCACACGGCCGGTCTCCGTTCTGCCCAACGCCGGACTGCCACAGAACGTCGGGGGCCGCGCGGTATACGCGCTGAAGCCACAGGAACTCGCCGACTATCACAAGCAGTTCATTACCGAATACGGTGTGCGCATCGTCGGCGGCTGCTGCGGCACGACCTACGAGCACATCAAGGCGGTCGCCGATACCTGCGCGAACCTGGAGCCGGCAAAGCGCGATGTGAAGCCTGTCGCCGCCGCCGCCAGCGCCTACTCCATGGTGCCGCTCGACCTCGATCCCAAGCCGCTGATCGTGGCCGAGGAGATGAACACCACCACGCGCGTCGAGCACTTCAAGAACATGGTGCGCGCACAGGACTATGACGCGATCCTCACGCTGGCCAAAAAGCTGGTGAACGAAGGCTCGCACATGCTCGACCTGTGCTGCGCCATCGTGGGCGAGGACGAGAAGGGCTACATCTCGAACATCCTCGAGAAGATTGCCACGCGTGTGCCCGCGCCGTTTACCGTGGATTCGACCGAGGCCGACGTGATCGAGGAGGCGCTGAAGCGTATCCCCGGCAAGGCGATCATCAACTCCATCAACCTGGAAGACGGCGAGAAGCGTACCGCGCGCGTGCTGCCGATGGCCAAGCGCTACGGCGCGGCGGTGATCGCGCTGACCATCGACGAAGAGGGCATGGCGCTGACCTGGCAGAAGAAGCTGGCCATCGCCAAGCGCATCTTCGACCTGGCGGTGAACAAATATGGCATTCGCCCGTGCGATCTGATTTTTGACGCGCTGACGCTGCCGATCTCGACCGGCCAGGACGATTACCGCACCGCCGGCGTCGAGACGCTGAAAGCAGTGAAGGCCATCAAGCAGGAGCTGCCCGAGGTGAAGACCATTCTCGGCGTCAGCAACATTTCGTTCGGGCTGAATGTCTATTCGCGGCGCATTCTGAACAGCGTCTTCATGCACGAGGCGGTGGACCATGGCCTCGACATGGCCATCGTTAACTACAGCAAAATATATCCTTTATACAAGATTCCTGAAGCGGAGGTTGATCTTGCGCGCAAGCTGATTTACTTCGACCAATCGAATGGCGATCCGCTCCAGGTTTACATGGCGCACTTCGCCGGAACCAAGGGCAAGGAAGAAAAAACGACCGCGCACGTCGACACGCTGTCGGTGGAAGACAAGCTGAAGTGGGCGATCATCAACGGCGAAAAATCCGTGGGGCATGGCGCGAACAAGAAGTCGCTTGACGAGTTGCTGGAAGACGCGTTGGTGAATTATTCGCCGCTCGACCTCATCAACAACGTCCTGCTCGACGGCATGAGGACGGTCGGCGACCTGTTCGGCGCGCGCAAGATGCAGCTCCCTTCGGTGCTGGACTCGGCCGGCGTGATGAAGGCCGCCGTCGCGTATCTCGAGCCCAAGATGGAGAAGAAGGAAGGCTCGCAGAAGGGGACCATCGTGCTGGCGACGGTGAAGGGCGATGTCCACGACATCGGCAAGAACCTGGTGGACATCATCCTCAGCAACAACGGCTATCGCGTGGTGAACCTCGGCATCAAGCAGCCGTCGGACACGATCATCAAAGCCGCGCTGGCGGAAAAGGCCGACGCGATCGGGCTCAGCGGCCTGCTGGTGAAGTCCACGCTGGAGATGAAATACGTGGTACAGGACCTGCATCATCAGAAGCTGGAGTTTCCGGTGATCTGTGGGGGCGCGGCGCTCACCCGCAAGTACGTCGAGGACGACTTGCGGCGCGAGTACAACGGCGGCGTATTTTACGCGGACGACGCCTTTGCCGGCTTGCACCTGATGGAAGACTTGTCGTCTCCGAACGGCGAACGCGAGAAGCGGATCGCCGAAGGCCGGGTGGTGAAGGAGTTCGCGCGCGCGGCGGTGGCGGGCGGGAATGGCGATGGCGCAACCAGGCCCAGCATCGAGATCCCGCCCGCGCCGAATATTCCGCAGCCGCCGTTCTGGGGCACGCGCGTGCTGAAGCCCGCGGACTTCGATCTGCGCGAGATCTTCCAGTACATCAACGAAACCGCGTTGTTCAAGAACCAGTGGCAGTTGAAGACAGCTTCACAGGAAGATTACGGCCGGCTGGTCGAGACCAAGTATCGGTCGGTGCTGAAGGACCTGGAAGAGGAAGTGATCGCCGCCGGCTGGTTCGAGCCCAAGGTGGTGTACGGCTACTTCGGCGCGCAGAGCGAGGGCAACGATCTGATCGTATACAAGCTTGCGGAGGGCTGGACCGGGGACCAAACCCTTCCGCTCGAAAGCCTGCGCTTCACCTTTCCGCGGCAGCGCGAAGGACGCAGGCTGTGCATCTCGGATTTCTTCCTGCCGAAGTCGAGTGAGCGCATGGACGTGCTGGCGATGTCGTGCGTGACCATCGGGTCGACAGCTTCGCAAGAGACGCAGAAACTATTCGAGGGCGGAGAGTATACGAAATATCTGTACCTGCACGGCCTCAGCGTCGAGTCGGCGGAAGCGTTGGCAGAGCTCTCGCACAAGCGCATTCGCGAAGAGATGGGCATTGCGGGGGAGGACTCGCCGCACATCCGCGATCTCTTCCACCAGAAGTATCGCGGCTCGCGCTATTCGTTCGGCTATCCCGCGTGTCCGAACCTGGAGGACCAGACCAAGCTTTTCGCGCTGCTGCATCCGGACCAGACCATCGGTGTGCATCTGACGACGGGATTTTTATTGGAGCCCGAGCAGAGCACGTCGGCGATCATCGTGCACCATCCCAGCGCGAAGTATTTCGTGGCGTAACGAACTCCTCGTTGCCGCTATGTCAAGTCGAGTCAGCGTCAGAGCCTAACCCCTGAAGATTGTCATCACGAGCGCCTTCTGTTGGCGCGAGGGTCTGCTGTCCGTGGCGAAAAGCAGATCTCTCGTCGGGCTGAAGCCCTCCTCGTGATGACAATTTCGAGTGAGTGTCGCGCGGCGAAACGACTACCCGTTTTCTGCATCGTCTACACTTCGACACGGGTCGGAGCGCAGCGCGCGTGCTTGTGCCGAGCCTTGGCTGAATGCTGAATGCTGAGAGCCGACTGCTGGCGGCTTTCTTCTACGCTGCCGCCGTACGTCCCCGGCTCAACACCACGTAACGCTCGGCGGCGAGCAGGATGCCGCGCAGGTCATCGCAGTGGCAGCAATCGACGGCGCCCATTTCCAGCGCTTGGGACCACATGCGGTCATCCGCCAGACGATGGATGCAGACGAACGCGGTGGCAGGGAACTCGTGGCACAGCGCTTTCAATTCGGCAAGGCTGATGAGCTCCAAATCGACCACAGCAAAGGGAGCGCGAAAACGTGCCACCGAGGACCGCAGCTCGTCGGCCGACTTGGCAACCGGCAGGTTGCGAAACTCTTTGGCCAGCGAGGCAGCCAGATACTGGGCCGAGCCTGGGTCGTGAAGGGCGAGAACAGCGTTGATGGGCCGCATGGCAACCTCCTCGACGGACATTGAGGGATGGCGCTGCCATCCAGTAATGGTTCGGGCTGACTGACCACGCACCCCACGGTGCGCGCTTGCCTATCGGGGAATACCGGCGACTACTTTGCGGGGACGCCGGGTTGGGTTACAGCTTCGAAAGGCTCCGGCTGAAGCTTGCCGTTCCGCTTCAACAGGACCTCAACTTTGCCTTCGGCTTCTTCCAGTTGCTTTCGGCAAGAACCGGAGAGACTCATGCCCTCTTCGAAGAGCTCCAGCGCGCGTTCCAGCGAGACATCGCCCTTTTCCAGCTCGTTGACGATTTGCTCCAGGCGATCCAGGCACTCTTCGAACTTCGGCAAATTTGACTCCTAAGACCAGATTTTAGATCAAGTGGCGCGCAATGGCGCAAGCCAAATTGGGAAAAATCCAGAGTAACTCCAGGGTGAGTCTATGGTGCCAGAAAGGGATTGCTAACCCGCTCCTCGCCTATGGTGGTCAGGGGACCGTGGCCCGGCACGACGATGGTTTCATCCGGCAGGGCGAGCACCGGCCCGTGCAGCGAGCGCATGATCTTCTCGTAGGAGCCGCCCGGCAGGTCGGTCCGGCCGATGGATCCCGCGAACAGGGTGTCGCCGGCGATCAGCTTGTTCTCCGGCGCAAAGTACAGGCAGATGCTGCCTTCAGTGTGGCCGGGTGTGTGCAGCACGTGGGCAACCAGGCCGCCGGTCTGGACCTTGTCGCCGGTGGTCAAGCTGGCATCGATGGTCACCGCCCCGGGAGAGCGCATGCCGATCCATGCCGCCTGCACATCCAGCATCTTGAGCAGGGCGTAGTCGTTCTGGTTAAGCAGAATGGGCGCGCCGGTGAGGCGTTTGAGCTTCATCGCGCCGCCCACGTGATCGATGTGAGCATGCGTGATGACGATCTGCTTCACCGCTAAGCCGTGCCGCTGCACGACTGCCATAATCTCCTCGATCTCGTCGCCGGGATCGATCACCATGGCTTCCCTGGTTTGCTCGTCGCCGATCACCGAGCAGTTGCACTGTAGCGGCCCGACCGGAAAAACCTCGTGGATCATCTCTTCAAGCTACCACGGCCGATAAGCAATCTGCTTGAGTTTGCTGTTGCTTCTGAAGTAAACTGCAACGATTCGCGGCCAAAGACTCCGACGCTCGCTTTCTCGTATAGCTGACAGGAGACGGTCATGGACCGTATACGGTTTATCACTCACCGCGAGCAGCGTGTCTTGCTGATTGACTTCACCAACTGCAATCCAAAAGAAGTGGCGGAGATCTCCGACCAGGTACCCGCGACCGTGATCCAGGAGCCGGCCGCATCGGTGCTGGCTCTGGCCGACTTCACCGGTGCGGAGTTCAGCCGGGAGGCGGTAGAACGCATCAAGATCGCGACGGCAATCGACAAGCGTTACATTAAGCGGGCCGCTTGGGTGCTAGCCTCGAACCTGCCCAAAACCCTGTATGATTCCGTGCGGATTTTTTCCGGCCGCGACTTTCCGATTTTTGCTACGCGCGAAGCAGCTCTGGAGTATCTGGTGAGCTAAGCTGCCTGGAGCTCCCATGCCCCGTTCCAGCCTTCGCTGGGCCAGGGCGGGGCAAGCTCGCGGCCGCTACCGGCTCGGCGTCATGGGCTGGGGCGCAGCAGGCTTGGATTGCGCCGGCGCTGTCTTGCCGGGCGCGGACTTCGTGCCTTCCAGCACCGATCCGCTGCGATGCGAGCGCCGGGCGGCGAACACGGAAAGCGTGATCGAGGTCAGCATGAAGATGATGGCCGCCCAGGTGGTGGCTTTGGTGAGCACAGTCGCGGCAGTGCGAGTGCCGAAGGCGGTCTGGCTGCCCATGCCTCCGAAGGCGGCGGCGATGTCGCCGCTCTGGCCGCTCTGGAGCAGCACGACGATGATGAGGAACGCGCAAACGACGATGTGAACAGCAGTGATCAGGGCAACCATGTAGCTCTCAATTCTCTCCTGCGGCGGGCGCGCACTGCGCAGAACCTCGTCCGCTGTTGGCTATCTCTAGACGTCACTGGCAACTGGGTGTGAGGTATGGTGCGGAAGGGGGGACTTGAACCCCCATGCCTTTCGGCGCCACCCCCTCAAGATGGTGTGTCTGCCAATTTCACCACTTCCGCACACAGGGCCCGGGCGCGCAGGCATTCCAGGCTTCCAAGCAGAAACGTAGAGGCTCAATCAGTATAGCAAAGCGCGCAGTTCAGAGGGAAAGGCCGCTACCAGGCCATTTTCCGGGAATAATGGGCTGCGGTACGATAACTGATGTGAAGAAGAAACACATCTCGGTCGTGTTATCCCGTGACGTGCTGGCGCAAATAGATCGCTTAGCCGGAAGGAAGGGCTCCCGTTCTGCGCTCATCGAACGTGTGCTGCGCGAGTTCTTATGTGAGCAAAAGCGCGCAAGAATGCGTGCGCAGCGACACGCCCGCGATGTGAAGCTGATCAACAGGGCCGCCGATCGGCTGAATGCCGAGGCGCTGGACGCCTTGGAGTATCAGGCGCCGATCTAATACTTCACAATCTTGGTAAACGACGCCGGATCCAGACTGGCCCCGCCGACCAGCGCCCCATCGATCTCGCTCTCCGACATCAGAGCCGTCGCGTTTTCGGGCTTCACGCTGCCGCCGTATAGAATGCGAAGGTTCTCCGCGAACTCATCGCCAAAAGCCTTTGCGGCTTCGTGGCGAATCACCAGATGTGCGTCGGCGGCCATCTGCGGCGTCGCGGTCTTGCCCGTGCCGATGGCCCACACCGGTTCATAGGCGATCACCAGCCTGGCCGCCTTGCGCGCCGAGATGCCATTGAAGGCCCGCACGCATTGCCGGCGCAACACGTCCTCGGTCAGGCCGGCCTCGCGCTCCTCCAGGACCTCGCCCACGCAAACGATGGGCGTCAGTCCGTGCTCCAGCGCGATCTCCAGCTTGCGGTTGACCGTGTCGTCGGTCTCGTTGAAATATTGGCGCCGCTCGGAATGCCCGATGATTACGTGCGTGACGCGCAGCGACGTGAGCAGGGGCGCGGAGATCTCGCCGGTGAATGCACCTTCCTTTTCCCAATGCACATTTTGGGCGCCTACCGCGACGTTGGAGCCGAAAGCGGCTTCGACGGCCACTTGCAGATCGATGAACGGCGGACAGACCACGATCTCGTCCCGATCATGGCCGGCGACCATGGGAAGAAATTCGGCGAAAAATGCGGCCGTTTGTTCCTGGGTCTTGTACATCTTCCAGTTGGCTGCGATCAGCTTCTTTCTCATGCGCGAGGACCTGTGTGAAGCGGGAGATGGGGAAAGCAAGCGTCGATTATAGGCCATCGCTCGAGTTTGATTTCACCACAGAGACACAGAGATTTCGAGTGATATATCCAGCAGGAAGTGTCCAGATCGTACGCACGAAATGAATGAACGGAGATAATGATTTTTATTTTTCGGTTGCCTCCGAAACTCTGTGTCTCTGTGTCTCTGTGGTGAAAACAGGTTTCACGGCTTTTGGGTCGGCCTGACCAGCACTTCGCTGATGAAGGACTGCGGCTCCTGCGTCACCAGCATCGCCACCGCATGCGCTATGTCCTCCGGCTTGAGCATCTTCTTGGTGTCTTTACCGTGGCGTCGCGGACTAAAGTCCGTATCGACGGAACCGGGGCAGACCACACTGACGCGGATGTTGTGCCCACGCAGCTCTTCCGCCGCAGTGTAGGTAAGCCCGTTCAAGCCCCATTTTGACGCGGAATACGCTGCGCCACGCGGCACGGGGTTCTTACCGGCAAGCGACGAGATGTTGATGATGTGGCCGGATCCGGCCGCGATCATCAGGGGAACTATGCAGCGCATCATGTAATACACACCGCGCAGGTTGGTGTTGAAGATGGCGTCCCAGTCGTCAGGCGCTAACTCATGCAGCAGGCCGGAAGGTCCCCCGATTCCGGCATTGTTGACGAGAATATCGACGCGACCGTACTTAGTGCGGAGATGCTCACCCAGGGCATCCACGCGGGCAAGATCGGTTACGTCGCAGCCCACGCCTTCCGCCCGATGCCCCTGGCTTTGCAGGTCGCGCGCCACCTGCTGAACGCGCGTTTCATCACGGCCCGTGAGCACGACCGTGGCTTGCATATTGGCCAGCCTCTCAGCAATGGCGTGGCCGATGCCGCGACCACCCCCGGTGATTACCGCGATCGATCCTGATAGTGAAAGCAGACGTTGGTCCTCCATCGGCACATTTCTCCTGTCAGTCAGATTCATCCGGAGGACGCCGGATGCACGCAAATCGGAACGCGAAACGCGAGCCGTCTCGCAATCTGTGCGGAGTGCTGCAACTTGCCTCTCCAGCGCATCCGTAATGGATGGGAACGGCATCATAGCAGCGCGAGCAGCGAAGCGCTGAGTAACTTGCCTTACCCCGAGGCGGCTACATATAATCCCGCTTTCCGCCTTTGCACTCCGATTCAGCAGTTAGGGGCCGAAGAGGTGGGGCCCTGTTCGCGAGGATGCAGCACTGATTGAGGATTGCCGGTGTGGCTGGTCCGGTATTCGCGTGCAAGCCAAAGTTTGTCCAAATCGAGGAGCCAAGATCATGAAGAAGTCGCTAGTAATGGTGTTGCTGGTATTCGCCAGCGGGGCGCTGGTCCAGCAATCTCTGGCGCAAGCCGCCGGCCAGCCTGCGCAGGCGGGGCAACCGGCGGCGGGTCAGGCACAGCAGAAGAAAGAGATCAAGAACCCGGCCGAGTACAACGCGTATGTGAACGCCATCCAGCAGCAGAGCGCGGCGCAGAAGGCGCAGTTGCTGGAAGCCTTCCTCCAGAGCTACCCCAGCAGCGTAATGAAAGAAGACGCCTTGGAACTGTTGATGGCGGCCTATCAGCAGGCCGGCGACGCGCAGAAGACGCTGGACGCTGCTAGCCGCGTATTGCAGGTGAATCCCAACAACATCCGCGCGTTGGCCCTTTTGGCCTACAACTATCGCGCCGCGGCGGCCAACGGCGGGCCGCAGATGCAGGACAACCTAGCCAAAGCTCAGCAATACGGCCAGCAGGGGCTGCAAGCCTTGCAGAGCCTTCAGAAGCCCGAGGACATGAGCGACGCCGACTTCACGAAGCTCCACAACGAGACGGGTGCGATCTTCGATGGCGCTGTCGGTTTTGCGGCGCTCCAGGCCAAAGACAACGCCACCGCCCAGAAGGACTTCGAGCAGGCCGTTGCCTGGGAATCGCAACCCAACATTGCCGACATCTATCCCTTGGCTACCGCCTGCCTGGAAGCCAAACCGATGAACCCAGCGGGATTCTGGTTCATCATCAAGGCGGCGATGCTGGCCCAGGGGCCCACCCAGCAGACGATCCTGGACTATGGCAAGAAGAAGTACATCCGCTATCACGGCTCCGAGCAGGGCTGGAATGAGCTGGTCAACGACGCCAAGTCGAACCCCAGCGTCATGCCACCGCCGGGCTTCACGGTGGCCCCGGCGCCCCCTCCGCCGTCTCCTGCCGAGCAGGCGGCGGACCTGGTCAAATCCAAGAAACCCACCGACATGAGCTTTGCGGAGTGGGAGCTGGTGTTGTCTTCAGGTAATCAGCAGGCCGCAGACACGGTGTGGAATGCCATCAAGAGCAAAGCCGTGAAGTTGGTGGCCAGCGTGATCAGCGCAACTGCCACGAATGTTCAACTGGCAGGCAGCGATGATGACATCGAAGCCAAAAAGGCCGACATCTCACTCACGATGGCAAAGTCAATTCCGGCCCGACTGTCGCCGCAGGTGGGCACCATGATGGCCTTCCAAGGCACAATTACCAGCTATACGCCAGATCCGTTCATCATGGTCATGAATGACGGCATACTGCTGGACAGTAAGGGCAACCCGGTTTCGACGGGCGCGCCAGCGCACCATCCGGCCCATCACACGACCCACTAGTCGAGCGACAAGAGCTGTGAAAGGCCCCACTCAAGCGCGGTTCGTTTGCGTGGGGTTTTTCTTTGTAGTTGGTAAATTGCTCAAGCTCGGCCGAACGAGCGGCTCGGCCATTGTCTGCGTGTGTGGTTCTAGCGCGCGGCCTTCTTGTCGGTCGGGGGCGGATGGACGCTGCGTGGGGGACGACGGCGTGTCCCGTCGCGCAGCCCTTTGGCGTCCAGCTTGAGGTCGGCGATGGTGCGGCTGAGGGTGTTGCGGTGCATGCCCAGCAGGCGCGCAGCCTTGCATTGATTGCCGTTGCAGTCCTGCAAAACCGTAAGGATGAATTTCTTCTTGAACTCACAGACCGCTTCGGAATACGTGATGCTGCTCCTGTACATCTGCACGATCAAAGCTTCCAGTTGGTCTTTCACAACGCCTCTCTCTCGCATAGCGTGTGCCGTTAATGAAAAATTATCGGCGGTTGCTGTCGCTCTGGTGCTCCAGCGGGACATGCTGGGGCACAGTGCGCAGCAGGTCCCATCCCTGCCAGAAGCGCTGCCGTAATTCCGCCGGCGCCGCCCAGATCAAGCCCCGGCTGGTCACCAGCAGGAAGGGTGCAATCCGCGAGCGCTGAAGCCCCCATTGCGGAGCGAACGCCGCCAGGGCCAGCACGATCACTGCGCATACTGCAAGCCCGCGAATGAACCCGAACACCGCGCCCAGAAAGCGATCGAACCAACGCAGCCCGATGCCTTTCACCGTCCAGCGCGCCAGGCGTCCCAGCATTCCCGCCAGAAGCAAGACAGCGAAAAAAATGGTAAAGAACCCGGCAATGTCCGCCGCCCACAAGGAATTCACGTATCGCCCATACCACATCGCCGCGCGCGTATATTCCCAGGCGGCGACCAGATATCCCACGACCACGCCCGCCAACGAAAAAAATTCGTGGAAGAAGCCTTCCGTGATCGCTTGCAACGTCGAAAGCAAAACCACCAGCACGATCAACCAGTCGAGCGCTGACAGGCCCATCATCGGCCCTCCCTACCCCGGCAGCGGATGCCCGGTCAGCCGGGTATAAGCCTCAACGTACTTCTCGCTGGTCTTCGCCGCCACCTCGGGAGGCAGTCCCGGGGCGGGCGGCTGTTTGTTCCACTTGATCGATTCCAGATAGTCACGCACGTATTGCTTGTCGAACGATTCCTGCGGTCCTCCGGGGCGGTACTTGTCTTTGGGCCAGAAGCGCGAGGAATCCGGCGTCAGCACCTCGTCGCCCAGCACCAGACCACGCCCAGTGCGGCCGAACTCGAACTTGGTGTCTGCGATCACGACGCCGCGCGTCTCCGCATAATCGGCCGCCTTCTGATAAATCCTGATGCTCAGGTCGCGCAGGTGCTCGCTGATCTCGCGGCCCGCCAGCGTGACCATGTGCTCGAACGAGATGTTCTCGTCGTGCCCGCTGGCGGCTTTGATCGCGGGGGTGAAAATCGGTTGCGGCAGTTTGTCGGACTCGCGCAGTCCCTGGGGCAGCGGGATGCCGCACACCCCACCCCTGGCCTTGTACTCCTTCCAGCCGGAACCGGAGAGATAGCCGCGCACCACGCACTCGATGGCGATCATGTCGGCGCGCACCACCAGCATGGAGCGGCCACGCAACTGGTCCGCGTACCTTCGCAGCTCCTCGGGATACCGGCTCACATCTGCGGTGGAAAGATGATTGGGAACGATTTCCTTCAGAAACTCGAACCAGAACAGCGAAAGCTGCGTCAGCACCCGTCCCTTTTGCGGGATGCCGGTAGCCAGCACGTAATCGAAGGCGGAGATGCGATCGGTGGCAACGAACAGCAGACGGTCGTTGCCCACCTTGTACAGGTCGCGCACCTTCCCGCTGGCGAAGAGTGTGAGTTCGGGGAAATCCGTCTGAAGAACAACGTCATGGCTTGCAGTTGAAGTGGTCACGGTTGCAAATCGCTTCGGAGAGTCAGTGGGGTATTTTAGAACTCCCGGTTAGTTTGTCAACGGAATCGGCAGAACAATTTTTTCGGGACTGCAAATTGTTGCACCTATGTCCTTGACAAAAAGGCCATCGCTGAAAACCAGCGTCAATACTGGCGTTTCTGCATTCGCATCAGGGGGACGCTGCCGCTGCGAGGAATTCTCCGTGCCGCCCATCGGCGGCGCAAAATGGAACGCAGAATGACGCGCCTGTCAAGAGAGATCGAAAAACTTTTTTACGCCGGGTTTTGGCTGTTAGTCGGCGGCGCTGCGGTGTACCGCGCGCGCGTCCTCCAGGTACTGGATTTCGGGAGCGCCCTGCACCCCGGCCTCTCGCATCCGCTGGCCCAACTCGTCGGAGTTCATGAACTTGCGCGCCTCTTCGACGCTCGTCCAATCGAGCAGCACAAAAACATCGCGCGGGTCGTCGACGCTATGGAAAAGATGGTAACCAGTTTCCCCGGCGCGCTTCCGCGTGGCGAGATGAGAGTCGAACGCTTCTTTCCAGCGGCTGTAATCCGCAACTTTATGGCGTACCAGAACGTGGACCATTTAGTGCCTCCGCAATATTCTTCCCACCCAAGATACGAAATCCGGGGCCGATTGTGAACTCCCAAATGGACCGGGGAATGTGACGCAGGATGGCGCGCCGCAGTGCGGCGAGAGCGGTCGCGGGATGCGCTATACTGCACTCCACGTCACCGGGAGAATGGCTGCTTGCCCCGTCTTATCGTTCGTTCTTCTGACATTCACGCCGCCGGATGTTTCACGCTGGAGAACATTCCCAGCGGCACGCGCGTGCTGGAATACACCGGCGAGCGCATCACCAAGGGCGAAGGCGATCTCCGCTACGATGGGCGGCCATTCACCTATCTCTTTGGGGTCGGCGATGGCGAAGTGGTGATTGACGGGCACAGCATGGCCATGTTCGTGAACCATTCCTGCGACCCCAACTGCGAGACCGATGAACAGGATGGCCGAGTTTACATCGCCAGCATACGCGACATCGCCGCCGGGGAAGAGCTCACCTACGACTACTGGCTGTACGACGGCGAGGATGACGCACCCTGTTCCTGCGGAAGCCAGAACTGCCGCGGCAGCATGTACTCTCCCCGGGAGCTCAAGAGAAAGCGCCGCGCCGAGATGCGCAAGAAGAAGCAGGCCGGGCTTGCGGCCAAGAAAAACGGTGCGGGCTGGCAGCACGGAACCAAAGCCAAACGCTAGGACCATTCCAGCGACGGAAATTTTCACCACAGAGACACAGAGGCACAGAGTCAAGAAATATTGAAATCTGGTGATGTTACAGTTTGGCAACTGTAACATCACCTGAAATCTCTGTGTCTCTGTGCCTCTGTGGTGAAAAAACACCCTTACTGCGCCGCAGCCTTCGCGGGAGCCAGGTCTTCGACTTCCACGCCCATGTGCCGGAGGTGCTCCAGCATGTGGTGAACGTAATCGTCGAACACGAATTGCAGGGTCAGCGGAGCTGAATTGGCAATCGTGCAAGTCCGCGACCACGCCGAATCCGGCGCTGCCTCTGCTGCCGCAAGCAATTGCCGATTTAGCGCCACCCACAGGCCGATCAGCGTCTTCCACTCGCGTTGCTGATAGCGATGAAACGCGACCCATTCGTCGCCATCGTAACCCGGCATGGCCGGCTTCTCCTCAAGTTGCGTGCGCACGATGCGCTGATGGTTATTGGCGGCCGAATCCAGCAGATGCCCCAACTCTTCCTTCGCCGACCAGGCGCCGGGCGAGGGTTTGGTTTCCACTTTGTCGTGAGGAAGCGCGGCCAGGCGCTCAGGCAGGCGCTCGATCAGCTCGTGTAGCGATTGCAGGCTGTTCATTGGTCACCCCAAGACGCGCCTCCATTATCTCTCGCCCAGCTCTCCCCTTCCACAGCCTCGCACCGTATAATCAAGGTTCCTTCCATGAGTTATCAGGTCCTCGCGCGCAAGTACCGGCCACAAAAATTCTCCGATGTTATCGGGCAGGACCACGTCACGCGTACGCTCAGGAACGCGATTGAGCAGGGCCGCATCGCGCACGGCTACATCTTCAGCGGCCATCGCGGCATCGGCAAGACGACCATCGCGCGCATTCTGGCTATGGCGCTGAACTGCCAATCGCAGGACCATCCTGTGCCCGAGCCTTGCGGCGTTTGCGACTCCTGCCGCGAAATTCGCGCCGGCAATGCCGTCGACGTCATCGAGATCGACGCCGCCACTAATCGCGGGATCGACGAAATTCGCGAGCTGCGCGAGGCGGCGCGCTACCGCCCGGCGCGCGACCGCTTCAAGATCTACATCCTCGACGAAGCGCACCAGATCACCGATGCCGCCTTCAATGCGCTGCTGAAGACGCTGGAAGAACCGCCCAGCCACATCGTTTTCATGATGGCGACGACCCAGCCGGAAGACATTCCGCAGACCATCCGCTCGCGCTGCCAGCACTTCAGCTTTCATGCCGTCCGCTTCGACGACATCGCGCAGCAACTGCGCGACATTGCCCGGCAGGAGGGAATTGAAGCCGACGACGATGCGCTGGCGATGCTGGCAGAAGTCGGTGACGGCTCCATGCGCGACGCGCTCAGCATCATGGACCAGGCCATCGCCTGCTGCGGCACCACGCTGAGCGCCGATGTGGTGCGCGGTTTGGTTGGCACCGTCTCCACCCAGGCGTTGGAGGACATTATGGACGGCGTGGCGCGCAACTCCAGCGAAGACGTGCTGCGCACCATCGACCGCCTGCTGGTGGAAGGCCAGAGCCCGCAGCACTTCGCCCGGCAGATGCTACGCTTTCTGCGCAACGCGTTGGTGGTGAAGGTTGCGGGCAGCGACTCGCCGGTGCTCCAGATTTCTGCCGACGAACGCACGCGCGTGGCGCGCGTGGCCGACCGCTTTAGCGAGGAAGACCTGTCGCGCTTCATGCAGATCATGCTGCGCACGCACAGCGAACTGGGATACAAGCAGGAACAGCGCTTCCATCTGGAATTGGGGTTGCTGAAGCTCGTGCACGCGCAACGTTTGCTGCCGTTGGAGCAATTGCTGAGCGGCGGAGGGGCGCAGGCGAAGACTGGCGGCGCGACCGCGAAATCCGGTCCCTCACCGGCGCGCGCGATTGCCCCGGCACGAAGCGGAAGCGCCGCTTCACGAGTCGGTGAAGCAGAGGTCCCGTCGTCTCGCACTCCGGCAGGGTCGCCATTCACCCGGCCTTCTCCATTTGAGGCAGATCGCAGCCGCAAGAGCGAGCCGAAGTCCGAAGCACGGTCTGCGGCAGCCGATCCACTCCCGATTGCGAAGGCGAGCGGGCCGTTTACTGCGAGCGCTCCGGCTTTCGAAGGCAACGCCGGGAACGAGGCCGGTGCGGCTGCGGCAGTGGCCGTACAAGTCGAGGATGTTCCGGCCCCGGCTGGCGAGATTTCGGACGCTGCGCTCCGGCGTGCGATTTTGGCTGCTCTGGAAGATGCTGGACAGAACATGCTGGCGCACAATCTCGAAGCCGGCGAGTGGTCGCTGCGAGGCCCTGAGGTTGCGGTCAAGGTCGCGATGTCGCAGCTGCTGATCGACGTTGCGCTGGGTGCGGAGCCGAAGCGGATCATCCAGACGGCACTCAACGGAGTCTCCAGCACTCCGCTGAAGTTCAAGATGGTAGGCGGCGGAGGAACCTCGGCGGCGGCGAAGCAGGAGGCGAGTCCTCGTCCCGCGAACGGCGCGGGCGCACGCAGCCGCGCCCTGAACGATCCGGTGGTGCAGCGCATGCAGGAAAAATTCGGCGCCGAGGTGCGCACGGTCATCGACCAGAAGGATCGGGGGTAAACCGAATTAACCACAGAGACACAGAGACACAGAGAAGAGAAAGGATATACAAGATCCTCCGTGACGCGGCCTTTTATCGCCGGCAAGGTACGTTGAGGAACGAGGCAAAAAGAAAGGAAATTGAATTCTCTGTGCCTCTGTGTCTCTGTGGTTAAAAATACCCCGCGTTGAGGCAATATGGGCGGATTCAACTTGCAAGACATGCTGGCGCAGGCGCGGCAGCAGGCCGAAAAGCTGCAAGAGAAAATGCAGCAGATCACCATCGAGGCGTCCTCCGGCGGCGGCAGCGTCACCGTTCGCATGAGCGGCCAGAAGCAGTTGCTGAGCATTGCCATCGAGCCCGAGGTAGTCAAGTCGGGCGACATTGAGATGCTGCAAGACCTGGTCGTCGCGGCGGTGAACGAGGCCTCGCGCAAAGTGGACGAGGCGCTGAAGTCCAGCCTCGGCGGCATGCTGGGCGGCATGGGTCTGCCGGGTCTATGAGCAGAAGAAATTAACCACAGAGGCACAGAGGAATTTAGATCTGCATGAATGATGTCCTAAATTGTCATCATGACCGAAGCGAGGGGTCTGCTTTCTGCCGCGTCCCGATTGGACATTTGTTTTCCGGCATCCGATAAAGACCTTTTGAAATTCTCTGTGTCTCTGTGCCTCTGTGGTTAATTGACTTTCGAGGGAATCGTGTCCAGATTTGCCGAGCCCATGGCTCGACTGATTGAGGAACTGAAGAAGCTGCCCGGCGTGGGGGGCAAGACCGCGCAGCGCTTCGCGTTTCACATCCTGCGCGCCAGCGACGAAGATGCCGAGCTGCTGGCGGGCGCGATTCGCGACGTGAAGGCCAGCCTGCGCCTCTGCTCGGTCTGCAACAACATCACCGACATCGATCCCTGCACCTATTGCGCCAGCCCCACGCGCAATCAGCGGCTGGTGTGCGTGGTCGAGGAGCCGACCAACATCGCCGCCATCGAGAAGACGCGGCATTACAACGGCGTCTACCACGTGCTGCACGGAGCGCTGTCGCCGCTGCATGGCATCGGCCCCGAGCAGTTGCGCATCGGCAATCTTGCGCGACGTCTGGAGGCGGGCAGTGTGGATGAGCTGATCCTGGCGACCAATCCCACCATCGAGGGCGAAGCCACCGCGACCTATCTCTCGCGCCTGTTCAAGTCGGCGGCGGTGAAGGTGACGCGGATTGCGACCGGCGTTCCCGTCGGCAGCGACATCGAGTACGCCGACGAAGTCACCATGCAGAAGGCAATGGAAGGCCGGCGCGAGTTGTAGGAAGGCCGCTCTCGCTCTTCCTGTCACTTCCGTCCTGCTGGCGCTCCAGCCTTCGCCAAGTACCCGTTGATAGCCTCGTCCCATTCCTTGCCCGCCCGCTCATCTCCCTTGGCGAAGTGCTGCACATGCTCGTTCGCTTCGGGGATCAGCGCCGTGCGTTCGTACACGACCGTGACGCCCGTCTTCTGCGCGCCGTCGCGAGTGACGTGAATGTCGATCAGGGTCGCCATCGCATCGTTCAGTACGTAGGCGTACTGAATGTGTCCGGCAGTGAGATCGAACGCCGTGTTGACCCAGGTACTCGAATGCTGCCCATGGTTCACCTGAAAGACCATGCCTGGCTGATCGTGCGCCGGCTGCGGATAGAGGAACTGCGGATTCCAATCCGGTGACCACTTGCGCTCCTCATGGGCGCCGAAGAGCGGCGCGGTCTGCTCGAAGGGCGCATTGGCGGTGAACGTAAACTCCGTGCGAGTGTGCGTCAGCGCTGCTTCCTGAGCGGGCAGGGAAGCGCTGACGGTCGCGAGAATGAATCCGATTGCCAAGATGGTTTGCGGAGTGTTCATCGCCGTTTCTCCTTCAGTTGATGGCTGTCGGCCGCGGTGAGGGTGAGGCCGTAGATCTCGCGCAGTTTGGCAATCTCCTTCAGCGTCTGCGGCGAAAATGGCGCTTTGCCTTCAAAGGCGTGCAAAACGATTCCTTCCAGCAGATCGCCCAGCGTCAGGTCCTTGAGCTCGGCGAGGCCCTTCAGCACCTTCAGCAGATGCTTTTCCATGCGCACGCCGGTCTGCACGCGCTCGACCACAATGGGATGTTCAACGTCTACCATGGTACTAATATACCATGGTAGCAGCCGTTCAGGCTAGCTCTTCAGTTTTGCGAGGAGGTCCGCGGGATGCACGGGCTTGGCCAGGATCTCGAACTCATGTCCCTGCGCTCGGGCGTTCTCCAGCAGGTCGGCGGTGGCGGCCTGGCCGGAGAAGAGAAGGATCTTGCAACTCGGCAGGAAGCCGCGGATGTTGATGGCGGCTTCGATGCCGTTCATGTCCTGCATGATAACGTCGCTGATCACCAGGTCGGGGCGCAGAGTGCGCGCGCTCTCCACCGCGGCGGTTCCGCTGTAAACCGCTGAGGCGTCGTACCCGTTTAGGTCGAGAATCTTAGCGAGTGTGTCGGCGATGACCTGCTCATCGTCCACCACCAGAACTCTCGGTTTTCTACCCGCGGGCATGCACTCACTCCCTGAACACAGCGAAGCCGAATGACCGATTATAGCGGAGGGTACGGACCGGTAACTTCTGCCGGGAAGGTACGCGTGCGATGCACAAATTACACCGTGCGTGGCAAGAACCGCTCGAAATTCCACTCTTTGACCGGCTTGCTGGCCTGTTTACTATTTAGATAGCACTTGAAGGGCCACTGTTACGCCATGGAGAGATGCTGTCCGAGGGCCAATGTCAGACCATCAGCCCGTCAACAAGCAGAATGCGCTAATCGCGCGCGTTTCTTTAGTCAGGTTCTGCTTGCACCGAGCTGTCTAATCCACTTCGTGCTTCGCGGTGTACCCGTCGCGTGCAAAGACGGTGTACTTGACGTCGTGGTTCTTCTGGTCTTTGATGACCAGCGGCTTGTCATCCGGTCCAACCAGCTCAACCCTCAGCTTGCGATACGTACCGTCCTGCTTGGTGTTGCTCGGCTTATAGGTGATGGTGTACTGGTCGCGAATAGCGCCCGCGACTTCGCGAAAGATGTCCGGCAGCTCGCCCAGCAGGCGTGGCTTGTACCAGCGCCCCCCGGTCATCTTGGCGAAGGTGTTCATCTGATTGTCCGCCTGGTAGTAATTCATCATGTATACCGACGATTCCGGATTGCCGGCGGTCGCTCCCTCCAACCAGGTACGGAATGCCTCGCCCGTGCTGACGGTGTAAATCGTAATGTTCGGTGTGGTCTTGATTTTCTTCAGGATATTGTCGAGGGTGATTTTGCTGAAGGTGTCGCGGCCGCTGGCCACGACCACCAACTCCTTGTGGCCGGGAACGCGATCCAGCCGGTCAAGGGTGTCGTAAAGCGCGTCGAAGATGTTGGTTTCCCGGAAGCCGGGGATACGCAAGGTATTGAGCGCGCCAAAAATCGCCTGCTTGTCCTGCGTGAAGTCCACCAGGATGTGGTTGCGCATGTCGAACTCGACCACGGCCACCCAATCCTGCGGCTGTAGATTGCTGGCGAAGACGTAGGAGGCGTTCAGCGCGTCGTACATGAAGTTGTAATTGGTGGAGGCGAACTCCACCAGCAGCACCGCGGTGATGGGCGCTTTGCTCTTACTCACGGTCTGGATTTTCTGGGGAACGCCGTCTTCCCACACCTTGAAGTGCTCCTGCACGACCTCGGTGGAGAGGTTGAGCGGACGGCCATCCTTGCCCATCACATGGGCGTCGATGGTCACCACGGGAACGTTGACGTGCAGCGAGTACTCCGGACTTTCCGCCGGCTTGGGTTTGGGCGGCGGAGGCGGCTCCTCGTTGTCGCCCTTCTTCGGCACGGCAATCGGTCCCGACTCGCCAGTGGGACCGCCCGCCGCGGCCGGTACCTGGTCCTGCTGGGATTGGCTCTGCTGGGCGCCCTCGTCCTTGCTGGAGGATTGCGCGAGGCCCGGAAGGCTGGACAGCAGCACAAATGCCACCAAGGTAGCAAGCGCCGCTCTCACAGGACTACAGAACACAGGTAAATTACTGGGAAACCTTAGGTGATTGTCACGATACATCGCGTGCCTCAAAAGCCTTACTCTCTGCTAGTATAAATCCAACTTTCAGCTTCTCTGGATCGATGTGGGCCGTCAAACGCTCAGTTACTTAGACGCGAGTGCGTCCGTTTGGGAATAGACGGAAGCTCCCGTTTCCTCCGGGCAACCGGAATTGAACAAGGAACAAGGAAAACATGCTCAACCGCGCCATCGCCTCGTTTGTCGTATGCCTCACCGCGCTCGCATCGTTCGCTGCCCAGCCGAAGGTCGCGATCATGCCCCAAGACCAGGTCAAAGCTGGTATGCACGGCGTGGCCTACACCGTGTTCGAGGGCACAACGCCCGAGCCGATGGACGTCGAGATTCTGGGCGTGCTCCGCGATATGGCGGGACCCCAGGCGGACGTGATTCTGGCGCGGCTGCACGGCAAGAAGGTGGAATACACCGGCGTGGTCGCCGGCATGAGTGGCAGTCCGGTTTACGTTGACGGCAAGCTGGTAGGCGCCATCGCCTACCGTATCGGCGAATTCTCCAAGGAGCCGATCGCCGGCATCACCCCGGCGGCTTCCATGCTGGAGATCAACGGCATGGATAAGGACAGGAGCGCTCCGACCGAAGTTGCGCAGGACATCGCGGGCGAGAGGCAGGAAGCCAGCCGCACCGCCGGACCGAGCATGGCTGCCGGGCCTGCGTCGCAATCGCCGTATGCGAATTTGCTGAAGCCCATCGACACGCCTCTGGTCTTCACCGGATTCAGCACGGACACGCTGCGCCTGTTCGCGAAGGACTTCGCCTCCGCAGGCGTCATGCCGGTGATGGGCGCGGGCTCGGTAAGCAACGACAAGCAGCCTGAGCCGCTCCAGCCGGGCTCGGCCGTAAGCGCCATTCTGGTGCGCGGCGACATGAACATCGCCGGCACCTGCACCGTCACCTATCTCGACGATTCGCACCTGCTGGCCTGCGGGCATCCCCTGCTGCAATCGGGCAACGTTGACATGCCGATGACGAAGGCCACCGTGCTGGCAACGCTGCCTTCGCCGGAGAACTCCTTCAAGATCGTCAACACCACTGAGCCGGTCGGGGCGTTCGTGCAAGACCGCCGGGCCGGCATTATGGGGCGCTTCGACCGCCAGCCGCACATGATCCCGGTGACGCTCACCTTCAACGGCGTCTCGCACCCGAAGCAGTTCCACTACGAAGTGCTGAACAACGCCAAGATCACGCCCGCCGCCATGATGGCCACGGTCTTCAACGCGATCCAGGGCATGAACGAGTACGGCGAAGATACGACCTACCGGTTGCGGGGCGACATCTCGGTGCTCGGCTATCCCAAGCTGAACGTGCAGAACATGTACGCGCCCGCGGATGGTTCCTCGCCCACCGCCTACGGCATCGCGCTCTCGATTGGCGAACGCTTCAGCCGCATCTTTGAGAACCCCTACGAGACGCCGAAGATCGAGGGCGTGGAACTGAACTTCGATCTCGTGCCCGACCGGCGCTCGGCGCGCCTGGAGACTGCGCGCACCGACGTAACCGAAGCGCGTCCCGGCGATGAGATCACCATCGAGACCCTGCTGCGGCCCTATCGCGGCGAGAGCATCCTGCGCCACATTCCCGTCAAGATTCCCACCTCAACCCCGCGCGGCACGCTGCGCATTCTGGTCAGCGACGGCGACACGCTCGACAAGATGCACCGCGTCTCCGGGCCCACAGGCCATCACCTGGATCTGGGCTCGACCATCGCCATGCTCAATAAGGAGCACACCAACTCCGAGGTCTACGTCTCGCTGCTGGAGGCCAACCCGCAAGCCATGGTGGAAGACAAGGTGATGCCCACGCTGCCGCTGTCCGTGATGAATGTGATGGACGGTCTGCGCGGCACGCACGACATGATCGTGGTCGGCGAGTCGGCGGTGGATGAAGGCTCAACTCCGGTGGACTACGTCGTCACCGGCTCGCAGATCATCACGCTGAATATCAAGTAGTCAGTAGTGTCAGTAGTCAGTAGCCAGCCCCTTCGGCCCTTACGGGTGTCCCACTCATTCGCACTTTCCAACGGGTGGTCCGCCAGGGTAGAGCGGGCCCCGCACTGCGGGGCCCGCGTTCGAAACCGCACCCCAAAATTGTCATCCCGAGGAGGGCTTCAGCCCGACGAGGGACCTGCTTTTCGTCCCTTTAGCGATTCTCTTCGCACTTCGCTTGCCGCTTCGGTCGATGCTACTATGTTTTCGATGAAGAAGACCGCCAGTCCCGCCCGGTGCAACCGCTGCAAAGAAATGGAACAGCCATTGCGCGAAGGCGAGGGCGTTGAGATGGCGAAGAACCCCTCGGCAACCGGCCAGTTGGTTTCCCAACGAAATGCCGAAGCCCGCCCCATGCCTGACTTCATGGGCCGCATGCGAGCTATCTACGGCGATAAATTGCTCGTTGTCAGCGGCGCGAAGTTGATCGCGAAAGACCGGGCGCGATATTGAAGACCAGGCGAAGTCGGAAGGAACAAACCCTCACTCGTAATATCAGGGAGACAGCCCCGATTGTCTCACCCGAGTACGACCGTAACAGGCGGCGCGAGGGCACGCTTGCGGATTTCTTTGCTTCTTCGCCATTCCCCAATTCAGGCGTTCACATCAAGCGCCTCGCCGGTCGGCCGCGGAAGATCGATCTGGGTGCTAGCCACTGAAGGCCACGCCCCCCAGCGCACACGCTCCGGTGACGCAGGTTACAGCCCTAAGCCCGTTCCGGTGCTCTTCTATACTCGATGACGTGACCCCGCCGGCAAGCGCCGGCCGGCACGTCAACCGCACAGAAGGAGAACAGCATGGCTGACAAGAAGGCAGATCTCGCTGGCCCCGGAATTGGCGATTACACAGAGCTGGAGCATGTGCTTCCGGCGGATTACAGCTCGCTGCTGTCACCCAAGGAAACCCAGAGGGCGATCTTCGAGGTGAAGAAGTACATCGAAGACAACCTCTGCAAAGAATTAAACCTGATGATGGTCACCGTACCCCTGATCGTCGACGAGGAGTCGGGTGTGAACGACTATCTCGACCGCGACGGCTCGCGCACGCCCGTCCAGTTCCATATCTCGAACGACCGCGACAAGCACCCCATTAACGCCCAGGTGGTGCAGGCGGCCACGAAGTGGAAGAGGATGGCGCTGAAGCAGTTCAACATGAACCCCGGCGAAGGCCTCTGCACCGACATGCGCGCCGTGCGCAAAGATTACTTCCTCGATCACGACCACAGCGCCTACGTCGATCAGTGGGACTGGGAGCGGGTGATCAGCGCCGAGCAGCGCAATCTCAACTTCCTGAAGGCCATCGTCAGCAAGATTTGGATGGTGATCACTGGCGCCGAGCGCTATGCCCAGGAATTGTTCCCGCAGCTAAAAGACTCACCGTATCCCCATCTGCCGCAGGAGCTGAAGTTCCTTCATGCCGAGGAAATTCTCGACATGTATCCCGACCTGCCGCGCAAGCAGCGCGAGACGGCGATCCTCCAGAAGTATCCCGCGGTGTTCATCATCGGGATCGGATGGACGCTGAAGGACGGCTATCCGCATGAGATGCGCGCTGCCGATTACGACGATTGGGTCACGGAGACGCGCTCGGAAGACGGCCACGTGCGGCATGGGCTGAATGGTGACATCCTGGTGTGGAACCCGGTGACCAAGCGGCGGCATGAGCTGACGTCGATGGGCATCCGCGTCAATCCCGAGTCACTCAAGAAGCAGTTGGAGCTGACGAATCAGACTCATTTCCTGAGCTATCCTTACCACAAGGCGATCGTCAATCACGAGATCCCGCTGAGCATCGGCGGGGGCATTGGGCAGTCGCGCACGCTGATGCTGCTGCTGCGCAAGGCGCACCTCGGCGAGGTGAGCGTAACCGTGTGGCCGAAGGTGCTGAAGGAGATGTGCGCGAAGAAGAACATCCACGTGCTGAACTAGAAACCAGTAGTCGGTAGCCGTCGGTAGCCAGTTGTCAGTTGCTGGATATCGGCATTCGGCTGATGAGCACCATCAGCGCGGCGAATCAGAAAGCTTTGATGGTGTGTGGCGCCGGGCGCGGAGCAATCCGCGCCCAATATTAGTCATACCCATCGCGCAATCGGAAAGCCCGGAACGGGCGCCATTTGTTTTAGCCGTGGGCGTAAGCCCGCGGTAGACAGCCCCATTTAGATTCAGGAGCCGCGGAGCGGCGGCACTCTTCGTGTCACGATCATACGTTTTGAATTACGTGCATTGTGTGTTTTCCACCAAAGGCCGTACGCAACTCATCCGCGACCCAGTGCCTCTCTGGGCCTACATGCGCGGAATTGCCCGTAACTGCGGGTTCGACATTCTCGCCATTGGCGGGACGGACAATCACGTCCCTCTGCTCTTGTCAGTTCCGCCCGCTATGCATCTAGTCGACCTTGTCCGCGATCTGAAGGCGAATTTGTCTCGATTTATGAAGACGAACGTGCCCGGATTTTCATGGCAAGCTGGCTACGCGGCAATCAGCGTCAGCCCGTCGCAAGTTGAAGCAGTGAAGCGTTATATCGCGAGCCAACAACAACACCATCGCAAACGCACGTTCGCTGCCGAGTATCTCGCGCTGCTTGACAAGGCAGGCGTGCGGTATGACCGCGAGCACGTTCTGGGCGACTGAGTGTCGCCGCTCCGCGGCTCGCTACCCTAAGCAGGCACGCTGACCGCGGGCTCACGCCCACGGCTAACACAAATGTCGCCCTTGCGGGCTCCTCATTCGCCTTCTTCGCTGTCGAGAGATCGAGCACCCTGTGAACAATCTGCTTCTCCGATTCCTGGATTGCTTTACAATTTCTTCCTCATGAAACTGCTCGCATTCGCCACGGTGGTCTGTCTCCTTGCTGCAACCGCTCCGGCCATGCAATCGCACACTTCCGCCCCGCACACCGCCGAACCCCAGCAGACCGTCAAGGTCAGTGAGCTGCCTCCACTCTCGATCACGAAAGATTGGAAAGACCACGCCTACTGGGCGTTCACTTTATTGCTCGCCGTCGTTGGCGGGTTGCAGGTCTTCCTGCTGTGGGGGAACCTGCGGGCCATCGAGCGCCAGGCGATTCAGATGGAGCGTCAGACCGGTATCCTTCAGCAGTCGGTGGCCCTCGCCGAGAAGAGTGCGGAAACCGCCAGGCAGAACCTCGAATTGTTTGTCAGCCGGGAGCGCGGACATCTCAGGCTGGAGTTGCTGCCGCTGGAGTCGCCACTGCACCCCGGACCCGCGAAAGTGAGCTACAAAATTACCCTGCATGGCACCACCGAAGCCTATGTGACCAGCTCGTGTGCGCGTGTGGAGGTCACCGATGCTTCCGAGCCCGCCGCCGACGACCATTGGTTTCCCGCGATGAACATTCCCCAGGTGATTACTCCGGAACAGCGGGTGATCGAAGCGCAGGTCCAGGGCGTATTCCCGAGGCCAGTGCTCGAACAGGCGGATGTCGAGGCGATTGAGGCGGGCAAGAAGTTTGTCCACTTTCGCGGATTCGTCAAGTACAAGGATGTATTTGGCGCCGAGCGCTGGACGCGGTGCCGCCGGGTGTGGGAGCTATCGCAACTGCGCAATCCCGACGGTACGCGATCGGGCCGCTGGAGCCGGCGCGGCGGCGCGAAGGACAACTCCGAAACGTAGCTCTTCGCCGCTGTGCCCGCCCAAGACTCGTGTCAACGTGCCCTTCACCACGTGGGGATGGGCCGCCGTGCGTGCGACTCGTGCCGTCGCGCGACATCCAATGTGGTAGCCTTTTACTGGGGCAGAGTGTCTCTCGCCGAGCTCGCAAGCTCGCCGAGCCGTCGTCCAACAACCCTCCAAGGAACACCGCATTGTTCAACAAAGTCGTTGCCGCAGTTTTCGGCACCAGTAACGAACGCGAGCTCAAGCGCATTCAGCCGCGGGTCGACCAGATCAACTCGTTCGAGCCGGCGATGAAGCAGCTTTCCGACGAGCAGCTCCGCGCCAAGACCGAAGAGTTCCGCCAGCGGATTCGCGAGCGCGTGGACGCGATCGAAGATGCCGACGAGAAAGACCAGGAGCTGAAGGCGGCGCTCGACGAGCTTCTCCCCGAGGCGTTCGCCGTGGTGCGCGAGGCGGGCTGGCGCGTGCTGAACATGCGGCACTTCGATGTGCAGCTCATCGGCGGCGTCGTGCTGCACCAGGGCAAGATCGCCGAGATGAAGACCGGCGAAGGCAAGACGCTGGTGGCGACCCTGCCGGTTTACCTCAACGCGCTCTCCGGGCGTGGCGTGCACGTCGTCACCGTCAACGACTACCTGGCCAAGCGCGACTCCGAGTGGATGGGCAAGCTGTACACGTTCCTTGGGCTGAGTGTTGGGGTCATTGTGCATGATCTCGACGACGCCCAGCGGCGCGAGGCCTACGCCTCCGACGTCACCTACGGCACCAACAACGAGTTCGGCTTCGACTACCTGCGCGACAATATGAAGTTTGACTTGAAGGATTGCGTGCAGCGCGGTCATAACTTTGGAATTGTGGACGAGGTCGACTCCATCCTGATCGACGAGGCCCGCACCCCGCTGATCATCAGCGGCCAGAGCGAGGAGTCCACCGACAAGTACTACAAGGTGAACCGCATCATCCCGCAGCTTGAGCAGGGCGAGGAGATCGAGCGCGGCTTGGGCGAGGACAAGGTCCTCACCGGCGACTACGTTGTGGATGAGAAGCACCGCACCATCACCGTCACCGATCCCGGATGGGAGAAGGTCGAGAAGCTGCTCCAGATTGGCAACATCGCCGATCCCGAGAACTGGGACCTGAAGCACCACGTCGAAACCGCCATCAAGGCGCACGCGCTGTATCGCCGCGATGTCGAGTACGTAGTGAAGGACGGCGAGGTCATTATCGTCGACGAATTCACCGGACGGTTAATGCCGGGCCGTCGCTGGTCCGATGGTTTACACCAGTCGGTTGAGGCGAAAGAGAACGTCAAGATCGAGCGCGAGAACCAGACGCTGGCCACCGTCACCTTCCAGAACTACTTCCGCATGTACAAGAAGCTGGCCGGCATGACGGGTACGGCGGAGACCGAAGCGCCCGAATTCGACAAGATCTACAAGCTGGAAGTCGTCGTTGTCCCCACCAACAAGCCGCTGCTGCGCGTGGAGAACTCCGACGTGGTTTATCGCACCGCGAAGGAGAAGTTTTTCGCCGCGGCAGATGAAATTCAGAAGTTCGCCGAGACCGGGCAGCCGGTCCTGGTGGGCACCACCTCGGTCGAAAAGTCCGAGCGCCTGTCTGACCTGCTGAAGAAGAAGGGCATCAAGCACGTCGTGCTGAACGCCAAGTATCACGAGAAGGAAGCGGAGATTGTGGCGCAGGCGGGCCGCAAGGGCGCCATCACCATCGCCACCAACATGGCCGGCCGCGGCACCGACATTCTGCTGGGCGGCAATCCCGAGTTCATGACCAAGCAGGAATGCCTGAAGAAGGGAATTGCGCAGGCACTGAAGGCCGTTGCCGGCGAAGTCTCGGCCAAGCCCGACGATCCTAACCTGTCCTACTTCTACTACGGCGGCGTTGAATACAAGGTCGATACAGCGAGGTGGAACGAGATTTATCAGAAATACAAGCAGGCCACCGACGCGGAGCATGACGAGGTCATCGGACTCGGCGGGCTGTTTATCTTCGGCACCGAGCGTCACGAGGCGCGGCGCATCGACAATCAGTTGCGCGGCCGCGCCGGCCGCCAGGGCGATCCTGGCGCATCGCGCTTTTATCTGTCGCTGGAAGACGACCTGATGCGCATCTTCGCCAAGGAGTGGGTCTCAAACCTGCTTCAGCGGCTGGGCATGGAAGAGGGTGTGCCCATCGAGTCGAGGCTGATCACGCGGCGCATCGAAGCCGCGCAGAAGGCGGTCGAGGGCCAGAACTTCGAGGCCCGCAAACACCTGCTCGAGTATGACGACGTGATGAACAAACAGCGCCAGGCGGTCTACGCGCTGCGGCGGCAGTTGCTGGAAGGACTCGACCAGAAGGAACTCATACTCGAAGATTACGTGCGCGACATACTTGCGGGGCTCCTTGACAAATACGCCGGCAAGGAGACGCGGCCCGAAGATTGGGACATCAAGAGCCTGAAGAACCAGGTCTTCACGCGCTTCGGCGTCGATATCACGGCGGAGGGGATCGATCCCGAAAAGCTGAATCGCGCTGAACTTGGGGACGCAATCTTCGACAAGTTGAAAGAGCGTTACGAGGCGAAAGAGCAGCTCATCGGCCCGGACGCGATGCGCCACCACGAGCGCATCATCATGCTGAGCGTGATTGACCAGCAGTGGAAGGACCACCTGCTCAGCATGGACCACCTGCGCGAGGGCATCGGGCTGCGCGGCTACGGCCAGCACGATCCGCTGGTGGAGTACAAGCGCGAGTCGTTCGACATGTTCGAAGCCATGATGGAGCGCTTCGAGGAGGAGACGGTCCGCTACCTGTACCTCATGCAGATCATCGAGGCGCCGCAGCGTCGCGAGCCGCAGCGCATCAGCGCCGGGGGCGACTTCAACGGCGAGCCGGTTGGGGCGTACAGCACGGGTCGAGGTCGCGCGACCACGTCGATGGACGACATGGAAGAGGCCTTCCAGCGCCGCAAGCGCCGCGAGCTGGAACAGGCGCGCATGGCCGGCGCGGGCGAGATGGGCACCGTGCAGCAGGTCGTCCGCGGCGAAAAGGTGGGCCGCAACGATCCCTGTCCCTGTGGCAGCGGCAAGAAGTACAAGAAATGCTGTGGTGCGTAGAGGCGGCCTGCAACCGCTTAGCCCGGACGCCGCCCCGGTCCTCTCTGACCGGACCATAGCTCACGCGCAGGTGTGATGGCCGTCACGGACGCGTGTTCATCGGCGACGCACAATGCTGGCAGAGGTGCAGACATGCCGGTACTGATAATTGCGGTAGTCTTCTTCGCCGTTTTCCTGGTGATGGGCGTGATGGCGGTGACGGCGATGGTGGCCGAACACAGGGGCCATCTCTTTAGTTGGCGATGGAGCGACGAGCCCAAGCCCAGCCGGAAGTGACGCGGGACATTGTCCAGGGGTGAGGTGATGGCGCGCGGCTCCGGCCCGCGCCGGCCCGCTTACACGGCCTGCAATGCGCGGGCCAGGCAATCTTCGCAGAAGCCGCTGTCCTTGATATCGATCCATTCCACCGCATGCGACGGCGCCATGGCGCACTGGTAGTCATGGCAATGAGTCAGGTGCAGGGTGTGCCCCAACTCGTGTACCGACTCGACTAGAAGCCGATTCGCCAGCAGGTCCATGTCCTGCGGCAATCCATAAAATTCCTGCTGCAAACGATGGTAGGAGACTACCGCCGACCTTCCGCCGAGCTGCGCCTCGCCAAAGACAAAAGTAAGGATAGGGATATACAAGTCGAACTGGGTCACGCCCAGCAGTCGCCACGTGCTGCTGGTGATGTAGCGTTGCATGTCGGCAATGATCTCGGAAGAGTGATACTGCTGGCGCTCGCCATGCAAAGCGAAGGCAGGATCTAAGGTTGCGGGAAGAATTTTGGCCGGAGCGCGAAATTTGTCATATAGCGCCTGCGCCAGCCATTCCAGGAGCTGAGGGTCAGGTGAGCCAATCGGGAGTAGGTGGAGATTGTTCATAGATACAGGCAATCTGCGTGGATAGTAGCTAGTAACTAGTAACTAGTCTAAGAATCCAGTACATCGCAGGTTGATTTCACCACTGACACCTACATGCGGGTTCACCACACGTTGGCCTGTTAGCTGGTTATGTTCTTTCGCGCACAGGCAACACTACGCTGCAAGGACGCAAGCATGCGTTCAGCTTCGACCACTTGTCTTTGTAACTTCCCGTGGACGTCGGCTGGCAGCAAATTCAGGTCGCGGGCTAATAGGAGGAAATATTCCAGTTCTACGGCGGAACCGGCGGAAATATTGAGAAAGCGATATAAATCTCCGTTTCCGGTCCTTCCACACCCTCCGGCAATGTTTGCTGCCACGGATGCGCTGCACCTACGCATTTGGCTGGTCAAGCCAAATAGTTCTTCACGCGGAAATGTAGCCGTAGCGCGGTAGATCTCCAGCGTCAGAGCGTGCGCTTTGTCCCAGACTTTTAGCTGCCTGAAGTCCCTCATTTAGCGCCCTGTTTCCAACTAGTAGCTACTAGTTACTAGTTACTAATTGCTCGCTTTTCTCTTTCCTATTCCACCCATACTTCTTCAGCTTGTGATGTAGAGTCACTCTATCGATCCCCAGCACCTCGGCGGTGCGCGTCTGGTTGCCGCTGCACTCGTCCAGGACGCGCAAGATATGCGTGCGTTCCACATCTTCCAGGCTGCGGACGTCTCCAACGCCCAGTCCTGCGCCATTCTTAGCTTTCAAGGTGAAATCTGCCTCGCGCAGCTCCGGCTCCTGCGCCACCACCATGCCGCGCTCTACGGCATTCTCCAATTCGCGCACATTGCCCGGCCAGTTGTACTGCTGCAATGCATTCATGGCCGCAGGCGAGACCCGGGTTATGCGCTTGCTCATCTCGCTGGAGAACTTGCGCACGAAGAAGTCCACCAGCGCGGGGATGTCTTCGCGGCGCTCGCGCAACGGCGGCAGCTCGATGTGGAAGACGTTCAGGCGATAGTAAAGATCGGGGCGGAACTTGCCTTCTTCGATGAGTTGCTCCAGATCTCTGTTGGTCGCGGCGACCACGCGAAAATCGACTTTGATGGTCTGATTGCCGCCCACGCGCACAATCTCGCGCTCCTGCAAGACGCGCAGCAGATCAGTCTGCGTCTTCAGGCTGATGTCGCCGATTTCGTCGAGGAAGACTGTGCCCCCTTCGGCGATCTCAAACTTACCCTTCTTACGATATTGCGCGCCGGTGAAGGCGCCTTTCTCGTGGCCGAAGAGTTCGCTCTCCAACAGAGTTTCGGTAAGCGCGCCGCAATGGATGACTACCAAAGGATGGAATCGGCGCGCGCTGCCGGCGTGGACGGCCCGCGCGACCAGCTCTTTCCCGGTGCCGCTCTCGCCGGTCACCAGTACGGTCGCATCGGTGGGCGCGACCGTCTCGATGGCATCGAACACATGCTTCATGGCCGCGCTCTGGCCGATGATCTCCGAAGGACGCGCGATCTCCGCCACCGTTTCTTTCAGGCGCACGTTCTCCTGCTGGGTGCGGCGATGCGACATGGCTTTGGCTACCAGGTGGGCGATCTCGTCGGGGTCGAGCGGCTTGTTGACGTAGTCGTAGGCGCCGTTCTTGAGCGCAGCCACGGCGGTCTCCACCGACGCGTAGCCGGTCATGATGATGACCAGCATGTCGGGATAGATCTCGTGCAGCCGGCGCTGTAGCTCGATGCCATCGGTGCCGCGCATCTTGATGTCGACCAGCGCGACATCGAAGGTCTGCTGTGCGACGCGGGTGAGCGCCTCGTTCGCGCTCTCCGCGGTGGCAACATCGTAGCCTTCTTCGCTAAACCATTTGGCCAGCGAATCCCGCACGCTGAGCTCGTCGTCAACAATCAACAGTTTGCCTTGTGTCATTGTTCTACCTCACCGTCGCCGTCGTGCGATTTTCTTCCGTGATGGCGGGTCCCGGGTTCTCAATTGGCAGCACGATCTTGAAGGTCGTCCCTTCTCCTACAACAGACTTCACCTCGATGTGCCCGCCGTGTCGCTCCACGATGTTTTGACTGATGGCCAGCCCCAGCCCTGAGCCGCCCGATTCTTTCGTCGTATAAAACGGCTCGAAGATGTGGGCCAAATGCTCCTCTGGGATGCCAATACCGTCGTCGCGAATGACCAGCTCCATGGAGTCGCCATCCGCGCGCGTGCTGATCCAGAGATTGCCTTCCTGCGGCATGGCGTCGATGGCATTGATCACCATGGCGAGTACGACCTGCTCGATCTGCGCCGGATCGCAGTGCGCCATGGGTAGTCCCGCTGCCAAGTCGAGGTTGAGCTGAATGCCGCCGATGTCCAACTTGTGTTGCACCAGGCGGATGCAGCGGTCAATGACCTGGTTCAGGTCGCACCAGGCCAGATTGATGGGCGAGACGCGCGAGAAACTCAGCAGGTTGTGCACTAACTCGCCGCAGCGCTTGCTTTCGCTGGCGATCAGGTCGAGCGAGCCCCTCATCTCCTCCTGCTTCGGTGAGGGCTGCGTGTTCTTTTCGATCCAGCGCTTCACCAGGCGGGAATAGGTCAAGATTCCGGAGAGCGGGTTGTTGATCTCGTGCGCCACCACTGCGGCCATCTTGCCGATGGTGGCCATCTTCTCGACATGCAGCATGCGCTGATGCGCCTGCTTGAGTTCGCGCGTCTTCTCCTCGACGCGTTCCTCCAGGGTGCGGGCCCAGGCGGTGATCTCGGCTTGCGCCACCTGGAGGCGGTTGCTCATGTCGTTGAACGATTGCGCCAGCTCACCGGCTTCATCGCGCGAACGGACTTGGATCTGGCAGCCAAGATTGCCGCTGGCGATGCGCTCGGTGCCGGTCTTCAGTTCGCGCAAGGGGTTGCGCACGACGATCCAGATGAACAGGCCGCTGAGGAAGACCACAGCAATCAGGGCCAGGGCGGTGGCGGCGGCCATCTCACGTTTCTCGACTGCCAGACTCTGATCGACCTTGGCCAGCGAGATGTTGGTGTCGAGCACGCCGAGGATCTGGGTGCCCGCGGGGTGAGCATGGCAGGCCGCATTCGAGCACGCCGGCTCGTTCTCGATGGGCGAGATTACGCCCAGCACCCGGGTGCCGTCGGCGCGGTAAACCCGGAAGCGGTCAGAGCGATTCAGCCGCGCCAGCGGCTTGGATTTCTCGTGGCAGCCATAGCACGCCTCGGCGCTCTTGTCGATCATGGCGCCCACTTCCGACGGCGCGGTGGAGTAACTGATCACGCCTTGCGGGTTCATGATGCGGATGCGGACCATGCCCGGCTGGTCGGCCATGTTCAGCATCAGCTCGTACAGCCCGATGCGGTCGTTGTTGAGCATGTAGCGCG
>Ga0335081_10001996_pt1 | contig 32216 bp, 27 predicted proteins | sample Lox_Sample_35_FD_206713 | JGI IMG/M metagenome (GOLD analysis project Ga0335081, IMG submission 206713) | Soil microbial communities from Loxahatchee National Wildlife Refuge, Florida, United States - Lox_Sample_3.5 | ecosystem: Environmental > Terrestrial > Soil > Wetlands | place: USA...
GACGATCGTCGAGCATTGGATCCCTGAAACTCAGCCCCGGCCGTGTGTAAAGGATGTCTAGGGACAGAATGTAAAGCATGTCCTGGGACTAGACACCTTAAAAGCGAAGGGTGGGGCACCCACTAAATACAAAAGCAGATTCCTCGGGCGACCGGAGCCGCCCTCGGAATGGCAACGGGTTTGGGTTGCGCCAAGCGGGACGAGAAAAGCCTCAGGTCTCCCGACAGACGACGTCGGGCGACCTGAGCTACTTTTTTAAGCGGAAAAAGCGGCGTGATGTCCACGCCCTTTTTCCGCTCGACAATCCCAAGAAGCTAACTCGTTATTGCAGGACGGTGGCGGGGGAGGCGCCGTAGAAGCTGAACCAGGGCTTGGCGGCGGCCAGGCGCTTATTGACGTTGCCGATATTCTCGACGCCCTGCTTGGCGAGCCATTCCTCGAAGGCCTTCAGGCCCTGCTTGGCGTAGACGGGAATGCCGTCTTTCCAGGTGGCGCGTCCGCAGAGGACGCCGGAGAAGTTGGTGCCGGCTTCGGCGGCGAGCTCGAGCGATTCGTTGAAGGTGTCGTTGCTGACGCCGGCGGAAAGATAGATGAAGGGCTTCTTGGCCATGGCGGCGGCGCGGCGGAAATGTTCCTTGGCTTCTTCCTTGGAGTAGACGGACTCGCCCTTGCAGGAGCGCGCGCCCTTGACGTAGGCCATATTCACCGGGACTTCCACCTTGAGCACATCGACGGCGTATTGGGGCTTGGAGAACTCCTCCATGCTGCGGGCCACGATTTCGGGCTTCTTGCGGGCAAAGGCGGCGGACTTTTCGTCGGCGTTCTCTTCGTAGCCGACGAACTCGAGGAAGAAGGGCACATCCGAGGCGATGCATTCGGCGCCGATGCGCTCGACCCAGGCGTGCTTGGTTTCATTGACGGCGGCGGGATCGAAAGGCGTGTAGTAGAGCAGGATTTTGACGCAATCGGCCCCAGCGGCGACGAGGCGGCGCACGGAATAATGGTCGAGCAGATCGGGCAGGCGGCCGGGCTGCGTATTGTCGTAGCCGGACTTTTCGTAAGCGAGCAGCAGGCCGGCGTTCTTCGAGCGCACCTTGGCGGCGGAGAGGCCGTATTCGGGATCGAGCAGGATGGCAGTGGCGTGCGGCGTGAGGATGCGCGTGACGGCTTCCTTGAACTCGGCCATCATCTGGTCGGTGACGGCTTTCTTATCGACGCCTTTTTCCTTGGCGATGGCGCTTTTCAGCGAACCGCGCTGGTCCATGGCGGCGGCGCCGATGACGCCGTGTTGATTGGAAACTGCCTCCAGGCGCTTCTGTTTGCCCGGGGTGATTTTCATTCTCGTGCCTCCAAAGCAAGAAGTTTTTACCGCGCGAAAGCCGGCCGCGGCGGCGTGACTTTTCAGCGCAAATGAGTCGCGGAAGAGTGCGGCGTCAATTCTAACACGCTCGCCGCTGCCGATAACTGAGAGTATCCACCAGGTATACAGATGAAACGGGGCTAGAAGTGGGCCAAGCCTTCTTCGTCGAAGCCGACGACGACGCGGCCCCCGGCGAGGACGACCGGGCGGCGAATCAGGCTGGGCTCTTTGGCCATCAGGCGGATAGCTTCGCGGCGGGTGGGCGGGTTCTCGCCCAGATTTTTCTCGCGATAGACCTCGCTGCGCGTATTGAGGAACTGCGTGTGGTCGCGGGGACCAATCAGCTTTTCGAGTTCCGTGGCGCTGAGAGGATCCTCCCAGAGGTCGCGGTACTGGAGCTGGTATCCGCGGCGCTGGAGGAAGTCGCGGGTCTTGGTGCAGGTGCTGCAGCCGGGTTTGTGCAGGAATCGGACGCGCTTGGTACGAGCCTTGCCATTGGGTTTGCGCTTGCTTGTTCGCGATTTGGTCATGGGTATCCTCGGCTTCGCGTCGTGACTTCGTTGCGTGAAGGCCAGGGGGAGCATTCTAGCGCAAGTGGGTTGCGGAATGATTACGAAAGGAGACGCTCCGCGTCGGAATGGTCGGCGCGGGGGCGGACCAATAAAAGGAAAAAGCAGATTCCTCACCCCATCGGCAAAGAACGCCGCTGGGTTCGGAATGACGACGAAACGCAAGAAGGCCAAGGTCCCAGGGCCGCCCACTTGGTTCTGAGCGTGCGCTTCGCGCCGGGCCGGCGCGCCCTGGGCTACAAAGCGAATGGCCACGGGAAAAGGAGAGGGCGCCATCGCAGCAAGCCGGAAAGGCCTCAGGTCTCCCGGCAAAGAGCGCCGGGCGACCTGAGCTACAAAGGACAAAGGCAAAAGCAGATTCCTCGTCGCCGCGCTCCTCGGAATGACAAGGGTTGGGGAAAGGCGGTACCGGTGCGAAGAAGGGCGTGATGAACACGCCCTCTTCGCGCCTGAGAATCGGAGCCGTTACTTCCAGGCGGAGTAGACTGGCTTGCTGACGAGGAACTCGGGGTTGGCGCCGGCGCGCGGGGTGAACTTCTGGGCGCGGCCGTTATCGACTTCGGCGACGTAGAAGTTGCCCTGCTGATCGACGCTGAAGCCGTGCACGCCCCAGAAGCCGCCGGGGAAATCGCCCCAGGTGCCCCAGGTATAAAGCAAATGGCCTTGCAGGTCGTACTTCAGCATCTTGGAGGTGCCGCGGTCGAAGGCCCACAGAGTGCGGTCGGCGCCGATGTAGATCAAGTGGACGTCGGAGGGATTCTCGCCGACCTTCCAGTCGTAGAGGAACTTCCCGTTTTCGTCGAAGACTTGAATGCGGTGGTTGCCGCGGTCGTTGACGAAGATGTGCTTGGTCTGGGCGTCGATGGCGATGCCGTGCACGTTATTGAAATAGCCCGGCCGGGTGTCGTTGCCGTTGGAGCCCTTCATGCCCCAGTCGAGGAGGAATTTGCCGTTCTTATCGAACTTGGCGACGCGGGTGCCGTTGTAACCGTCGGCGACGAAGAAGGTGCTGTCGGGCAGCCAGACGATATAGGTGGGGCGGTTGAAGTGCGTGCCGTCGGCGCCTTTGACGGTGGGCGTGCCGATGGTTTGCAGGAGTTGCTTGCCGTCGTGGGAGAACTTATAGACCGAGTGCATGTGGTCGTCCACGACCCAGACGTTCTTATCGGGATCGTAGGGATTGACGTAGACGGCGTGCGGGCGCTTGAAGATCTTGTCCCACTGGCTCCAGGTCTCCACGATGTTGCCGTTCTCATCGACGACATTGAAGCAATTAGCCCAGTTGGCATCCACGCCGATTTCGCGGTAGGGCGGGGTATCGCCGCGCCACAGCCTGGGGCCATCGTCGGGATCCTGTCCGGTGCCGCCGGCGCCGGGCATGGCGGCGGCCGTAGCGTCACGCCAAGGAAGGCGGCCGATGGGGAAAGAGATGCTCGGGCCCAACTGCGGAAGCAACGTCGCCCTGGGGGCCTTGATGTTGGGGAGCTCGCCGCGGAACAGCATATAGACGCGATTGGGGCTCTCGGCGAAGATGCCCTGCCCCGCGCCCCAGGTCCACTTCTCGTTTCCGGGCAGCGTGCTGATGTCTTTGGGCCAGCCCTTGACGACGTCATAGCCGCCGAAGATATCCTGGCCGCCGATCTGCCCGGGAATGGCTACCGCGCCCGTGCCGGGCTTCGACGCGCCACGGACGGTGAGGGTCCTGCTGGCGATGAAGAAGCCCAGGACGCCCCCCACAACAATTGCGAACAAGGTGAACAAAACTCTACGCATTCCTTTTCCTCCTCGAGAAGTAAGGCCTGTGAGCGTGTAGACGATAGCACCATCCAGGGCGTTTCGAAACAAAATCGAATGCGGGGTAGGCGCCGAAGTAGGAAAGGGCAACTGCAGATCCCTCGTCGCGTAAAACAAATGCGCTCCTCGGGATGACAACGTGGAATTGGCTGCGCGGCGGGAGGCGATGCCAGCGGCGGAGAAGAACGAAGAACCAAAGCAAAAGCAGATCCCTCACCCCATCCGCAAAAAGCGCGGCTGGGTTCGGGATGACACGCGGGGAGAGGTACGCTCCTCGGGATGACAACATGGAGTGGGCTGCGCGGCGGGCGGCGGGACAATACGTGGGTGAGGGGCTACAGAGGCGATGCGGAGCGGGCGTTAGGGGCGGCGGCAAATTTGAATGACCTCTATTCAAAATACGAGTTGGACAGACGGCGGGCAGGGCTTTACTTTTAGGAATGGCTCGGCGCAGGCTTAAGGCGGTTAGAGACGGATCGAGCGGCGGGAGCGTGGACGGGTGGACAGGGCGAGCTGAGCGACCACCATTGGGCTGCGCGGAACGAGAAAAGCCCCAGGGCCGCCACAAGACAGGGCGCCCTGGGCTACCAGACGAAAAGCCTCAGGTCTCCCGGCGACTTTCTTTGTTACGTGCGCCGGTGCGCCGGCGCGCCGGACGCCGGGCGACCTGAGCTACAAGCCTTCGGCAGCGGGGGCGGCGGCAAAGAGGATCGAGCTTCGAGCGATGAGACAACCTGGTCCTAATCCGTGGACGGACGGCGATCTGGACATCGACTTCCTGCACGAGATGGCCTCGCGCATGTCGCTGGCGCCTCCGCTGCACGAAGTGCTGCGCGAGGTGATGCGCTTCGCGGCGGCGGTGGTGCAGTGCGACTCCTGCTTCGTGTACGTGCTGGAAAAAGACGAGCTGGTGCTGCGAGCCTCGAAGAATCCGCATCCGGAGATCATCGACCGGCTGAAGCTGAAGATGGGCGAAGGCATCACCGGCTGGGTGGCCGAGCACCGCGAGCCCGTGGCCGTGCCGCTGAACGCCATGAAGGACCCGCGATTCAAGTTCTTCAACGACCTGCCGGAAGATCAGTTCGAATCGTTCCTTTCGGTGCCCATCATGTGCCGGGGACGGCTGGTGGGCGTCATCAACCTGCAAAACCGCAAGCCGCACCACTACAACAAGCGCGAGATCACGCTGATCTCCACGGTGGGAGCGCTCGCGGGCGCGGAGATCGAGATGGCGCGGCTGCAGGACGAAGAGCGGCGGCGCATCGGACGCGAAGTGCACGACAGCCTGGGCCAGGAGCTGACCGCGGCGAAATTGTATCTGAAGCGCATTCCGGAAGCTTCCTACGCGGACGCGCATTGGTCGTCGTTCGTCAAAGAAGCGGCAGGGGCCGTGGACCGCGCGCTGCAACAAGTGCGCAGCCTGTCTTATTTGCTGCATCCGCCGTTCGCTGAGGACATGGGGTTGCTAACGGCGGTGCGCTACTACATCGAGGGCGTGAGCCAGCGCACGGGCATCCAAGTGAAGGCAAAGCTGCCGGAGGAGCTGCAGCGGCTGCCCTTCGAGATGGAGGCGGTGATCTTTCGCGTGGTGCAGGAGTCGCTGACCAACATCTACCGGCACTCCAGCAGCAAGAAGGCGGAGGTCGAGCTCGAGCGCAACGGCGAGACGGTGCGCGTGAAGATTCGCGATTACGGCGAGAACGCCGCGGCGGCCAAGTCCAGCGCGGATCGAGCGATCGAAGGGGCGATCGAACGGGCCGGCGTAGGCGTCACCGGAATGCGCGAGCGCGTGCACGGGCTGGGCGGCGTCTTCAAGATGTACGACGCGCGGCCAGGCATGGTCGTCGAGGTGGAGCTGCCAGTCGCGCCGGCGACGAAATCCGCGTAGCCGCAAGCCCGCAGGTGGCGCGGCGATGCCTGCCGTGCGCCACCGCAGCAAGCAAAAGCAAACTGCAGATCCCTCGGTCGTACCCCGCCGAACAGCCGGCGGCGCACTCTCTCGTGATGACAGCTTCGCCGGCGCTGAGCACACGATTGCGTCTCAAGCGACGCGCGCCTGAGTGCGCTCGCTACTCGCTCACGCACCTTCCCTACTCAATGACCCACCTCGTGAAACAAAAGCCCCGGGGCCGCCACAAACCGGCGCGCCCTGGGCTACAAACAGACCGCTACAAGGCAGTGCTCGTCAGAATGACCACGCTGCGGCTAGCGGGTGGTGGCGGTGGCGACGCAGGCTTCGGCGAGGTGATCGCCCCAGGGCTCGCGCAACTCGAGCGCGATGGCGTAGGGCAAAAACTCGGAGGCGGCGTGCGGGTCGTCGACGGCGACGCGGCGCATGTGGTCCTGCTCGACTTTTGCGAGGAACTGGCGGAAGCCTTCGATCTGATCGAGCACCTGGCGCCCGCGCGGAGTGGTCCTGCGGAGCGCGGGAAACGCGGCGATGTTGATGGCCACCAGGGCCAGCAACGAGAGCGCGTAGGCCAGCGAGAGGGCGGACTTCAACTGCCACAGGACGGCGACCCCCGCGCCGCCGAAGGCGGCCACGAAGGCGCTGCCGATGAGCACTTCCTTGGCGCCGCCCAAGCCGCGCACCATGCGGCTCCAGGCGGGCAGCAGCGTCATGACGGCGATCAGCCCGAGGAAGAAGAAGCAGAAGAAAAACCACCAGGTGAGAAAGACGGTGGTCATGAAGTCGGCGGAGCGGCCGTGCGCCGTGACGGCCATGCCCATGGCGGTGAGAAAAGAGGCGAGCGTGCCCAGCACGAGGAAGCGCGCGTTGCGCGTGAAGTACAGATTGCCGACGGATTTGTGCATCTCCTGATAGATGTACATTACGTAGCGATTGATTTCGTTGGGTTGTTTCGGATCGAGCATGGCGGTGGGGCCGTCCTCGAAAAGCACGTTGAAGACTTGGGCCTCTTCGGGGGCGAGCGGCGGGCGCAGCGTCGTTGGATCGGCGGGGTTCAGGCGCGTGAGGCGGTATTTGCCATCGGGCCGCGGCTCGATGGCGACGCAGCCGCGCGCGGCGAGCTGCGCGAGAGTGGCGGCAAAGCTGCGGCCATCGCAGCCGGTGGTGCGAATGTAACGCACGGCCGCGGGCGAAAGGCCCTGCGGCGGCTGATACTGCGTGGTGATGACGCCGTGTTGCGGCCCGCGCCCGAGCGCGAACCATACGACGAGATAGTAGAGCAGCAAAAGCGTTGGGGCGATCAGCAGAGTGCCATCGCGAGACAGCGGGCCCAGCGGCGGCGGCGCCAAGAATCCCTTGGGCCAGGTGAACCAGACGCTGGGGCTCTCGGCGGAGCCGAGGTTCGCGACGCGAAACTCGAAGCCGTCGGGAAGCGTGGTGCGCTCGACCTGGGCTACGGCGCGCTCGGCGGCGGCGCCGCGGAAGCCTGCGTAGGCGTTGGCGGCGACCACACCGGCGGGAAGCTCCGGCGGCAGATGCACGCGCACCACGGCTTCGTCCAGAGGGACGCGCCAGTAGTGACCCACCGCGTTCCAGTAAAGCTGGTCGTGGTCGGAGAGGAATTGCGTCACGCCATCGGCTTCGTAGCGAAGCACGAAGCGATGATCGCCGTGCGCGAGCGGCTCGTAGGGCTCGCCGAGGCGCAGCTGATTGTAGCCAAAGTCACTGCCCTGCTCGTAGGAGACGGGGGCGCCGTTCTCGGTGGCTTCCAGAATCTTGACGCGAACGCCGGTGTCTTTTGCGTAGGGGCCGACGAGGGTCTGGTCCCAGCGCGCTTCGGAATCGATGGGAAGATCGCGGATCATTCCGTAGCGGAAGGCGTCGCCCACGCAGTGCACCAGGAACTCCTCGCGCACTTCGAGCGTGGCGTTTGCGCGCAGGGTGACGTCGGAAGTGAAAGAGAGAATGCGGTCAAGCTCCATGCCGGCGCGAGCGTCTGGTGGAGTGGCCGGGCGCGACGGCTGCGCCGCATTGCGCTGCATGGCGCGCGAGCGGCGAATGACCGGGGCCATGCGCGGGTACATAAACGCGAGCATCACGGCCAGGCCGATGACGAATTGGAGCAGTCCCTTCAGGGCGCGCGGCATGACTTTTCCACGCCGAAAAAGCCCCGTTATAGAACGGACGGCCTTTTTCGGCTCGACAATCCCCATACTGCCGTCCCATATATGGTATCGGGAGGGCGCCGCGGCGAAGGCTGAAAAGAGGCCGCACGTAGCGTTTCGCGCAATGTTCAGTTGGCATCAGGAGACGCAAGCGCACAGCCAAAAGTGGCTGTGCCACTGAGGCGGAAACTGGCGGATGGCTGCCTGCGCAAGGGCAAGCTAGGCTACAATCCCGCTAGGTTTTTGGGGGGGACGCTTTGCCGAAGGGACGCGTGCCGGAAAGGAGCGCATGAAGCTGATCCGCGAGCTGCCGGATTTATTTCGTCTGGTGCGCCTCGCACCGGTGAATTCGTATTTCGTGCGCGAGGACGACGGCCTGACGCTGGTGGACACGAATCTGCCGGGCCGTGCGGAGAAGATCGTGGAGACGGCGCTGCGCATGGAGTTGCCCATCCGCCGCATCGCGCTCACGCATGCGCACATGGATCACGTGGGCTCGCTCGACGCCATCTGCGAGCTCCTTCCCGACGTGGAGGTTTTTATCGGCGCGCGCGAATCGCGGCTGATGGAACAGGATTCCTCGCTCGATCCGACGGAGCCGAAGACGAAGCTGCGGGGGCGCTTTCCGCCTGTGAAGACGAAGCCCAGGCTGATCGATCCGGGCGATCACATCCGCTCGCTGCGCGTGCTGGCCACGCCGGGGCATACGCCGGGGCACTTATCGTTTTTCGACGAACGCAACGGCGCGCTGCTGACCGGCGACGCCATGCAGACGGCCGGCGGCGTGGCGGTGGCGGGAGACCTGCGGATCTTATTTCCGTTGCCGGCTTTATTCACCTGGAACAAACCGCTGGCGCTCGAAAGCGCTCGGCTCGTGCGCGATTTGAACCCGACCTGTCTGGCGCCGGGGCATGGGCGCGTGGTGCAGTATCCGCTGGCGCGGATCGATCGGGCCATCCGGCGGGCGGCCGGCAAGTTCAGGTGAGGTTGAAGGCGCAGAATGGGCGGGCGCGACCTGAGCTACAAGCTGCGCGCAGGATGCGGCCGACTCGTAGTAGGCAACGGCTTACTTTCCGAATCCTTTATAAGGATCAGCTTCAGATATAAGGATCAGCTTCAGAACGGACAGAGGGTGAAAAGCGCACACGGCCAGCATAGGCCGCTGGGCGCGGCCTGTGCCGACCTTAGAATTCGAGGAATTCGACGCTAATGTTCGGGGCTAGTAGGAATCGGGAGCTTCCTCGCCGTTCCCCTTGGTGCGCTTTTCGGGCAAGGCTCGGCCATCGTCGAAGACAAAGCGAGAGCCGGTCATGCGCGGCGCGCCGGACTTGGCCGGATGGCCGCTCACGGTGATTTTGTCGCCGGGCTTGAAGACGTCCTTGCTGAAGCCCGCGGCGGACTCCTGATGCGGATTGCCCAGCTCAACGCCCCAGTGCACCAGGTTGCCCTTTTCGTCGGTGGCGTCGAACAAGAGACCGCAGTGGGGGTTGGCCCAAATCCATTCCGTCACGACTCCCTTCACCGTCACGGTTTTCTCCGTGTCGTATGCCACGCCGGTGCCGTGGTGCGCGAAGAGCGGCGCGAAGGAGACGGACAGCGCTACAGCCAAAGCCGCAAATGCCGGGACCTTAAAGTTCATGAGTGCCTCCGGAAGTACCCACTATTTAACACAAAAGCGGCAGGCAAACAATTGCCGACTCGTCCGGGCTGCGCGTCGTTTGATTTTTTGACCTCGTGTCACGATCAAGAAAATCCAGATTGACCATTTTCTGTTCTTCCCGGCGCCGGCCCAGCGCGGAGCCCGCGCCACCAAGATCGAGCCAGTGCGCAGCAGACGATCTGACAGAAATGGCTCTGAAACCGCGCGACGGCAGGCTGGCATCCTTGAAAAGGGCTTGAAAACGGCTGCGCGTTGCCGGGACTTCTCAGCGACAAAGGGGTGACAGTCTGGAACACCGACCAGAGGTCTCGTATTTGCGGCTGCACCAAGTTAAGGCACCATTGCAGCGTTGTACTTTTTTCGTTGCACAGCATAAGGAGCGCGCGCGATGAGCATACTGCGTTGGGAATGGGCCCGAGTGGAACGTATCTTCACCGAGACAATCTTTTCCAACCTGAGTGTACTGACCCTGGGCGCTCCGCTAATATCGGAATGCGTTCAGCTGAAACGCTTAAACTCGCCGTACGACCGGCACAGCCAGGCGGACGTTTCGCCAGCTAATCCGGCCGAATCGCGGACTACGGTCCGGAAACGAGCGCGTTAATTTTTGCCGCAGATGTATCCAGCCGAGGCGACATAGATCACTCGCGGGACCGCACTCCTCCCTGCCGCGAGCACCTAATCCACGAAGCGCATTGTGGAAACATCCCGGCAAGTGGGCCCCACGGCGCCAAAGTGTTCGGATACCTTAATAGGTAGAGGAAGAAGGGCGCCCCGAAACAGCGGTCCCTGAAAAAGCGACGATGACAACTGCACAAGCGGAAACATCTTTTCGCGAGAAAGCTTCGCCTTTTCTCCTATTGATGGCGCTGGTGGGAATCCCGGCGGCGGGTTGGGCCTCGGTTGTTTTTGGGCTGCAAATCCTGCGGTTCATCGACGGGGCGTACGAGCCGTTGTTCCTGGCGGCCGAGGTTGTCAGCCTGCTGGCCGTGGTGGTCCTCTTCCTCGCGCTGCGCGGCTGCCTGGCCCTGCCCTCGGCTCCGCGGGGCGCTTACAGGACCGTGCTGGATTTTCTGGCGATGTCGCGCTGGCATCCCGCGGTGAAAGCCGCGTTTGCGGCGCTGGTGGTGCTGCCCGGAGCATGGTATCTGCACACCAGCCACTGGCTCATCAGCATGTTTCAGATGATGGGCCTGCGGGCGCTGAGGTCCGGCGACGTGCGGGACGGGCTCGACGGCCTGACGGCCCTGTACCAATTGGCGCTGACGGGCGGAGTACCGTTGCTTTTCGGCCTGCACGTGCTGACTCGATGGAAGCCGAAAAACTGGTGGCTGCCATGGCTGCTGATCCCCTTCCTGCTGATGGGCACGGCGATAGGGGTTGTGTTTATTGTGATGCTGAGGCACTAATCGGCGATTTCGTAATGCCTCAGGTCTGGCGTGCGACTTCTCTTTCTATGTGCACTGACGCGCCGGGCGCAGACGCGACCTGAGCCACAACCGCAATCCGTTCGGGCCGAGCAGTTAGGTTACTCGCGCTTTGAGTAGCTGACGGCGGGAAGCCGGAAGGCGACGAGTTCACCCGGGAAACCCTGTCCACTAACCGCGACGACGATGTACTGCTGCCCATTCGAGATGTAAGTCATCGGCGAACCGCTCTGCGGCGCGGGCATGAACACGGCGCCCACTTCCCTTCCGGTCGTTTTATCGTAGGCGCGCAGCATGGCGCCGCGAGCACCGGATGCGGTGGTCGTAAACATGGGCTCGCCGGCGATCACCAGCGTCTTGGTGGTGAGCACACCTATGATTCCGGGCTGGCCGGTGCGGGGAATGGCGAGGCCTTTGAGCGCGGGATTATTGCGCACGTTGTCCGGCGTCTCACCATGCGCCACCTGCCAGGCAATTTCGCCCTTGTCCATGTCGTAGGCGGTAATGCGCCCGTAGGGAGGCTTCAGCAGGGGCAAGCCGTTGACAGTCAGGCCCGGTCCGCCCTCGTCTCCGCCGCGGGCTGCCGCCCCCGGAGGCGCCGGAGCGGGTGGCGCGCCCATCGGCGTGCTCAGGCGCGGCTCTTTGCCGTCGGAGCCCTGAACATACTCCATATCTGAAAACTGCGGCCCCGGCGTGGGAACCAATCCGAGCAGCGCGATGGCGGTCTGCGAGTAAACGTAGAGCTTATGCGTCTCGGGATCGTAGGAGCCGCCGGGCCAATTGGCGCCGCCGGTGGACCCCGGCGAGGTGATGGTGGCGAGCGTTGCATTCGCCTTGCTGACCGATGGTGGAGTGAAGAGGGGCCCAATGCGATATCTCGAGACGAGCTTAACGGCTTCGGCGCGGAGGTCCGGGGTGAAGTCGATCAGATTGTCGATGGATACACCTTGATTGTCGTAAGCCGGCGGCTTGGTGGGAAAAGGCTGCGTGGGCGAATACCACTCGCCGGGAACGTCGCCTTTGGGTACGGGACGCTCCTCGATGGGCCAGATGGGCGCGCCGGTTTCGCGGTTGAAAACGTAAAGGAAGCCTTGCTTGGTGGGCTGCGCGACCGCCTTCACGGTGCGCCCGTCGACGGCGATGTCGGCGAGGATCGGCGCGCAGGGAATATCCATATCCCACAAACCGTGATGAACGAACTGGTAGTGCCACTTGCGCTTGCCGGTCTGCAGATCGACGGCGACGAGGCTCTCGCCGAAGAGCCCTTTGCCGGGGCGATCACCGCCGTAGTACTCGCCCGTAGGCAACTCCACGGGCAGATAGACAAGGCCTAACTCTTCGTCAACGGAGATCTGCGCCCAGACGCCGGTATTGCCGGTGTAAGACAGCGAGTCTTTCTCCCAGGTGTCGGCTCCATACTCGCCAGGGCGAGGAATGGTGTGAAAAATCCAAAGGCGCTTGCCGGTGCGCACATCGAACCCACGAACATAGCCTTTTACATTTTTGCGGCTCTTAGGATCACTTCCGGTTAGGTGCGCTGCGCCGACGATGACGACGTTCTTGGCGACCACCGGCGTCGAGTGCAGGCCCACCTCGCCGGTGACCAGGTCGATCTCCTGATCGTCGTCCTGTTTGAGATCGACCACGCCGTTGGCGCCGAAACCTGAAACCGGCGCGCCGGTCTTGGCGTTGAGGGCGATGAGGCGGTAGCCGGGCGTAACGTAAAGGATGCGCTCCTCCTTGCCATCGGTCCAATAGGCCACGCCATGGCCGGAAAGCTGCCGGGGCGCATAGGTGCCGCGCGTACCTTCGTCCTCGCGATGAACCCACAGAAGCTCGCCGGTGGCAGCATCCAGCGCCACCACTGAACGGCGCGAGCCGGCGGTTGTGTACAAAACGCCGCGAACCATCAGGGGAGTCGATTCGAACTTCAATTCGGGGCGAGGGCCGAGCGAATCGGTCTTGAAGCGCCACGCAACTTCCAGCTTGCCGAAATTCTCCGCATTGATCTGATCGAGCGGCGCGTAGCGCGTGCTGGCCAAATCGCCTCCATAGGTGCGCCACTCGCCGTTTTTTGCGCCCGATTGTGCGCGCGCGTTCATTTCGAGGAAAAGTGGGCCGGCACAAATCATGCCGACACAAAGCAGGCACAACAGCAGAACCAGGCGAGAAGGTCTCAGCATTGCGGTCCTCCCATGCGGGTTCTCCGCATCGCGGTGAGGCAATCGGAATTGTGCGTATTCTGTTCCCACTTTCGGCCGGAGACAAGGGAATTTGGAAGGAAGACAGCAGGGCGCCTCCGGATTGTGAGCGTTCGACTGCCCCATTAAGACCTACTGACCAGGGTTCATCTGCTCGTTATGTTCGGCCACCCTGGCGTGAACGGTTGCCTGAAACACCAACCCAGCCCGGCCAGATTTGATTGGAGACCCTTCTGTTTTATGCGGCGCTTCCAAAAATGGGCGAACGTCAGATTTCCTACGGTCGCGCCGCCCCGAGTTACGGCGAGGGAGCGGCAATGTCTGCACAAAGAATACAGGTTCACAATCCAGCTTTAGCCTTGCGGAATCGGAACGGAAAGTTCAAGGTAACCTCGCCCAACGGATACGTATTCGAAGTCAACTGCCGCAAAGGACGCAGGATTCGGATCCGCGAGATCGGTGCTCCCGGGGCCATTTCCTCCGCACCACTCAACACATGGCAAATCGAGAAGATTGCTTGAAGAAAAAAAGGCGCGCCAGGAGCTCGTAATCGGCGTCATCGGCGAGACAGCGCGCCACGTTTGGCGCTGGATGGCGCTCGTGGTGCGGAAGCGTAATATCGCTGAGGAGGCTGGCCGCCGCGTTGGTCCCGGCGCCAGGTCAGCGGCCGGCCGAAACGGCAGCGACCTTTTTCTTGACCGCGCGCACTGCGGAAGCCACAGGCGCCACATAGGCAATGACGAACCTGCGCGCGATCTCCTCAGGACTCATTTTGGCGATGTGACGATTGATGATCAGACGCTTGCGCGTCTCTTCGTTGGTCACGTGGAACACTCCCCTTTACAACGTACCAGTGAGCCCAAGATACGCTCATGGCGTGGGTGAGTCAACAGCAAACCATGGAGTTGCCGACAGGCGATTTTTAGCGGTGCGCGGTCTTACGCAGTGGCTTTTTGACGAATTGCGCAGATTCCTGCATCCGATGGACAGCATTGACCTGTTTCGATCCCGGCGATATACAGCGTGGGGAAGCGGCAAAGCTCGCGGAGAGGCGACATGAGTCATCCCTGGCACGACCTGAGTCCCGGCGAGGATGTCCCCAAAGAGTTCCACGCGGTGATCGAAATTCCCTTGCACTCGAATGTGAAATACGAGCTCGACAAGCCGAGCGGCATGATTCGCATGGACCGCGTCCTTTATTCGGCGGTTTTTTATCCGGCCAACTATGGGTTTATTCCCCAGACTCTCGCCGAAGATCACGATCCGCTGGACGTTCTGGTGCTGTGCCAGGAGCCGGTTGTGCCGCTTACCGTGATCCGGTCACGCGCGATCGGCCTGATGACCATGTTCGACCAGGGCGAACCGGACCACAAGATCATCGCAGTGGCGACGGCGGACCCCGAATACAGCGCCTACCGCGAAGTGAACAGGCTGCCGCCTCATCAGATGGCGATGGTTCGGCGCTTTTTTCAAGACTACAAGCAACTGGAAGGCAAAGAGGTCAAGGTCAACGAAATTCTGCCGGCCGCGGAGGCATATCCGGTGATCGAAAAAGCCCTGAAGCAGTACAGAAAGAAGTTTCCACCGAAATCCAAACACCGGAAGTGATGCCGCCGAAAGCGCATTCAGCGCAGCGAGCCGAGAGCTTGATGACTCCAAGACAATAGAGAAGAGCTAGCGGGTCACCAGCGCGCCTAGAGCTTTGCGATTGGCGATGAGCAAGGTTGAACCGTGCAACTCAATGAGATGCCTGCTCCGGAATTCACTCAGGGTTCGAGTGACCGTTTCGCGCGTTGTGCCAATGAATTCCGCGATCTCTTCGTGCGTGAGACGCAGCGTGACGCAAGTCCCTCTCTTGGTTTGCCGCCCCGTCATGGCGAAATCGAGCAGAAGCCTGGCTAATTTCTCGGGCGCGGACACAGAAAGGCCGAGGCTGCGAAGCTGCTCACAGGCAATTTGATAGTGCGCTCCGAGCTGGCCGGCAACGACTGTGTAGGCCTCGGGGCGCTTGGCCAGAAAGCGCAAGAAGGCGGCACGGGGAATAAAGACGACATGGGCAGGCCGAAGCGTCTCGGCCGTCAGTTCGTGCGGCGTGCCGGAGAGTGCGGACATGAGCCGAGAACCTCACCGGCCCTGGCAATCCGCAAAATCAGCTTCTTGCCCTCGCTCGAGCTGACGGAAAGCTTTACCTCGCCCTCGCAGAGCACATAGACGCCTCGCGCGGCTTGCCGCTCGATAAAAAGAACCGCGCCCGCCGGATACGCGGAAGTAAACTTGATCGCGTCAAGGTCCCTCATCGCTCCCGCTTGCAGCTGAGAAAAAAAACCATTGCCCCGAGGCTTGTAATTCTGGCAGCTATCGCTCACTTCCATGCCGTAAGGACCCTTCATTTGACGCCCCCTTCGTGATGATCAGCACGGACACTATGCGGCAACCGACGATCGTATCTGCGAGTCTGACGACAAGGCGCGTAAAGCTGGTCCGGAAGGGCTGGGCCTGAACCAGAGTGTCACAGCGACGAAGTTTTGGAGACGACTAAGCGTCTCCGAGATTCGATTTAGTCCGTGTCGCGAGTCGTGTCAATGAGCCAGAAATCCGGCGCGGGCGCGGTGAATTCCAAGCCCACTTCCGTCCGGCCCGCGTAACGGCGACCCAAACTAGTCACTCGAGCATGGCGTTCCGCCCAATTCTCGGGATTCTGCACGAGAACCCTCTGGCCAATCGCGAGCTTGGCAGCTAGCGGTACCAGGACTCCATGGCGATTCAGAATTACGGTCGAGGTCGGCTCATTCAGCCGCCCGCCATCACAAATTACGAGTGGCAGCCGTACGGAAATGCGCTCACTGCGGCGACGTTCGAGATATTCAGGAGCAGGCTGAGTGGCCATGATCCGCCTCCAGAAAAAGCGAGCAGGGGCATAGAGGAAATCATGTATACTGCAGCGAAGTCAAGTTGTGCTATCAGTTGATATCAGGTCTTCCAGTGAGCGCTCGCACGGCATTGCTGATTCGATGTTCCCAGACGGAGGGCACCATCATACGTACCGAAGCCGAAGTCGAGCGCCGGACCGTAAGTAATTACGTGCTCAATATCGTGCTGAGGGTAGTGCAAATAGAGGAGAAGTTAGAGAGGGTATCCGCCATCCGCGCGCTGAATCGGACTCCGTACTTCGCTCCGAAACCAGAACCAGGGAAAAGAACGGCCATCCTTGTGCGATGCTCGGTAACGGAAGCGAGGAGAATACGCGAGGCGGCCAAGCAAAGAGGCACGACCATCGGCAAGTATGTGCTGCACACCCTCAGGCGTTCTTGGAATATAAAGAACCTTCTTTTTTCCCAAAGGACAGCGACGAGCCGGCCGTAGCTCTTCTATTTGTCCATGCCCAAGCGGCCAAGGATATCAAGTTTCACTTTTTTTCGAGGACGACGCCGCCGACTTTGTCGTTGTACTTGACCATTTCGGATGGCGCACAGCGCAGCTCCTGAATATCGAAATCGGCAGGCTGCAGATGCAGGGGGAACTTGTCGAGGGCGAGCCACGGCTCGGTGTAGTACTTGGGGTCGATAATCTTCAGGGTGAGCTGCATGTTATCGCGGTCCACGCGGTGCCAGGTTTCCTCGACGCGCAATTGGTCGCTATGCGGACGGCCCGCGTGATCGATCCAGCTCTGCGGCATCATGCCGTTGGTCTCGATGAAAAAGTCGTAGTCGTTGAGCCACTTCCCGACTGAGTAGCCGTTCCAGCGCGGCTCTTCATTCTTGGGAAGCTCGCGGCCGTCGGTCCAGATGATGCGGTAGTTGCCGTAAAACGGGCTGATGACGACCACCTGATTTTTCGTCTGGATGACGTCCAAGGTGCGCAGTTCGAAAAGCTCCATGTAGGGAAAGCCGAGCGGATCACACTCGTTGATGGGATCATTCGATATTGCGGAGCGCACTTGCCTCACGCTGGGCCCCGAAGGGTGATTGGCCTTGAGCGCGGCGAGGCCGGCGGGCGTATACGGCAAAGGATGGGTGATGCCGGTCTCGTCCGGGTGGCCTCCTTCGGTACCTTTATTCCCCGGGTAGACCGCGGGGTGCTCTTTGGCGCCGCTGGTTTGGCGTCCGCCGTCTTCAAAGGCGGCGTCCCAGATACCGGAGATATCGCGGACGGGAGCAGGCCCCGACTTTTTGCCCGCGTAGGTCGACCGCAGAGGCGAGACATTATTCCATTTGTCTTGTTGCGCCTGGTTGTCCGCGGCGGTTTGCGCCCGCGCCGCAGACGAGAATCCAAGAGAGATCACAGCAACAACCAAAATCAGTGGGCGCTTTGACATTTTCGAATTCCCTCGTGCCGCTAAAATCCTTTAGAGATTGCGAGCAAGGCAGGCACAACAGGCCCCGGCGATCAAATTGCGCCCTTGCTCATTGGAACTGTTTGCCATTGATGATGATGCGGCGCTTGGGCGCGGTGGGGCTGGAGCCGCCGGTGGATCCGATGGGGGTGCCGTTCTTGGCCTGGTTGACGTCGATGCTGACGACGTCGCCGGGCTTGAAGGTATCCGGCCGCCAGCCGATGGCCCTCATGGAGACGGTATTCTGAGCTTCGACAGTCCAATGCAGGGTCTTGCCGCTGGCGTCCTTGGCATCGAGTTTCACGAGAACATGAGGATTGGCCCAAAAAAACTCAGTCACCGTTCCCGTCACGGTGGTGAGTTTGGAGTCGAAGGCGGCGTTCCCGTGGTGCGCCAATAAAGGCATGGAAACGGCCAATAACCCAACCACCGCAAGCGAGACAATTCCGGCCCTTTTTCTCATCGCGCTCTCCGCATCGCTCGTTTCAGATTCGTGCAGGCACGCGGCTCGGTTCCGCACCGGCGCTTCCCTGGCAGCGTTCGCTGGGCGAGACGTTAACACCGTGCATTATTTAGTGTCAACGCGACAGGCGGGTCGTCGGCGCCAAAGTGAGAAGCGGCACGGAGAGATCCTTCGCTGCGCTCGGGATGACAACAGTGCCGGCGGCGTGGGCGCTTTGCCAAGCGTGAGAACGAAAGGAAAAGGCCTCAGGTCTCCGACACAAGCCGTCGGGCGACCTGAGCTACAAGACTTCGCGCTGGTCAGGAGAACAAGGGATGGGCGCCAGACGTCCTAAGCAGCAACAAAGCAGATCCCCAGGGCCGTCCAAAATGCGGCCGGGTTCGGGATGACAACGCAAAAAAATAAAATGACTGCGCTAGTTGGGGTGCTTCTCTCCGCCGAGGACGGTATCGTCCAAGCGAGAGCCGTCGGCGAGAATGATGTGATTGAGACGGCCGACAGGGTTTCCGGTCTTGGAGGCGAAGACGTAGACGGTGATTACGTCGCCGGGCACCAGGGAGGTCTTGGTCCAACCGACCAGGATCAGCGCTTGAGGCGCGGCGGTTTCGACGACCCAGTGCTGGACCTTGCCGTTGGCGTCCTTGGCGTCGAAGTCGATCAGGGCGTGGGGATTGGACCAGGCGAATCTGGTCACGGTTGCGCCCTTCAACTCGGTGATCTTGTTCTCGTAGGCGGGAGTGCCGTGGTGCGCGAGCAGACTGCCGGAAGCAACGAGCATCACAACGGCGCAAGCGGCGGACATCCACAGCTTATTTTTCATCATGACTCTCTCCTGAACTCGCGCGGCAGTCCCGCGGGCAGCACGTTCTTGCAGCGAACGACCGGCATTATACGCGAAAGATCGATTCATTCAACTGGCCCAAGCCGTTGAGCTCGCCCAAGTTTAGTTGGGCTACTGGACCGGAATACCGGATGGCTTGGCCAATGTGTCGCGGTACTCGATGCCCTCCGACGGCACGCAGATCGTCTCGGCGAACTCCTGGGCCTTCATCCAGTAGAAGTGCGCATTCATGAAGGTCCAGGGCTTGGTGTAGTACTTGGGATCGTCCACGGTGACCGTGACGTTCATGTTGTATTGGTCGAGGCGGTTGTATCGTTCCGTGATATGCGCGGAGGAACTGCGCGGGTGGCCGGCCTCATCGAGCCAGGCTCTTTCATCGAAGCCGGTGGTCTCGATTACCAGCGTATTGTCGCCGTCCCAGTGACCCACAGAATACCCGTAAAATCTGGAGTCAGGATAGCCACGCGCGTCGACCTTCTCGGGAAGTTTTCGTCCATCCATCCAGATTTCGCGCCAGACGCGCTGCTGTTCGTAATTGATGATGATGCGACCCGGCGCCGAGCCGAACAACGTGCCGCCGCGGCTGCTGATGGCGTGCGCCAGGAGATCGCGCGGAAAGCCGAGCGGATCACAGATGATGAACGGATCATTGGTGGGAGGGAGATCGTGATTGCCAGCCGCGAAGCCATTAGGCAGGTACGCGAAGCGCGTCTTGAAAAGCGCCTGTCCGGCGGGCGTCATGGGAGGCACAGGATCGGGCTTGTTATTCTGCGGACCGACCCAGGCTCCCGAAAGATCCTGTTTGGGAGCGGGCCCCGGCGGATTGGGCATCTTGGGGACTCCGTCGGAGATATACCCTTCCGGTACACCCCGCCCCGTAGTTCGCGGAGCTTGAGCGTTTTGGCCAGTTTGGGCTAGGCCAACCGACGACAGTGCCAGCACAACCAACAAAGCTTCCGTTGCTTTGACGACCCCATTTCGCATTTTTACGCACCCTCCCTGGGCTTGCGTTCTGCGCATCCTACACCTGTCCCGCTCGCGACACAACGCAGTTGCCTCAACTGCCCGAGCGCGGAGTTCCCTGCCGCCGGCTGTGCCGGTTCGCGTTGCGACCGTGGTATAGTCCGGCGCGGCCGTAGCCGCAGCACGCGCTTCGGCCGACGAATCCAGCTACTTTTGCAGCAACGGAGGTTACTCATGCGCTTTGCATTGGCTACCGCAGTTGTGTTTGCCGTGCTCCTTACGATTCCATCTCCCGGGCACGCGCAGGTCTTGACCGAGCACGACGTTTCGGTTCGCATGGCGTTGACGATTGCTCAAACGGCCCTGGAACAGTGCGGCACCAGGGTATCGGTCGCGGTGGTGGATCGCGCCGGGCGGCTGCGCGCCTTCCTGCAGGGCGATGGGGCGTCGCCGCACAATCTGGAACTGGCGCGCCGCAAGGCTTATACGGCGCTGACTTTCGGACGCACGTCCGGCGAGTGGGCGCAGCGCACGGAAACGAATCTCCAAGGGCAGCGAATGCTGACCGACGTCATCCCGCTGCAGGGAGGCGCTCCCATCAAAATGGGCGACGAGACCATCGGGGGCGTGGGCCTGAGCGGAGCTCCGATGGGAGGAGTGCAGGAAGAGGCTTGCGCCAAGGCGGGCATTGCCAAGGTAGCGGACCAATTGAAGTGAAGGCGAGCGCCTCTGGAAAGCGAGCTTTCCTCCAATCGGCTTTGCTACGGGCAGGGCAAACGAAGGGATGGACCGCAGGGGTGCGCTGTTATATCGTTTTCCGCGGAATTTTGGGCGGGTCCTGGAGGGAACATGAAAGGCGTTCTGATCAAGTCGCTCATCGGGGCGGCCATCCTTATGGCGCTGAGCGCTTCTCTACCGGCGCATCATGGGTCGCGAGTTTCCTACGACCTGACGAAGCAGATCACCATGAAGGGCGTGGTGACCGAGTATCAGTATCAGAATCCCCATATCTACATCATGTACGACGTGAAGGACGAGAGCGGGAACGTGGCGCACTGGGGCGCGGAAACGAATTCGCCTATCGTTCAGGCACGCTGGGGCTGGGACAAGCACACGCTGAAGCCCGGGGATGAGATTACCGTTACGGTGTACCCGTCCAAAGTGGGGTCGACCCGCGGCTATCTATCGAAACTGGTAACGCCGGACGGCAAAGTGACCAACCTGAGCGCGCCGGAGCAGTAGAGATAAAGCTGTGCGCTCACAGAAGTGGTTCCTGGAAGAAAGGGGCTTCGAATGCGCCGTGCCTTAGGTGTGGGGATCGTGGTGCTCATGGCTGTGGCTTTCGCGCCGGCGGCGCGAGGGCAAGGCGGGCGTGGAGGGGGGGCGCCGTCACCGACCAAGGATTTGCCCTTCGATGCGCACGATTTTTCCGGCGTTTGGACGGGCAGAGGCAACATGGGCATGGCGCCGCCGATGACGCCGTGGGCTAAAGCCAAGTACGATGCGGCGAAGCCCGGGCTTTCGGCCAGAGGCGTGCCGCTGGGGAACGATCCCATGATGGCGTGCGATCCTGTGGGCTATCCGCGGATCGCATTTTATAACGCCTATCCCATGGAGTTCCTGCAAACGAAGGACCGGCTGGTGGAGTTCTTCGACTACTTCTACGTGCACCGGACCATCTACCTGGACGGGCGGCCGCTTCCCGCCGATCCCGATCCTTCGTGGTACGGCTATTCGGTGGGCCACTGGGACGGAAACACGCTGGTGGTGGAGACGAACGGTTTCAACGAGCGTTCGTGGGTGGACAACGACGGCCACCCGCACAGCGATGAGATGAAGCTCGAAGAGCGATTCCAGCGCGTGGACCATGACACGATCCAGTCGACCATGACGCTTACCGATCCCAAAGCCTACACAGCGCCTTGGACCGGCATGAAGTCAACATGGACGCTGACGACCAAGCTGGCCATGCGCGAGGACGTCTGCGTTCCGTCGGACGAAGAAAAGTACAAAGAAGAGATGCGGGTGCCTGCCGGAACCGCTCCCAGCGCGAAATAACTCGCAAGCAAAGTGAATTTTAGTTTTTGCCCAGGCGAGCCTAGCCTGATGTGAACCCTACCTGGCCGCCTGAAGGCAGGCGGCGTACTCCTTTGCCAGCGCAGACAAGGCGTTCTGGTCCGGGCGATCCTTGATTCCCTGCTGATATGTTTCCGCGCAAGCTCTAATCTTCTGGGTCCGCGCTTGCGCCGCCGCCAATCGCTGCTGCTGCAGTTCTTCCGGGCTTAGCTTCGGAGCGGTAGCCGCGGGAGGATTGGCAGCGGCGCTTGGAGCTGGAGGCGGAACCTTTGGCGTTGCAGTGCCGCTTGCCGGTGGGACGGCCGGTGGAACGGCTGGACCTGCCGCGGGTGACGAGGGTGAAGTCGGGCCGCTCGCTTTGCCGGTTGCCGCCGCTGCCGACACGCTCGGCACAGGACGCGCGGGCGGCGCGGCAGGTGTGGGCGAAGCGGCGGGCGCCGTGGGGGCGATGGCCGACGACTTGGCGCCAGGCGCCGAACGAGCCGGAGCCGGGCTGCTGGTGGCAACGGGTCGCGGCGCTGGGGCCACTGCGGGCGCCGGCGCCGGTTGGGCCGCCGGGCGCGAGCTTGCGCCGCCGAACTTGGCGCTGCAACTCGTCACGAATGGGTGCAGGACTTTGTCTTGGGGGTTGAGATCGAGAATCGCCTGACTGTAATTGGTGAGCGGCAGTTCGACGCGGATGCTGGTGGCGTTCAGAAGATCGCTCAGCGGGCCAGCGGAGTTCTCGGCCCATGTCTGAGCATTGGCCTGCGCCGCCTGCTTGACCATTCCTCCGATGAGGCCGTCGAAGGGGGCGAAACCCGTGGTGGCGCTATCTTCCTGCTGCCGCGTGGAACGCGAGATTAGATTGGGCTCGTAAAAGAGCAGGCCCAGCGTGTTGGTGTAGACCGTGTGGCCTTGCTGATCCGGAAATCCCTGCGCGACGTGCACGGGCCGCTGGTCTACGCGCAGGCGCACATCGGCGACCTGTTCGCCGGTATTGTCGGTGTACCAAGGAAATTGCGGGGCAGGATCCTTGGAGCCGGCTTCGGCGGTGAAAAACACGCTCACGCCGTTGTTGGTGCAGGTCGCGGAGATGGTCACAAAGTAGGTGGGCGATACGTTGAGAAAAAACTTCAACGCCGAGGGTTTCGTGGTGACTTCATCGGTCAGCGGATCTTTCTTCGAGGCCATCGCCCAGGAAATGACGGGATTGGAGGCCTCGGCTACGAACTTCGGGTCGAGTCCTGGCGGCGCCTGCGGGGAAGGCGAGGCGGCACGCTGTGGCGCCTGCTGGGCCGATACCGTTGGTTCGGCGGGAAGCATGGAGAAGATCGCGAACCATAGCGGAAAGACGAAGCGGAGAGTTCGGAGTGGGCCTTTTGCAGTCATTTTCAACGCCCCCGACAAAATTTTGCCAAAAACCGCTCACCAAAGGGTGTCCGGAAGATACCACAACGGCAAATCCTTCCGCGAGGGTCGATGAGGTACCTGGGCCGGTTCCGGAAAACCGACCGATCACGGCCTATCGGGTGTTGATCGACAACTCGAGAGGAACGTCATTTTCGGTCAGCCTTGATACCAGCCGAAAACCGTTGTCGCCTGGCTCATAGGAAAAGGGCTTGCCGTCGTACGGATCAGGATGACGGTCGAGCATATCCCGGCCGCCCAGCCGAACGGCGATGGCAGCCTGCAGCAAAGCGCGCTGCGTTTGGCAATACGCTTCCGCCCAACGAAGGCGTGGCAATGCGGGAGTGAACGACCGCACGACTGAATTGCCAGCGGACGCCCGTCGAATCTCGGTCTTGTATTCGCGCTCAAATTGCTCAGGGGAGAAGCTAAATCGAGAGGCCCATTCCTCGTAGAAAGCTTGCTGCCGGTCGGCGCAGTTGAGGAACGCTTGAACCGTGCCGCCACATCCGTCAACGATGGCGATCGCCGACGCCCGATCGGATTGCAGAATGGGAGCCCGCTCCAAAAGCTTTTGGACAAGCTCGTCACGGCTAACCGCTTGTTCGGCAATCTCCCGTATCTCGTGCCGGTTTACTTTTTCTGCTACAAAGGCGTCGCCCACGTTGAACCCAGCCGGTAAAGCATCAAGGCGCGCTGCGAGTTCCCGTAACTGTGCGGCAGAAAATCGGAACAGGTTGTGAGCGATGATTGCACTGAGCGCATTTTCGAGTTTGTAGGCGAACAGGAGTGACGCGATGCTGCCGTCCGTGGACAAATGGCGTGCTGCGGCGATTGCCGCCAACAGATCGCTTGTCGCTCCGGGGACATTTTCGTCGCGAAAGCGGAGTCGCGCCCGAAGTCCAGAAACAGCCGCTAGCTCTAAAATCGCGCCGCGATGTGCTGTATTGGCAAGCGGGCCGTCTCCGGCACTCATTTCCCAATCGCATCGCTCGCTGGAAGCGCCGTGGTGAAACTCGATGAGAGCTTCTTCGGCCGCTGCGACCAACTTTTCGTCTTCGCTATCGAGCGGCGATTCAAGAGCCTCCTGAAGCTTGGCCGGGGCATCTGTCGTCATGGGATAAGACTGCCTTAATGAGGCGTCCGCCCGAAGATAGGCCACAGCGGCATTGCGAGGGCTCTCCTGTCTACTCGGATGGCTTTGGGCCATGAGCCAGGCGGAAGGGACAACGATGGACAGCAGAGCCCGTGCGGCCAAAACTTTCATATGCCGCAGTTTACGTTCTTGGAGATTCAGCCGATGAATTATCTCGGGGCGAGTTAGGTTTTGATCAATGGAAGTCTCGCGCCGGCGTTTAGTGCTTTAGCGTTGCGCGCTCGGTGCGGGCGCGGGGCCCCGGCCTGCTCCGGCGGGATGGTAGACCGGCAGCAGCGCGTGGTCGCCGAAGGCCGCCTTTAGTCCTTCGATCGCGCAGTTTTCGTTCGTGTTGTCATTTGGGCCGCCTTCCACGCCGCTGACGCCCACCGCGCCGACCATCTGTCCATCGACGACGATGGGAATGCCGCCGGATTCCAGATAGAAATTGAACATGTTGGGACCGAGGTTGCGCGGCGAGGGGCGGCCGGCGTTCAGCATCTGCGTGCCGCGAATGGAGGTAGGCTCGCGGAGCTTCAAGGCCGTCTGCGCCTTCAGGAGAGCCGTGTGCGCATCGTTCGAAATCTGGCCGTCCATGCGCTCCATGTGTACCATCTCACCGGCGTTATCCAAGACATAAGCGGTCATGGCGGTCCCTTTAGCCGCCGCCCAATCGCGGCAGGCGCGGACGAGCTTCTTCGCCGACGCGAGCGAAATCTGATTGGCATCGAAGATATGCGCGGCGCCCGCGCCGGTAACCACGAAGTCCGGGGAGAGGCTCGACTTGGGCGGTGTAGTGGTGCCAAACGTCGGGGTGGGGAGAGTGCCTCGATTGGCGGGCCGTTGCTGCTTGACGACTTCGGGAAGCGGAGGAACCGACGGCCCCAGTACTTCCAGCATCGCTTTTTGGGCGCAAATTTCGTCTTCCCATTCGGGCGGGTTGGGCGGGTAACCGCCGGTGCCGACGACGCCGATCATCTGGTGATTGATGACGATGGGAATGCCGCCTTCCACCGGATAGCGGCCCAGTTGGACTTCATAGGCTTCCATCTCCGGATTCTGGGCCACGATATTCTGGATGATGACGCTGGGCGCGCGCGTGCGCAGCGCAGTGAGGGCTTTCATCTCCGGCGTCACGACGTTGGTGTAGCCTTGGCCATCCATGCGGTCGTAGTAGATGTGGTTGCCTTCCTTATCCAGGAAGATGATGGAGTGCTGCCCGCCGCCATGGGCGGTCACCAGACGCTCGCAGGTTTCGGCAATGCGCTGCGCGGTAGCCAGGTTGAGGGTGCTGTAATCCTGAAGTTTTTCGGCGGCCTTGCCGGTGACGACGAATTGCGCGGGCACATTCTGCGCGCAGGCCACGCCGGTAAGCGCGATGGCCGCCGCCAATAGTCCGAAACGAGCGACGCCCAGTTTCATGGGGATCTCCTTTTCCACTCCGCAGATGGGCTGCGATTGTCGTCACAATCGCAGTTCGAGTCAATCTGGATCCGACTTCTGGGGACTTAGATGGGCGCCTGGGAGCTTGCACGTGGAAAATAGATTTGCGGTTCACGCGGCAAAGGAGAGATTCTTCGTCGCTATGCTCCTCAGAATGACAGCGCGCATTTTCCAGGAGCTTCTGAGGCTCGGCGCAAGGCTACCGTTGAAGCAGCGGCGCGCCCGGTGCCCCGGTGCAGGAACACCGGGCGTGCCTAGAGCACACGGATCGCAACGAAGCGCGGCCGGTGTCTATCATGACTTTCGAGATTTGAACGTTAAGCGGAGCTTAAGGCCGGCGCGTGAAAAGCAGCAACTAGGACCAGTAGGCTGCGGCGCCGTAGTAGCGGTAGATATCCGCTTGGCTGACAGGATCGGACAGATCGGGCCAATTGGTTCGATCGAAACCCGGAGCCTTCTTGAGCAGTTCCTTGTCGGCTTTCAGGGCGAAGGTGCTGTCTTCGAGGCTATAGAACAGATCGGCTCCTTACCGCAGCATCGCAGTGGCTGAAACGAGCAGGCAATTGGACCAATCGTACTCCCAGGTCGCGAAGTCGGATCTTTGTAACCGGCTTCTGGCCCAATTCCCAGGTGACTTGACATCATCCGGTTGCCGTGCGCTCAGCGATCTCGCTGCCTTAAGCAAAAAAACCTATGGGAACCATGAAATCGGAACCGAAGGCTAAGGCAAAACCCTTAGGACTTTTGTTCCGGGATTCCTCCAAATCCCTAAGTTTGTGGTGGTTGCGCTTCAGGACGTTTACACCTCGTCCCTATCAACCTTACATTGAGGTCCAACCGCGCCTAACCCACTCGCCTGATTCTCGTTATCGTGCCGCAAATGTTTAATTGTTTTGCTTGCCGCCGACTCTCAGGTATTGCCCCGAGGCGGCTGCTGTAGGCAAAGAATGTCACGAAGGCGCATGGCGACGAATCACATATGAGCTACCGATATCTCTGGAAGATCACGAAGACGCCGGAAGGGCAACCGATTACCTATGAATCAGGGACGAGTTCGGCTCTGGGAACGGGTTGGGACGTGATGCTTGTCCAGACTGGTCAAGGTTCTGTCGCGCTTGGCCGCGATGCGACCGGAAAAATTATGCGCAAGACGGATAGCGTCCCAGAGACGTGGGAAATAGTTGTAGACGAAGAGAGTCTACGCTTGTGCCGGGAATACTTTGACCACCGGGATAAATTGCGCGAGGCTGATACGGCGACTTTCGACTAAGGGACTCCGGGGGCGCGCGTGATTGCCACTAAGCCTACCGCGGCAGGATAGGAATGCACGCTGCAGGAGATCGTTTTGGGGCTTGAGCGAGAGTCCCGGACCGACGTCCGGCGAACCAACTTCGAATCGCCCGATATTTTATGATCAGAGTCACGCATGTCATAACGGGGTTAGCTCCTCAGGGCGCCGAGATGATGCTTTATAAGCTCACCTCGCACATGGACCGGTCAAGCTTCGTAAATGAAGTGATCTCGCTGACAAACTGGCACGAAAAGTGGCCGGATTGGCCGCCCATGCGAGAGCAGCTAAAGGCTTCGGGAGTGCAGACCCGCGCGCTGAGCATGAGACGTGGGATTCCCAGTCCGTATCAACTACTGCGACTCGTGCAGTGGCTGCGGGAATCCCGGCCGCACGTGGTGCAAACATGGATGTACCACGCCAACCTCATTGGCGGTTTGGCGGCCCGCCTCGCCGGACATCCGCCCGTGGTCTGGGGAATTCACCATACGAATCTCGACCCGCGGCAGAACAAGCGCCACGCGGTTTGGACCGCGCGAGTGTGCGCCGGGCTTTCACACCAGATTCCCAGCAGAATTGTGTGTTGTTCGGAGATCTCTCGCCAAGTGCATGTCCGCTTGGGCTACGCCGAGGAGAAGACGATCGTTATCCCTAATGGGTTTGACTTGAGCCAGTTTCGTCCGGATGCGCAGTCGCGAACTTCATTCCGGCGGGAACTCGGGCTGCCTGAGGAGACTCTATTGATCGGCGTCGCGGCGCGCTTCCATCCACTGAAGGGGCACCGCAACTTTGTCGAGGCCGCCGCGCGGGTGCATGCACGTTTCCCCAACGTACACTTCGTGCTTTGCGGCAGAGACGTGGACCGGAATAATGCCGAGCTGATGCACTGGATTCATCGGACCGGGACAGGTTTGGCCGCCGTTTGTCACCTGCTGGGGGTGCGCGACGACATGCCCCGCTTCTTCGCGGCGATCGATATCGCCACTTCGCCTTCGGTCAGCGAAGCGTTCCCGAACGCCGTCGGGGAAGCAATGGCGTGCGGGACGCCCTGTGTCGTGACGAATGCGGGAGACTCCGCAGCGCTCGTCGGCGACACGGGGAAGGTCGTCCCGCCGGGCGACCCGAATGCGTTAGCCGAGGCCTTGATGGAGTTGGTTACGAGCGGCCCAGCTGTCCGCGAACAACTAGGGGCGCTGGCGCGCAAGCGAGTGGCACAGCGCTACAGTCTTGGTTCGGTCGTCGAGCACTATCAGGAGACGTATCGCCAGGTCCTTGCCGTGCTGCCGAAGGTCGCAGCCAAGAAAGAACGGGCACACGACCCGACCGCTTGGCGAGTCTTGGGCCGGACACTCTATGCTCTGCATTGCTGCGAAAAAAAGAGTCGGGAGATGGTGGAGAAGCAAGTCCAAGCGATCACGCGGGGACTCAGCGCGAGGCACGGCTACATCCAAAGGCCACCGGTTCGGCAACCAAATGGGCGAAGGAATGACGCCGGCCGATGAGCGAGCCAGCTCGCACAAGTGTCCGCGTCCAAAGTCTGCGCGTTAAAGCTTGTTCAGGCCGTCGAGCGCGGCGACTTTGTAGGCTTCGGCGAGGGTGGGATAGTTAAAGACGGTATCGCGGAAATAGTCGATGGTGCCGCCGTAGCTCAGCACCGCCTGGCCGATGTGAATGATTTCCGTGGCCCGCTGGCCGAGCGCGTGGACGCCCAGGAGTTTGAGGGTGTTGCGGTCGAAAAGAAGCTTCAACATTCCCGTTTCATCGCCGAGCATCATGCTCTTGGCGAGTTCGGCGTATTTCGCGACGCCTACCTCGTAAGGAACTCTCGAAGCGGTTAAGCGCTCTTCCGTTTGCCCGACCATGGAAATTTCGGGAATGGTATAGATTCCGTAGGGGATCAATTCCGGCATCGTGGCGCAGGAGATGCCAAACATGTTGCAACTGGCGAGCCTCCCCTGCTCCATCGAGGTGCTGGCAAGCGCCGGGAAACCGATGACGTCACCGGCGGCGTAAATGTGGCTCACCGCGGTTTGAAAATGCGGGTTGACGCGTATTTTTCCGCGGGCATCGGCGGTCAAGCCGGCGGCGTCCAGGCTCAGTAGATCGCCGTTGGCCTGCCGGCCGACGGCGTAAAGCAAACTATCCCCCTGCACCTTCTTGCCGCTTTCCAATTCCGCGAAGACGCGATCGCGCTGCTCGTCGATGCCGACGCGGGTGACCTTTTCGCCCAGGCGGAAGGTGGTCCCGAGCTGACGCAAATGGTAGGTGAGGGCTTCGGTGATTTCCCGGTCGACGAACTCCAGTATGGAGGGGCGCTGGTCGATCAGAGTGACCTCAACTCCCAGGGCGGCGAGAAATGAGGCGTATTCGAGGCCGACCACACCCGCTCCCACGACGATGAGTTCGCGGGGAAGCCGGGTCAAGCCCGTCAGTTCATCGGTGTCCAGAATTCGCTGGCCATCAAACGGAATATTCGGGTCGTGGGCCGGACGGGTACCGCAGGCGATGAGAAGGTGTTCTCCGGAAAGACTGGCAGTCTGGCCCTCGCAGTCGACTGCGACGGTGTGCGGATCGACGAACTGGGCGGTTCCCTGAAAGACGGTGATGCCGTTGCGCCTCAGTTGCGCGCGAATGACCTCGGTCTCCCGCGCCACGATGGTGTTCACCCGGAAAGCCAGGTCCTTTACGGAAATCTCATTCGTGCCGCGATAGTTATTTCCGTAAAGAGCCTTCACGGCGAGTCCCGTTAACTGAAAAATGGCTTCGCGGACGCTTTTGCTGGGGATGGTCCCGGTGTGCACGCACACGCCACCCATCATCACGTTGCGATCGATGACGGCCACGCGCTTGCGGAGCTTGGCCGCGCAGATGGCTCCTTTTTGGCCGGCAGGCCCGCTGCCGATCACGACCAGATCAAAATGTTGACCGTTCGTTGGGGGCATTTTATCGGGCATCTTTCAGAACTATTTTCGCGCTCCAGGCCCACAAAGCAAGACGCGCTACGCAGTCTACTGAGCGGCCACGCTCACATCCGAACCGTGGGCAACAGAACGTTTCCTCGCTTGTGGGAGAGCTGGCCTGAGGAAGTGCGGCAGCGGAGGAAAGATCACTGCGCCGGGTTGCTGCTGTACGGAATCGATCAAGAACTCCTGTGCGTTGAAGCGATGGCCGTTGCGAGAGTGCAGCGCAGCGGCCGCTTCACGGGCGCGAACATACCTGCCGTCCGGCATCAGGATGCGGGTCTTTTCGGTATCCGCAAGGTAGGGGGCGACCACCTCGCGCAGGACCGTTTCGCGCAGCCGGGCGTCTCTCATAAGGAACATGACCTCCACCCGTTCATAGATGTTGCGATGCATCCAATCGGCGCTGCCGAGATATACCTCTGCGTTCCCGTTGTTGCCAAAAACAAAGATTCTGCTGTGCTCCAAAAACCGGCCGATCAAGCTACGGACGCGGATGCGGCTGCTCACGCCGGGCACGCCCGGGCGCAACGCGCAAGCGCCTCGCACGAGCAACTCGATGCGCACGCCCGCCTGGGAAGCGCGGTAGAGCGCCTGAATGGTCTTGTCGTCGAGCAAGGCATTCACCTTGGCGAAGATGAACGCGGGCCTGCCCGCCCTGGCGTGCGCCGCCTCGCGGTCGATCAAGCTGAGGCAACTCTTTCCCAAATTCAGCGGCGCCACAAAGAGCGGATCGTAGTGAGATCTCTCCGAATACGCGGTGAGGTAGTTGAAAACGTGGTGGACAGCCGACGTTATCCTTGGATCGCTGCTAAGCAGGCTCAAGTCGGTATAGAACCTGGCCGTGGAGGGATTGTAGTTTCCGGTGCCCAGATGGGCGTAACTGCGAATCTGGCCATCCGCCTCGCGGCGCGCGACCAAGGCCATTTTGCAGTGCGTCTTCAGCCCCACTACGCCGAAGTACACCTGGACCCCGGCCTCCTGCAGGTTGCGGGCCCAGCGAATATTGGAAGCCTCGTCGAATCGCGCCTTCAGCTCGACGACGACGGCGACCTCCTTTCGCGCAGCCGCTTGAATCAAGGCCCGGACGATGGGGGAGTTCTCGCTGGTGCGGTAGAGAGTCTGCTTGATGGAAAGAACTTGGGGATCGTGCGACGCGGATTCAATGAAATTTACGACGGTCGAATAGGAGTCATACGGATGATGCAGGAGCAGATCTTGCTTGCGAAGGACGTCGAAGATCGAAGAGCCGGGCTTGAGGGCAATCTCCCGCGGTAGAAACGGTTTGAACTTCAGATCGGGACGAGGCGTTTCGTCGTAGATGTGAAATAGCCTGGAAAGATTCACAGGGCCGTCCACCCGGAAGACCTGCCAAGGGGACAGCCCGAATTTCGTCTCCAGCCGGTCGACAATTTCGCGGTTCGCGGACGCTTCAATTTCGAGCCGGACCACGGCCCCCTTGCGGCGGCGGTGCAACTGCGAATCCACCGTGTCCAGAAGGGTGCGCGATTCCTCTTCCTCCAGATAGAGATTGCTGTTTCGCGTGACGCGAAAGGCGGCCGCGGAGAGCACCTCATAGCCCCGGTAGAGCTTCTCGGAGAAGGCGTGCACGATATCGTGCAAAAACACGTACTCGGTTTTGCCCCCGGCCGAAGGCAGCAACACCAGACGGGGCAGGGTTCGCGGCACGGTGACCACGCCCAGATAAGGTTCGGCGCGGCGTCGCTTGGGGCGCAAGAGAAACGCCAGGCAGAGGGCCTTGTTCAATACGTGGGGAAAAGGGTGCGCGGGATCGACGGTGACCGGGGTCAGCAGGGGTTCGACGGTCTTGGAGAAGAATTTTGCGATGTAATCCTTCTGAGCGGGCGGCAGTGCGCTGACGCGCAGTACGTGGACCGATTCGCGGGCCAAAGCGGGAACGAGATCGTCGCGCCAGCAGGCATACTGGGCCTGGGCGAATTCGTGCAGTTTTCCTGCCAACTCGGCCAGCACCGCGCTCGGAGAACGCCCGTCCGGGCCCGGCTCGGCGTGGCCTTGCTCAGCCTGCTGCAAAAGGCCCGCGACGCGAATCTCCACAAACTCATCGAGATTGCTGGCAGTGATGGCCAAAAATTTGACCCGCTCGAGCAACGGGTTTGCGGCGCTGCGAGCCTCTTCCAGCACTCGCTCGTTGAACTGGAGCCAAGAAACGTAACGGTTGAAGAAGAGCCGCGGGTCGGACAACTTCTCGTGAGTCATGG
>Ga0335081_10001997_pt1 | contig 32203 bp, 29 predicted proteins | sample Lox_Sample_35_FD_206713 | JGI IMG/M metagenome (GOLD analysis project Ga0335081, IMG submission 206713) | Soil microbial communities from Loxahatchee National Wildlife Refuge, Florida, United States - Lox_Sample_3.5 | ecosystem: Environmental > Terrestrial > Soil > Wetlands | place: USA...
GAGTGACGGTTACAGACCCCTACCGTTGGCTTGAGGATCAGGACTCACCGCGCACCCGCGAATGGCTCGCGGCGCAACGCGAGTATGCGCGCTCGTACCTTGACGCTATTCCTGGCCGCGACCGCATTCGAAAGCGCATTCGCGAGTTAGTGGACGTTGAAACCTACGATTCCATTCAGAAGGCCGGGCAGAGATACGTCTTTCGAAAACGCCTCCCGGGACAGGAACAACCGTGTATCTATTTCCGGGATGGCGCAGAGGGCACGGATCATCTTCTGATCGATCCCGCAGGTCGCGGCACCGGAGCATACACGGCGGCGAATCCTCTGCTTGTCTCACCAGATGGACGACTGCTGCTGTACGAAGTGAAAGAGGACGGTGAGCGCACAGGTACATTTGAATTTTTCGATATCGAAGCCCGAACCAAATTGCCGGATACTCTCCCGCGCGGATATTTGCGCGGGTTTGCGTTTGCCTCAGACTCAAGGAGTTGCTACTACGTTCACGAAGCGGTAGGAGCCAAACGGCCACACTATCGAGCGGTGTATCACCACATCCCGGGCACCAATTTCGATGAAGACGAGGAGATTTTCTTTGCTGGCGACGATCAACGCCTGCGCCTGCAGCTGGTTTCCGGGTCGGAATATCTCGGCTTTCTAGTCCTGCATTTCCTTGAAAAGACTCTGACGGATTTCTCGCTGTGGGCCACGGAAAGAGGCGGCAGTCCCGAACCGGTAATCCTGGGCGCCGAGTACAAGTTCGGGCCTGTCCTGCTTCGGGGCGGTAGAACACTGGCGATTACAGATCGGGATGCACCCAACTTCAAGATCGTCGAAGTTCGTCTCCGACAAGGTGAGGAACCAGAGTTCGTCACCATAGTCCCCGAGAGTGCTGACGTCATCCAGACCTGTGCCGCAGCAGGAGATCAGATCGCTGTCTCCTATGTGCGTAACCTCAACACAGAGGTCGACCTTTTCGATCTCACCGGCAAACGAGTTGGACACTTACCGCTCGAATTAGACGGGACCATTCGTTTGATTGGCGGTGTCGAGGCCAGTGACGAACTGCTGTTCGAACACGAGTCCTTCACCCAACCCATTCGGATTTGCAGCTATTCACCGGGCATCCATGAGACGGAGGTATGGGCGAGGCGCCTCGTGCCTTTTGATGCCGATAACTTCAGTCATACCCAAGTCTGGTTTGCGGCGAAGGATGGGACCTGCGTTCCCATGTACCTGGTCGCGCGCCGGGGCGTTCTTGAGAGTGGGTCCCATCCGACCATTATGACCTCTTACGGTGGCTACGGCGTATCGATGACGCCGCAGTTCAGCGTGTTTGTCGCCTTTCTAATCGAGCGAGGCTGCTTGTTTGCGCTCCCAAACATTCGTGGAGGCTCGGAATTTGGAGTTCACTGGCACGCGGCCGCTAAACGGCGAAATCGGCAGGTCGCGTTTGATGATTTTCTCTGCGCAGCGCAGTGGCTGATTGAGACGGGGCGGACAGAACCAGGGAGACTTGCGATCTTCGGTGGATCAAATTCCGGATTACTCGTCGGCGCGGCGATGACGCAGCGCCCGAACCTATTCCGAGCTGTCGTATGCATGGTCCCCATGCTCGACATGCTGCGCTACCACCTGTTTGATAACGCCCATGTGTGGAAAGAAGAGTTCGGTACAGCAGACAATCCTGAGGATTTTGCTGTTCTTCTCCGCTATTCGCCTTATCACAACGTGCGTGAGAGTAGTGCCTATCCGGCAAACATGATCGTATCCGGCGATGCCGATCAGAATTGCAATTCGCTTCATGCACGAAAAATGACGGCCCGACTGCAGGCCGCCAATAACTCGGATTCACCAATTCTCCTTGATTACAGCCACCATCGGGGGCATTCGCCAGTGTTGCCACTGAGCGAGCGTGTAGAAGCGCTGACTGACAGAATGGCGTTTCTGTGCGATCAACTCGGCTTGATTGTTTAGCGGGAGACTCTACCATGAGGTTTCTGGTGTTACACGCGTATTGGAAGCTGATCTATTTCGATTTTTATCTGGCACGAGGAGATTTTGCCGCCCTCTACGAAACGGTGCGGAATTGCGCGTTTCGCAGACCGATTGCGATTTCTGACCCAACTGAACAAATCTGTACGGCCGTGGATATGGCCTGCATTTGGTACTGGAAGGAAGTGCTATGTCTGCAGAGATCAGCCGCAACCGCGTGCTTGCTGAAAGAGTACGGGGTGCCGGCTCAAATGATGATCGGCGCGCAGCAGATACCGTTCAAGGCGCACGCATGGGTTGAGGTGGGCGGGCGAGCAGTTAACGACAAACCCTATATCCGAGAGATGTACGCGGTACTGGATCAGTGCTGACTTAGGACCGTTTGTTCGGGGGTTAGATTCATGAGCGTCCAATTTGGAAAGTGCAATTTCGATGGCAAACCAGTTGATCCCGAAGATCTGGCTGAGGTTCGCCCCGTACTGGCTCCGTATGGACCGGACTGGGAAGGGTTCATTTGCAAAGACAATTTTGCCATCCTTTATCGCGCGTTCCATACGACAACAGAGTCCAGCCGGGAGATCCAGCCGCATGTCTGTTCCTCCGGGGCGGTTATTACATGGGACGGCCGGCTCGATAATCGTGACGAACTCATTGGCCTGCTTTCTCGCGACACCTCGGCGACATCGACTGATGTTCAGATTGTTGCTGCAGCTTACGAGCGCTGGGGAACAGATTCGTTCGCCAGGTTGCTTGGGGATTGGGCGCTGTCGATTTGGGACACCAGGACACGGTCTCTGCTGCTAGCGAACGACTTTCTGGGCACCCGTCATCTCTACTATTCGTTCGACGAAGAACAAGTCACCTGGTGCACAATTCTCGATCCCCTGGTGCTCTTTTCCGGACGCTCTTTTGAGCTCGAGGAAGAATACATAGCCGGCTGGTTGTCTTTCTTTCCAGCGACGCACCTGACACCCTATGTTGGCATCCAGGCGGTTGCGCCGGCTACATTCGTGCGGATTTCTCACGGCTGTCGGCAAACCGTCAACCGCTATTGGGATTTCGATGCTTCAGCAAGGATTCGGTATAAAACCGACGCCGAATATGAAGCACACTTTCGGTCAGTCCTTTCCGAATCCATACGTCGACGGCTGCGTTCAGATAGAGCGGTGCTGGCGGAACTCAGCGGAGGAATTGACTCATCCTCGATTGTTTGTGTTGCGGACCAGCTCTTGTCTTGCGGGCTGGCAGAAACCCCGAGACTCGACACGGTTTCATACTATGACGACTCGGAACCAAACTGGGACGAGCGGCCATTCTTTACAAAGGTCGAAGAGCATCGTGGTCGCATTGGCTGCCATATTGATGTGAGCGGCGAGAGATCGTTCAGTTTCACTGCCGACAGGCAGTATTCTGCCACCCCAGCGTTCTTGCGTCGTTCTTCGCGGGAAGAAGAACGATTTGCCGATTGCGTTCGCTCGCACGACAGCCGAGTTCTTCTTTCTGGCATAGGCGGCGATGAAGTAACCGGAGGGCAGCCGTCGCCCAACAGCGAACTGGCAGATCTCCTCACGACGTTCCAGTTCCGGTCGCTGGTCCATCAATTGAAGCTTTGGTCGCTGAATAAGCGGCGACCGTGGCTTCATCTCTTGGCGAGTGTGGCGCGAAATTTCTTTCCGACGACCGCAACCAACGCTCTGCGACAAATTCCCTTTACCTCGCTACTGCGGTCCGACTTTGTCTGCAGAAACGGCCGCGCTGTTCTCGGGTATCCGCAACGGTTGACTTGGTTTGGTGGATTGCCAAGTTTTCAGGAATGCCTGGCCACTCTAAACATGCTGCAGAGGCAGCTTGCTTCTTCTTCAGTATCGAAAGAGCCGACAATCGAGATGCGATATCCCTACCTCGATCGCCGCTTTCTTGAATTCCTGTATGCGATTCCACATGAGCAACTGGTGCGGCCTGGCCAGCGGCGATCTCTGATGCGGCGCTCCCTGGCTGGAATCGTGCCTAAGGAGATCCTCGACCGGAGGAGGAAGGCATACAGCGCGTGCGCGCCCCGCGCAATCATCGCTTTTGATGGAGCGGCTCTACTTGGCGAACGCTCTATGCGCAGCGTACAGCTTGGTATTGTGGATCGCGATGGCTTCTCCGCAGCCGTCGAGCGCATTCAATTCGGGCACGACATTGCCCTGGTGCCATTACTGCGCCTGATCGTGGTCGAATCTTGGTTGCAAAATCTGGCCCGCACCGCCCCTCGCGTTCTCCAGTGCTCATATCGCTCTGAATCGCAAGTCAGTTCTATCCAGATCTCAGCTGAGAAAATCCAAACCTGAAAGGAGGTGAGTACCGTGAATTACTCCAAGCCAAAGATCGTCCTCAGCGTTTCCGCCATGAAGACTATTCAAGGCAAGGGCAAAATTGGCAATCCCACGGACAACAAACCGGCAGCCAGACTGACCGTGCCCGCGTACGAAGCAGACGAGTAAGCAAATGCCAGGGTGCTGAAAGCTTCGGCACCCTGGCTTTTTAATCCCTGCTCACCGAAACCGCGCCATTAGTGCGGCGAATCTGGCGAGTAACTGTTGGATGATATGGTCAGTGCACTAGGGCGAATTCCCTTCGCCCTTGAGCCAAAAGCGAAACCAGTCCACTACTGCTTGTTCCGAGGCCATTCGTTCCGATGGCCTTTCCAGAATATGCGTTCCGTTTGGGAAATATAGCAACTCGACCGGTTTATGGAGTCGCTTCAGACCCACAAACCAATCCCAGTTACCTAGCAGCGACCCGCTGTCATTGACCTGAATTTGAACTGGAGTGTCGACCTTTTCGAGCAGGAATCCAGACGAGCGATTCAGCCAACTGTTTAGACCTTCGCCAAACGGACTGGCGCCATTCAGTTCTTCGAGTTCAGACGCAAAGTATGAGCTTTCATTTGCATATGCAAGATAAGTCCAGAATCCGTCGTCAAAGCCATCTGCGATGACGGCGGCCGCGAGGTGATGCCGCTCGTGAGTGAGCATGTATCGGACATACAGGCCTGTTCTGCTGAAGCCGACAATTCCAACCCGTTTTGGATCTATGATTCCTTTGCTGTCTAAATCGTCAATTGCATTCTCGTATGTCGCAGCCATTTCCACCGCCTCTTCCGGAGTGTCCATCGAGTGGTGGCTGTCCGGAACTTGCAAGACGACGAATTCCATTCCTGCCAATGCCTGGGCGGCGAACGCCGTCGCGAACGGTCCGGCGATCCAGAATTGGCCCGGGTCGAATCCGTGAGTCTGAATCACCAAAGGGTATCTCTGGCCAGGTACATAGTCGGGAGGCAGATACAGCCCTCCCTCCACTTCGGACCCGTCTCCACCTCTCCATGCGATTTTCTCGACCTTTCCGAAGCTGATCGTACGGAACTGTGGATTCAGATCGAGGAGGGTCGCTCTCCGGCCTGTACTCGGGTCCGCGGCGACAATGCGAGGCGGCGAATTAAGGTTTTGGTCAATTGTTACCTCGGGTTCGTTCGGTGTTTCAATCCCACAGTCGACCTGTATCCAGCGTCCCTGTTGCCTTCGATAGCAGGTTACTTCTACATCTTTTTCAGCTTGAGGAATCCGTTTGCTTAGCTTCAAGAAATAATTCGTTGGCTCCCAATTGATCAACTGCAGCGCCTGGTCTGAGATCTCCGTCGTTTGGAGGCCGGGCAGCCTAACCTCTGCCACGAAGGTATGCGATTCTCGCCTCAACGCTTCTACGGAATCGCCAACATCGAGCGGGAGGTAGACGCCTGTGACAACCACAGCCAACGAATCTGCTTCCCAAGCGACTTCTGATCCGAAGCCGCTGATTGGCGCATCCAGAAGCCATCGACTAGAGCCGGTGGCGAGGTCCACCAATTCGTAACGAAATAGCCAGCTGGGTTCGCCCCGATCGCGATTGCGACGAACCAACTTCTGAACGGTCGCGTCCTTGTACTCGATCCAGCTTCGGGGTGGATCGCCTACGTTCGTTCTCACGACCACATAGTGGCCATCGGGCGAGATGAATAGCTCGACCGGATCATCAATGATGATCCCCTCGGTGTGCAGATGCCTCGCCCTCGTAGCCCCAACTTTCAAGAGGTAGAGGCTGCTCTTCAGAGACGTGAAATAGCCAGAAACGAGATCAGAGAGGGACTGATTTGAGATACGAAGCCCGTGTGTCGCCGCTGGCCCGAACCCGGTCACTGGCTCTTCGGCGGCGTACACGATGCGATCACCCCTCGGAGTTGAGGAATACGATTTCACATTTGTAGGGTGGTGCGACAACTTTGCGAGACGCCCTGACGTGCAGGCAACTGAATAGAGTTGCGTTTTTTCTCCCCGGCGTTCACCAAGGAACAAGATGGTGTCGTTATCCTCCAGCCATGTAACCTGGTTGATAGCCTCATGATTGGAAGAGGAAGAGAATGAGGCCAGGCGTTTGGGCACGACGGTCCGCAGCCCGCTTCCAGTATTGAATACGAACAACGAGTAGTCATTCGTATTGCGTCCGAGATTGCCTTTCTTGAGCACAATCGCAAACCGTTTTCGGTTGGGCGAGAAGAAAGCGAAATCAGAGGATAACGAACCGCTGTAGGACGACCTGGCATAGCTGGAACCTGCCACGCGAGTCATCTCGATCATGTCGGCGACCGTCGCTCGCCTTCCAACTTCCTCAAGCGACCGATAGTTGTGATTCCGCTGGTCCCCAAGCACTGAAGCTTCTCGGTTGGGGACTGGCGTACGATTGCTCACCCCTTCGCGCGGCTCAAGAGGCCCAGATATGGCAAGAATGAGCGCAATATGGCCAGCTGTCCTGCTGAACATTGGGAGCATTCCTTTCAGAAGGACAGCCGCAGGGAAAGTTGCAGAGACCGTGGCCCGCCCTGCTGGAAAATCGGGTTCAAACCACCTAGTCCGTTGTTCAACATCTGCTGGGACTGGAACCCGTATTGACCAAACTGGATGTAACCCGGTGGATTTGTAAAATTTGGGTGGTTAAGCACGTTAAACGCATCTGCCCGGAATTGCAGGTTGAGACTTTCATGAAGCGGAAAGGTGCGCGCAATTGATAGGTCCACTTGGGTCAATCCAAAACCCTTAATGCTGTTGCGCGCCTCCGTCCCTTGGCGCGGACTTTGTGGTGCTACGAAAGCGTTGGAATTGATTTCCTTTCCGCCGGGAGCAGTCGGAGAGTTAATCCAAAACGTCTGTCCGGGAACAATATCCGGGCGCGTGTATACAAAACCGGTAAGGGGAGAATTCTCGTACACAAGCATGTTGAACGGGAACCCGCTCCTTGCTATTGCGACCCCATCGATAGACCAGTCACGTAGCAGGAGAGAAACCAAGCCTGAACGTGTCGCAGCGGGCAGGGTGTATGTCAAGGCGCCTGAGAAGCTGTGGCGAACATCGAAATCTGATGAGGCGTAGTCACTTGCCCCCGAAATCACCGTCGAATTCGCTAGGCCGATCGCAACATCATTCGAGACATTGTCGAGTGAATGCGAGTACGTGTAGCCGAGCAAACCTCGGAGTCCACCAGACAGTGTCCTGCGGAACTGAAGCTGCAAAGCATTGTAGTTGGACCATGCGTCATTCTTGGTGAGATCGAAAGCGCCAAGAAAGCTCCCGTTCGGCTGATACAGAACTTCTTGCCTCAGCAACTGCCTCCCAGCTTGCCCCACATAGCTGGCCGAAAGAGCCTGTTTTCCCGCAAATGATTTTTCGATGGCAACATTCCACTGGTATGAGCGTGGAAGAACGAGCGTGGGCGAATATGCATAGATTCCGTCCGGATATGGTGGCTGCAAGGTGGGTGGGCCCGGTAAATAGTTACCGATATTGGTCAGAGGCAGAGAAACCACGCCGTACACGGAACTGTTGTTGTTCGGATATGACGAGCTTGTGTTCGCCGAAGTGCCTAAACCAGAGTCGTAGAAGATTCCCCACCCGGCACGGAGCACAAAGTCTTGGTGTTCCCCAAAGGCATACAGAACTCCCAACCGTGGCGCAAAGTATGAATAACGGGTCTTCCATATGCTGGTCCCCACAGGAGCTAGTTGCAGCCGCTCTGGATTGTCGATGTTGAACCAGGAGGCCAGTTCTGTGGCTCCCTGCGGTGTGGGCGCAGGCCGCAATTCCCAGCGCAGACCGTATGACAGCGTCAGTTTCCTCGTTGGTTTCCACGTGTCTTGCGCATACAAGCCGAGAGCCCGGCTGAGAATCTGGGAAGACCGATTGAACAGCGCAATCAGCGAACTGGAATCGCTAGAAACAAAGGACCCAACATCGGGAGGAAAGTATTCCAGATAATAACTTGGACGCGCCGCCCCGAGCAAAATCGTCCGATAATCCCCTCCTACCTTTAGTTGATGAGTCCCGATGACCCATGTCGTATCGTTGTTAATGTCGAATTGGCGGCTTCGGTTCTTCGCATTTAACCCGACCGAATAATACGTGAGGTTCGCGGGTTCGAAAAATGCAGCGTTGTCCCGACTCGACAGCGACCCTAAGAATATGCTCGAAGGCGGCACAACGGCGCCCCCAAAAGAGTCGAGGCTATCGATGCTGCTCGACTCCTGGACCGAGTAGTTGAAGCGCGATGCAGTCGAGAGCCTGCTGCTAAACAGCGCGTTTACCCCTGCCGTTAAAGTCTGAGTGTTCACTGGATCAGCTTCCAATGTACTCAGGCTGGCGATTCGGTTCAGAGTTTTCGATGGAGCATAGTTGTAGCGACCAAAGACGCTTACCATTCCATTAACGACATGATCGATTCTCAAGCTTGTCGCGTTGAGCGTTGCGCGATTGGCATAAGAACCGGTGAATTGCGCGATGGCTGGATCCTGGCTAACGGGGCCGTTAGGCTGCGGATAGGCATTCAAAAACGGCGCAATGGCAGGATCTGCACTCTTTCGCGCATTATCAGATGGAACTTGGATTACCAAGGTCTGGGGAAGGTCGAGGCGAGCGCCCTCGTACGAGAAGAAGAAAAACGTTCTATTTTTCCAGATTGGGCCTCCCAGAAATCCGCCAAAATCGTTGTGGTGTTCGGGAGCGCGCTTTTGGCCAACGTTCTCCGCAAACCAATCGTTTGCGTCGAAGCTTGTATTGCGAAAATACTCATATGCGCCACCATGAAGAACATTCGTCCCGGATCGTGTCGTAAGGACCACTTGAGCTCCCGGTGCTGTTCCGAATTCAGGGGCGAAAGAGGACGTCTCGACACGAAACTCTTGCAGCGCTTCCACAGATACCAAACTGCTTGTCCCGCCAAGCGCGCTAAAGGCCTGCGCCGTCCCCGTTCCGGATTCCCCTGGATAAAAGCCTGCCGTCGTACCGAAATTGGCCGAGACGCCGTCCACCATAAAGCTGTTGGCGTCGGTTCTCTGGCCAGAGACGCTAAATTGGCCCGGGGATCCGGGATTTGCCGGCGCCGTTGTGACTCCTGGGGTTAGTTGGAGGAGGGTATTGAAGCTGCGGCCATTCAAGGGGAGACTTTCAACGAAGTTTCTGTCAATAACCGTGCTAACGGATGCGGATTCCGTGTTCACCAGCGGCGCGCCGCCCTGGACGGTCACGATCTCGTGGAAAGCTCCGATCAGCAAGGTGAAGTTGATGGACAAGGAATCTTGTACGCTCAGAGTAATGTCGGGCTTGATAAGTGTCTTGAATCCAATTTTCGATACTTGGACTCGGTATGGACCCGGTGGCAGGTTCGGCAGAACGTACATGCCTTCGCTATTCGTTTTGGTCGTGTACTGCACGCCGGTCACATCGTTCGCAGCGACGATTTCTGCATCGGCAACCGCGGCATTGGTTGGGTCGGAGACGAGGCCGTTGATGTTCCCGTTCGGAGACTGGCCGAATGAGGGGATGGTCATCACCGCGACGCATACGAAAACGCAAACAACAAAGGGGAAGCGCATGTCGGCTCTCCGGCGAGCTAGAATGTCAGCCACTCATCCAATAAACTCGCAGGAAGATTCGCGGTGAGCCTCACGAAGGCTTCGTTTTATTCTAGGACCGAGTGGATGGAAGGAATGTCCGGGTTATCGGACAGGACGGGTCTGACGGATCTAGGGATGGTTGGGCTCAATCTTCAGAGAGGCGAACAACAGACGCTTGCTCGTCGGCTTGTGGCTGCCGCCTTTGGGTTCGACCGTAACGAAGACGCCGTCGATCTGGGCCAGGGTTTTCGGATCATTGCACTTCAGAATCCAGCGCTTCTTGGTCTCGTTATCTTCGTAGAAGACGCCGAGATTGATAGCCCGCTGAACGTCAGGCCCGCGACGGCCCCATGCCTGAAACGTAGCTGCTCTCTTCAGCCCTGTCTGCTCATCCAAATCGTAGGCATAGAAGATGAGCGACTTTCCGCGCGTATAGAAAAGGCGGCCGTAAGGCTTTCTGGTCTCCCCGGTCCCGGCAACATCGTAGATCTCGGTCATGTAAAGATCACGTGCACCCATTAGCTCGCGAATGTCGCGGTCTTTGGCCAGCATTTCGTCTCGTTGCTCGACGACCGCCCGTTGTTCTTGAAGCTGCTCGGTAAGTTCGTGGACCGTGGCTTCGGAGGACTTGGCGCGGGCAGCATCCTGGGCAGATTGCTGCGCTAACGAGTCGAGTTTCTCCTCGATCGAGTGAGAGTTGCTTTCCGCCGAGTCCAGCTTCTGCGCCAGTGCGGCTTTCTGCGAGATGAGATCCTGTTGCGTGGCGTTGCCCGCACGCAAATTGGCCTCAAGCTGGCTCTGCGCGGCTTTCATTTCGCCTATTTCCGCGGACTGTCGGGCTAGCTGCCGCCGAAGCTCGGAGATCGTCTTGTCGCGTTGAACGATTTCTGCGTGCGCAACCTCGTGCTCATGGGCAGCATCGCTCAATTGTTCTTCAAGAGATGCCTGAGCCGGACCGGGGTGCTGCTCGTTTGGTCGTGGTTGGGGCGCTTCAATAGCGTCAGTCACTCGATGCGCGCCGATACGGTAAGCGAAGAGACCAACCGCGACAACGAGCAAGATGCCGGCGGCATAGAGCATCCAGACATTGCGCCAGGTGGACTCGGTGGAAAACGGCAGGATGCGATTGGGGAAATAGGAAGAGCCATTTCGGCGATCAGTCCGATCATCTCGGCCCTTTTGCTCGCGAGCCAAGCGATCGAATAGTGCCTTTTCCGCCTTCTCTTGGGACCAGTCGTCGGTGGTCGCCGGCACAATTCCCTGAGCTTCGCTGGCGGCAATAGTGGGAATTACGTCGCTGGCTATCGACTCGTACTGCCGGAGCGCTTCGCGGCAGGACGCACAAACGGCAAGGTGCCGCCGCAGGCGTTCGCGCTCGTCATCGGATAACTCACCGGTGGTCGAAGCAGCACAGAGTTCTAGGAACTCGTCATGGGGGTCGGTTTGAGGCAATTCCGATGCTCCTAGATTGGACGATCCCCGTATCATACTGCTCTCGCGCCCGGCGATTTGCCAGCAAAAATCAGTTTTCGCAACCGCTCCAACCCACGGAACGAGTGGTTCCGCACGTTGCGCTTGGTCTGTCCGAGCATTGTGGCGATCTCATCCAGGGGATAGCCTTCGATGAAATGAAGCCGGAGCGTCTTCTGCTGGTCTTCCGATAGGGTCTCAAACAACTTTTGCAGGTCCAATTCAGCTAGTCGTTGCTCAACGGGGCCGTCGGAGTGAACTGATCTCGAATCTGCTGCGGGTATAGCTGCTTCATCGAGTTCCACCTGCGAATAGAAATGACGAGAATTCAGATAGCGACGGCGTGAAATCGCACGCCGGTACGTCATTTGCAGAATCCAGAATTGAGCGGAGGTCTTGGAGCTGTCGAATTTCCCAGAGAGTCGGTGAATCAAAACGAAGATGTCTTGGAGGAGGTCTTCCGCTTCGGCAGCGTCGCGTAATACCCTTAACGCAATCCCGCGGACGAAGCCAGCGTAACGGCGGAACAATAAAGAGAGAGCCTCCTCATCATGATTGGCGATAGCAGACACCAGTGCTTCGTCCGATGGCACCGGGCCCCCCCAAATATTCGCAACAGGTTCTCCACCGTCACGAACTGATCTTGTCTGAGTTGAGTTTTGGCCTTCTTCCACCTCTGAAGCGAATTCCTCCGTGCCCTGGGTCATTGGAGCGATTCGCTTCCTGAAATCCGGCAAGCATCGAGCACCCAAGGAACTCATGGCCGCCTCACTGACCGGTTCTTTAACTTGTCGGTAACTGCCAGTTGGCCTACTGCCGACAAGCGTTCAGCATGATCAAGATGGCCAAACGTCGAAAGCAAATTCAGCCTCGTGCTGGCGTGGAAAGGGCGTTTGGTGAAGTAATGCGGGCCACCCGAGAGAATCTTGGACTTTCCCAGATGGAATTCCATATGAAGACTGGCCTCGATCGTACGTTCATCAGCGATTTGGAACGGGGAGTCCAATGTCCGAGCCTTCGCACCATCTATCGAGTGGCTGCTGGCCTCGACATGCCAGCAGGCAACCTAGTTCGCAGGACCGCAGAATCCCCTTTCTTCGTCTTTCCGACAGATGAACGGTGAAGCAGGCCATCAGACTCGTCGGTAATTGCCGACGATGGTTGTTGCCGACATTAACGCTAATAGCCTACCTAGTCAAGTGGAATATCGGCCAATAGCGAGTGTTTGCTCGGCGAATTCATCGATAACGTCAGAGACGCATGGAACGCCAAGCTCTCTTTGGAAATAGAATCCGATCTATTCGCGAAGCCGCAGGTCTCTCACGCGAAACCGCGGCTGAGAGGGCGGATACCGGTGCGAATTATCTCGGCGAGGTTGAAAGAGGCGAGAAGTTTCCAACACTTGAAATGATTGAGCGTATCGCCGGTGCACTTGGAGTCTCGCCGTCGGTTTTTTTCGAATACGAAGCCGAAGAAATCGACAAACAGATCCTGGAGTCTAAGCTGCAGCGACTGCTCTCCCGACTAAACACTAATCAACTTCAACAGGCGCTCAGAGTGCTGAAGGCACTCTTCCAGATGTGACAGCGTTCCATTTGCCGGAAGCTTTAGTGCGGGTCGCTCGACCCAAGTAATCGCGATTGAACAAACCGGCGGTGGCAGCACGCTGTGGCGGGAGGCACACAACCCGCACACAGTGCCCCCTCTTCATGTGGCTGAGCCTATAATTCCGGCTTGCCGACAGTTAGCCAGCCACGCAACGACCGCTCACTGGCTGTCAAATTAACGATACTTGCGGGTCACCAAGCTCGATCTGTAAATCTCTTCGCAAAAGGCGGGGCATTGGCAACCAATTGTGCAATCACGCCATGCGAAAGAACCGAAGATTCGCTCAGGCAAATACTTCTTAACATATCTCCTGCGCGCAAGCGGCCCGCGGTAAATCGGGTTGCCTCCGTCTTGGACACGTTCTTTAGCGGTGGAATCGCCTTCCCCTACGGAGCTGCACGTCAACCCCGGTTACATTAAAGCGATATCTAAGCATCGCAGGACTCACGCCATATTCCGTAGCTGCCTGTTCGTCGCTCAGTCCACGGTGTCGAATCGAGAGCAGTGCATCGCGGGGGAGCAGCAGTGCGCCAGCTAACCAATTCGCCTCTTCTTCCTGTTCTTCGTTATAGGTCCGCAAAGATGCTCCGCTTGCCGGAGTCATGAACATCATTGCGGGTTCATGGCCAAGAATGATATGGGCTAGTTCGTGCGCCAGGCTGCTATTGAGGCGGGTCGGAGCATGCGAGGAATTGACGATGATCAAGTGAGAGCGCCCCTGAGAGACCGTGACGGCGGACCAACTTTCAGAATGATCGTTGAGCAACCGCCGTAGCACGTTTGGATCGAGCGTCGGCAGTTCTGCTGGGCTGAGGACACTGACGCTCAGCTGATCGGCAAGCTTCATTGGATTAAGCGGAGCTGTGCTGGGCAGCTTGGACTTAAGTCGGATTCGTTCCGAAGTTTGTTCAGCCCAGCTCTTAAAGCCCCGACGAAACATCAGTTCCACGCTCCCGCGCTCTGCGTGATACCTCGCGATGTGCCGCTACGATTAGCTGCGCAAGATCAGCTGCTGCCTCTGGGAGAAGGGTTCTGTCTGCTCTCGGATGAAATGCGACGGCTGGGAGAGTAGGTTCACCCGAAGTCCCAGCCGGAGCGGAGACGTTGATTCCCAGAATATCGGCTGGATTGACCTTCAACCACTGACAAATCCTCTTGAATGTTTCAATGTCGGGAAGCCTACCCGCCTCCACTCTCGTCAGAGTCGCTGGACTTACTCCAATTTCCTCGGCAACCACCCTAATTCCACGGCCACCTCTTCGCTCTCTCAGCAACGCGCCAAGTCGAAGAAGGGTCATTAGTAACCCCCTGTTTCACATATGATTTTTAGTTTGACGAAAGCAGCACGCGAGCGTATGCTAACGAACATCACTTGTGAGTATAGATACTCACAGGCGACCATGCAAGTGTAAACATCGGTTCCTCAGCAAGTTACAGATGGAGGATTCTCCAATGAGAACGAATAGAAACACGACAATTTTGCTTGGATTGCTCGGCATTGGCCTCGGTGTGTACCTGCTTTCGAGGCGAGATTGCCGGACGATCTGTCGATCAATTGCTAAACAACTTGTTCACGATGGCATAGCGGCCGTGGTCGCATGATCTTGCATTGGTGAGTTGGAGGTTTGAATGCATAAGGTAACGTTCTTCCCACTTGGAAATGCTGACTGTTGCCGGATTGACTTGCATGACGGTCGCAAAATCCTGTTCGACTACGCCAATACACGCAATCCCGAAGACGAGAAAGACAAACGCTGTGATCTCCCAGTTCTCCTGCAAGAAGACTTGGACGCAAACAAGAGAGATGGGTACGAAGTCGGAGCGTTCACCCATCTGGATGACGATCACGTCTGCGGTGCGCCAAGTTTCTTCTACTTGGAGCACGCGGAAAAATATAGAGTCAAGGAGCGACCCAAAATCCACGAGCTGTGGGTACCAGCCGCTGCTCTCGTTGAAGAAGGTTTGGTCGGCGATGCTCGCGTGATCCGTGAGGAAGCTCGTTACAGATTCAAGGCAAAGAAAGGTATCCGAGTTTTTTCCCGTCCAGATCGCCTAAAGGAGTGGATGGAAAAGGAAAAGCTAAGGTTCGATGACTACAAGCACCTGATTACAGATGCTGGCCAACTTGTGCCGGGTTGGGTCAAGGATGCTGACGGGGTCGAATTCTTTGTGCACTCTCCGTTCGCCGAACGTACGGATCAGGGAGAAGTCCTCGAAAGAAATGACTGCTCTCTCGTGATGCAGGCTTGGTTCTTGATCGACAACCGCGAGGCACGCTTGATCCTCAGCGCGGATACGACTCATGATCTATGGGAATCGATTGTGAAGATGACCCGCATTCACAAAAACGAAACGCGATTGGTGTGGGATCTCTTCAAACTTCCCCATCATTGCAGTTATCTTTCTCTATCTCCTGAAAAGGGAAAGGAAGAGACCACGCCAACCAAGTCTGTCGCTTGGCTTTTCGAAGATCAGGGGCAAAGCGGTTGCACAGTGGTTTCAACAAGCAAGCCTATTCCACCTGATGACGCCGATGATCAACCTCCCCACAGGCAGGCAGCCAGATACTATCGCAACAAAGTAACGGTGCCCAAAAATGGAGAATTCAAAGTCACCATGGAGCACCCCAGCATTTCAAAGCCAGAACCTCTGGTTATCAAAATCGATGCGTATGGCACCACGATTATCAAGAAGATTGTCTCTGGCGGTGCCGCGCTCGCTAGTCGTCCAGCTCCGCGGGCCGGAGTCTAGCTCGTGAACGAGTTGCTTCCCGCACCCGGAGATCAAGAAGCTGCTCCTGAAACTTTGAACATCCCCGTGGCGCGGCAATTCGCCCGCACAGCTCAGCGCCTCCCGTTCGTTAGATTCGTAGAATGCCGGAAGACTGATGGCCATTACGAAGTAGTGGTGTTGGAGCTGGAGGTCGAAAGACCGCAGCATATAGAACACGACATTCGCTGCTACGAGATCGTTGCGTTCGTCTTCTTCGCAGATCGATCGCTGGCGCCTGATGTGTTGGCACTACGATCCGATTTTCCACATGTTCCCCATTTGAACCTCCGATTTGAAGAGTTCCCGCGCTCGCTGTGCATCTACGAGGATCCCTTCGCGGAATTCGGATTCAAGTGGAATCCATCCCATTTCATCGAAGACACGCGGTCTTGGCTGGCAAGAACCGCTCGGGGTGAGGCCCACGCAGCAAATCAGCGGCTCGAACCGCTGCTAGATGCCAATACGGCCGAGTTAGTTTTGCCACACGATCTTTTGGAAGGAGTAACTTCGCCGGCTGTATTGTTCCTGCGAGCTTCACAATGGTCAAATCGGCGGATAGTAGTTGAAAAAAAACTCGAAGGCCCAGAACCTGGGTCCATATGTGCTGTCTACGTGGCCGGTTCGCCACAAGTTCATGGCATCATCCGAAAGCAGCCTCAACAAGTAGCTGAGCTCCACGAAGTGTTGGCATCGGCGAACATCGACCTGAAAACCACTCTTCATACTGCTTTGCGGTCCTTTATTAGCAGCAATTTGCCGGACCTGATGAAGCACACCACAATCATCTTGTTGATCGATCTGCCCAAACTGCGCAGAACTGGTGGAGAGGTCGAATCCACAGATTACGTTGCATTCGGCATCCCAACATCCATTGGAGACCTCGGTGTCTCCCTTGGCCTTCACGAAAAGGCAGGTGGGCACTATGTCCCCATCATCGGCGCTGGCGGGAACGTCCAGATAAGCACCCTTCCGGTCGTGGCTTTCCGGCGCCTCATGACGCTGAGCCCGGAACTCGCGTCCGCGTTCAACGGCGTGGAACCCAATTCAGACCGAATGAGTTTCGTTGGACTGGGTGCGCTCGGCTCTCAGGTTTTCAATAATCTTGTGCGAAGCGGGTTCGGAGTTTGGTCGCTGATTGATAAAGACTTTCAGTTTCCACATAACAATGCTCGCCATTTTCTCTTTGAAATGGCAGGAGAATCCAAAGCGGAAGCCATGGCAGCCATCGCGCGGGCCGTTCTTCCGAGCCGACCCGTGGCGGCCCTTGTCGCAGACGTGACTTTTCCAAACGATCTGATGGTCCAAGTCAGTGCAACCTTTCGAGAATCGAGTGTGGTGGTCGATTGCGCAGCGAGCGTCGCGGTTAGTCGAAAGTTAGCTAGAGATTTTGAAGGTGGCCGTCGCGTTAGTGTTTTTCTCAATCCGACAGGGACCGATCTCGTAGTGATCGCTGAACCACGCGATAGATCCGTCAGGTTGGACCAGCTTGAATTCATGTACTACCGTGCGATTCGGAATTGCCCGGCGCTAAGGGGTCATCTCAAAAGAACAGGCGATCCACTTCGGTTTTCGAATGCCTGTCGCGACCTTAGTGCCATTATTCCACAGGCAAATATCTCGGTTCATGCCGGAATCGCTGCTCACGCCTTACGGTCTATCTTGTCGCAAGAGGCAGGCCAGATCACTATCTGGCAGCTCACTGAGGCTTTGGAAGTGTCACGAATCAATGTCCCAGTATCGGAGCCCGCGGATTCCAAATCCGGAACATGGACCGTCTTCACGGACGAGACGGTCTTAGACTCCATGCGCAAGGCTAGAGTCCGCAAGTTTCCACGGGAAACCGGTGGCATTTTGCTTGGTTCGTTTGATATTGAACGGCACTTGGTGTTCGTGAGCGACATGATTAGCTCCCCCACTGACAGCAAGGAGTGGCCAACGTTATATATTCGGGGTTGTGCCGGACTGAAGACTCGACTAGACGCTGCCATTCACGAGACACAAGGAGGCTTGGAATATGTTGGCGAATGGCATTCCCACCCACCCCGTTATCGAAGCCAAATGAGTTCTCAAGACAAAAACGCCCTCGAAACTCTTACCGCCGAAATGCAGAAAGATGGTCGCCCAGGAGTAATGCTCATCGTCGGCACAGATGAAACAGTGTATTTGTCGGCTGCAGACTAGGGAGGGACGTATTGCAGCGCGATTCCCGAGAATGGAGACATACCCCGAGACGCAGCGGTCGGAAACGAATTGTACGGCACATGGTATGGCGGTTCGATTCTGGGCCCGCGGAGAAAGCGTAATTGGTTTGAGACTATGTGGCTGCAAATCTTCGATGTTGAACACGGCGCATGTTCTCTGCTGACGGCGGACAACAAAACGCGCCTGATGATTGACTCCGGCCACAACGGAACCAGCGGCTGGAAGCCAGGGACGTACCTGCGGCAGCAGGGCATCCGGGTGCTCGACCTGCTCGCCATCACCAACTATGACGAGGATCACGCCAGCGGCATCCCGGACTTGCTGGACAATATCCATGTCAGTTGGCTCCTTAGAAACACTTCGGTGTCCACCTCGACGATTCGGCTGCTCAAGCGTGAAAATGGAATCGGTCCCGGTATTGAAAGGCTCGCAAACGCGATTGATCACGTATTTACCGGGCCAGCACCAGGCGCACTGCCAATGGCGGAGCCTGTGTTTCAGGGACTCACGCGGCAGGTTTTCTACAGCAGTTATCCGAGGTTCGATGACGAGAACAACCTCAGCATGGCTGTCTTCCTCAACTGCCACGGTACTGGCGTAATGTTCACTGGCGACTTGGAGAAGGTCGGGTTTCTGGAACTCTTGAAGAATGACGCATTCAAACAGGCCTTGCGTGCAACTAACGTCTACATCGCCTCGCATCACGGACGGGAAAATGGATGCTGCGAAGAAATAGTCCCTCATCTTGGCAATGTCTACTACGTTGTGATCTCCGATAAGGGCTATCAGTACGACACGCAAAAGACGATCCCCTTTTACTCCCGGATAGCGAAAGGTGGGCCTTTCGGGCAAGAACCAGTCCGCAAAGTGCTCACCACGCGCTGCGATGGCCGGATCGCATTTGAACTCAGTTCAGGGTCATGGGGGCCGCGCATATGACGCTGGACGACGTCGTTTCAAAAGTCACAGACCCATATGAGAGGCCTGCCCGTCTTTACCCGGCGCTTCTGGCACTCCTGCCGCTGCTGGCAGTGATCATGTTGCTCTATGGTCCGAAGGCGACGGCCCTGACCGGCGCGGCAACGGTAGCGGTTTCGTGCGGCGCGTTATACCTCACCACAAACCTCTGCCGCGAATTGGGCAAGCGTTTGGAAGAGAAACTCTTTCAAAAATGGGGCGGCAAACCTACTACGCAACTCCTGCGTCACCGCGATAACAGAATCGAAGGCGTGACAAAGCGCCGGTATCACTCCTTCCTGGCGTCCAAGATCAACGTGACTTTTCCGGACAAAGACCAGGAAGCCAAAGACCCGGCGGCAGCCGATGACATCTATCAGTCCGGCGTCCGGTGGCTCCTCAACCACACCCGGCCCGAAGACAACAAGAAGTTCGATTTGCTGTTCAAAGAAAACGTGGCCTATGGCTTTCGCCGGAACGCGCTCGGGGTAAAGCCCTTCGGCCTAGTAATCTCGATTGGCTCTTTGCTGTGGGTTCTGGTGACGGACGGTGCGCTCTTCGGCTCCGGCCACAGATTCTTTGACGTTGCTGCGCTATCCCGCCTTCCTGAGCCGGCGACAGCGTCATTGATTCTCTCGGCAGTGATGATTCTCGTTTGGCTGCTGTTCTTCACCAAGGCGAGCGCCCGGACTGCTGCGTTTACTTATGCGGAAGCACTATTGCGGGCATGCGACACGTTACAGTGACGCCAGGTTCTGAAGTCACACTTTGCTGCCCGGAGGAATGGATGCATGGCTACCTCAATCCTGGATTTGCTTAACGTCCCCCGGGAGCTAACGCTCGATTTTCTTGCCACGTTTGCGCGGTTTGAATTCGCGCTGAAGAAAGCGGGGTATGCTCAAGGAGACGACAGCAAGGTCTTACCCGACTGGAATTCTTTCGGAAGAGATGTCGCCAAGCTCGACGCCGCTCTCTTGGCTCCCGTGCTCAATTCCTGCCAATATTTGCAGCAACATCCTCCGAGGAAGCAAGTCTTGCAGAACGGAGCCCTGCACTGGGTCGCGCGCCAAGGAACTTCCGGTTCCGCAATTGGGGACGTGCTGCTGAGCGTCCGCACCCTCAGAAATAACGTGTTTCATGGCGGAAAGTTTCCCGAGGGACCCGTTGCCGAGCCGTTGCGAGACGAAGCGCTCATTCGGGATTGCCTCACCGTGCTCAAAGGATTGCTCGAGTTGCCGCTGCCCAAACATGTCGCCAACGTTTTCAAGGAGGGGATCTGACCTGGCATGGGCGATGAATTCTCAGAGCCGGTAAAGAGAGCCCTGGCTTCACGCGTAGGCAATCTCTGCTCAAATCCGGAATGCCGTGCCCTCACGAGTGGCCCGCAGGAGGACCCCGCAAAGGCGCTCAACATAGGCGTGGCCGCCCACATCACCGCCGCATCTCCGGGAGGCCCGCGCTACGATCCTGAACCTCTCCCGGAGGAGCGCAGTGGCCCGTCGAACGGCATTTGGTTGTGCCAGAACCACGGAAAAATGGTGGATAACGATCCGGCGCGATTCACGGTTGACCTACTGCGGGAATGGAAAGCCACAGCCGAAGCCGAGGCGAAGAACCGCATAGGCAAGACCGCTGCAACGGGCAGCGCACCTTCCCTCGATTTGAAAGTCGGCGAACGAGTCCGGATTGAGCCGATTGTGCCGCGACGTGCGGAGCAGGCCGAGTGGATGCTGGAATCAAACTCCGATGGCTGCTATGTCTTTCAGAAGCTGGGCGCGTCGGGTAGAGCAGAAATCCCTGCATCCTTTATTGAGAACGTCCATCGCTTCGGCGGCAGCCCGCCCGCGCTCGTGCAGCTTGCAGGCCGGGTTCAATGGACTTCGGTCGGTCAAAAATGGTTGCTGCTATCAGATAAGCCTCCCACGGAAGACGAGCACGGATTCAGCCGTAGTGTAGATTTCAACCATCCGGGCAGGATGGCTTATCCGGGTTCCCTTGCATGGTGTCGCGAGGATCGCCTAGCCCAGGTTCTTGGCCAAGGCAAGCATATTTTTTACGCCGAAGATGGCAAGTACCTGAGAGTGTCTGGCCCCGACATCGATCAAATCTTGGTTTCTGATCGGCCGTGATTTGTGGGTTCCGATGCTTTGGTAGGCCACTGCCTCCAGCGGTTGGTCAAACTCGCGGAACGAATTTGACGCGGGAACCGGCACACATCTCGCGCACTGCAAGGCCGCATGACATGGGATCTATTAATTGACTGCGGAAAAACGACTATTGGAATGTCAGTCATCACAGAGCGAACGCACAACGCGTCGACAAGTTGGCGGAGAGACTGGGAGGCTACCCGACTGTTCCTTTACAAGACGTTCCTCGACGAAAAACGCGCGGGCAACTGGTCCACGATACCGGCGTTGGTATACGAACACGGGATGTCGGACCTACAAATGGATGCCATCCGGCTACAAGTTCACTTGGTGGGGACTCGTGCCTGGGACCCATATTCCAAAGCCAAGTATCTCCACTCTCTGCACATTGAAAAGCAAATGCCGATGAGTACCCTTACCGAATACTGCGGAGGGCGGCAGAAAGAAGTAACAGAGTTCATAAACGCGTTCACCGACATGGAGAAGTACTACCGGCCGATCGTGCCGGAAGGAGCTTTCGACACAAGCAGGTTTAGCGGTTTCGTTGAATTGCAGAAGCCTGGGGTAAAAGAGGCAATCCTAGAATCGAAGCACGACTTAACGGAATTTTCCACTTGGATTCATGAGCAGAAGCTTTTCCCCTTAAACACAGTTCGCTTGCTGCCGAGAATTCTCAGAAATGCAAAGGCTACTGAGATCTTCCTCAAGCACGGTGCCCGCAAGGCGGCAGAAGTACTAGAACGCCCTGGCGTCAGCAAGGCCCTTTCCGAGGCCAATATTGGACAGCTCGCCGCTGCTCTTAGTCAAGCGATCTATGATCTTCCGTGGCACGAAGCAAGAAAGATAAAAAAGGATCCGGGCGGTGAGGTAGCACAGAGTTTGCACGAGGTTCTGGATGCACTTGAAGATTTACTCCAGATCGGCGAAGCAGGATGAGTGACTCAGCCCAACATCTTGCACTGGTCAACTCGATTCTCGCGCTCGTAAAGAAAGACTTTCCTCTGACAAAGTTCGTCGTTCTTTCGGACCTGCCGGGAAGTTTCGACAAGCCGCCGAGAATTAATGGGTTCGTTCCGGATGTGTTTGCCGAAGATGCGCCACGCACTGCGGTGGTAATCGGCGAAGCAAAAACGGTCCAAGATCTGCAGACAAACCATTCTCGGCTTCAGATCGCAGCATTCCTTCGATTTCTAGCAGCGCAGCAGAATGGAGTGTTTGTTCTTGCAGTCCCTTGGCCAGCTATTGCAACAGCGCAAGTGATCGTGGACCTTGAGCTCAGAGAACTGGAACCTCAGCACGTCAAAGTGGTGATTTCGGATGGCTACGAAACCCGAGCCGCGGCTGGTCCTTCAGAGTAGTCGCGACGTTAAGTTTGCGCCGAAGAGACAGGCGTTCGTGTACCAGGTTGAGGCCTTGGATGCGATTAAGGCCCTGGAATACGCCGCGGTCTTTCACGAACAGGGGCTCGGCAAGACCAAAATCGGGGTTGATCTGATCCTCTACTGGCTGTCGCACGACGTACTGGACTCGGTCGTCGTCGTCACTAAAAAGGGTCTGCTCCAGAACTGGCGAGACGAAATAACCTCCCATTCATTTCTGGAGCCGCGGCTGCTGGAGCAGAGTCGCCGATCTAACTATTATGCGTTCAACAGCCCCGCACGCCTTTATCTGACAAATTATGAAGTCTTCCGTAAGGAACAAAAACGACTTCATCTATTCCTCAGAACCCGTCGTGTGGGCGTCGTGTTAGACGAGGCACACAAGATTAAGAATCCCGATTCCGCAATTGCCAAGGTTTTCTTTGATCTCGCGGCCGGATTCAAGAGACGCGTCATCATGACAGGGACGCCCGTTGCTAATCGGCCCTACGACATTTGGGCCCAGATCTTTTTTTTGGACTCGGGGTCCTCCCTAGGTACTGATTTCCGTACGTTCAAGGGCCAGCTAGATCTTTCAAACAAATTGGCGTTTGATCAAAACCGAGTCGGCGTGTTCGAAAAGGAATTGTCGTCTTTGTTCAGCAAGATTGACAGGTTTTGCGTGCGCGCAACTAAGGTTACAGCTGGACTCAAGCTGCCTCGGAAAGAAATTCAGAATGTCGCGGTTCAACTTGAAGGTCGGCAATACGAGATTTACGAACAATTTCGTAAGGACTGTGCAGCGGTCGTTGTCCAGAATGGGAAACCCATACGCGACGACGCTGACGAGATACTGAAACGGTTGCTTCGTCTTGTTCAGGTTGCTTCAAACCCCCGTCTGGTGGATCAGTCGTACCATGGGATTCCTGGAAAGTTGCCGGTGCTCTATTCGATGATTGAGAAAATCACGGACGCTAGGGAAAAGGCGATTGTTTGGACGTCATTCACTGAAAATGCCGATTGGTTGAAACGGGAACTTGAGCCGTTTAATGCAGTGAGAGTCCATGGCAAGATGTCGTACGCGGATAGAGGCAAGGCGCTTTCCGACTTTAAGACACAGCCTGATACTCGAGTCCTAGTCGCGACACCAGGAGCGGCTAAAGAGGGACTGACATTGACGGTTGCGAATCATGCAATTTTTTATGATCGATCCTTCAGCTTGGACGACTATCTACAAGCACAGGATCGTATTCACCGAATTTCGCAGAGCAAAACATGTTTTATAACCAACATCGTCGCAGAACATACTGTGGATAGTTGGGTAGAAGTTCTGCTTTCAGCCAAGCGACTCGCGGCGATGCTTGCTCAGGGCGACATTACTCGTGACCAGTACGAGGCGGAAGCAACATACACATTTGGTGAGATGGTGAGGGACGTGCTTGGATTGGAGGGCAAATCGTGATGGCGGTCTCAGCTCAACAAGTAGGTGAAACACTGTTGATACGCGGAACCGAAATTCCGGTCCGAACTGTGATGTTGGAACAGTCCAAGCTGCACTTTTTCCCGGACAATCCCCGTGTTTATTCAGTCGTTCGGGAGGACGGGAAAGCTCCAACTCAGGAAGAGATTCGCGACCGTCTTCTCGAAATGGAGCACGTTAAGCAGCTGATTCAGGATATCAAGACAAATGGAGGTCTGATTGAGCCGCTCGTTGTACGAGACGTGACACTCGAGGTCCTGGAGGGGAACAGCAGGCTTGCGGCTTACCGTTATTTGGCAAAACAGGAACCGATCAAATGGGGAATGGTGAAGTGCACTGTGCTGCCAAGCGATGTGAGCGAGTCGCTCGTTTTCGCCCTGCTAGGCGAGTACCACATCAAAGGAAAGAAAGACTGGGCACCATACGAACAAGCTGGCTTTTTGTTCCGACGCTACAAGCAACACAACGCAGATATCAAGGCCCTTGCTTTGGAAATAAACATTTCGTCGAAGAAAATCAAACATTTGATCGAAACGTACGAGTTCATGGTCTCGCACGGAGAAGCAGACATCAACACTTGGAGCTACTACGACGAATACCTGAAGTCAAACAAGGTGAACCGAGTGAGAAGGACCTTCCCTGAATTGGACCAGGTCATCGTTCAAAAAGTGAGATCTGGCGAGATTGAGCGGGCGATGGACCTCCGTGATCAGCTGCCAATCATCTGTACTGCCCCGGGAGCTGCTCTTCAGAAGTTGGTATCGGGCGATTGGACTTTCGATAAGGCATATAAGCATGCGTGCCGCTGCGGCGGCGACAGCATCCCCTTGAAGAAGTTAATGGCGTTCAGGAAATGGATAACCCGGAAATCCACGAGGGAAACGATGGCCGAAGCGGATGGGCAAATGCGTGCAAAGTTAAGATTCGAAATGGGCAAGATTTCCAAACGGACGACGGCTCTAGCTAAGAACCTATCCAAATAGTGCGCCAAGCGGAACAGGCTAAGGGGAAGCCGCCGGAGCACTTCCTTTTCCAGTTTCTCATTCTGGCATAGAGATTCTCCTGTTTCCACCAAGAACGGTCATGACAAGAACGGTTCAGAAGCGGTGAGGCATCGTCGACTCAACTCTTGACGACAGCCTTCCAGTAGCTCTTCCCGGGAGGGTCCGTTCGCTCACAAGAAACGGCAATGATACGTTTGCCGAGAGCATAGGCCATTCCTAAATCGAAATGAGAACCAAAACTCTCCGCATCCCAAAACACGTGCACTTCGTCGGCCTCATGCATCGCAGCTAAGTGTGTAGCACATATCGCCGCACCCGTCGGATCGTCCTGCGGTGCGTCGTCGGGCGGAAAGTGGACTCGGTGTCCCGCTCTCCTCAGTTCTTGAGCGTAATTCCGAATGCTTTTTAATCGTTCCGAATCCGCATTTCGCACCGCGCAAATTATGTACACGTTCATCGGTTTTAGGCTCTCCGGAGGTATAAATCGACGTGAGCGCTAGCACATCTGCGGCCGCCGCCCCTCAGACTCTAGCCATTTCGTGTTCGGGTGGACGGTGCTGTATCAGTGGATTGAGCGACCGTGCGCCGCATTGTCGCGACGTCGCTAAGCCCATGCCAGAGAAGTCTACCTTTTAGCCAGTTCCTGATAAAGAGAACGGACCCCAACGCCGAAACGCAGAAAACACCTGCTGCAATCACTAATGCGGTGTACACATGGCGTCCGAAATGTATGGACAATTCGTAGAAAAGAAAACCGAGAAGTATGCAGTTTGTAAAACTGACAATCATTGCCTCCCAAAACGCTCTTCCTGAGAGCTCTTGCTGGCCGAAGGTCAGTTGGTGAGTCTCGGACGGAAGAACAAGGTATTGTTCTGCATCGATCCCGTTCTTGTCCCTAAAATATTTCCTCGCGCCGTTAATTGTCTTTATGTAGAGATACTGCTCTCCTCGGATCATAAGCATTACCATCAAGACCGCGACACCGACCAATACAAGTAGAATCGATAGGAAGACTCCTGCTGTCTGTAAGGCCAGCAGGATATTTCCAGTTTGGGCGGGGGCAGTGCCTCCAACTTGTGGGATGGGCTGCAAAAATCTAGATAGCGCTAGAAAGATAGCGACGACAGATAGCGGGAGAGAGACGAATGCCAAATAGAATTTGATCAGCGCATCTTTTTGGCGATGGAGATCGTGATAAGCGTCAATAATTCGAGTGTATTCCTGAAGCATGAATTGCGAGGCGTAGTCTTCGGGCATAGTTCCTCCCAACCAACGAGATCCAGCGACACAAGCACATATCACATATTGATCTCAGAGCCAAGCTTCTTGCCGTTTTGTTCTAGAATCAGGAACCTAAAGAGCTAGTAATGGCAGATCCTTCGAAGCGAAATGAAGGATGATCTGGCAGATACAGCAGTGAGAACATCCAATTGGGTGTGACCCGCTCGATGTGGCACACGTCCGGCACACTGCCTCTCGGTAGCAATTGAATCCTGATCGCCAAATTGAGGCAGCTGGCTAATCGGCCGACAGTCGGTTGCGAGTGCTTCTGTTTCAGACCGCTGGCGAGGTATATGGTGGTTACGCGATGCGCAGGCCTATCAGGTTTGGTACGCTTTCCAGAACATGGAAGACGACGAAGACAAAGTGGATGAAATGGTGCTGGCGTTGCTCTTCCTGACCACGTTTGAGAAGAGCCGATATGGAGCGCGGGCTTGGAAAGGGCACGACTGGAATGTGCTCGATCGGCTCGATGCAAAGGGTTATATTTCAGACCCGAGAAGCAAGGCCAAATCGGTCGCGGTCACCGAGGAAGGCGTGAAGCAATCTCGCGCGCTCTTCATGAAATATTTCGGAACGAAACTCAGTCATCGTCAGCAGTAGGCCTTGAAGCGACGGTTGAGAGGTTGAGACTCGTGTCGCTTGCTTCCCCTCTTAGCCCATTCTGACTGATCCCTTTTCTTCGTTGCACCACCAATGTACTGCCTGGATATTGTCTGGATGGTCGTCACGCCAGGCTCCGCCCATTCCTTTCGGGTTGCGATGATCAGGGACCACATCGCCATAGTCGGTGAATTCTTCGTGACAGATGGCGCATATTCCAGCTTGTTGGCGGATCTTGCGGTTCAGCAACTTTCGCACCTCGGCCGGTGATCGCAGTTCCCGATATCCCCGAGGGTGATGCGGATCTTCAACTCTCTGAACTCCAAGACGGACCAGCTTCGGTTTGGGAAGAAGTTCGCGCCCGCAGCAAGAAAGCGATCGATGAATCGGACAAAACTCATTTGCACGAAGTCTCATGGCATTCCTCTGATTTGCGTGTGAAGTGGAAAAGCGTGGGAAGTACTTGCGAATGGAGGTGAGGCGAAGTCAGGGGCCTGCTACAATTCCTGCCCGAGGAGAACTAATGTCGAACCTAGCGAAAGTCGTCCAGCGGTTAAGGCAGGAGCGTGATCAGGCGCAGACGCAGATCGATCAATTGAACGAAGCTCTGAAGGCTTTGACCGGACTCGATGGAGTTAGGACTATTGCCAGGCGCGGCCCTGCCCCAAGACGTGCCGGTGCGCGTCGAACCATGTCAGCCGCAGCCCGCAAGCGGATCGCTGTCGCTCAACGCGCCCGGTGGGCGAAGTGGAAAGTGGCTCAGCACGGCAAGTAGGGAAAATTACACCACGTTTTCCACACTTCTCCACATTTCAATTCACAGATGTTTGGTTTTTGCGCTGAATTTTGCGTTGACAGCGGTGACGCAACTATTTAGTTTGTCTCGCGTCGACGGCTGAAAGGATTTGGCGAAATCAAATTTGCCAATCCGAAGTAGGCTGAGTGATCTGCTCGGCAGGGTGACCTGAAGAGCAACCAGACCTGAAAAAACCGACTGACTCTGCGAGGAGCAGCCGGGGTTTGGAATCGCGAAAGCGGTGATCGCATCGAGGGCTGCGACGGTGCATGTATCCACGCGGTTGGCTCTCTCGCAGGAGCTGGCGGCTGGAGCATAACCAATGTCGCAGCCTTTTCCATTTTCTAGCATGCATCGTCGCGCGACAGTCACGTTGTTCTTCAGACGAAGCGAGCGGGTTTGAACGGACGTACATTTTGGCCGGCGCTGCTGGAGAGCATGAACCGGACGCAATCCGCAGATTGATTCTTCAGATGATTCCGAGGAGTTCCTCTTAAGCCCTGCATCCTCTTTATTATTAAGGGGGCGCCACAAAGCCAATAATGCTGTAAGCAGGTCTTATCAGGGCAATCTGGGGGAAATGCCCAACTTCTTAGTTGGAGATGGGAGTGTGTTCGTAGTGCTCAAGTGCTATTTCGATAAGAGCGGCCAAGAAGATCAACCACTTTTTACCATCGGTGCGGTTGCGGCCAGCCAAGATGTGTGGGCTGACATTGAAACAGATTGGAATCTGATCCTTCAAAAGAATGATCCTCCCGTAGCCTACATGCATATGGTGGAAGCGATTCCACTGCGGAGGGGAAGCGAATTCTGTCCGTCTAAAGGGTGGAACGATGACCATGTATTCGGCCTTGTCAATCTTCTCCTCAGCTACCTGAGTAGCACTGTTCCCATCAAGAAGTTCTGCCATTTCGCGATCTCCTTGAAGATGAGCGATTACAAGAAGCTTCAAGCGGAGACATATCAAATGGACTCTCCCGCTGATCTCATCGCGAGCGCGTGCGTGCGCCAAATGACCCAGTGGTATTTTGAGCACTATCAAGGGTTAGATTACGAAGCGCATTATTGCTTTGACCAAGGAGAACCCTTCGAGGACATCATCAGAGCGAAATGGAATCGTGCCCGAATAGAGGCAGACCCGAAATATCAGTGGGGCCATGTCACGCATATCGGGTCTGCTCCCATGAGGACGACTCCCGGGTTACAAATCGCAGACATGATTGCGTGGGCAACAAATCGTCATGAAGTGAAAGTCCCACAGCGATACGACACTCTAGTAATCGGCTTGCGTCATCTACTGCCATCAATGTGGGTTGTGGTTGACGAGGCTCGGCTACGGAAAAATTACAAACCGCTTATCTATCATCCATATGACAAAAGACAGTTCTGAAGCACAGGATTCGAGGCGAACGCGCGAAAGGTTTTCTCTGTGTCCGACGACGAATTCTTGTGCCCCGAGACCGAACGGAGGCGCCAACGTGCGGAACCCGGGGAGAAAACCGTCTGAGGTTTCTTCCCGCGCTTCTAGCAGTAAGGTTAGTTGATCGTGGCTCCGGCAGCCACCTTGTGCGCGGGAACGATAATGCGACAATCTCAGAACGCGAATCCCCAGCTCGACGAACACGTGCGGCGGGCCTTGAACAAGATCAAGAGACCGAGCACGGCGGAAGAAATCGCTGAACTGCTTAATCAAGAGCTCAGCCCTAGCGATAGCCCATTCTCCGAAGAGGACGTAGACAGATGGCTTCGCAACAGCGGGGAACAAGTCCTGCGACTGTATTGGCTGCGGAATCGGCCACGCCGATCAATAGGCTACTGTCGTTCCGTTTCTGAGAGCATCGGGTTCTCGGGCCGACAGCAGATACCAAAGTCCTTCCAGATCCGGAACCACGGACTGTTGGCGAGGGTTTCATCATGCCTTCGATTCGCAGCAGAGACATCGCTTGCATTGAGGGGCCTGATGTCCGGGGCCTCTAACATTTCCTCAAGCTGCTCGATGTCGTCAATAATGCGGTTAACGTCCATCCGGGACAGTATAGCCAACCAGCTTTCGAGCCAACCGAATGAAGGGCATTCGCTGCACTGACATTGCCAGTCTGCGGAGAGATTCTTCTCTTGGCGAGTGCCTTTGGAAAAACAGTTGGGACCGAAGCGGCAAGGCATAAAATATGGCAAAACGCCGGGCTGCCCTAGGAATCGAATCTTCTGGGCGCTCGCCAAGTCCGGCAAACAGGTGGGTCGCTCACTGTGGAATCGGCCAATCAGTCCCGCCCGAAAACCCTTCCGGAACAAACCTCGAAACGAGCTTTGAACTTTGCCTCGCTCGGCCTTGTTATCGGCTTGGCCATTCTGATCGTTGCGATCCGTCTCGCCAATTTTCAGTCTCCGCGAGTGGAGTTGGCGCTTTGGATTGCGGTGATCAGTGTGGTTCTTGTCTTCGTGCTTTTGTCGGTCGGCGTTATCCGCAAACTGCGCGGCACGGAACGGGAGGCAAAGACCGTCTTTGAAGACAGAGAGCGGGAATTCCAGCAGATGGCCGATAACATCCAGGAAATCTTCTGGGTGATCGACGCCGAGACGAAGAAAGCCACATACGTGAATCCGGCATACGAAGCCATTACTGGACGTTCCTGCCGCTCGTTGCTTGACAGCCCGTCCTCCTACGAAGAGGTCATTCATCCCGACGACCGGGTTTTGGTGCTTGCCAAGCTGGCTGAAGCCGCTAACAGCGGGAGCTTTGATGAGAGGTTTCGCATTGTGAAGCCGGATGGCGAGATTCGCTGGATCTGGGTGCGCGGCTTTCCCCGCAAGGACCCGAGCGGCAAAATCACACGCCTGGGCGGAACCGCTCTGGACATCACCGCGCTTAAGAAAGCGGAAGAGCAAGTGGAGGCCAATCTCGCCAAGGCTAACTCCTCCCGGGAGGAAGCCGAAGCCCTGCGCAAGGCCACCCTTGCGCTTACCCAGGACCTTCACATGGATTGTGTTCTGGATGCCCTGCTCCAGTCTCTGGCAGAATTGGTCCCCTATACGTGTGCCCGCGTGCTGGTGCCCGAAGCGGGACCGCATTGGCTTGCTTTGCGTGAAAAATCGTCTCCAGAGCCGCCGGCCAAAAAATCTCCGCGGAGCGCTTTGAGCTTTGTGGCGGACGAATCTCCGTTTTTTCAGCACATCTGGTCGGAACGAAAGCGCGTCCTGATCCCGGACACAAGAAACGAAAAGGAATGGGAAACCTTCGAAGGGCACAAACAATTCCGTTCCTGGCTCTGCGTCCCTCTGGTCGCTTCCGAAGAGTTGCTGGGATTTCTCTCGGTCGGCCATATCGAGCCGAACTACTTCACCCAGGACCACCTTCGGCGTGCGGATCTGCTAGCGATACCGGCGGCAGCAGCCATTCAAAACGCCCGTCTTTATTCCACCGCCGAGATCTATGGTTCGGAACTCGAAAAGCGCCTAGAGGACCTCACAAAGGCCGAGCAGGCGCTCGATCAATCCGAAGCCGGCCGCCGGCTTTCCGAGGAGAAGTTTCAGGATATATTCCACTCGAGTCCCATCGCCTTCTCCATCACAACCCTTGAGGAAGGGCGATTTCTGGAAGTGAATCGGGCGTTTGAAAACCGCTACGGCTACCGCCGGGAAGAGGTGCTGGGCCGCACGGTGCACGAACTCAGGATCTGGGAGGAACCTGCTGACAGAAGACTGCTGTTGACGCAGCTTCGTCGAGGGGGCCCCATTCGCAGCGTGATTACGCGGCTGCGGACTAAATCCGGTGAAGTCAGGCTCACGGCGTACTCCGCCGACCGGATTCAATTTGACGGGCAGGCCTGCATCCTCGCCGTCTCGGAGGACGTTGTGACCCACGATCCCACGCGCAGCCACTGACGGCCTGTCCAACCCTTGGAGCTGCCCCGGGAGCCGGTTCAGGCCCGGCGGACATCTCTATGCGCGCACGCATCGTTTTTCGCTGCTTCTGTCCAGAATTCCGTCCAGCAAAAACAAATTTCACCACCTGCACGCGGAATTGGGGGAGGATGGGGATCATCCTTATCTGCGGGGATAGGTTGTGGGGACCAGCCATCGAGCAGTTCGTAGTGAAGCCTTGGAACCAGCGCGGACGAGGGCAGCAAACGCGTCCAGTTGCAGGTTTCTTCTAAGTCTTCGAGACTCCAACACTTGGCGCAGAGCCACGCCGCATGTCTTGCGAGCACGATCCTCCAAGGCCGACAGCAATCACGAGACGCAGACGCCTCCGACTTCGCGCCCAACGTCAACTCTGGGCTGGCCGCACACCCGAAGATCTGGACCGACGGTGGTTTTCAGGCACATTTTGTCCGGTTTTTCGACCAGCGTCACAACGTCTTTTTCATCTCGTTCTCTCTCGCGATTGGTGTCCGGAAGGAACGCGCGCCGCCGCATCCTCGACCTTCTCCCCCGCGCGCGCAAGCGAGGGCCGTGAGGCATTCGACACCATCTTCGAAGCAGACACTTCCGCCTGGCCCGGATGTAGTTCTCCACTTCCAGAATTCGCGTCAATTCAACGGAGCAGTCATGGCGTGTACAGGGAGAATCCT
>Ga0335081_10001998_pt1 | contig 32201 bp, 21 predicted proteins | sample Lox_Sample_35_FD_206713 | JGI IMG/M metagenome (GOLD analysis project Ga0335081, IMG submission 206713) | Soil microbial communities from Loxahatchee National Wildlife Refuge, Florida, United States - Lox_Sample_3.5 | ecosystem: Environmental > Terrestrial > Soil > Wetlands | place: USA...
GCCTGCCCCTCCACCGAGTCGAGGAGACGCTGCGCCTCCGCCAGGCTCTGCAGCGCGCTCGAGGCGTCCCCGGCTTCGGCAGCGGTGAGTGCCTCCGACTCGCGCCGCTTGGCAGCCGCGTAGTCGGCGCCGCCCCACACCCCCGCGGCGCGCTCATCGAGCGCGGCGAGTCGTGCGTCGAAGGCCGCCCGCTGCTCGCGCAGCCGGTCCTCGCTCGCCGCAGCAGGGGCGGGCGCATCGCTCGGCGCCGTCCCCGTCTGAGGATGTGCGCCCGCCGGCCAGATCCGCGGCAACCCGACGAAGGCGCCGAGCGCCAGTGCCGCGAGCCCGGCAAGCAGTAGTGAGGGTGCGAGCAGATGCCGCTCGGACGCCCGCTGCTCGCTTCTCGGTGGCGCGGACACGGTCACGACCGGGGGCGGCTGTGGTTCGCTGGCCGGCGCGACGCACTCGGGCGCCTTGAGCGTCACCGCCATCGTGTCGCTGAGCGCGGCTTCCAGAGCAACGAGGACCTTGGCCATCGAGGCCGGTCGCTCGGCGGGCTGCTTCGAGAGCATCGCCGTGACGAGCCGGGTCAGACGCGGCGGCGCCGGATGCACCGGCTGCAGCTCCGGCACCGGCTCCTCGAGCACGCGCCGCGCCTCGAAGCGAGGATAGAACGGCGGGTAGCCCGACAGGAGCTCATAGGCCAAGGCACCAAGTCCATAGACGTCATCCGCAACCGTCGGCGGCTCGCCGCGCAGCTGCTGCGGGCTGGCAGTGAAGGGTGACAGCTCCCCGGGCGCGGCGAAGTCTGCGAGCTTCACGCGGCCTTGGGCATCGAACAGCACGTTGCCGGGCTTCAGATCGCGGTGCACGACGCCGTGCGAGTGCGCGTGCTGCAAAGCGCGCGCGACCGCGATCAGAATGGGAACGCTCTCGAGGTAATCGGCCCCGCGGAGCCGGCGCAAGTCACCGCCTGGGGCGAGTTCCATCGGCAGCACGGCCACATCCGCGCTGCGCAGAGGTCGGTATACGCTGAGAATGCTCTCGTGAGCGAGCTCACGCGCAATCGCCAGCTGCTGCTGCAGCGCTGCCCACGCCTCCTCGCTGCCCGAGCTCACACTGACGACCTTGAGCGCGACGTCCGCGCCGAGCTGCTCGTCACGCGCGCGCCACACCTCGCCCTGCCCGCCGGCACCGAGCTTCTCGGTGAGGGTGTAGCGATCGCACAGCTTGCGCCCCGCGGTTGCGACGTTCTGCATGCCTGAAGGGATTTGGCGTTACGGGTGGGGCACCGCGGGCGCGGCACCGGCATCGCCTGGCGCCTCGGCGACGACGGCCTCGCCGTTCTCCTCGGCGTACAGTTGCTGCAGCATCTGCCGCCACTCGCGATACTGCTCCTCCGCGGTGCCCGTCAGGCGCAGCGTGCGCCCCTCCACGTCCACCACCTGCGGGGCGACCTCCGACTCAAACGACTGCGATAGCTCCTTCAGCGCCTGTCCCTGCACGCTCGCATCCGAGTACTTCTTGATGCCCGAGAGCACCGAGGCCGCACCGCCGATGACGCCGGCCGCACGCATCGTGTTGACGGCGCGCTGGCAGCCGTAGCTGCCGGCGCCGCAGTTCGCGGGCACGAGCACGCTCGCGAGCACGGCCGCGGCGCCGAGCACGGTGCGCGTGCGCGCCTGATTGCGCAGGTGGTCCTCTTGCTCGATCTGCTCGTAGCTCGTGCGGCGCCAGTTGCCGTACGACTCGCGCATCTGCTCGGAGAAGTTGGCGTAGTAGCCGTTCACGGTGTCGACGACTTTCGCATCGCGCGCGCGGATGCGCTCGATGCGCGAGGCGACGGGGTCATCGCTCGAGGGCAGACGCACGACCTTGTAGAAGCCGGCCGCGCCATCGTGTGCGAGATAGCCGTCCATCGCTTGCGGTGCGAGGTCGCGTGCGAAGCGCAGGTCGGTGACGCGGCGTACGTCGCGCCGCTCCTGGACAGCAAGCCTGTCGCGCAAGGCCAGCATGTCGTTGGCGATCTGCGAATAGACGTTCTGGAACGGATCGCGCGCCCGCAGGGCCGCGTCGGTCCGGTAGCAGCCCAGATCCGCAGGCCCCTCGTAGCGCTTGTGCGCGATCCACGCGCGGCCGCTCGAGTCGCTGACCGAGATCTCGAGCGCGAGATGCGCACCGGTCGACTCGAGGATCCTGCCGGACACCGCGACGTCGACGAACTCCACGGTAGCGGGCACCACGCGCACGGAGCCCCATTGCCCGGAGGACTCGAGCGTCGTCCGCAGCAGCGTCGCCAGATAATGCGATTCGGCCTTGCGGATATCGGGGTAGATGCGCCGCTTCGCGAGTGCCGCCTCGTCCTTCGCGAGCTCCGGCGGGACATTGGGCTCGAACGTGTGAATCGCGACCTCGAGCAGCTCGTCCTGGGGGATCTGTGCAGTCGCCTGGATCGGATTGATCTTCTCGAGCGGCCTGGTCTCCTTGACCACACAGCCGCCGAGACTCGCGCCGAGGAGTCCGGCTCCGAGCAGGGTCATGGCGGCTTGCCGGATCGCGCTCCTCATCGTCCTAAGCTACTTGGTCTGGCCGTTCTTCTTGTATTCGAGATACTCGTGCCAGAGCTTGTCCCTGAGCTCCGGATCGGTCTCCTGCTCGGCGGCCTTGCGCAGGCGACGCGCAATGATGTCGTCATCGCTGCCGTCGGGAATCTCACGGGCGCTGCGGCCGTTGCCCGATCCGCCGCCCGCGTTGGCGCCCTCCTGCTTGATCGAGTGCAGATCACCGGAGCGCTGCCCGCCCTCCGCGGCCGCCCGGCGGCCTCTGGGGCCGTCGGTCGACGGGCCCTCTGGGCTCGCCGTGCCGGCATCGGCCGCCACCCGCGCCTCGCGCTCCTTGGCGATCCGCTCCTGTTCTTGCTTGAGCTGCGCGTCGAAGCTGCCGAGCGACTGCTCCAGGCGCTCCTCGATCGCGGCACGGCGTTCCTCGGAGGTCTGCCCGGCGGGCACACCGCCCGTGCCGCCACCGGCATTCGCGGCAGCGCCCGTCGACGGATGCACGGGGGAGGCTGCCCCCGGAGCCTGCGCCGTGGAGCCCGATCCCGCTGTCTGACCGGCGGCAAGAGCACCGCGACTGGCGCCGACCGGCTCGGGAGTCACGCAGCCGCTTGCGGCCAGCAGGGCTATCGCGAGGAACAACCCAAAAAAACGCATGCGTCCTCTACGGTCTCGCCGCCGCGCTCGCCGTGCTCGCGGCAGGGCTCACCAGGTCCGCTCCGGCAAAAAAGCTCCGCAGCTGTCCCGACAAGCGGTTGCAGGCCGTCCCCCGGACCCGGGCCACGAACGGCAGCGGCACGATCGCCCCGACGATGGCCGAGGTACCGGTCACCTCCGTGTCCACGGTGCCGGCCGACTTGGCCTGCTTCAGATCCCAGATCGTCGCCTCGTAGCTGGACTCCTTCTCCCACCAGCCAAACCCCAGGCACCCCGCCGCGCCCGGTGCGGCCCCACAGGCGAGACTCCCACCGCCCGCCGTCTTGACGGTCTTGCCATTGAGCCACACGACATAACGCACGCCGGTCGTGGTGATCTTCTCGCTCACCCCGGGATGGCTCAGCATCGCGGCCACCGCCTCGGGCTTCGCCGGCGCAGTGCCCGGCTCGAACCAGGGAAACAGGGCGTCTCTGAACTGGGCATTGTTGCGCACGGGCATCCCGTCCTTGCCCGACGCGAGGCTGCCGCCGACACAATCCATGAACGCATCCTCGGTCGGCGCCCCTTCGACGGGTGGCTTCGCCAGGATCACGATCGCCTCACCGGGGGCGATCTTGGTCGGCATTTCGCGCGACTCTTCGGTCCGTGCCTGCATGCAAGCCGCGGCGCTTGCCGCGAGCACCAGAACGACAGTGCAGCGAGAGCCGTGGCCGATGGCGCTCATGTGCATCCCGGGGGCTTGGACTCACGAGTATGCCACCGCCACTCTGCATTGGCTTTAAGACCGGCGGTCCGAGAGCCTTGTTCCCCCTCGGTGCCGCTAAAGTCCGAGATCGAGCTGCGGGGTGTCCGGACGAGGAGGTCGAAACAGGTGGGTGGCGAGCGGCAGCTCGCGGTGCCGGCGGTGGGTGGTGAGCCCGGCGCGCTTGCAGGCGAGCGCGAAGCGGGTGCGCAGCAGCTCGGCGAAAGGTCCCTCCCCCTTCATCCGCGTGCCGAAGCGAGGATCGTTGTCCCGGCCCCCGCGCAGGGAGTTGATCACCGACATCACGTGCTGTGCACGCAGCGGATGGTGCTCGTGGAGCCACTCCCGGAAGAGCGTCTTCACCTCGTACGGCAGACGCAGCACGACGTAGCCGGCGCTCGTGGCACCGGCCGCCGCCACGGCCGCAACGATGTCCTCGAGCTCGTGGTCGTTGATGGCAGGGATGATCGGCGCGACGAGCGCCGTGACAGGAACGCCGGCACGCGCGAGAGCCTCGATCACCTTGAGCCGCGCCTGCGGCGAGGCGGCGCGCGGCTCGAGCGTGCGTTTCAGCTCCGCGGAAAGACTGGTGACGCTCACCGCGACGATGGCCAGACGATCACGCGCGAGGTCCGCGAGCAGATCGAGGTCGCGGAGGATGAGCGTGTGCTTCGTGACAATGGACACCGGATGCCGGCATTCCGCGAAGATCTCCAGAATGTCACGCGTCACGTGCAGCTGCTTCTCGACGGGCTGATAGGGATCGGTGTTCGCGCCCAACGTGACGGGTTTGCAGACATAGCGTGGGTTTGCGAGCTCGGCGCGCAGCAGCCGCGAGGCATCTGCCTTGTAGAAGAGCTTCGTCTCGAAATCGAGACCCGAGGACAGGCCCATATAGGCGTGGCTCGGGCGGGCGTAGCAGTTGTGGCTCACGACCCCATTGGCGATGAAGTCGCCCGTGCCCGTGGTGATGTCATAGAGCCGCATCGTCTTGAGCGGCTCTATGCGCACGACTCGAAGCCGAGCGTGGCTCTTCACGGCCTGACCCTCGATGTCGAGCTTGCGCGAGATCGCCGGGTCCGTGCTGTGAAAGAACCGCAGGTGCTCCTGCAATCCGCCAACGACACGCATGACATCTATTGGCTTGAGCCTCTCGCGATGCACGTGCTCGAGCACGTATCTGAAGCCGAGCTCATCGAGCGATTGCCCAATCTGGCTGATGATCTCCGAATCGGTATTGCTGATACGCAACACCCCTTGGCTATAGCTGCCTTCTGCGTCGAAGATTCCAGCAAGGAAGCCGATGCGCCAGCTCCGGGTCGGCGATCTCGGCCACGCGACCAGCGTACGTATCCGTTCAACCCGCGACCGCGCGTGAGTGCGGATGGCGAGCATGGGCCGCCGCGTTGCGGTTCCCGTACTGAAGACGAACTCCCTGGTTTCGAGGGTCAGACGCTGCAGCCACTGCCTCGTGAGTGTCGCGCCACCGCGAATGAGACCCGTCAGGTAGCCTCGCCGGTAGTCATCATCCTTGTCGGGTGCCGTGGCGAACAGGCCCACTCCCATGAGCTTGTTCGCTCTCGTGAGATGTGGACGGCGATCTCGCCCCTGTTCCGCATCTGTCACGAACTTCCAGCCGCGCTCGGTCAGGAAGCGGTGGTCGCCGCTGGTGATCAGCGTCGTTCCGTCTTCCAGGATTGTCCGAAACGCCGGCTTGATGCTGCTCCAGTGAGCGAGCACACGGGTCTTCGTGTACCGCCGGTACGCGCCGACCCTGGTGGTTCCATAGATCTCATCGCCGACACGCAGATCTGCCAGGCGGCGCGTACGGCCGTCGGCCATCAGAACGGGAGTCCCCCCGTAGGCACAGTAGACGCATCCCGTCTCGCATCCGCGGTACGGATTGATCGAGTAGTCGAACGGTATGTCCGGCGAGTCGTTCGTCGTGATCACCGACTTCGCGCGATCGGGCTCGATCGTGGTCGCGATACTGGTCGGTGGCTCCTCATCCGCGTACCAGCCGTCATCGACCGCCTCGGTCGTCGTGCGATCGAAACGACTGCCAGGATTCGAGAGGGCGCCGCGCCCTTTATAAGGTGTCGTGGTCACTGAGGTACTGTACGCTTATCCAGTATACCGGTAAATAACTCGGTTGGTCATGATCCGGACGCGGATACGGGGGATTCCCTTGAAGAGAACGAACGGCGGCGCTCACCGCATCGCGAGGCTGGGCTTCCTGCTCGCCGGATTCCTCGCCGGCTGCGTCACTTCTCCGCCTCCACCTCCGGCACCGCCGCCGGGGCCGAGCGCAGCGGACGGCGCCTTCGACACCATCGCCGCGCGCTACCTCGATGAGATGCTCGCGCTCACGCCCGTGCTCGCGACCCAGCTCGGCGACCATCATTTCGACGACCGCCTGGACGATGTGAGCGCGGCGGGGCGCGCGGCGCGCGCGGACCTTGCGCATCGCCTGCTGATGGAGCTCGGCGCGCTCGACACCCAGCAGCTCTCGCGCGCCCACCAGGTCGATGAGAAGCTGCTCGAGAACGATCTCAAGTACACCCTGTGGCGGCTCGATGAGCTGCAGGAGTGGCGCTGGAATCCGCTCCTCTACACCGATCTTGCCGGCAACAGCATCTACCTGCTGATGGCGCGCGACTTCGCCCCGCTCCCGCAGCGCCTGAATGCGGCCGCGGCGCGCCTCGAGCAGCTGCCACGTCTGCTCACCCAGGTGCGCGAGGCGCTCGATCCGGCGCGCGTGCCGCGCATTCACGCGGAGACTGCGATCAAGCAGAACGAGGGCGTGCTGTCGATCATCAACGACTCGATCCTGCCGCAGCTCGGGTCAGTGCCGACGGCGGATCAGGCACGCCTCAAGACGGCGATCGCCCACGCGAAGACCGCGATCTCGCAACAACAGCTGTGGCTCACCAAGCGGCTGCTGCCCGAGGCCAAGGGCGACTTCCGGCTCGGCACGGCGCTCTACGACCAGAAGCTGCGCTTCGAGCTGCAATCCAGCCTGTCGCGGCAGCAGATCCGCACGCGGGCCGACAGCGCGCTCGCACACACCCGCGCCGACATGTACGCGATCGCGCGCCAGGTGCTGAAGGGGCGGCCGGATGCACCGCCGCTGCCCGACACGCCGACGGCGGACGAGCAGCAGGCGGCGATCGGCGCGGCGCTCGAGCTGGCCTATGCGCAGCAGCCTGCGCGCACGCAGATCTTCGAGACCGCCCAGCTCGCCTTCAAGGACGCCGAGCGCTTCGTCCGCGACAAGGATCTGCTGACCCTCTACGGTGACCCGCTCGAGATCATTCCGATGCCGCAGTTCCAGCGCGGCGTCATCCTCGCGTATTGCGATGCCCCCGGTCCGCTCGATCGGGGACAGAAGACCTTCTACGCCGTCGCGCCGATTCCCGATGAGTGGACCGACGCGCAGGTGGGCTCGTACCTGCGCGAGTACAACACCCGCGCGATCCACGAGCTGACCATTCACGAGGCGATGCCCGGGCACTACGCGCAGCTTGCGCACTCGAACCGCTATCAGTCCGCCATACGCGCGGCGCTGCAGTCCGGGTCGTTCGTCGAGGGCTGGGCCGTGTACGGCGAGATCCTGATGAGCGAGCAGGGTTACATGAATGCCGATCCGCTCATGCGGCTCATCCAGCTCAAGTGGTATCTGCGCAGCATCAGCAATGCGATCCTCGACCAGGCCGTGCACGTCGAGGGCCTGTCACGCGAGGCGGCGATGCGCTTCATGATGCACGACAGCTTCCAGGAAGAGCGCGAGGCGGCCGCCAAGTGGGTCCGCGTGCAGCTGACCGCCACGCAGCTGTCCACGTATTTCGTCGGCGCCCAGGAGCACCTGGCGCTGCGGGAGGAAGCCCGGCAGCGCTGGGGCAAGAGCTTCGCGCTCAAGCGCTACCACGACACGGTGTTGTCGTACGGCTCGCCGCCGGTGCGCTATGCACGGGCGCTGATGCTGGATCTGCCAATCGAGGACTGACGCATGAAAGCTGAACGCCAGACGTTCTCCAATGCCACCATCATCATCGACGGAAACGAGTACCTGGAGTGCAAGTTCGAGCGCTGCAAGATCGTCTACTGCGGAGTTGCGGTCGTGGCGCTCAACGGCTGCTCGTTCAGCGACTGCGAGTGGTCCTTCGACGGACCGGCCGCGCGCACGGTGCAATTCATGAGCGCGCTGTACGCCTCCGGAGGCGGGGCGAAGGAATTGATCGAGCAGACGCTGCGCAATATCCGCGGCAAGCCGCAGCCCGGCGCGAAGTCCAACTAGCGCACTCGCTACGTGAGCCCCACGTAGTCGGACAGGATCATCGTCACCGCGAGCAGCAGGCCGCCGGCCAGGCTCAGGTTGCGCCGCACGCGCAGGTACGGATCGGGCAGCTCAGTTGCCGAGTGGCGATGCTCGTACAGCCAGAACAGACCGAGCCCGACGACGAGAAGAGCCAGTCCGCGCTCCCCGCCGAGCACGATCGCGACGACCGCGCACAGCGCCGGCAGCAGCGAGCCGGCGAGTCGTGTGTGGCTCCAGTGTATGTGGCCCGCGAGCGCGAGCCCCCAATGAACCGCGCCGACGAACGCCAGCACCACGGCGCCATAGGTGAGTGCGATGCGCTGCGCGAGCTCGCGCTGCTCGTAGCCCGGCAGCAGCGCCACCGCGATCGGACAGACGACGAGCGGCACGATTCCCGCGTACGCGGCAAGCTCCGCGGCCGGGCTCAGCGAGGGGCGAGAATTCGGCTGCACGGTTCCAAGATTACCGTAGTACAGGCCTGCCATCAGCGCAAGACACGCTGAAGCGGTGTGTGACCCGCCTGTCAACCGCTAGGCTGGGCCCGGCGGAGTCTGTGCCGCCGCGAGCGCGGCCAGCGCGCGATCGTGCGCGCCGGAGAGGACGGCGAGCGATGTCAGCGCGCCGATCGTGATCCACAGCATGTTCCACTGCGCGTCCCAGAGGTTGCCCTGGTTGTCGAGAAAGGCGCCGGCTTGCATGCGCGCGAGCAACGCGACCCACCACTCGACGAGCTCGTAGACCACGCTCAGGGCCATGCACAACGCGACGACGATGAGCGACAGCCACGCGCCCGAGCGCAGCGGCGTGTCGCGCAGCAGGATCTCGCGCGCCACGATCGCCGGCACGAAGCCCTGTGCGAAGTGGCCGATGCGGTCGTAGTTGTTGCGGCTGAGGTGGAAGGTGTCCTGCAGCCAGTGGCCGAGCGGTGCGTGCGCATAGGTGTAGTGCGCGCCGATCACGAGGATCACCGCCCACACCGTGATCAGCAGGTAGGCGAGCCAGGTGAGCGGGAAGCGCTCGTGCGTCCAGCCGGTGAGCGGCAAGGCAACCACCACCGGCAGCACCTCGAGCCACCATGCCGCGCGGTCGGCCGGGGCGAGCCCGGAGATCGCAAGCCCCACGACCGCCACCGCCAGGAACGTGAGCAGTCCCAGCCGCGAGCTCAAGGGAATGATGACGTGCCGGTGCACTGGCGCCTTTGCTGTCAACTCAATCGGTCAAGCCAATTCGCGGGCGAACTCGCCGACATGGCGCGCAACGGCCGCGGGATCCTCGTGATGCATCATATGCCCAACTCCGGGGACTGTGATGATCCGTACACCTCGATACACCGAGCGCCAATATTGATCGGAGCCATCCGCTCCGAGCCGTCCGCGGTGATCGGTGAGCTCCCCGAACAGCAGCAGCACCGGAGTGGTGATGCGCCGCCAGCAGGCCTCGGCCTCCTCGCGCCGGTACAGCACGGGGTTGACTCGGGCATGCACCGGATCGGATGCCAGCTCGTAGCCCGAGCCCGTCGCACGCGTCCATGCGGCCGCGATGAAGGCCGCGTTCTCCTCGCTCAGGCGCGGATTGCGCATGCGCAGGATCCGCACGAGCTGCTCGAGCGAATCGTACCGGCGCGTGCCTGGCGGCTCGCGCAGCTGGTCCAGCCACTGTGCGTAGCGCGCAGGCGCCATGTCGGCCGTGGTGCGCGCGAGCCCCAGGCCCTCGAGATTCACCAGCCAGCGCAGCCGCTCCTGCCGGACTCCGGCATATATCGAGGCGACGTTGCCTCCCATGCTGTGGCCGATGATGCGTGCGGCTTCGTGCGGCACGACCACATCGAGCAGTGCGTCCAGGTCCGCGAGATAGTCGGGGAAGAAGTACCCATCGCGGGCACGCTCGCTCGCGCCGAAGCCGCGCCAGTCGATGGCAATGAACGACCACGCCTCCGGCAGGCAATCCACCAGGAATTGCCAGGTAAGCGCGCTGTCCATGAAGCCGTGCAGCAGCACGATCGGCGCGGCGCCCGGCTCACCCCAGCGCAGCAGCCGGTGCTCGAGTCCGCGCAGCGACAGGCGCTCCTCACGAACCGGGCGGCGGGGCGAATAGCTTGGCGCCATCGCGGAACAACTCCATAATTACCAGCATGCCGGCCACCAAAGACGAATCCAACTGGGCCATGATCGCGCACCTGTCGGCTCTCGCCGGCCTGGTGCTGCCTCTCGTGGGCAATGTCCTCGGCCCCCTGATCGTGTGGCTGACGCGGCGCGACTCATCGCCGTTCGTCGCGGATCAGGCGCGGGAAGCCCTCAACTTCAACATCACCGTATGGATCGCCGGCGTCGTGTGCGCAGTGCTGATCTGGGCGCTGATCGGCATTCTGCTGCTGTTCGTCCTCGGGGTGTACTGGCTCGTCATGACGATCATCGCCGCCGTGAAGGCGAGCGAGGGCGTCGCCTATCGCTACCCGATCACGCTGCGGCTGGTGAATTAGCACCGCAGGCCCGCTACGGGCCGAGGAACATCCGATACGCCGGGTTCGCCGTCTCCTCCGCGTACGCGTAGTGCAGCTCGTTCAGGTGCTCGAGAAAGGCGGTTCGCTGTGCGGCTGCCACCTGAATCCCCGCGAGCACCCGGCCGTAGTCGGATCCGTGGTTGCGGTAGTGGAACAGCGTGATGTTCCAGCGTGAGCCGATCGCCTGCAGGAATTTGAGCAGCGCGCCGGGCCGCTCCGGAAACTCGAAGCGATACAGCACCTCGTTCGCGATGCCACGCGCGTGGCCGCCGACCATGTAGCGCACGTGGAGCTTCGCGACCTCGTTGTCGGTCATGTCGCTCACGGCGTAGCCGCTGTCGCGCAGCTGCCTGACGACGGCCTCCTGCTCGCTGCGGCCCTGCGTGAGGGCAAACGCCACGAAGATCTGGGCGCGCTCCGCGCTCTCGTAGCGATAGTTGAACTCGGTGACGCTGCGCCGGCCGAGGGCCTCGCAGAAGGCGAGGAAGCTGCCCGGCTGCTCGGGAATCTCGATCGCCAGCAGCGCCTCACGTCCGCCGCCGAGATCGGCGCGCTCCGCGACGTGGCGCAGACGGTCGAAATTCATGTTGGCGCCGCTGTTGATGGCGATCAGGCGCTTGTCGTGCCACTTCTCGCGGGCTACGACCTTCTTGATGCCGGCGACCGCGAGCGCACCGGCAGGCTCGACGATCGAGCGTGTGTCCTCGAACACATCCTGGATGGCCGCGCAGATCTCGTCGGTATTGACGCGCACGACCTCATCGACGTGGGCGCGCGCCAGCGCGAAGTTCTCCTCCCCCACGCGCTTGACCGCCACGCCGTCCGCGAAGATGCCGACGCGCTCGAGCGTCACGCGCTTGCCCTCCAGCAGCGACTGATACATCGCATCGGCATCCTCGGGCTCGACGCCGATGACCTTCACGCGCGGATACAGATACTTCACGAACACCGAGATGCCGCCGATCAGCCCGCCGCCGCCCACCGGGACGAAGACCGCATCGAGCTCGCCACCGCACTGGCGCAGCAGCTCCATGCCGATCGTTCCCTGCCCCGCAATCACATCGGGATCGTCGAAGGCGTGCACGAACGCGAGGTTGCGCTCGCGAGTCAGTTGCTGGGCCCGCTCGAGCGCATGGTCGTAGTCATCGCCGTGCAGGACGACTTCCGCGCCGAGGTCGGCCACGGCGCGCACCTTGATCTCCGGCGTCGTCTGCGGCATCACGATGACCGCCGGGATGCCGCGGCGCTGCGCGGCGAGGGCGACGCCCTGCGCATGATTGCCCGCCGAGGCGCAGATCACCCCCCGCTTGGCGACGGCCTCCGACAGCTGGGCGATCTTGTTGTAGGCGCCCCGCAGCTTGAAGGAGAACACCGACTGCAGGTCCTCGCGCTTGAGCAGCACGCGGTTCGCCAGACGCTGGGAGAGGCGCGGCGCGGGATCGAGCGGCGACTCGATCGCCACGTCGTAGACCCGGGCCTTGAGGATGCGCTCGATGTAGGGGCTCGCCATGGAGTCACAGCTTAGCGATTCTTCGCGGATCCGACACCGCTAAGTGCTACGCTTTGGGCCATGGGGTCCTCCCGATTGATCCGCAGCGTGGTGCTGTTCGTTTGCGTCTTCGCCGTGCTGCAGCTCACCTGGCAGAGCCTGCGTGGTTCGGCCGTCGAGCGCTTCGTCATTCACGATATGACGCTCGTTCCGGCAGCCGGACTTGCCAACCGGGTGACCCCCGGAGTCGGCGCGCGCGCGGAGGGCAGCCGGCTCACTTCAGCGCGTGGGGGGATCAATATCCTGAACGGCTGCGAAGGCATGGATGCAATGCTGCTGCTGGTCGCCGCCTTTGCCGCCGCACCGCTGGCGTGGCGATCACGGCTGGCGGGCGCGGGGGTGGGCACGGTGGTCGTTTTCGCGATCAACCAGGCGCGCATTCTCGTGCTCTTCTACGCCTACCGATCCAGCCCGCACCTGTTTGATGCTCTTCATGCCTTCGTCACCCCTATCGCGGTCGTTCTGCTCGTCGCGATGTATTTCCATGTCTGGCTCACGGTCGGCTTCGGGCGTCCTCCCGCACCCGCGTGATCTGCTGCCGCGCCTGCTGGTTGCTGCGGCAGTACTCCTCGCGCTCATCTACTGGTTGCAGCGCCCGCTGGTTCGCGCGCTCATTCCGGCCGTATCGCCGGCCGTCTGGCTACTCGACGACGAGTTCATCCTGATGTCGGTCGATATCAACACCGATACCGGCGAGGATCGGATTCGCGTTCGCGCTAATCTCACGCGGCCCATAACGATCGAAGGCAAGACGCTCTACCCCTTCGGCTGGCGAGGTGTGCCCCAAGGCGGCATCCAGATCACACTAACGGTTGGCAGCATGCTGCAGTACTGTGGCCTGATGCTGCTCTTCGTGGCCGCGTGGCCGACGACCTCCGGTCGCCGCGGGGAGTGGCCGATACGCTTGGGGCTGTGCCTGCCCCTGCTGGCGCTGCTGCTGCTGCTGCAGGTCCCATTCACGGTGATCGCCGAGCTGCGGGGTGCCTTGCGTGACCAGTCGCAGACTGGCTGGCGGGATGGCTGGATGCTCTGGAGCCGCTTCCTGATGGATGGCGGCGGGCTCGTGATCGCGATCGCGTTCGCGGCAATCGCGATCGCCGCCGGCCAGCGCTACTTGCACGGTAAGCCTCTGAAGCGCTAGCTGCGCGAGGCCAGACGCAAAGTAATGGGCTGCGGCGTGCCCTCCGGGGGGGCCTGCGATATCGGACAGCCTGAGATCTTCGCCTCGAGACGCCGGTCGAGGTCGGCATTGCCCGTCGATCCCGCAAGCTTGACGTGCTCGATCGACCCGTCACCTCGCTGCCAGAGCTGAAATCGTGCGGTGCTCTTGCTCGCTTCCTTGTCGTCCGCGAGGCAGTTTCGAATGTCGTTCGCCACGTGCGTTCCGTACCAATTGAGCGCGGCACCTCCCGATGCGAGCAGATCGCGCCCACCCTTGCGACCGAGTAGCCCAAACGCGTCACCGCCCGCGCCCCCCTCAGCGTCCAGTCCGAGCTGCTCGCCGGGAGGGGGCTCGTTGGAGGGCGTCGGATCCGGCTGCTGCTCCGGATCGGGGATGTCCACCTTTTCATCGGGGGGCGGGGGAGGCGGCGGCGGCAGGTCCGGCGGCGGCGGCGGCGGGCGAATGATCTTGATCTCCTGAACGATCTTCTTCGGCTGGCCCGCCGGACTGTTCAGGAAGCTGCGCACCAGAGCGAAGGCGCCTGCACCGATCAGGGTCGGAGTGAGCACCAGGACTGCGACCATCAGAATGCGTCCGCTCTTGCGTTTCTTGGTTGCCATGGCGTCACTTCACGATCTTGGAGGTCACGAGGCCGAGCTGCGTGATCTCCAGTCGCCCGAGTAGATCGAGCACGTCGACGACCCGCTGATACTGAATCGTGGCGTCGGCCTTGATGATGACGGGCAGGTCGGGTTTCGCGGCCTTGTATTGCCGTAGATTGTTCTCGAGCTCCGTCATCGTGACGGGGAATGTGTCGAGATAGATCGTGCCGTCCGCGGTGATGGTGATCGCCTTGGTCTTGTTCTCCGCGAGGCTCGCCTGCGCGCTGGCCTTGGGCAGATTGACCTTGATGCCCTGCACGGTCGCGGTGGTCATGATGATGAAGATGACCAGCAGCACGTAGGCAAGGTCGAGCATGGGCGTGACGTTGATCTCGTCATACGCGTCCTTCTCGCTGCCGCCGACCGGTCCGGACATTCGCTGTCACTCCTAGGAGTACGTCTCGGCGATGCGCGCGACGAACTCATCGGCGAACACGCGCATGTCCGCGCTGATTTCCTTCGCCCGGGTGTTCAGGTAGTTGTAGCCGAACAGGCAGGGGATCGCGACGCCAAGGCCCGCCACCGTCGCCACCAGCGCGGCCGCGGTGCCTGGCGCTATGGCGTTGATGTTCACGTCGCCCGAGGCTGCGATCGCCGCGAACGTAATCATGACGCCGACGACCGTGCCCAGCAGGCCCAGGAACGGTCCGCCGGCGATGGCGACAGTCAGCCACACCATTTGGGCATTGAGCCGCTGAATCAAGCGGGTGAGCTCGGCATCGAGGCTGGCGCGTACGGCCTCGATAGACTGAGGCGTGAGCACGCGGACACGATCGGCCCCGGCGGCCTGACCTTCCAGACGCTTCATCGTCTCGCGCATGCCGTGGTGATACAGGGGCCAGAGCGTGGACGTTCCGAAGGTGCTGCCGCCGCCGTCCTGGTCGGCATCCTCCTTGCGCTCGCGCCGCTCGAGCGCCGCCGGGTCGTCGGCGAGCGCCTGAAACTCACGGAGGAACCGAGTGTTGCCCCGGCCCACACTCGCCAGGAATATGCCCTTGCCCACCATGATGATCACCGCCATCACGAACATGAACGCGAGCAGGCTGATCACCACCCAACCGTCCACCGTCACGTTGCGAAGCGTCGTGAGGAAGTAGGACTCGCTGCCACCGCCTTCCTTCTGCGTGTCGCCCCCGTAGACTACGAGAGGAGCCACCATGCCTTGGCTGCGCGCGGCGGCCTTGAGCCAATCCGCGCTCCGCACCGCGTTGGATACTTCGAGCTCGTCGAGCTCACCGGTGAGGTAGTTCGCGCTCGCCGCGGAGCCGCCAATCGTCAGCGTGCCGCCGATCTCCTGCGGCTCCGCGTTGGCGTGACCCGCGTCCAGACCGTCAACGAGCAGCGTCAGTCGGCCGTCGCCGATCCGAACGGCGAGGTGATGCCACTCGCTCGTGCTCAGCTGCGTGGGCTGCTCAAGTGAGATCGGGGCGCCGTTGCCACCCGCATAGCGTGCGTAGGCCTGAGTCCCGTTGATCCCCAGCACGAGCTCGCGGCCCTGGTCGGCGAGCTGGGCCACATAGGCGTCCGATTGCGCGGATTCGATTCGGACCCAGGCCGAGATGGTAAAGCCCTTGCCGGCCGCCAAGCGCAGTGCGCCGGTCGCCGGAATTGAGATGACTTGACCGCCGGAGAACTTGACGCCCGAGCCGATCAGCGAGGCGGGATTGACTTCGGCCGTGAACTTGGTGGGCTCACTCTTGTACCCGGTGGAGTCCTGCGGCGAGCCCGCGGGTGCGCCGAAGTGATAGACCAGCGCCTGGCTCACATCGTAAGTGCCCGGGGCATCCGCGCCGGCAGTGGCCTTCTTGTTGCCGTAATACAAGAAGATCTTGTCGGTCTTCGCCCCACCGGTAAGCCGCGGCACGCGCACCCAGACGAAGGCGAGCTGCGACTGAGCATCGAAGCGCTCGATGTGATGCTTGAGCGGTGTCTTGTCGTCGCCATCGATGAAGACGAAGTCGGAGCCGTCAGGTTTTGCATCCGAGAAATATTGGAAGTTACCGAGGCTCAAACGGATCAGGATCGGCACATCCGTCGGGGCGCCGGCGATGTCGGCGCCGGCAGGCGTGAGATCGAAATCGATCTCCTTGCGAAACGCCCAATCGCCGTTCCACCAAGCGAGAGCGGGCGATACCCAGGCATTCCCGAGCAGGCACAGGGTGAGCACGGCAAGGCGGCGGTAGCGAGTCATTCCAGACCTTTTCACGGACCCCAGCGGGTGCACCCCGTTGCGGCGCGGAGCGGCTTTCTCACAAGCAAGCCGAACCCGGCCCTCGAGCGTTCCGGGCAGATCTCGGATTATTCGGGAAATGTGTGACAACTGTATTTCCTTGCTGTGCCAGCCCCCCCCGCGCGTCGAAGAGCCGGTCCACGAGCTGATCGTGCCCGCGAGGATTCCGGCGATGTGACTGCGCGCCGATCGATCAATGCGGGGCCGTCTCCGGCGGAGGGCCGCCGCGCGCCCTGAGGCTCTGCTCGGTCACGCGCTGATCCTGCGCGCGCCCTTTATAGTCGTCGACCAGGTTCTCGAGCTGAACGCGCTTCAGCTGAGTGAAGGGCTCTGCCGCCGCCACACGCGAAAGGATCGATTGGTGCTCGAGGCGTGTGAGCACCTCGAGATTTAGCTTGTAGAGCGCCAGATTGCGATCCACGCAGACCTTGAGCTCCTGGTCGCGCGTAGCGAGCGACTGCTTGCTTGTGGCCCGGTCGCTCTCGATGTCCCGCATGGTCTGCAGAGTCTCGCGGAATTTGGCCACGAGCTCCTGAGTCTGGTCCTTGTTCCTCTTCAGCTCCTGCTCGAGAGCCTCCCGTTGTGCGGTACTCTGCGCGAGCGCAGCGGCCGACCCGGCGGCATGCTGATCCTGCGCCTTGCGCGCACTCTGCAGTGAGTCCCGCTCCCTCTTCAGGGATTCCAGCTCCTTCTTCAGGCGGGCGTTCTCCGCCTGCATGCCGGTGCGCTCCGAGGCGAGCTGCTGCAATTGCTGCAGGAGCTGCGCGTTGGCAGAGCCGCCGGTGCGCGCGGCCTGGCCGTGTGCGAGCGGCACGCCGAGGGCGACCCCGGCGCAGACCATGACTGCGAATGCGCGCGCGCGAGTTCTCTGCCGTGGGCCCATGTGCCACCTGGTCGGGTTTGCCGGGTACGGGAACGCAAAGCCCGACGTGCCCGCGCAGGCTCGTGCCCCGAGCTGCTGATTGTTGTTCGCTTGTGTGACGGCATTGTTACGGCGCGGAGCCTGCACCCTTCCGGTAACGGAGCATGAATTAGACTAAGAGCTCGTCGCGACGCCACCCACGAGCTTCATATGAGACTCGCCCAGATCCCCGGTCATGATTCCTATTCACAGACAGGCTCACTGGCACACCGCTTCAGGCTCGCTCCTCTCATCGCTACGGTGCTGATCGCAGTGCCGCGGCTCGCAAGTGCCGCACCGGTGCCCGCCGAGCTTCCCGTCCCGGCTGCGGACGCGAAGGTCGCGGTGATCGGCAGCCAGGACCTCACATTCGCCGATCTGCCCCCGCAGACCAGCGCCGATCTCGCCCAGATACAGCATCACTACGAGCAGCAGTTGCAGCTCCTCTACCTCAATGCCCAGCGCTCGCAGCAGGCGCTGATCGAGACGCGCGTGCGAGAGCTGTTCGAGCAGCGGCTGACGCACAAGGCCGCGGACGCAGAGCATCTCGCCCTGGAGCAGATCGAAGCTCGTCTGGTGGGTCCCGAGCCGACTGCCGCCGCCGTCAAGGCGTTCTACGAGCAGTACGCCGCCGATATCGGCGAGCCGCTCGAGAAGGCCGCGCCTGCGATCAAGGCCCGCTTGAGCAGCGAGGGGAACGAGCATGCGAGACGCACGGCGCTCGCAGAGCTGGGGAGGCGATACTCGGCACACATCGTACTTGCGCCGTTTCGTCAGAGGATCGAGGCGACGGGGCCTTCGCTCGGGGCTGCCGGCGCGCGCGTTACCATCGTGGAGTTTGCGGATTTCCAGTGTCCATATTGTCGTCAGATGGTACCGGTATTGAAGCGCGCGCTTGTCCAGTACCCGCACGACCTCCGTCTCGTCTACCGCTACATGCCGCTCACCGACATTCATCGTGATGCGCTGCGAGCAGCCGAGGTCGGCTTCTGTGCGGACCGTCAGGGCCGGTTCTGGGAAATGCACGATGCGATGTTTGCGGACCAAGGCGCGCTTGATGCGCCGGGTCTGCAGCGCACGGCGGACAATCTCAAGCTCGATCGCGGCGCGCTGGCAACCTGTATCAGCTCGCCGCAGACCCTCGACGCCATCCGCGCGGACTACGCTGCCGCGACCGCTGCCGGCGTCGACGGCACGCCCGGCCTGTTCGTCAACGGCAGGTATCTCAACGGCTCGGTTAGCTACGAGCACCTTGCCGCTCTGATCGACGACGAGCTGCAGCTCGCCGGCGCGAGCAGCTCACCGAGCTCCGCGAAGGCTCCTGGGCCCAAGGAGCAGCGTTCCGCAGAGCCTGCGGCGCACTGAGCGATCAGAAGCGCGTATTCATGTCCACCTGCCAGACGTCGATCCCCAGCGGGGGACCATCGATCTCGTTTGCGGACATGTACTTCAAGCGCAGCCAGACGCGCGGATTGAACGAGAAGTCGAACAGCACCGTGTAGCCCTTGGCATCCGTCCCGCCCAGGTGGAAGTCTTCATCGTTGAAGGCATCGAGCACTGCATCGCGCTGCAGATAGCGGTAGCCGAACGAGGCGTGCCAGGCGCCAAATGGACCCACGGTGCTCGAGCCGAACCCGATGTCGGCGCGATATCCCCGGGTGCGCGGCGCCACGTAGTAGCCCGTTCTCGCCATCACGTCCGCGGTCTTGAAGCCGACGTTGTCGAGGGCCTCAAGTGTGAAGCCGAGCGAGTACCGCGACGACAGGTGCAGATTGGCAAGAGCAATCAGATCCACGATCCGGAAGTCCGACGCGAGCGCGAAGAGATTTACCGGATTTGCCGTCGGGTTGGAGGGATTGCTGATGTCGAAAACCGAGTTGCCCTTCTGGACGAATGCGGGTGCCGTCCAGTTGTACAGCGTGCTGTCGAGCGAATTGCGCTGCCCCACGATGTGAATGTAGTCGTAGTAGGCGGCACCGAAGCGTATTTGCGAGTCGTTGTCGGTGCTGAAGTCCGCGCCCACCTGGGCTGCGGTGAGCCACTTCTGCTTGTCCGTCGGATCCGAGTCGAACGGCGAGAAGGACGTGAGCGGGAAGCCGCCCACCGTTGCGAACAAGTCGTGGCGATGCGCGCTGTCGGAGGAGAGGTTCACCCGGTACGCCGCCGTCGCGCCCTCGAACGTGAGATCGTTGTACCAGATCAGATCGGTGCTCACCCAGGGATTCTCGAACCGGCCAGCGGTCACGGTGAAGATCTGCCGCTCACTGGATGACTGACCGGTCCAGCGAATGTACCCCTGGTCCGCGGTGATCTGGTACCCCGCGCCATAAGTGCCGAGCGTCTGGTTGGTGGTCGCAATGATCTCGCCGGTGCTTCCGGTAGCGAGGCGCAACGCCGCCGACCAGCCGCTGCCGAGCTCGAGATCGAAACCATAGCGCAGACGCAGGCGCATGCGGTTCTGTTCCTCCTCGGTGTTGAGCAGCGCGCTCGAGCCCGCCCTCTCGATGCCGCCCTTCGTGTTGATCTGGTTGAAATCCAGATAGGTGTTGACGGCGTTGTCGTGCGCAAACAGATCACCCTCGCCGCGAACCCGAACATCTCCTGTCCAGGTCATCTCACGCACCCAGTCGGGCAGTGCCGAACGCAGGCTGCCGCTCGAGCTGATCTCCTGTACCACTTCCTTCTTCACGCTGGGACCCAGCTCTGCGACCACTTGCTTGCTGATCTCGTCCTTGACGATCTCGGGTACGTAAGGCACGCGGACAGCATTTGCCTCCTCCTTCTCCCGCTGCTGCTCCGCGGCTGCGTTCGCCGCGGTCTCCGCGGCGGCCTTCTCCTGTGCATCCCGTACCATGGCCTGCGCCTGCTCGCGCGTCAGCACGCCGCGGTCGACCAGAGCCTGCAGAAGATTGACGACCGTATTGCGAAGCTCGGTGAGGCTGCGCTCCTGAGCCGCAGGCTCGGCGAGCGCCCGCCCGCAGCCGCAGATCGCGGCGATGAGCGCGAAGGCCGGGGTAAGAGATTTGAGCGTCATATGCATTTGAATTATTCCGATCAGGGCAGGCCGTCGTGGCGGCCGCATGGCCTGATCGCCCCCGGCCGGCGGCGACCAAGCCGTGGAATTGTTGACGGGGGATGTGACAGTCTTGTTGCACCTCCCCGAGGCCGGGTCGTCACCTCTCGTCCCGCAGTGTGATGTCCTGCTGCACCCCGTTGCGTATCACCGTGACGATCGAGCCGCCGAGTGGCGGCCCGATGGAGGAGACAGTCCGGATGCTCGCCGCGGAGTCATCGAGCATGATGCCGTTGACGGCGGTGAGCACGTCGCCGCCATGCAGTCCGAGGTGCAGAAACTCGCGGAAGTGTCCCGGCCCGGGAGACAGCTGGAAGCCGTGGCGGCCGTCAACGACGACCGGTTGCGCGTGCACCAGGGTGGTATTCAGCGGCTCTCCGGCGACAGTCGCGCTCGGCAAGGCCGGACGCGAGGCCGCAAGTTGCGCCACCATGGCGACTCGCGAGACGACCACCATCCGGGTCCGCACCTTCTGATGGGGCCACAGCGACAATGCTTCCAGTCGACCGTTACGCTCGAGCAGCACGTGGTCCGGGTAGACGGACCGCAGTTGCGACCCGTCCGGAGAGCTCTCGCCGACGGCGATCAGCTTGGCGTTTGCGACGCTAAGACCCAGAATCGCGCTGCCGGCGAAAGGATTCCTGGTGGCGACAACTCCCGTCAGTACCAAGCCGCTTGCTTGGGGTACGTCCCCGGGCAGCGACGCCACTTGCGGCGGGGTGGATCCGAACAGGTGGCTGCTCTCGATGCCAGCGACGTCCGGGTAGCGTCCGGGGCCGACGGATCGCGCACTCGAGGCAGCACTCACACGAGTGCTGGTGGGATCGCCGCGCGCTGCGTCGACAAGCCGAACGCCCACCGCGACTGCTTGCGCGGCGAGCGCCGCAGCGAGCGCCACGGTAACGAAGGCACGCATTCCCGGAAGGCTCGGCGCTCGCACGCCGCGCCACAGCGCCGGCGACCCAATGACGCATGCCAAGGCTGCTGATCGGGCGCTGGCCAGCGTCAGTGCGTCTTCTGTTGACGCTTGAGACATTCCTCGTCACTCGGCTTGCAGACTTCCTCGCCGAAACCCTCGAGGAATACGTCGAGCCAGTTGAGTGCGCCCTGCGACAACGGTGCGACGTTCGTCTCGCTCTTCGCCGGCCCCACCGCTTCCGTCGCGGCATTGGCCGCACTGCTTGCCACGGAGCTCGAGCTCGCAAGGCTGGCACCGAGTCCCGTCACCTCGACGGGAACGCCGACGGCGACGCCGCTGACGCTGATGTTGTCTCGTCCGAGAACGGCCGTCGCACCGATCGTCAAGTTGCCAGCGACGATGCCCGCATCATTCGCGTTGACCACACCTTGCGGTGCGAACAGATCGACATCACCGGGGCTCACCCCGGGCGACGTCGCGAGCGCCTGAATGCCGCTGCCCTCCAACGCCTGCGGAAACACGGTGACAACCTGACCCTGCGCGTTGAACGAGATCGTCGGGGCTGGCGCCGAGATCGCGGTTTTGGCGCCGCGTCCCGCATCCACATTGCCGTCGGTCGACCACACGAGGATGTCGCCGCCGTTCGCGGCGAATACGCGCGATTGGTTGACTTGAAAGTCACTGTAGGAAATGGAGCTGATGTTGCCGGTGCCCTCGGCGACGATGCCGAGCTGCGAGGGAGCCTTCGAGATCCCAAAGGCCGTGGGCGGAGTTGCGAGTCCGACATCGACGTTCCCGCCGGGCGCCAGCAGCGTGATGTCGCCGCCGTCGAGCGTGTAGATCTGGCTGAAATACAGGCTAACTGATCCCGGATAGACCGTCGCAGCCGCGCTCTGCCCGCTCGCAGTCGTGGAATTCGGAAACAGCGTCGACAGCGCGAGAAAGCTGCGCGAGTAGTCGCCATGACCGGCGCCAGTCGCGGCAGCCGTGCGTCCGCCCGCGCGAATCTCCTCATTCATGACCTGCTGGCAGAGCTCGAACTGCTGCTCGCGCGTCAGTGTTGCGAAGATCGTGGCGGCCTGCGCCTTGCTCGTGACTGTCGCCGTCGTGTAGGCCTGCACGTAGGCGATGAGCTGCGCGTCATAAGTCGTTGAGTTGGTGAAATACCGCGTGATGAAGTCCGGCAGATCCGCATTCGCCACCGTCGCGCCGGCGAGCACCGAGATGCTGGCGCCCCCGGGGGCGATCGCCGGGTTGTACAGATTGCCCACCGTCGTGACGCCCTCGGACGTTCCCAGATTGACCTCACGGCCTGCTTCGACAAGCAGCGAGCCCGGTCCCTCGATGACTATCGACTGGACTTCCGGGAGCAAGTGGCCCTGCACGTCCCGCGGCGATTGGTAACTGATGCTACCCCGGGCCGAGATCAACGACAGATCGGTTGGATTGATGTTATCGGCGCGCAGCGTGAGCTCGGTGACGTCCTCACCGGCAACCACGCGCACCGGCTTCGGAATGTAATCGAGGTTTGCGTTGCTCACGTTGCCGGCGTCTGCGACGATCCGTACCGGGCTCGGGTCATCGGCATGAAGCGGCGTCAGTGCCACACCGGCGGGCGGTGCGACGAACAGCAGATTCATGAACTGCTGCTGTACGCTTTGTACCGGCGCATTCGGATTCGCAAGGCTCGTGGGCGCGAGTCCCGACATCAGGACACCACCGTTATCGAAGACCACATTCTGCGCTGCGAGGAGATTCAGGTTGCCGCTCGCCGAGGGCCACAGCGTAAGTTGCCCGTCGAGGTTCAGATCTCCGGCGAGTGCGGCGGCCTCCACTGTGCCTGGATACACGAGGAACGCCTCCTGCGCGACGCCGCTGAAGGTCATCGAATTCAAGCGTTGCGGCACCGCGTCGGACAGGGGCTGATTGAGGAGGGTCACATCGCCCGCCGTCGATACCAGGCTCACCGCGCTCGCGTCCGTGTATGTGGAGAAGAACGACAGAGTCGCCGCGCTCGTCGGCTGGCCCTTCCCGTTTGGCAGCAGGAACGGGTTGACCACGCTCTCGACGGTGAGTCCGTCGCGTGCGGTGGCTGCGATACTGGCATCGCCGATGGACAGCAGCGGCGCAAGGCCCGTCGCCTTGTTGACACCCACCTGACCGGCCCCGAAGAAGCCTCCGGCCTCGAGCGTCGCGGATCCTCCACCAATGAAGTAGGAGCCGCCGGTGATGTTGCCCCCACTGCGTACGCCGAGCGTCCCGCCGCCCGCGATCTGGAGTTGATTCTGCGTATAGCTCGTGCCGCCGACCTGCCGGCCGATCGTCGGGACCGCGACCGACAGCTCGCTGATGTTGCCGCCGGCGCGGATCGAGACATTGCCGCCGGCGAGTGCGCCGATGTTCTCCTCGAACCACTGGTAGCTCACGGTCCAGCCCGTGGCGCTTTGCGCGCTGATTAGCGAGCCGGGCAGCTGTCCGGCGCGCCAGAGCCAGTTGGTCACGAGCTGGTTGGTCGGCGCACCGATGATGTCCCCACCCACGTCGACGCTGATATTTCCGCCAGCGGCGGGATAGGCGAGACTTGACAGTTCCGGGAGCCGGATGCCCTGACCCGAGTCCTCGCCTGCGCTGTAGATCACCGACGCTTGATTGCCGAACTGCAGGTTTCCCGCCGCCGCAAGCTGGATGTTGCCGGTTCCGGTGCGCACCATGACATCCGTGGGCGGACGCGTCGTGCTGCCGCCATCGACCACACCATTTGCGATGAGGATCGAGCCGGCGGCGCCTGAGGCAACCGCGAGGGGATTGCTCGCCGAAAGATCGGCGCCGGCCACCAGTCGATATGACCAGGAGGGGCCTGGAGTCGCCGGCAGGGTAAAGCCCGCGGTGCCAGTGACCCCGTTGAAGCCATCACTCAGCGATTTGTTGATGAGCAGGTTGCCGCCGGCCAGCAGGCTCAAGACTCCCGGGCTGCCATTGAATCGCCACGTCGACAGATCCCAGTTCGCCGCGAGCGTCAGATTGCCAGCGGAGTAGATCTCGATGCCCGGAATGACCGAAACATCGAGCGTCGAGGCCCCCTGCAGAGCAGCCGCGATCTGCGGAGCACTGGCCATGAATGATGTCGCATCGGAATACCAGTTCCCGCTGGTGCGCATGTCGTTCGCGGAGATCGTGCCGGCAACGGCATCATGAGCGGCGTTGTAGGTCGCCAGGCCCTCTACCTGGACCTGCGGGGCGCCCGAGACGGTGGCACCGAGGATGACCGGGGCGGGAGTGCCAGGGGTGAGCAGCGCGGTCAGGCTCGACCGGGGGACCGTCACTGTGAGGGTGCCGCCTGCCGCAGCGGCGCCGCCCGCCATCTGAATCGCAGCTGTGCTGTCGAGGAGCACGGTGCCGCTCGTTGACAGGATGCTGAGGTCGCCGCCCGCTTGTCCCGCCCCTGAAGCAGCGAGGTTGATGTTGCCTGCGACTTCGACACCACCCTGCGCGGTGAGTGTCACCGATCCGCCAGCGCTGCCGGATGCATCGATGGCTCCGAGAATCGTCACGGATCCGCCGTCGTTCTCGATCGACACACTGTTGGCCCGGATGAGGCCTTGCGAGGAGACCGCCACATTGCCGGTGCCACGCTGCCTGAAGTCTCTGAGCCCACCGAACCCGCCCGCATTGAGCGAGGTGTTGAGCACGGCGAGGTCCGGAAGCTGCGCGGCGTCCAGCGTTAACTGCCCGCCGCTCGCTCCGGAACCACCCGTGGCGAGAAGCGTGCCCTCGAGATCGACAGCGCCGTTGGGCGTCGCGATGCTGAGAGATCCGGCTGCCCCGCCGCCCGCCGCCGACACGTCGATGCGTGCGCCCTGCGCCATCGAGATCGATCCCGCGGCGGCGTTCAGTGTGATGGCGCCGCCAGGCCCTGCGACGAGAAGCGAGTCGAACGTGTTCGAGAATCCGGCTGCACTGATGTTGGCATTTTGCCCGAGGTTGATGCCGCTCGAGGAGTCGGGCCCTGTTGCACGCACCTGCAGCGCGCCCGAGGGCAAGCTGATCATGGTGTCGATCGAAACTGCGCTGCCCGCCAGTGAGAGGCTTCCGCCAGCCCCCGCTGGCGCCGCAGCGGTACTGCTCGGCGCGACGGCGCCCGCCAGGGCCAGCGATTGCGGAGTGCTGATCTGATAGTTGACGCCGCTGCCGGTTGCGAGCAGCGCTGTATGCAGGGCAAGCGCTCCGTCGGACGAGAGCGCGCCTGAGCCGCTGGCACGGATGCCGGCCGAGCCATTCAGCGCCGTGGCTCCGAAGCCGGCGAGCTGCATCGTGCCTCCGCTCAGGATCAGCTGGTCAGCCTGCAGCGTCAGCGCTCCGGTGGAAGTCATGGAGCTCCCCGACCAGGGCGCGGTCCCGCCCTGCAGCGTGATCTGCTTCGCCTGGAGGGTCGCCGAGGCGTCGCCGGTTGCGGCAGCGATCGCCGGTGCATTCAGGCTCAGGGTGCCCGCGACGCCCAGTGTGTTCGATCCGAATACGCCGATCGCGGCGACGCTCGTCAGCTCGAGATCGCTCAGACTGAGAGATGACAGCTGCTGCGGGGCAATGACCAGGCCCGCTCCGGAGGGGGCGGCACCCAGCGAGATCTGGGCGGCGGTAAGGGCCAGCGATCCACCTGACAAGTCATAGGTCGCCTGCGATTGAAAGCTGCCGGAGGCCTCGAGCGTCGCGGATCCAGTGGACTTGAGGGTCGCGTCCTGAGCGAGCAGCAATGCGCCTTGCGTCGGGTCCGGCGTGGAATCGCTTCTCAACACCGGCGCCTGCGCTCCGGTCGACACGCGCAGGAAGGCGCCGTCGGGGGTTTGGCCGCCGAGCTGATAGCCACTCGGTGACGGGGCGTCCGCTCCGCTCGCGGCCAGCGTCGCACCCGAGGACACCGACAGACTCCTGGACGCCGTCAGCATGATCTCGCTGCCGGTCAACGTCACTCCCGGATCGACGGTAAGCGTCGTCGCCGTCGTATTGATCTGTGTCACATCGCTGCTGGTGCTGCGCGTGCCGCCGATGAGCAGAGACTGCGCTCCCAGCGCACCGAGCTGCGAGGCGACGAGGGTCACGCTGCCGGGAGCCTGCGTCGAGCTGTCCCCACTCGTGACCTCGATCTGCGTCGCGCTGATATCGACTTCCGCGCCCCGGCCACCCGGCTGGGCGCTCGCAACCAGGCTGCCCAGGAATTGCAGCTGCTCGCCCGCCGAGAACTGCAACTGGCCGCCGTCGATGGGCAGGGGCGGTGCGGCGGTATTCGCCGACCTCGCGAGTTGCGAGAAGAAGGCGTTGGCCGTGGTCACCGTGTACTGCGCGAGGCCCCGGGGGTTGGTGTTCGGGTCAAACACAACAGCCGTGCCCGGCCGGATGTCGAATCCCTGGGTGCGGCTCGACAGGAAGCTGGTGCCTGCAACGGCAAACTGTCCGGAGACGATCGTGCTGCCGTCGGCTTGGACAATGCTCTGCCCGGTTGGGAGGTCCTGGTAGCCGCTGACGGGGCGAACCAGGTAAGCACCGGGCAGCAGGGCGTAGGCGGCCGGCAGTATCGCGTAGGTGCCAGCAGCAACTGCGCCACCGCCGCCGAGCACCACACTCGCCCCCGGGGCGTAGGAGAATCCAGCCTGCAGTTGCGAGTCGTAGGGTGAGTATTGCAGCGACATTGCCGGCACGATCGCGAACTGTCCGGGTGCAGCAGCGTTGGTGTTCGAAAGCACATCGACCGTGCCGCCGACTCCGGGGATGAACTCGGAAGCCTGCAGATCGCCGCCGCCTGAGAGGTCGATGGTTGCGCCCTTCGCCACGAGGATCGAGTTGCCGGTAAGTAGCACCGACTTCGTCGGCGGTCCCGTCAGCGTGTAGATCAGAGATTGGCCCTGTGGCAGCGGATACACCCAATCGGTACCCGCTTGAGTGACTCCGAAGGGGATCGTGACATTGGCACCTGAGGTCGAAGTAACGCTTCCCGAGGCGAGCGTGATCTGAGGCGAATTGAGGCTCAGCTGTCCGAAGGGCGCTCGCAGCGCACCCGCCTGCTCGATCGCATCGGCGGTCAGAGTCAACTGCCCCCCGGCTGACAGGACTGCGCCGGATGATCCCCCAGGCAGAATCTCGAGTGTGTTCTGGCCCGCAGGAGCGCCCGCCACCGACACCGTGAACTGCGTCAGGGTTGCTGGGTAGATTTGATTCGCCTGCAGCACGAGGCTGCCTTGAGCTTGCAGCTGCCCTGCGAGCGGCTCGGGTACCGGACCTGAGCTCTCGATCCCGACGAAGCGAATGTCGCCGGCGCTGTTGATCGTCGTCGAGGAGAATCCGCCAAGACCCAGGCCGCCGATGAGGTCGACGAGGTTTGCCTTGACCTCAAGAGTGCCGGAGTTCGGCGCATTCGGGCCGGCGGTGCTCGAGAACCCGGTCTGTGCCCCCGACACCGTGTCATCGTAGCCGAGCGCGACGTACGGCGCCTGCAGCACGAGTTTGGCGCCCGAAGGCGTTGCGATTTCCGGTGTGTCGAGGCGGATGGAGGCGGGCAGCTGCAGCGTGGTGTCCTGCCGGACGAGGAGGCTTGCGAGCGATGCCGGAGTCGCTCCGCTGTTCACGCCAGAGTCGAAGAGGTTCCGCGCCGTGAGCTGCACCGAGCTGAAGCCCCCGGAACTGAGGAGACTGGACGGCACGTCGGCGGTTCCGTTCAGCTGCGCAGGTATCGCGCTCTGCGGCCCGACGATGACCGGGGCGCCGCTCGTCAGCACGAGCTGCCGTGGGTTGATCGTCGGGAAGAGATCAGTCAGTGGATTCGGCTCCGGACCGTGCAGGTTGCCATCGAGCGTGATGGTGAGCACCCCGCCGGAGGCTCCGGGCGCTGCGCCCGCACGCGAGACCACCGATCCGTTCAGGAACATCCCTTCGGCGGCTGCGAGTGTGACGCTGCCGCCGTTCGAGCCGATCAACGTCGGTGCAAGCCCCCCGTTTGTGCCTCCGACACCGTACTGCGTCAGAGTCAGCGTGGCAGCAGTGCCGGACGCATCGAGCGATGATCCCGGTGCGGTGATCAGGTAGCCTCGATCGGCGCTGATCGCGATGGCTCCGCCGTTCAGGACAGAGCCCGTGCTTTGACCCGAATCGTTGGTCAGCAGGCGCGCCACGCCCTGTGTCGAAAGGTGCGCTCCATCGAGCAGCCAGATCCCCTGGGAAGCCAGGAACTCGAGAATCGGCAAACTGGTATTCGTCGCGATGGAAATGCTGCCTGCCGGCGCATACAGGCTCCCGCCGACGACGATGGACGAACTGGAGCCGAGTGAGAGAGTGCCTGAGGGATCGAGCGAGATCGTCGAGCCGCTGCCGATGTTGAGGATCCCCGCGCTCGCAAACATGGCGTTGTCAAACGGGACGAACCCCGTCGCCGCGGGATTTACCGCGAGACTCACACTGACGGGCAATCGCGTGAGATCCGGGAGCATGGCCGGCGCCAGGAGTGATGCGATGGGTGTACCGCTCGGAGCGGTCGCTGGATCACGCTCGAAGATGAAATTCGACTGACGCGGGGCGAGCTGAGTTCCTGGCATCACGCTCAGCCCGCCGAGATCCGAAGCCAGCGAAATCTTCGCAAAGCCGCTCGAGGAAAAGAGCGAGGTGGGTACCCACAGGGTGCTCGTGTCTCCGCCGGCGCAGTCGACGGCGGCGACGCAGACGGAGTTGGCCGTCATCGACAGGGTGCCGCCTTGGCTCAGCGCGAAGGCTGACAGAGTGCTCCCGATGATGCCGGGCACGGCCGTGCCCCCACTCGAAGGTCCCACACTGATCGAGATGCTGCCCCCATGACCGCCGGTGATGGTGCCCCGCGCGGAGCGCTGCGCCCCGGCGGAAGCCTCGAGTGAGCTGCCGGCCATCAGCTCGAGCGGCGTGCCGCCGGATGCGGATATCTGCACGCTGCCGCCGCTGAGACCGAGTGGATCGGTGCCCGGAGGCAGGGCCGGATTCGGCAGGTCATTGACCCACACGCCGCTCACATCGACGCTGCTGTGCGCGGTGAGAGTGAGGGTCGCATCACTCGACCCCTGAGGGATCGCCTCTGTCGGGGTTGCGGTCAACGACACCGAGCCGGCGTGCGCCGTGACGGTGCCGGCCATGTCGATGGCGCCGGATTTGATCGTCAGTTGCCCGGCGAGGGGCAGCTGCAATGCAACGTTGTCTGGCAGCGAGACCGTGCCATTGGCGTAGAGCTGGAGGCGTCCGACCCCGCCCTCGCCGAACAGATTGGGACGCACCTGTACCGTATCGAGGGCTGCCGGCAGTGGATCGGTGAGCGGATTGAAGGGAGCACCGGACGGACCCGTCAGTGCGTTGAGCACCATACCGCGCGCGAACGTCACGTCGGGCAGCAGATAGTTGTCTCCGAGCGTGCCGCCATCGGGGAGCCCGAGGATCAGCTGGCCGCTGAGCGGTATCTGATCGACAGGCCTCATCAGATTGGGATTGGTCGATGCATCAAGGGTCGTCGGCAGCTGCCGCTGCAGCGGGCCCGTTACCGTGTTGGCGGTGATATTGGCGTCCAGCCCGAGTCGTGGCGCCTGGATCGCCACCGTTCCCGCGTCCGCTCCCTGAACGTAGCCCGGCTCGTACTGGCCGTACGAGCTGGCATACAGCCCGGTGAATGTCTTCGTGACACCCCACTTTGGGTCCGAGCGCGTTGCACCGCTCGTCAGGATGCCGACGTAGGTCTGCAGGGGATTGGCCTGCGAGATGTCATAGACCTTGCCGTCTGTCCCGAGCAGCTGAGTGGTATTGATGAACCCGGGCTGATAGTCGATGCTGCCGCCCGAGACATTGAGCTTCGCCCCGGATGCGACGAGCGCGGCGCCATCGGAGACCAGCGAAATCTGTCCGGCATTCAAGCTACGCTCGCCGACCGGTCGCTCGATGGCCGCGACGTAGCCGGAGAGATCTCCGATCGGCGAGCCTACCCAAGATGTTCCATCCGCCCGCACGCCCGACTGCCGCGTGTCGACGTAGACGGTCTGACCTCGCAGCGGTCCATTGCGCTGCAAAGGGCTGTCGGCGAGCTCGGTGCCGCGCAGCTGGACCGCGATGACATTACTCGACATTGGCAGCGAGATGTTTGCGCCCGAGACGTCGATGCTGGCGCCGGAATCCACGACGAGGCGGCCCGCCCCAGGTTGCGTGCCGAACTGCTCGGCTGGCTGTTCCGGTACGGCCGCGGCCTCGATCGAGACGTTGCCCGCGGTCGCGGTGATCTCGCTGCCACTCGCCAAGGTCACCTGCTGGCCATTGAGAGTTACCTGAGATCTGGGCTGGGCCGTTGCATCGACGGCCGCGGCGCTGCTCGAAAGATCGGGGGTAACGTCCGTTTGGCTGCCGGGCCCGAGCGTGAGAGTGCCGGACCGCGACGCGCTCAACGTGGCGGTGGCTATGCCCGGCTGCGCGAACGCCGAGCCCCCGTCCTGCGCCAGCAGGTAGATGGAGCCGTTCTCCTGCACCCCGGTCGTCGCCGAGACTCTGCCCAGCTGATTTACGATGAGGCCCACCAGCGTGACGTTCCCGTCGGCGGCGACGATCTGCCCGCCGTTCGAGCCGCCGGGGCTCGTGGCCGCCGCATTCGTTACCGTGCCGCCGTGACCGACCTCGACCAGCAGGCCGCGCAGATTCGGATCCGCGCTGGCGGCCAGATAGACTGAATCGCCGGCGGCCAGGATGACCTGCCCGCCATCGGCGCGGATCACCCCTGAGTTGCTGACCTGCGGAGCGAACAGCATGATCTGGCCGCCGTTCGCGGCTTGCAGAGTGGCGCCGCTCGCGACCTGCACGGGTCCGCTCAATGGGTTGCCCTGCGCGTCGAGGGTGCTCGCGAAGGCGGGCTGCGCCTTTAGGCCCGCCTGCAAAATACCGGCGAGCGCCGTCGGCGTTAAGTTGAGGGATGAGGCGAGCAGGGATCCGACGTTGACCTTGGCGCCCGACCCGAAAATTATGCCGTTCTGATTGATCAGATACAGGCTGCCGTTGGAGCTCAGTGCGCCCAGAATCTTGCTGGGGTCGCTCTGGAAGATCTGATTCAACGCGACTGCGGCCGCGTTCGGTTGCTGGAAGGTCACCGCCCCGTCGCTCGAGATATTGAAGCTGCGCCAGTTGAGCACGGCGTTGGCCGAGCTTTGCATCACGGTCAGCGTGTTGCCCGCCTGCGTTGCCGTCGCCTGCCCGGAGCTCACCCACGACGAGGGTGCATTCGCGCCGCAACCCCCGGCGACGCATGGAACAGGAAGCTCGGCTGCCGGCACGCTTTCGTGTCGGGCGGTCGCGGCCAGGAGCCACAGCGCGCTCGCAGCGCGCACGAGTGGGTAGTTTGGGGATCTGGGAGTCACGCCCGCCCTAACGGCCGTACCGGACCCGGAAATCAATGCGGGAGTCTCCCGCATTGACGTTGGAGCTGGAGACCCGCGGATTCGCCCAGTCGAGGGAGGCCTCGAGGCCGCCAAATCCCACCAGCCGCAATCCGACACCCCAGCTCGCCTGGCGCACGCGCCCCGGCTGCTGCGGCAGTGGGTCGATGAGGCTCGCGACTCCGGCATCGCCGAAGGAGTAGATGTAGGCCTGCTGCAGCGTCATGCCGAACAGCGTGCTCAGCGATGGCGAACGCAGCTCGAGCGAGCCGCTCGCGCCAATGTCGCCGAGCTCCTCGGCCTCGAGATAGCCGCGCACGCTCTCGACTCCCCCCAGGGCGAACTGCTCGTTGTTGATCAGAGGCTCCGTCGTGTACTGGCTCGAGATCCGCAGTGCGAGGTGTGAGCCGAACAGAAGCGGCTGGTCGGTGGTGCCATTGAGCCGCAGGTAGAGGTAGTTCGGCTTCGCCAGGTAGCGATTGTTCTCGAAGTCGGCGCTGCGATTGACCAGACCCCGCGCGCCGAAATCGAGGTCCACGTCG
>Ga0335081_10002001_pt1 | contig 32166 bp, 36 predicted proteins | sample Lox_Sample_35_FD_206713 | JGI IMG/M metagenome (GOLD analysis project Ga0335081, IMG submission 206713) | Soil microbial communities from Loxahatchee National Wildlife Refuge, Florida, United States - Lox_Sample_3.5 | ecosystem: Environmental > Terrestrial > Soil > Wetlands | place: USA...
CACGGCTGATGTCGAGCCGATGCTGAGACAGGCAACAGCCTGGCGGGCGCTGGAATCCGCCCAGCTGGCCGTACTGGACGGCAGCGCTACAAAGCACCTGGTCCGGTATCCTGAGGTGATCGAGCGCCTGGTTGCCCGCACCACCGAGCGGTCACGGCGATTGGTGGTGAACATGGCGATCGTGCACCACCCGCGAGTCGACGTCCGTCTTCACATGACCTTCTGGCATCTCGCGGACCACTGGGGCCACGTATGGTGGCCGAATCCTCCTGCCGCTGCGGCTTACGCACACCGTCTTGGCGGATCTGATCGCTGCCCGCCGTCCAACCGTCAGCACGGCGGTGTCGGATCTGGCGCGCCGCGGGATCCTGTGTCGGGTCCAGCGCGGCTGGCTGCTTGCAGGCGAGCCACCGGGAGCACTGTTCGAGCACGCGGACGACGGCGGGTGCCTGTCGACCAAGCGCTAGGCCGCCGGGTATAGCCCAGGGTCGTCGTTGCGGCGCGCCGCATCGTCACCCGGGCTCGCGGTGTGCCTTAGCGCGAGGGCGAGCCGTCTGATCTCAGCCTGGATCACCGCCTGTTCTCGCCTGCTGGCTCGACCGCGACGAGGCGCCCGCTTGGCGACCGCTCGTGCTTCAGGAGGTCTCTGCTGAATGTCCATGGAAGCGTGTCCGTCCTTTCGTCGCGAACGAAGCATTGTTCGCCCCAACTCTCCCGGCATCAATAGTCCGCGTCCGGAGGCTGACGTTACTGCGCCGACGCGCGCATTCCGTTTGTCAGCGCACGAACGGCTCGAGCTGAGCCGTCATTGCCCGAACCGCCGGTGAGTCGATCCGTCGGTAGCCGGGGAGAAGACCGATAAGCGATTGCGAAGGAGCGAAGCATGCGGCAGGTCACGTATCAGACAGTCAGGCTCGACGCGGGAAGGCACGACTCACCCGAGGAGGGAGCGTGCGTCATGGAGTTGGCGTCGATGCTCGCCGGGGAGCCGTTCACCGATCGGCCGCATTCGGTGTCGCCTACGATCGCAGCGTTCCTGCGTGTTTACAACGACCTGCTCGACGACGAGCGTCGCCAGGATCTCTATGCGTTGGCGTCGAGGTGCGTGGGAACCGCGGATCATGAGGGCGTCGAGGCGTTTCGCACCAGTCGGCTCATCGCCTGGAGCGACGAAATGCGCCGGCGACGTCCCCGCTGGTCGATCCGCAAGCGAACGGTTCGGTTCCTGGCAACCAAGCAACTGATAACCCCCGAGGCGGCAGCACGGTATGCCGCTTCGTCTTTCGGCAAGCCTTTGGACGAGATCCACGCCGCAGTGACCGGACTCGTCGACGAACTGATCGCGCTCGGTTCCGGCGCCCAGGCGCCGGACGTCTACGACGCATGGCTGACCCCGATCGAGTGGCCGCTCACGTCGGCGTCTCTCAGCGTTCCGCCTGAGCCTGCTCGTAGATCCGAGCGGCTTGAGGACTCGTCGCGCTATCGACCCGGCAGCCGGGATACGCGCTCTGGCCGCCGACGCCGAGCGAGCGCGCCCGTTCCACCGAGTGCCGCTATCACCCCGGCCGCGGCCTGGGTGCGGTTGGACATGCCCTCGGCCCGGGGCGGCTCCGAGTAACGAGTCTCGAGGCGTGCCGTGGCCGGGCCGTTCGGGCCTTCGTGCAGGGCCATCTGAATTACCTGGGCGAGATGCAGAGCGCTGCGGTTCGAGCCGTGATCGATCTGGGAGCGGCAACTGAAGCCGTCCGTCATCACCAGCGTGTGTGGCGTTGCCTCGCGCACCCGCGGAAGCAGGATCCGTTCACCCGCTTTGATCGACACTTCGTAACGTTCACCGCGTTCGTAGCCGAACGAGCCGGCGAGCCCGCAACAACCGGTGTCGAGCACCTCGTAGTCAAGGCCAAGCCGCTCGAACACGTGGCGATCGCAATCGGTGTCGCTGGTCGCGCGCTGGTGACAGTGGAAGTGAACGACCGCCTTGCGATCAAGCCGCGGCAGTTCCCAGTGCTGGGCGTGGGTGGCCAGGAACTCTCCGAGGGTCCGCGTCTGACGGGCGAGACGCCTGGCGTCCTCGTCATCGGGGAACATGTTCGTCAGCTCGTTGCGGAAGACCGCGCCGCAGCTTGGCTCCAGCGCGACGACCAGAGTCCCGGCGCGGATATCCGCGCGCAGGCCGTCGACAACCTGGCGGAGCAATCGTCGGGCGAGCCGAAGCATGCCGTAGTCGTAGAGCGGTCGGCCGCAGCATAACGCTCCCTCGGGCACGATCACCTCGAACCCGGCAGCCTCGAGTATTTCGGTCGCGGCAATCGCGACCTCAGGATGGAAATGGTCGTTGAACGTGTCGGGCCAGAGCACCACCCGCCGCGACCCGCTTGCGTCAAGCCGCCCGGGCCAGTGGCCGTCCGCCGTGGACGGGTCGCTCGCAGCCGTCGAGCCGTGATGAGACCGCCACCACCTCCTGAACGTCATCGGCGCGAACGCAGGCGGCGTCCGCTCGGGCGCCACCCCGGCGAGAAGCTTCCCGATCGACGCGAACGGTTGGCGTTGGAGCATGAAGTTCGCCAGACGGGGCACGCGGGAAGCGAGCTCCGCTTCCCACCGGATCAAGCCGAGCGCGTACGCCTGCCGCGGTCGGATCCGTCCCGCGTAGTAGTGCGAGAGGAACTCGGCCTTGTAGGTGGCCATGTCCACCTGCACCGGGCATTCGTGCAGGCAGCCCTTGCAGGCCAGGCACAGATCGAGCGCCTCCTTGACCTCCTCGTTGCGCCATCCGCCCTCGACCGGAGTCGCTGCGCATCATCTCGAACAGCATGCGGGCACGGCCACGAGTTGAGTGCTTCTCCTCGAGCGTGACCTGATAACTCGGGCACATGACCGCGTTCTGGTCGCGGCACGCGCCGACCCCGAAGCAACGCTCGGCCGCCGCTGCGAAGCTGCCGCCGTCGGCCCCCGGGTAGCGGAATTCGGTCCGCACGGCCCGTGTGCTGTAGCTCGGGTCCATCCGGAGGTGGGTGTCGAGTGGGTTCGGATCAACCACCTTGCCGGGGTTCATTCGCCCGTCGGGGTCCCAGATCGCCTTGAACTCTCCGAAAGCGTGGACCAGTTCGTCGCCGAACATCTTGGGCAGAAGCTCCGCGCGCGCCTGCCCATCGCCGTGCTCGCCGGACAGCGAGCCGCCGTAGCTTGCGATCAGGTCGGGCGCCGAGCGAATCGTCTCGGCCGAAGCCGCCGGGCGCCAGCCCGCGCCCTCAGCCCCTGCGGGCACCGACGAGGAGGGGGACGTTGCCCGGCGCGCGGTCGACCGAGGCCGGGTCGAACCCGCGGCCGAGCGCGTCCTGCACGAGGATCCCAGCCGGATGTCCCTCCCGAGGGCAATCGGCTACGTCCTGCGCGTCCCCACCAATCGCTGGCTGATCGTCGCGTCCGCGATCGGCTATTTCTTCTTCGCCGGAATGCGCACGTTTGCTCTGGTCTTCATGCGCGGGCACCTGGGGTTCGGCCAATCCGCCGCGACCGCGATTCTGTTCCTGGCCGGCACGGGAACGCTCGGCGGTGTGCTGGTGGCAGGACGCGTGGCCGACGCGTTGATTCGGCGCGGACATCTCGACGGCAGAATCGTGGTCGGGGCGATGAGCTACCTGGGGGCGGCGGTCGTGCTGGCGCCGGCCCTGCTGCTCGGTTCGCTGCCGGTCGAGGTGCCGCTCCTGTTCCTCGGCGCGGCGGCCCTGGCGGCGCCCAATCCGCCGCTGGACGCAGCCCGGCTCGACGTCATGCCGGCGGGACTGTGGGGCCGGGCCGCCGGCGTCCGCACGCTGCTGCGCCAGAGCGCTCAGGCTGCCGCCCCTCTCCTGTTCGGCGTCCTCGCCGACGCACTCGGGGCCACCAGCGGCGCCACCTCCCAGCGGCACGTCACGCCGGCGACGGCACACGCCCTCCGAGACGCGTTCCTGATCATGCTCGCCCCCCTCGCCGTGACGGGCCTGATGCTGTTCAAGGTCCGGGGCAGCTACGCCGAGGACGTGGCTACCGCGATCGCGTCGGAGGGGTCGCTCACGACCGCAGACGGCCCGCCGCCGCACCGGCGACCGCGAGCCCCGCGCCGGCGAGGAGAAGGCTCCGCCGCTTCGCCAGCTCGTACTGCGGGCTGACCCCGTGGGCCTGCTCGTCGAACGGTCCGTGCGATCCTCGGTCCTCGTCGACGGGCTCGAACAGGTTGTCGTGCCCGTGCGGGTCGAGGTCGTGATCGGTCATCTGCAACTTGTAGCCGGTCTTGGCCAGATAGCGGTCGAGCAGCCACGGCGCGACGCGCTCACCGAGGATGTTCATCGCGGTCGGGATCCCGACGTAGATTTGACGGCGCCTGTGGTGGGCGGCGTAGTGGATCGCGTCGGCCGCGACCTCGGGCTGGTAGATGGGCGGAACCGGCCTCGTCTGCTTTGGGAGCTTGGTGCGGCCCCATGTGAACTGGGTGGTGTTCACAGGGAGCTGGATCATCGACACCTGCACCTTGGCGTTGCGACCGAGCAGCTCGGTGAGCACGCTCTCGGTGAACCCCTTACAGGCGTGCTTGGCGCCGCAGTAGGGCGCCTGCAGCGGGATCCCGCGGTAGGACATCGCCGAGCAAACCTGCACGATCGAGCCATGGTCTCGCGGCAGCATCCGCTGCAGGGCCGCGCGCGTGCCCCACACCATTCCCAGATAACTGACATCGGTGGCGCGCCGAAACTCGGCCGGTTCGATGTCGAGGAACTCGGCGTACACCGTCACCATCGCGTCGTTGACCCACACGTCGATCGGACCGAACGCGTCCTCGGCCGCCGAAGCTGCGGCCTGCACCTGGTCGTGGTCGGACACGTCGACCGCTAGTAGCGCGATCGCCTCGCCGCCGGCTTGTTCCACGTCGCGTGCGGCTGCCTCCAGACCGCGTCTCCCCCGGGCAATCAGGGCGATTCGAGCGCCGTCGGCCGCGAATTTCCGAGCGGTGGCACGGCCTATCCCGCCCGATGCGCCGGTGATGACCACCACCTCACATTTGTTGGGCATCCAGGCATTCCTTTCATCATCGGTAGCAGTGCGGCGCTACCCGCAGGCTTGTCTGGCAACCTGAAGGCAAGCACCAATTGTCTGTGTGTGAACAGTCGTGACGCTGTTCGCGAAGCGGCAAGGACCGCCGTGCGATCGGGTGTTGGCGCCCCGTCACCTTTTTCCTCACTCAGGAGTGTCATCCGAATGACGTTTCGTGGACGCGGGTCGCGACTGCGGAACGGCAAGCGTGTTTCCGACATATGTCCCGCAAACCAATCTCGATCTTCAGCGATCGGCCGCAGCGGCTACGGACGAGCGGCAGACGGCTTGCCGTCGGTCTGCGGCGCAGCCGCTCGCGCTGCCCGGTGTGCGGAACGCTGGTGCGCGCCGATGACGCTCGTGGCCTGATTGGGGGCCGTCTTGCCCACGCCGAGTGCGCGCTCGTAGTGTGGCTCGGACAGAACCGAGCAGATCCCGTCGTTGCGCGCGGGGACGGTCGCTCACATCGGCCGTCTCATCGCCGCCCCTCGTTAGAGACCCTGGCTGCCATGCTCGAGGCGCACATGCAACCGCTGGACGAGGGCCACACGACGTCGGCGTGTGGTGCGCACTGATGTCATAGCTCGAACAAAAACGAGACGTCGAGGGGAACTCTTTCTCGCCTCGCCGGTTACATGCCGCGTATCGTCAATCCGAAGGGAGACAGCTTGAGCAGAATACGCCTCGTCTTCGTGGTGCTCGCCACCGCCTCTGCGTCAATCGCGTTACTCATTTCCTCCGGCGGCGCTCCCGCGGCGGCCTCTGCGGCACCCGCTGCCCCGGCGGCAACCACCGGCGCCGCGACCGACGTTGCTCAATCGAGCGCGGCGGTTGCCGGCGCTGTCAACCCCAACGGGACCGCCACGTCGTACTACTTTCAGTACGGCACGACCACGAGCTACGGCTCGAACACCCCCTCGACCAACGCGGGAGCCGGGACCGCCGATGTCGCCGCGTCGGCGAACCTATCAGGACTCGCGTCGAGCACGACGTACCACTACCGCGTCGTCGCGGTGAGCAACGCGGGGACCACCGACGGCATCGACCACACATTCACCACCACCACGCCGCCCACCGTCACAACTGGCAGCGCAGCCAGAATCACTCATACCTGGGCCGGCGTCAGCGGCACCGTTAATCCGCGGGGCCAGTCCACGACCTACTACTTCCGCTACGGCACCACGGCGGCCTATGGACTCCAGAGCAGTCCACAGAACTCCGGCTCGGGAACGGTGCCGGTTGGCGTCCACGCCGACATCTACGGTCTGACGGCCGATACCACCTACCACTACCAGCTCGTCGCCCAGAACGCCGGCGGTACCTCCTACGGTGCCGACCAGACGCTCACGACGACGTCGAGCCAGGCTGTCGTGCTCGGTCACGAGGGATTCGTCTCGCCCGGTGCGGTCGTCGGCGTCCAGATTGGCTGCTTCCACGGCACTAGCACCTGCACCGGGCATGTGACGATGTCCCATAACGGCGTCGTGATCGGGCAGCGCGACTACTCGATTCCCGCAGACAGCGGCGGCTTTCAGAACATGGTTCTGACCCCGACCGGTAAGCAGATGCTGGGCTCGAACAGCACCTTCCACCTGCTTGCGGTCACCGTGACGGCCACCGGGACAAACGGCCAGAAGCTGTCGTTCGTCATCCATCTCGCGCGGTGGGTGTGGCACTGATTTCGCCACTCTCAGTGGGGGCTTGGGCGCGCCGGCATGACGGCGCGCCCACGCGCGGCCGACGGACGAGCCAATGCCTTGAGCATGTGGTGGCGGCGGGGACGTTGACCTCCACCTCCGAAGCGTGCCAAGACGGAGGTCGTCCCACGAACCGCGCCGGCGTTCCTCCTCCGCCCGCGGATCCGATACGCGGGGTACGGATCCCGAACCGTTTGCAAGCGCCCGGCGTGGCCCAGCGAGTTAGCGCTAGCACGCGCGACCGAGGGCCCGGGGGGCTCGTACGAGCTCAACCGGTATTGCATCTGACCAGAGCCACGGCGCGGCTCGAGAACTGCGGATCTCGTCGCGCTAATCGCCCGGTGTGGCGAGCCGAGCTGCTTCCCTGAGGACGCGTGTCGCTACGGCGTCGCGCCGGATGACCGAGCAGTAGCCGTGACCGCCGGGGCAGGCAACTAGCAGAAGCGAACGCAGGGTGCCGATGGCGGCTCGCCGAGGCCGCCGGCGCGGCCGTGTTCGTCGGCGACGCCCCGGCTGCCGATGAGGCGCTCGAGTCCGCGGCGCGAGCCGGTGGCGCAGACGACCGGTCTGGCTCGATGGTGGGTCCGCGGCGAGGGCACCTTACGGCCCGTGAACGTCTGGACGACGGGAACCATCTCCGACCTCCGAGCGTAAGACACTGCCCGGCGTTGGTAGCCTGTCCTGACCTCCCTCGCTCCGTGCGTCGAGGCTGAAATCATGGCCACCGAACACTCTCCCACGGCGTCGCCCGACCAAACGGTTCGGCACGGACGGGTCATCTGGGCCGACCGACCGCCGCAGGGGGTTGCTCGTATCACCGTCGAAAGTCACGCCTTTCACGCGATGCCGGTGTCGATACAGGAGGGCGATCCGGTCCCGAACGAGTCGACGCCGGGAGAGCTCCTCGCGGTCGTACACGCGATGTTCATGGCCTGGACGCTCGCCGAGCGGCTCGCTGCCGACGGCACACCGGCCAATGAGCTCGTCGTGTTCGCGGAGTGCTCATTCCAGGGCCCAGCCAGCTCACGCCATCTCGTCGCGGTCGACCTCTCGGTGCACGGCAACGTCCCGGGACTGGCGGCGCCAGCCTTCCGCGACACGGCCGAGCAGGCGACGCGAAGCTACCTACGGGCGAGCGGCGCCCGCAACGATATCCTCGGCAGCCTTGACGCCGCGCTGACAGAAATCCACGACGCCTAAGGTCACGCTTCGCTCGCCCGGACACTTCACCACGCACCCGGCGACGGTAGGACACCCTCCCAACCGCATCGAGCGGAAGCGCTGGCGCGACCAGGTGGCCGAGCCAGGTGTGTCGCGCATGGAGGTCCACTCGGCTCCTACTTGAAGCACCGCCAGCGAGAGTGCGAATGCGCCGATTCCGTGCGAGCGCCCAGCGGGTTCAGGCACCCAGATCCGGCCCCTGCTCACATCGCTTCTTTGATTCTACGCGAGATCAGCCATCGATCGACCGGATAGGCGGTCGCGAACCCGAACCCCATTCCGATCTGCATCAACAGCCAATAAGCCGGGCTGTATGGGTGCAAGTGTGACGGGCCGGCGAAGAACACGAAGAACATCAGTGCCATCCACCCGAACAGGCCGACCTCGAAGAACGTCAGCGACAGCGTGTCGGCTTTCAGCGCCGCCATGAGCCCGTCCCGGAACCCCAAACCTCGCATCGGCGCGATCGAGAACTATTGAAAGGCGATCCCGAGCGTGAACGCGAGCGCATAGGCGGCGATGTACTCGCCCCACAGCGCATCCCCTGCGATCTTCACGCCAACCACGAGGACCAGCCACTCGCCGATGATGTCCCCCAACGTGCAGCCCGCTCCGCAGTGACTGACCCCAACCGCGGTCGAGATTTTCTCCCCATCGTCTGGCTCGCGCCGCGTGCGCTCCTCGAAGCGCGGGCTGTTCAGCCGCCCGTACCGCCGGTAGGCCCACACGGCCAGCGGACCCCCGTAAAGCGCGGTGTATTGGGGTAGCGGGTCCGGGTGGCGCGGGTGTCAGCGGCTCGCGCCGCTGAGCGCGAGTTCGTAGTCGATGTCCTCGGTGGGGACGGCGGTGGGGTCGAATTCGCTGGCGTCGTTGATGCCGAGCGATTCGAGCATGTCCTGGTGTTCGGCGTGGCTGGGGTCGGCGAGTGTCTGTTTGAGGTTTGCGTATCCCCAGGTGCCGCCGCAGTCCTCTGGCGGGCAGGCTCCCTTCGAGGCAACGAGGACCGGGTAGTGGATATCGGGGTCGGGGTCGAGCAGTTCTTCGACGAGGATCTCATGCTCCCAGTCGTCACCGAAGTCGTAGGTGTAGCGGAACCGGACACCGATGTCGGTGAGCTCGCCGAGCGTGACCTGACGTTCGTCGGCGTGCCCGAGCTCGGGGTCTCGGACGCCGAACTCCTCCTCGCCGAACGAGAACACGTGCATGTGGTCGTTCTCCCAGCCGAGCGCCGCTTGGAGGATCTCGTGGAGCTGGTCGAGGCGGGTGTCGGCACGCAGCTGCAGCTGCCGCCAGACCGGTGGTTTGGACACCCCGAGTAGCTTGACCTTGATCTGCACGATGACGTTGTGGGCGGGGGTGTGCTGGCTCATCGGGCTGCTCCCGTGCTCGCTGGTTGACCTGGGGCGAACGGTAGGCCGAGCGGCGGATGGACCCGCCGGGCACGGTGGTGTGCGCCCGAGCCGCCACAGCCTTCAGGTGGCGAGTTGCTCGTCGTCGGCGATCAGCCTGGCGATGCGCTTGAGCAGCGGGAGGGGACCGGCGTGGGTTCCGGCGCCGTGCATCGTGCCGTTCTCATCGAGTGTTCCGGTGACGGCGATGAACGCTCGAGCGGTGACGTCGAGTATCACCGTTTCGGTGTCGTCCTCGAGCTCGTAGCAGACGATCCGGTAGGACAGCTCGGGCGCGATGGTCGGCTTGGGCATCCCCGTCAGGGCGCCCGCGCGGTAGGGGACGCGCGCGCCGGGAGCGCGATCAAGTTGCTTGCGGCGGGCTGTCGCGGATGCTGGACGCGGGCCATCAGCTCGACAGGGTCGATTTTCTGTTGGCGTGCGGTTCGGATCACGCTCATCGTGATCTGCTGCGTGCATGCGCCCTGTACGGTCCCGTTCCCGCCCCAGCTCTTGCGGTTGACGATCGCGGGTCTGAGCGCCTGCTCGGCCCGCCAGTTCGTCGCCTCAACACCAGGTTCGGTCAGGCAGGTGAGCATGTGCTCGCGCTCGTTCTGAAGGTGGGCGAGCAGCCGACGGTTCGGCGCGTGAGTCGGGCACATCGCCAACAGCTTGTCGGCCCGCTGCTCGAGATCGGTGACCTTCAAGCCGAACTCGCCGGCGTCACGGAGTGTCGGAGGAACCGTGTAAGCGTGGCCAAAAGGACAAGCCATGCCTACGAGAACTCACAGCAGGACCGATCAAGAAGATGTCATCAGCGAGGAGCGAAGCGACCCCGGGTCCGCCGAGCGGCGTCGAGAGCACCTCACGACGCTCAACCCGGGTCTCGACGCGCAGCTTCGGCACGAACTCACCATACCGCCCAACCGAATTAGCGTCTTCTACGAAGATCCGCAGCAGCGCTAGCGCATGCCCCGACCGGCGCAGCCGAGCAGAGGCCCGGCAACCCGGTGGCGGAGACTCACCAGCGGTTACATCTTCACGGCCGCTGAGGGGGCGGATCATCGACGCTGACTTCAATGGGGCAAGTGACAGCTACCGCGCCGATCGGGTGGCCTGGAGCACGCAGCCGCCCACGCCGATCGCGCTCGCCGTGTCCGCACACCGCCGACGGCACCCCCGACCCGCACGCGAGCTGGAACGGCGCGACCGACGTGGCCTCGTGGCGGCACTCGCCGACGCGTCGGCCTCGGCGCTGACCCCCTCGGGATCTGTCACGCGATCCTCACCCACGCCCGACAACCAGCTCGCCAACCACGTGATCCTGCACACCAGAAACGCCGACCGCCGGCGTCGACATCGCCCTGATGCACTTCCCCTGACGCCGTCAGCCTCCGGACACTCAAACCCCGCAACCTTCCAAACAAGTCTGTGTTGGTAAGTGTGCCGAGTCTCCGGAGCGCCAGCCCGGGAGCGGGGGACCCAACTTTCGGGGCGAATCCCGCGGTGATCAGCAGGAAGCGCTCGCCCGCGGCGAGCGCGAGCCCGTCAGCTAACCCCGTAGGCACAGGCACAAGTTCGAGCTGAATGTGGACTCCTGGAACGCCGAGTGCTCAATTTCGGCATGCGTCGCGCGCGTTACACCGTGTTGGCGGTCGTCATGGTCAGCCTCGGCCTCATCCAGCCGATCGGGATGACCGCGGCGCAGGCCCGCACGGCCGCCCCATCGCCGCTGCCGCGGGTACTGAGGATCGGCGACCCGGGACCCGACGTACGCGAATTGCAGAGCTGCCTTACGACCATCGGCATCCCCACCACCGTTGACGGCAGCTTCGGCCCCGCGACGAAGCGATCGGTCGTGCGCTTTCAGCACGCCGCGGGAGTGCAGCCCGTCACCGGAACGGTCGGCATGGTCACCGCCACCACGCTCGCGGACTGGGTGCAGCAGGGACGCCGGGTCACGCGCCGGCCGCCTCTGGTCGATCCGGTCCGTCCTCACCGTTCGGGCGCGTCCTCCGGGTCGGCGACCGCGGTGGCGACGTCAAGCGATTGCAGACGTGGCTGACCCGCGTGGGGATCTTGACCCAGGCGGACGGGAGCTTCGGTCCGGCCACGAAACGGTCCGTCCGGCGCTTTCAGGCCGCCGCTCGGCTCGCCCCGCTCACTGGGACGGTCGGCTCTCTCACCGCCAAGACGTTGGCACTGGGTGCGGCGGGGCATGACAATCGCGTCGACCAGCGGCGATCCCGGCACGATCTCAGGTGGATGACGTTCCCGCTGCGGCCGGTCACGCGGATGCTCCCACCATCCGACTGGACGCTCGATCAGGGCGTCGATATCGGCACGGTCAACATGGCGTGCGGTCCTGACGTCGTCGAGGTTGCGGTCACAGCGGGGACGATCGTCCAGGAGGGCGCCGACGGCTTCGGTCCCGACGCCCCCGTCCTGAAGGTCTCAGGCGGCCCGTTGGCCGGGCGGTACATCTACTACGGGCACGCCAAGCCGGCGCTCGTCCCGGTCGGGGCGCACGTGGTCGCGGGGCAGCCGATCGCGGAAGTCGGATGCGGGCGGGTCGGCATCTCGGACGCTCCGCATCTGGAAATTGACATCAGCGCCCCCGGTCGCCCGCCGTGCTGTCCCGCCATGACTCAGACCTCAGGCCAGATCCACCAGATCGTCCGCCGGCTCTATCAGCCGGCCTCGTAATACCCCGGCCCGCCGGGCCGTCAATCCCCGACCGGCACGCCATTCCGTCCTGACGACACCTTCGCGATCTTGTCTCCGCCTCTCGGGTCGACCGAGCGAAGCTGTCCTCGCACGCGAGGCGTTCGAGCGAGTCGCTCCGACCTTGGGCGTTTGTCGTTGCCGCCTTTGGGGTTCGGGCCCGATCGCATCGCCACCGAATCCTCCTCCTTTGGGTCCCCGAATCCACGCTGCACCCCTCTTACCCCCTCGTCTTCCACCCGTCCGCATTCTCGACCTGACGAGACCTGTCAACCCAGCACATTAGTCCGGATGCTGACATTCTCTCCACCCGTTCGCCGCCCGACCGGGCCTGGAGCTTGTTGATCACGGACCCCAGCACTTAGTGAGCCGAAGGCTCCGGCCCAGACTAGAACCAGGAGTCACGAGTCGGTCCTGAGGAGGACCTAACTCATGCGGTCTTGCCCGACAGTGCGCGTACGTGTCGGCGCACTGTCAGCCGCCTGACGAGGTCACAACCGTTTTGGACGATCCCGCGCTATCGTCAAACTGCGGCTGGTCGGGACCGGCCGGAGACCGGCTGTCTCGCGAATAGTCACCGGCCGTGTCCCGAGAGGAGTAGGACGATGAGCGATCGGGGACAGGCCGCCGCTGAGCGGCCATTGCAGCCGGAGATTCCGCGGTCGAGGTTTGCGCTCGGCATGGCTCACTACCCGGACGATCTAGAGGAACTGCGCGTCAGCCGGTTCAGCGACGGTCAGCAGACACTGCCAATTCCGGAAGCCGGTTTACATCCTGGGCGCTTCAGCGAGGGGCAGGAATTGCTCGGTGACGACGATCCGGAGAAACACATTCGTCGGCGCTTCAGCGAAGGCATGGAAAGCGGACAAACGACCGCCTGAAGACGACCTCACTCAGGCTGCTGCGGCGTTGGGTGCGCGCAGCGTTCGAGCCGCCGATGCTTGCGGCGTGAGTCGCGCGGGCGCGTTCTGATGTGTGTTCAGGAGGATGGCGCGGGCGCCGCACCGCTTCCGGCTTTGGTCTGGACCGCACCAGTCATTTGTGATACGAGCGGAAGCCCGGTTTGACCGCGGCGGCAATCGTGTTCGCGGCCGGACTCACAAACCTCGGTCAACCTCGTAATCCTGGCGATGCTGCTCCCGCCCGGCACCGCGATGCTCACCGCCCGGCGGCTCGACACGCGCTCGATCTACCCCGCGCGCCCGCCGCCCGATAGCGACCCACCGATCGTCAGCCTCAACCAGGCCCGCCCTGACATCGATGGGGACGAAACGACGCGGATGACTGCGGCCAAGACCCGGAGGAGCTAGCGAACCCAGATGGTGCTCGAGACCCTGCCGGCTCTGCGGTTCACCCGCGTTACGTGCGCGATCAGGTGAGTGGTGGCCGCCGGAGGCGAGCCGACCCGGAGCGGCCCGATTCTCGCCCGGCGGACGCTCGATGCGAATGTGCGCCGGGCTCGTGCACGCCACTGTAAGAAAGCGAACGCCGCGTATATAGAAAGTGTGAAGATCTGCGCTTGAGCATCTCGCCGGGTTATGGTGGCTGGCGGTGAGCCGGGAAGTCTGGTCGGCGTCGGAGTGTCATGCGACCGCTTGATCCGATCCGATCAGCTACCAGCTCGCGACGCTGGCCATGGATCGGTGGCCAGGCGCCGGTTTCGGCAGCCCAGTCAGGCGCCCCGTCTACGCGATCCGCCGGTAGCGTCCTGGGACGCGATCATCCGCTCGCGCGGGCCGCCGACGCCACCGGATCCATCGGCAGGCAGTGGTGGGCCTGCGCAGCGGTCGTCGCCGGAGCCGTCATCGCCCAACTCGAGGACCATCCCTGGGCTCTTGCCGTGACGATCAGCGCCGCACTTGTCCTGCTGACGCTCACGGTCGTCTCGCTCGCGCTACGGCAGCGCACGCGCGACGAGGCGATCCGCCTCATCTCCGAGGGCCGTGAGGCGCTCCCCATCGCGGTAGTGCAGCGCCAGCGCCGGCTAATGCTGAGTCGGAGAACTAGAGAGGCTCTTGCCCGCACGCTCGAGACGATGCTCCGGCGGGCGGTTAGCGCTCCCAGAATCACACCGAGGGGCGGGCGACCCCTGTTCAGCGTGCGAGTCATAGCCAGCGTCGCGCCTGATCTCCGTGCGGTCATTGGGCTGCTCCATACGGAGACGGCACACGCGCGAGGCGTGGCTTTGACCGAGCGGCTGATTGCTTACGGCAATTCGCCCTTTACGCGCGCGATGCGAGCGCGCTTCGCGAGGAGCTTCGCCGCATTCGGACTATTGCGTCAGTCGGATGCCTCGCGGAGCCATCGAGCGATGGCCGCTTCCTGACCATCCCCGCGTCTCCGCCGAACTCGGGCTCGAGCCGATGAATTCGGTGCTCGTACGTAAGCCGGGCCGCGTCCGCAACTGGTTCCGAGGCGCTCCTCGCGCTCGGCTATCTCTTCGACGTGTCCGAGTGCGGCATGAGCGAGCGCCGCGCGTGCTCGAGCCGCCTGTCTGGCGAGCGCGTCCTCCTCCGCCAGATCGCGCGTGTTGCGAGGCTGTCACGGCAGGCGAGCCGGACGAACAAAGGGATGGTGAAGATCCACGCCATCGTGACCACGATCAGCGTGATGAGGACCGCCGCCGCATATTCGACAGGTCTGCCCAGCCGGGGCCTGGTACGCGGCAGAGGCCGAGCCGGCCGGCCGGCTCCGATCTCCGGCCGTGAGCCGGCGCGTTAGCTCGCAAGCTCTCCAGCTCTGTCCCGCAACAGTGCAACGACGTCGGCGTTGAGATGGAAAGGGTCGGAGATAACCGTCCCGTTAGTGAGCGAGAGTGCCGCCCGGAGTTCGTCGTCGACCTCCGCGAGCAGCAACGGTCCCGTGGGAACCCGCACACTGTCGAGTTCTGCGAGATCAGCGAGGGCATCAGCGTCGGCCTTCGACGCGTGACGGACGGTGATCGCGTCATAATCGCCAGACGCGCCTCTGCCACGCACGCGTAACCGTCGCATCACGATCCTTTCATAGCCTGAGAATCACTATCCGCCGGTTACTCCCGCGTGACAACTTCGGGCGTCCGACCGCTGACGTTTTCGACGTTTGGACACGGGACGCTGGGCAGTTGGCGCGAGCCGACGATCCACGACAGCGGTCGCTGTCGAGGCCCCCGTGCAGGCACGCGACTGGCTCGGCTTCACGTTTCCCGGAGTCGCGGCCCGACCCGCGGTCGCGGTCGGGAGCTTCGCCCACAACCTGCGCTCCCTCTCCGGCGTGTTCGTGCTGCTGATCTTCGCCCGACTCGCGCCCCGCGGCCCCCACCAGCGATCCGCGCGACTCGCGGTCGGGCTCGGCGAGCTGATCCTCGCCGGCGCCATCACCACCAACATCGTGGTCGTCGGCGCGGCACTCGGCGCCTACCGAGAGCGAATGCAGCTGGCGCTGCTGCCGCACGGCCCCGTCGAGCTGGCCGCCTACTCACTCGCCCTCGCGCTCTACCTGCAAGACCGTCGCCGCGACCTGCCCGCACCGTACGTGGCCACAGCCGTGATGGCGTGCGTGGCGCTGCTCGCGCTCGCCGCCGCGCTGGAGACGTTCGTGAACCTATGACACCGGGACGGACACTCCTCGCGCTGGTAGCAGTTGCCGCGGGCGTCGCGATCGGCGTCCCGCTGCTCTCAAGCAATCTGCACAAGCTCGCCGCCCAGGGCCGGTTTCACTCCGGCGCCACCAAGGGCGGCCTGATCCAGCCCGCGACACCGACCCCGCAGACCACCCCGGTCACCGGACTGCTACAGCCCGGCCCTACGCCGACACCAGCTCACCGGACCCACCCTGGCCGGACTCCCCGCCGCGCGCCCGCGACACCCTGCGCCGGGGCGCTGGCCACGCGCGCCAGGCGCGCCACCCCGCGGCCGGACCTGTCAACGCGGTCCTCAACCGCTCCCGCAGACAGCGCGGATCGGGTGGCGTGCCCGGGCTCGGAGAGCTGAAGGTCCTGCTGGTCGCGGCGCTTGAGATCGCCGGCGGCGGGGCTGGTCGCGGCGCTTGAGATCGCCGGCGGCGGGGCGCTGAGCTGCCTGCTGCTCGTGCTGCTGGTGCTCAGACGCGCGCGACAGCGCTCGCGTCGTCGCTACGAGCTCTACGAACTGCACCTATCCACCCACGAGCAGGCCAAGCCACAGGACCTCGAGGACATGGTCGAGCAGGTCGCGAACATCATCCGCGCGGTCCCCGCCGACCGGCTGCGCAACGGCCAGCCGTACCTGGCGGTCGAGCTGATCTGCGGCGACGGACGATCGGGGATCGAGTGGTCGATCAACATCCGCTGCGAGCCCTCCGCCGCCCGGGCGCTCGATGGGGCGTTCACCGCCGCCTACCCCGACGTGCGCCTCGGCCGACGCCACGCCGAACAGCCACAGCCACGCACAGGGGCGCTGCGGACCCCGGGCTACGTGATGCGGTTCCGTAAGCAGCGAAGCTGCGTGTACCCGCTGCTCGCCCCCGGCGATGAGCTCGCCTCACCACCCCTGGAGCAGATCGCCCGCGCCCAGGTCGCGCTCGGCGAACCATCGATCGTTCGGTTCCAGCTCACCCCCACCCCATCGCTGCTGGAGGACTACGCCCGCCGCGCCTTCCGCTCCCACGAGCAGCGGCTCGCACACCGCGAGCACCCGGAGCTCCGAACTGCTGGCGTGTCGCTGACGCTGAACCGCTCAGAGATGCAGAGCGCCGGGCGCACCCAGAACCGCAGCCTGTTCTGGCTCGAGGCGGTCATCGCCGCAGACAGCGCGCGGGCGTGCAAGACAATCGCGGCCGCCGTCCCAGTCCCGCCGCGGAGAGAACCGACTGCACCGCCGGATCATGTCCGTCCGCCAGCACCTGTACCGCCACCGTTTCCCCAAAGCGCTCGGGCCGCTCATCCCGTCACCCCGGTCTCTGGTGTCCGCGGCCGAGGTCGCCCACCTCCTCGCCCTCCCCACCGCGCGGATGAAGGGAGTGCCGGTCCGCCGGCAGATGCTGCCGCGGATCCCCGCCCCGCCCGAGGTCGAGCGCGCCACCCGCGGCGCGGTCGCCGACGCCGGCCGGACCGGCGCGCTCAACGGCTCCCCCCGCGGACTGTACCCCGTGCTGCGCGCCGAGAACGGGCCGGTGGCGATCCGCCCAGCGGACCGCAAGTACGGGGTTGATCGTCGCGGGCGTGCAGGGCGCCGGGAAGAGCAGCGCGCTGATCGGCCTCTACCTGACCGACATCGCCGACCCGAATGCCACCCCGATCGTGGCCGACGCAAGACCCGAACTGGCGCCACTGTGCCTGGCGAACACGCCACCGGACTGCGGCAAGCGCGTCTGGTACCTCGACTTCGGGCATCTCGCATTCGGGATGAACCCGCTCGTGCGCCTCGGCGCACGGCCACTCGCGCTCGAGGCCGCGGAGATCGCCGAGAACGTCGTCGCCGCGCTGCTGGACATCCACGAGGACCAGATCTTCGCCTCCTCCCAGCAATACCTCGAGCACGCGGTGATCGGCGCGCTCGCGCTGGCCGAAACCGAAAAGCGCCGCCCGACGTTCGAGGACGTCTACACGCCGCTCGAGCCGGTCAACCAAGACTTCCGCAACGCCCTTACGGGAGGCGCCCAATCCGGTGCGGCGGCACCCTGACGACCTGCTCGCCCGCGGCCAACAGCGCCTGCTCCAGCCGCCGCGAGACGTGCCGGCAGTCCTCGATCGCCGATACCCGTTCCCGTCCAGCCCGCGAGCCCACCGCACCGCGGCCAGATGCCCCGGGTCGTCAGCCTTGATCTCCCGGCTGCCGCGGACCCGGCCGGTTCCCGCATCCACCGCACAGAGCGCTTGGCTGCCCTTGTGCGTATCCGCGCCGATCACGATCATCTGCACCGTCCCTTCGTTATGTTTGGCTACGAAGCGGATCTCCGGCGGACAACCGTCACGCAAGGCACTAGGCCACGCTCCTATCAAGTCACGCCGGCGGTCCTCGGGCGGCGACGGGCGACACAAGCTTTGCCAGTCAGGCCAAGCAGTCGACGCGGCAGTCGAGAGTCAGCCCGCCACCAGCCCGAGAACCAACCGGACGGGTCGGAGGTCATCGCCCAGACGACGAACGACTTTGACAGTGACGGGAGTCTCGCTCGGGCTTCAAATCTCGCTCGCGCCTCGGCCCTGAGTGCAGTGACGGCGCTGCTCGTATGAGCCCAACGGAGCAGTGTCGTGTCAGCAGTGTGGGGGCGCGCCTTGGGGGCGCGCCCCGGATTTGCTCGTCAGCCGGGAAGCGCTCCCTCCGCCTCGCGCTCCGGCGCGTACTGATCCGCCGGCTCGAGGAAATCGCGCAGCTGGGCGCGCATCTCCTCGTTGCTCTGGTGGCCGTGCACCGAGGCGGCGTGCTCGGCCGCGGCCTGCACCACCTCATCCTCCTCGCCGATGATCACCAGCGAGCAATTTGTCTCGCTGGGCCAGCGGCGGCAATCGGCCATCATCCGGGCCATAATCGTTCCTCCTTCCGGTCGCCATGCCGATCCTCCCGCGTCGAAGAACTTTCGTCAAGCGCGCCGGATCGCTGCCAGACACCCCAGCTCGAGGGTCGCAGCAGCTTCCCTTGGATCGAAACGGAGCGATCTCCGGCGCGAGGCACTCGCCCATCCCGGCTGCGCTGGCCCCTTTAGCCCGACCCAGAAGCGCTACTACAAGTCCGAGACTTGCTCGTTCCCGCCAAGCGCCGGCGCGAAGACGCCGTGCATGGGAAAGAACTTGACATCCGGGTGCCCCTGGATCCCGATCTCCTGCATCACTCGCACAAGTCGCTGTTCCATGAACGAGTTGAAGGATTGCTCGGAATCCCACACATCCGTGACGTGCAAGCCGTCGTCGCTAAACCCAGAGACGTGCAGCTTTGCCCCTGTCGGATGAGAGGAGCGGGCCGCGACGCAGAATGAGCCGTCGCGGCATGGCCCAAGCGGACGCTGATGTAATCCTGCGCGCACTACTGCGCGGTGGACGCCGGTCCGCCGCCGGTGACCGTGAGCCCCAGCGCGTCAGCCAGCGTTCTGTTCGCCGCTTCGAACCGACCAACCTCCTGATCGACCGTCTGAACAGCTTGGTTGTACTTCGCGACATCGTCAACGTTCGCCTTCAGTTCCTCCAGCGAGTGTTCCAGTGCCGCATCGCTGGTAAGCACCGCTTGCGCGTCCGAGTTGAGGGACGCCGGTATATGGATGGCGCGCACGGAAGCGTCGAACTTCTCGCGGGCCCTTATGCGCGCCTGGATCCCACTGGAAGAAGTCCTCGGGTCCTGTGAGTTCTCCTTCGTGATCCCGGCGCTGGCGGCATCACTCATCGCGTTGAAAGCGATCGCGTACGCCGATGCCGCCGCAGCTGCCGAATCCGCTGGAGATGACGCTGTCGTTTTAGAACGCCCGCTGCTCGCCGCAGAACTATGAGCCGAGCCAGATACCCCGCAGCCTGCCAACGCGATCGCGGCCAACGCAGCAACCGGTGCCGACGATCTTCCCGCGGTCAACGCTACCTCCCTCTGTTGCAGACGAAACTCAATCGTAATTGCCCACAGACGCGACGCCCAGTCCCAGGGCGACCTCGAGCGCGGTCGAGAGGGTCGGACATCGGCAAGGATTGTCGCTGGCACGGGATTGAATCGCCAACGACCCACGGGGTCACGGAGGGTCGCCGCAAAGCACCACACGCGCGTCGGCGCCACCGTGTCGACGGTCGCCTCTTTCCTCTGTCGCAATGATCGAGAAGCAGCACAGTCGACCTTCGTCTCAGAACTCGTTCCGGCGAACTTGGGTGAGACGCTGATTTCGGGCACGCGTTTCGGACACACGAAGTTCCTGCAAGCGGCTTCGGCCGCTCTAGCGTCTCGTATACGGCCCATTGTGAGACGAGGCCCGGCCACCGGCGCCCGCCGCCGTTCTAAACGGGGTTTTGAAACGACGCTCGCTGGCAGCGCTGCGAAATCGCCTGGGTTATGAGACGCCGCGCGTAGGCTCGCCCACAACACCGTGACGTCGTCGAAGCCCGCCATCAAGATCAGCTTGAGGATCTCCGCCAGCCCCGGATCTCGCCTACAGCTTACAGCGCGAAAAACGTCCCGAGAATCCATCGCCGACGAGCGCGGAATCGTCGGCGCCTCCGGAGGCCGAGCGGCAGCCGCACATCCGGGGAAGGGCATTCTCGGACGTTCCGGCGGCACGCTGGCGAAGGGGGCGCACCCACATGGTTCTCATTCAGCTGAGGAGGTCAGTTAGATCGGGTCGCCGAGCCTGCTTTGCCCGGTGCGTGCACTCTGGTTGGCCCGTGGATCGCTGGGCGCCGGCGGGAGTTCGGGTTGTAGCAGGCGGCGCTGGGGCGGCTGCTGCCGAGGCACCTAGAGGGCGGCCGGTGGGAGCTTGGTAAGTCGTTTCCGACGACGCGGGCCTGCTGACGGTCGCCCGCGCGCGCTCGAGGTCTCCGAGGAGCGGCTGCTGTGCGGCTGCGGGCCGGACGACGGCGCTACCTCGGGGCGAGCGCGAAGAAGCCGATCCCCGGGCGTGCTGACCGTTTATGCTGCGCGGCGGTGAGGCCGTTCGCCGTGATTCGCGCCCGTCTCTCCCAGGCCGACCGGATCGAGACGCTGTTGCGCGACCAGGCCGAGCGGATCAGCAGCCTCGAAGCCCGGGACCCGCGCCGGCGGAAGCAGCCGCCGCGTTCCACCGCCTCTACTACGAAAGCGAACAGCGGACGTGGCGGTCCACCCGATGGCTCGGAGTGCCGGTGCAGAAGTGCCCACTCGACCTCTGGATCTACCAGGAGATCCTGACCGACACGAGGCCGACGGTGGTGATCGAGACCGGCACCTGGGGTGGCGGCAGCGCGCTCTACCTCGCCTCGGTGTTCGACCTGCTTGGCGCCGGCCGCGTGATCACCATCGAGATCGCCGAGCGCGCCGGCCGGCCACAACACTCGCGGATCGAATACCTGTCGGGATCCTCCACCGACCCGGCGGTGAGCCGCCGGGTGCTCGAGGAGTTGGTTCCGGAAGCGGCGCAGGTGATGGTGATTCTCGACTCCGACCACGGCCGCGACCATGTGCTCGCTGAGCTCGGCATCTATGCGCCGTACGTCGCGTCCGGCTGCTATTTGGCGGTAGAGGATACGAACGTCAACGGTCACCCGGTGCTGCCGGAATTCGGGCCCGGGCCGCTCGAGGCTGCGCGAGCGTTTCTGGACACGCACCCGGAGTTCGAGCTCGACGGTGCATGCGAGCGGCTGCTGATGACGTTCAACCCGGGAGGCTACCTTCGGCGCCGCTAGCCGCGGGCGGCTCGGGCATGATGGGCACCATCGCTCAGGCTCCGGTGTCGGCGCCGCCTCGGGCTCGGCCGGCGGCCGGCGCACGGTTCGCGGGTTGCGCGAGGTCGAGTCGTCCTGGTTTTCTCACGCGGCGCATATCTCGCGGTCCGCGCCTCCGGCTCCTGAGTTGCGCGGAAGGCTCGCACCGCTGTCGACGGTCCCACCGCCGATCTCAGGTCGCGACGCGCTGAGTAGGGTCCGAGAAGGGCAATTCTCGGACCCGTCCGCACCGCCGGATCCTGGGCGTTTGGGGATCCACCAGCGAACAACCCGGAGCGACGACCGCCAGCCCGGGATGGCTGGGCCCGGGGTGTTGCGGATGTGGTGTCCAGCCAAAGTCGCGCCGAAGGCGGGCTGGGCGAACCGTCCGAGGGCGCCGATAGCGTGCCGGTCCGTGGTTGGCGCCGTTCGTCATTTCTCCGTTCTCGCCGAGTCCCACGGAGCCGACGGCTCCGTGGGAACGCGGCCTCACAGCCGCACCGGAGGGAAACGTGGACAGCGCCCTACTGTCGATCGCGCTGCTGATCGCGCTCCTGGTCGTCATCGACCGGGCGATGCGGCGGTAGCGCCGGACGCAGATCCACACGCCCTGGGCGGATTCGGCTCCGAGCCGCTCGGGGCCACCCCGGAACCGAGGAAGGCCCGGGCGATCACCCAGGCCTTCGTGGACTGCGTCCTACTGTCGAGCACACAGGATACCGCCGCTGATGGCCAGCTCCAAGACCCCAGGCGACGCCGCGGGGCATCGAAGACGCTGATCGGGTACGCGCGCTGCTCCTCGGCGGCGTAGGACCTGATCGCCCAGCAGCAGATCCTGCTCGAGCTCGGCGTCGACCGCGACCGTATCTACTTCGACAAGGGCCTGACCGGCCGCAACCGCCAGCGACCCGGGCTGGAGAAGGCACTCGCGGCCGTCCACGAAGGGTTCACGCTCGTGGTCCCCAAGCTTGACCGGCTCGCCCGCTCAGTCCCCGACGCGCGCGCGATCGCCGAGGAGATCGAGCAACGCGGCGCCCGCCTGCAACTCGGCGCGACGGTCCACGACCCCAAGGATCCGATGGGCAAGATGTTCTTCAACGTCCTCGCCACCTTCGCCGAGTTCGAGGCCGATCTAATGAGCCTCCGCACCCGCGAGGGGATGGCCGTCGCCCGCGCAAAAGGGCGCCTGAAGGGCAAGCCGCCCAAGCTGTCGCCCAGCCAGCAAAAGCACGTGCTCAAGCTCCTGGGCGACGGGGAGCACACAATCCCCGAGCTCGCTGAGCTGTTCTCCGTCAGCCGCGCCACCGTCTACCGTGTCATCCAACGCGCCGAGCGCGCGCAGCTCGCCGCCGCCGGCATCACCGTCGGCTGAACCGAGCGCCGGCGCCCCCCGACGGTTTCCACGAGAGTTGGCGTGAGACGCCGTGCGGCGTGATCTTTCATGGTCTCTGGCCTCGGATCGTTCACGCTTCGTGGCCGCAGGTATTGGGCCGGCGCGGTCTCGGATTCTGCGCCCAAACGAGAGCGCACGCGGCGCGGATCGATCTCCCCACCGCCGGCCATGGAGCGTGATCAGAACCCTGCCACTGAGCATGCGAGATCACAGCAACCACACGCGCCCGCACAGTTTATGTTGACGCGATCATGAGCTTCGACTCTCTGACCCTCCCGGAGCGCCTGGACGAGCTGTATGAGCTGCCTGCTCGACACGCGCGAGGATTCGCCTCCGAGCGTTTGGTGGAACAGATCCTCACGTCTATCCCGGGGGTCAAGGTGGCAGGCCGCAACATCATCACCGGCCACGACGACGAGGCACATCGCCTGGAGCAGCTCACTGTCGGGCACGCTGTCGGGGATGATCGCGCGCCCGTCGGCGACGATCGCGGCCACTCGCCCACGGTGGGTGATGGGCTGAATCTCATGGATGTGGGGATCTTCGCCGCCGCACCGGCCGCCGACGGGAGTGGGGCCGCGGATTGACGCACATCTGATGCGCGCTGTCGCGGATCTGCAACAAAGGGCGGCGGGGAGGGGACGCAGTAGACGCCGGGCCTCGTACAGTCGAGAGCGGGCCTTAAAGCGTCTCCACCGCTGGCCGTACGTACCGGCGCACTAGAACCAATGCTAATACACCGAAAGGAGGTGAACAATGAGACTCCTTAGCTTTATCGGCGCCACAACCGCTATGGCACTCGCAGCTACAGCAGTCGCTGTGGCTCGACCGTCTCCAGCAACCACGGCGCAAGCATCAACCGGCCCTGGGCAGTGCTCAGCAACCGCATTCGGTCCGCAGATCACAAACGGAGTCATCCACTATGGTGGCGGGACCTCCTGCGCCGGCGCCTACCAGAGCATGACTCGCAAGACGATCTCAGCCCAGCTGCAGATCCTCGGTCCTGATCACAAGACCTGGTACAGCCGATCGTCGACCGCCATCGTGTCTGGGTTCGCTACCCAGCAGGTCTTCGGACAGCAGACGATCCAGCCCGGCCACGCGTTTCGCGTAGTCGCGAACGTGGTCCTGCTCGAGCCGAACGGTCACGCTGGATGCTCAATGGAACCGCCCTTCTACTGCAACCAGCCAGTAGCTGACGTAGCCACCAGTTCATCCGTAACGAGCTAGAGGTTACGAAAGGCACGCCGTTGAGATGAATCATCGCGCGGATGGAGTGGCTTCGCTATTTCATCAGCAAGCCACTCCACCGCGCTAATCGAGGGACTACTCGTCGCTCGTACACGAGCGCTCTTTGATCAACTCGCCTACTTTGCGGCTGGGGACAGCTATCCAAGGAGAAGGCCTTTGCGTCACCGCGCCAGGACGCACGGTACTGCTCCGAGCCCTCACCGCCTTCCGCATCCACTTCGGCGACCGCATCCCCGACGGCGCGACCTGACAGTCACACCTTGACCACACAGGACCCAACAGTTACACTAACTCAATAGACTTACACAGGAAGTGTGACGCCCTCCGAGAAGCTGACCGGCTCGGAGTGCGCACGGATCGCCACCCGGGCGCTGTCGCTGTTGCCCGCCGCGCACCGCGTGGTGACGTTTCGGATCGACTCCGCCTACTACCAGCTCGAGCTGCTTGCGCGGCTACGCCGTGAGCGGGCACGGTTCACCGTCTCGGTGCCCAGAAGCCAAGCGATGTGGAAGGCGTTGTCGACCATCGGCGAGGACGCCTGGCAAGGCGTTCGGCCCAATGGGTACAACCCGCCTCCGACGATCTGCTCCGGACAGGGGGAACAGCGACGACGATGGACGAGATCTCCTTGCGCCAGCAGGCCGCAGCGAGGATCTCGGAGGCGGGGACCTACGACCCAGATCTGATCTGCCGAGGGATCAGCATCCCGAGGCGCAGCGCGACGCGCTGACGGCCGTCGGTTGCGACGAGATCTTCATCGACAAGGCGTCGGGGAAGCTGGCGCGATGGCCCGAGCTCGAAAAGGCGCTGCTGAGCGAGAACCGGGCGGGCGACCAGTTGGTGGTGACCAAGCTCGATCGGCTCGGTCGCTCGCTGAAGCACCTGATCGAGCTCTCCAAGCTGCTCCAGGGCCGCGGCGTGGATCTCGTCGTGCTCGACCAGGGCATCGACACCTCCACCGCGGTGGGCCGGCTGTTCGTCCAGGTAATCGGCGCGATCGCCGAGTTTGAACATGCGTTGATGTCCGAGCGCACGATGGGCGGACTGGCGGCCGCTCGAGCCCGGGGGCGGACCGGAGGTCAGAAACCGAAGCTTGGGCCACGCCAGGTGAAGCTGGCGCGCCAGATGTACGACGAGATCGGCGCTGACGGCAAGCGCCGCTACACGGTGGCGCAGATCGCGGGCCGAGTTCGGGGTCAGCCGACCGACGATCTATCGCCATCTCGCCCCCCGCCAGGCCGACGCGACGCGATAGATGGTTTTCCTCGGTGGACGCGGGAAGCTCCGCTAGCGGGCGGCGCCGTGAGCGGTAGCGTGGCGTTGAGGAGAGGATCGAACGCGTCCGCAGTCGCCAGCGGAGAGGGAGGTCTGGACGCTCGCGCGCGAGCTGGCGCTGGCGGACCTACGCACGCAGCGCGAGCGCGACGGGATGCCGCCCCAGCGGGTGGTGCGGGCGGCCGCCGAGGAGCTGGGATGCTCGCCGCGGTCGTTACGGCGCTGGCTGGCCGCGGGCTCGGGAGTGGGACGGGAGCCATCGCGGGTGATCGACCAGACGCTGTATCGCGAGTACGTGCGCTGGCATGGGAACGTCGCGGCGGTGCACCGCGAGCTGACCGAGCGGGACGGGTGCTGCCGAGTCTGCGGACGCTGCAGCGCGCGTTCGTGCGCGAGCTGTGGCCGGCCGAGCGCGCAGCGGTCCGAACCGGGGAGTCGGGGATCGGGGCGCACGGGCTGTACGTGGACTGGGAGCCCGATCATCGCAACGAGGTCTGGCAGGGCGATCACAAGCAGTTGGACGTGCTGGTCCTCGCGCCGCGCGCCCGGAAGTACGCAAACTGTGGCGCAGCCGAGCACCGATCGCCAGCGGTAAGTCATCCTCTGTGCCGCTCTCGCACCAAAGCCGCCTCAAGATCCGCGCGCTCTCCACGACCGAATTTCGCACAGGGAGATCCCCGCCCGCGCCGGTCGACCCAGCGCCGTAGAAGACGCAGGAAAGCCACCGCCGGGGGCGCTCGTCCAGCGCTCGCTCCGGTGAGGAGGGGGTCCGTTTGCTCCTCGTTAGGGTCTTGACGACCACGGTCCTGGCGGACCTATGATCAAATCGAAAGGAGGCTCGATGCGTAAATCGTTCGCATTCTTGGCCCTGCCCGCGATCGCGCTCGCCCTCGCCGCGTGTGGCAGTTCCAAGTCGAGCAACTCGAGCACAAGCAGCGCCGCCGCGCCGGCGAGCTCGACGCCGTCGGCTGCGAGCTCGACGTCGGCGGCCGCACCAGCAACGGTGACCATCTCCGCCAAAACGATCCCCGGTCTAGGCCCGGTGCTCGTCAACCCCGCTGGACGCACGCTCTACACGTTCGCCCCCGACAAGGCCAAGAAGGTCACCTGCGTTGGCGGCTGCGCCTCGGTGTGGCCGCCGGTGATGCTCGCCGCTGGAGCGAAGGCGGTCGGCTCCGGTGGGGTGAAGGCCTCGCTGCTCGGCAGCGATCCCGACCCGAGCGGCGGCAAGGTGCTCACGTATGCCGGCTGGCCGTTGTATCTGTACGTCGCCGATACGGCTCCCGGCGCCCATGCTGGCCAGGCGCTCAACCTCAACGGTGGCCTGTGGTACGTGATCTCACCATCGGGCAAGGTGGTCACGAAGAAGTAGCACCGCCGGGCAGAGGTGTCGTCGTGTCGAGGCTCCCGTGTGCGCGCGACTGGTTCCGGCTGTCCGCCTGAGTGGCGCAAGCCGCGAGCTCTGCTTCTGGCCGCACCACGCGTCGCAAGGACGGCAGTTGCCCCCGCCGGGTCGGCGAGGGCAACTGTCTGGTGAGAGATTTGGCGCTCGGCCGGAGGGTTAAGCTCTGGCGAGCTGGGGTTCGGCGGCCGACTTGTGGTTCGCGATGCCTGGCTCGGCGACCAGGAACTCGTCGTCGAGGAGGGCGAGGTCGGGCGCGGTGGTGGCCACGCCGACCTGCGGGGTGAACCGGATGTGGTGCTTGCGCGAGGCCACGTAACCGATGGCCAGTCCGACCATCCACACTGGGGTCACATAGAGCGCGATCCGCGTGTCGTGGTTGAAGCCAAGCAGCACGGTGACCAGGGCGAGGAAGGCCAGCACGAACCAGTCTCCGATCGGCGAGAACGGCATCCGGAAAGCGCCCTGCGCCAACTGGCCCGCGTTGACCAGCTTACGGTAACGCATGTGAGCGACCATCACCATGGCCCAAACGAACAGGCCGCAACCGGTGGCCACACTGGTGATGTAGGCGAAGGCGCTGGCCGGGATGAAGTAGTTGAGCAACACTCCGACGAGCATGGCCACGAACGAGACCATCATCCCGGTCGCCGGCACCTTGTTGCGGCTGAGCTTGCGCAGCCCGGCCGGCGCCTGACGGTATCCGGCGAGCGTGTAGAGCATCCGGCCGGTGCTGAAGATCCCGCTGTTGCACGAGGACAGCGCGGCCGTGAGGACGACGAAGTTGATGATGCCGGCCGCGGTCGGGATCCCGATCTTGGAGAACACCATCACGAACGGGCTCTGGCTCGGGTCCAGGCGGTTCCAGGCGACGAGCGACATGATGATGACCAGCGCGCCGATGTAGAAGATCAGGATCCGCCAGATCACCTTGTTGATCGCCGAGGGGATCGTCTTCTCCGGCTTCTGCGCCTCACCGGCGGTGACGCCGATCAGCTCCACGCCGAGGAAGGCGAACATCACCGCTTGCAAGGCCAGGAACGGACCCTTGAAGCCCTTCGGGAAGAACCCGCCGGCCGACCAAAGATGCGAGAACGACGCCGTGTGCCCAAGGTCGCTGATCCCGAGCACCAGGATGCCCAGCCCGAGGACGATCATGCCGATGATCGTCACCACCTTGATGATCGCGAACCAGAACTCGAACTCACCGAAAATGCCGACCGCGATCAGGTTGGCTGCGAGCAGCCCGATCAGCGCGACCAGGGCTGGAACCCACTGAGGCAACCCGGGGAACCAGTACTGCATGTAGATGCCCGCGGCGGTGACCTCGGCCATCGCGATGACCACCCACATCAGCCAGTACGTCCACGCCGTGGCGAACCCGGCCCACGGGCCGACGAACTCGTCGGCGTAGGTGGCGAAGGACCCGGCGACGGGCCGGTACATCAGCAACTCACCGAGCGCCCGCATGATCAGGAAGATGGCCACGCCCGCGGCGGCATACGTCAGCAACAGCGAGGGCCCGGCACTCTGGATCGCCTTCGCGGATCCGAGGAACAGGCCGACGCCGATCGCGCCGCCGATCGCGATCATCTGGACGTGGCGCTCCTCGAGGCCGCGGTGAAGGTCCTCGTCCACGGCGCCGGCGGTGGCTGATCCGATGTGGGTTGTGTCCGAGGGTGTCATGCCGCTACCTCTTCGGACCGGAAGGCCTCCGCCACAGGCTCGTAGACGATCGCGCCGTCGGCCACGTTCAGACCGAGCGCGAGGCCGGGATCGGCCTTGAGCGCCGCCTCGACGCCGAGATCGGCCAGTTTGCGGACGTACGGCAGCGTGACGTTGGTCAGCGCCCGGGTCGAGGTCGCCGGGACCGCGCCCGGCATGTTGGCCACGCAGTAGTGAACGATCCTGTCGATCACGTACGTCGGGTCCGTGTGGGTAGTTGGGTGCGAGGTGGCAAAGCAGCCGCCCTGATCGATGGCCACGTCGACGAGCACGCTCTGCGCTCGGAGCAGGCCGAGCATCTCGTGCGTGACCAGCTTGGGCGCCAGCGCCCCCGGGATCAGCACGGCGCCGATCACCATGTCGGCCTCGCGCAACCCGCGTTCGAGCGTGTGGGCGTCCGACATCAGGCAGCGCGCGCGGCCGTCGAACAGCTGCTCGAGCTCGATCAACCGGTCGATCGAGCGGTCAAGAATGGTCACCTCGGCCCCCATCCCGACGGCCACGCGGGCCGCGTGCGTCCCCACGACACCGCCGCCGATGACCAGCACGTTGGCCGGCGCGACACCCGGGACGCCGCCGATCAGGACGCCCGGGCCCCCGAGCGGGGACTGCAGGAAGTACGCCCCCGCCTGGGCGGCCAGCCGCCCAGCGACCTCGCTCATCGGCGCCAGCAGCGGCAGGTGGCCGCGGCCGTCCTCGACGGTCTCGTACGCGATCGCCGTCGTGCCAGCCCGCAGCAGCGCCTCGGTCAGCGGCCGGTTGGGCGCCAGGTGCAGGTAGGTGAACAGCGTGAGCCGGTCGTGCAGCAACGCGTACTCAGGCTCGATCGGCTCCTTGACCTTGAGCAGCAGCTCGCTGGTCGACCATACCTCGGCGGCTTGCGCGACGACCTCCGCGCCCGCCAGCTGATACGCGGCGTCATCGAAGCCGGCCCCGATACCCGCGGCTTGCTCGACGCGGACCTGATGGCCGGCCGCGACCAGTTCGTGCGCTCCGGCGGGCGTCAGCGCGACGCGCCGCTCCGCCGGCTTGACCTCTTTCACAACTCCGATTTGCATCTTCTCCTCCGGCTGTCCGGGAAACGAGTTGACGCCAAAGATCGGCTCTGACCGATAACCAGACAAGACACCGTTTGTCGCAACTTTCCGCGAGAGACCGCACGCTGTGTCCTATTCTTCGACCCGGTCAAATGTCTCAGCCGGACGGCTCAACGGGCGCCGTGATGACACTTCGGGCCGCCCTGGCGCTTCCCGCGGTTCGCCAGGGTCATCCTGAGGTGGTGGTCGGCGCGGAGGGGCTGGAGCGGACGATTCGCTGGGTGGCCAGCGGCGACGTCCCGTGGATCGCCCGCGACCTCAAGGGCGGCGAGCTGCTGCTCACCACCGGCCTCGGCATCGGCCAGCGAGCAGCCGAGCAGCGCCGGTACGTCGAGGAGCTGTCCCAGCGCAACGTGACCGCCGTGGCGATCGAGCTCGGGGCGGTGATGAGCGAACTGCCGCACGCGCTCATCGAGCGTGCGGAGCAGCTCGGGCTGCCGGTGATCGCCCTGCGCCGCAGCGTCCGGTTCGTCGAGATCACCGAGGCCATCCACGGCGAGATCGTCAACCGCCAGTACGCGCTGCTTAGCCGCGGCGAGACGATCCACCAGCGCTTCACCGAGCTTGTCCTCGGCGGTCAAGGGATCCCCGACATCATGGCCGCGCTGGCCGCGATGATCTCCAACCCGGTGGTACTGGAAAACGCGCACGGGGAGGTGCTGCACCACGTCGCTCACGGCGCCGGGATCGAGGAGATCCTCGACGCTTGGGAGGCCGAGCGCCACCAGCGCGCGCGGGGTCACGAAGGCGCGATCAACGCGTTCTCGCTACCCGTCCCGATGGGTGACGCGGGCGGCCGTCTCACCGCGCTGGCCGTCGACTCGCCGCTGGACGAGTACGACCGGGTCGCGGTCGAACGCGCCGTCGGCGTGATCGCCCTGGCGCTCCTGCGCTCGCGCCAGGAGGAGGAGCTGACGATGCGCGGCCGCGGCGAGTTCCTCGGCCAACTCGCCTCAGGAGCGCTTGAGCCAGCCGATGCTCGCCACCGCGCCGAAACGCTCGGGCTGGTCCAGCGCCAGCCGTTGCTGCTGCCGCTCGCGCTCGCCATCACCCGCCGCCCCGGCATTCCACACGAGGCGCTCTGGGCAGGGGTCGCGCGACACCTGCGCCAGGAGCTCGAAGGCCTCGGGCTGCCCGCACTCCTAGGCAACCGGCCGAACAAGGGCGACCTGCTGATCCTCGTCGCGCTCAGCCACCCCAACGACCGGGCCTGGCTGGCGCAACGCCTCGCCGAGGTCACACACACCGCCGTCCAACACACCCTCGGAACCGGACCCGACCCGCTGATCGCAGTCGCCGCGGCCGATGCCGTGCCGAGCTGGGACACCGCTGGCCAAGCGCTCCAAGACGCCGCGGACACCGCCCACGCGGCACGGCACCGCACCCCGCAGGCCTGGCACGACGCCAGCGCAGCCGACGTCGATCGGCTCCTCTGGGTCCTGCGCGACCACCCCGAACTACAGCGCTTCACCGAGCGCCGACTCGCCCCCGTGCTCGAGCACGACGCCCGCCGAAAGAACAAGCTGCTGCCCACCCTCCAGACGCTGTGCGAACACGGCTGGCACAAGGCCGAAACGGCGCGAGCCCTCCACCTCCAACGCCAAGCTCTCTACCACCGCGCCGAACGGATCGAGCGGCTACTGGACGCCGACCTCACCAACCCCTCCACCCGGCTCAGCCTCGAACTCGCCCTGCGCGCCCGCCAGCACACCGCCAGCGAGCCCCCGACCGACAACCGCTAAGAGGGCCGTGTCGGCTCATTGTCCGAAATCGCCGAGCGTCGCAGGCGCCCGGAACGACGGGACAACAGCAGACAGACGCAAACCCGATCCTTCATGCATCTGGCGACGTACAAGGCCGACCTGATCCCGAGGCCCGCGCGCGGCGATGGGGGGCAGCCCACGGCTGGCGCGGGCCGCGTGACACGCGCCCTCAAGCTGACCGCGCACCGCCCTGGTTCGGAGCGGTCCCGTTCAACGATTCTCCGCTCACTCCGATGACCCGGTTCTCAGGAATCGCGGTGCTCGACCGGCAGCACGCGGTAGCCGGCCGCCGCGAGCCATGATCGCGCGCGGCCGCGCTGGCGCTCCTCGGAGAATGCGTGCCATCGCTCAAGCTCGCCGGGCCAGCGGGCAAGCTCGTCCTTGAAGCGGCGAAACGCGCCACGGCCTCTGATCGCGACCGCCAGACGCTCGGCGCGGCCGGGATCCTCGACGGACGCGATGAACAGCTCCATATCCCGGTAGCCCTCACCTGAGCCCTCGCCGTGGACCACCAGCCACCGCTCGGGATCATCAGCGCTCTCCTCATCTTCCGCTCCGGTCTCCACGGCGTATTCGATCGCCGCCTGAGCCCACACCTCACCAGTCTTGACATCGATCCGCCCCCCGACGGTGAGCGGGTCGCCCTCGAGGATGCCGGCCAGCTCCTCGAGGTCGACCGGCAAGGCGCGCAGCATCGCCGCCGGTCCGCTGCCGAGCCGGGCCTCAAGCTGATCGGCCAGCTCATCATCCCCATCCCAGCCCCGCTGCCGCAGACCGACCACGAGTCCGCGAGCCAGCTCCGCGGCTCCGTCCACGCGCTGCATCACGGCCGCGATGACAC